>Ga0154742_1019_pt1 | contig 18750 bp, 16 predicted proteins | sample Rifle2008BG16ft_FD_105750 | JGI IMG/M metagenome (GOLD analysis project Ga0154742, IMG submission 105750) | Candidatus Aminicenantes bacterium RBG_16_63_16 | reverse complement strand
GCCGAAAAGCGAGGTCGTGAAGGACGATGAAGATGCCGCGTCCCCGGTAATCGGGGTGGGTGATGGCGTTGATGGCGATGCTCCCCGTCGCCGTCCCGCTCCCGACCTTGTAGCGGAAGGGGACGATGGCGATGTGGCCGCTCACGACCTTGCGGTCCCGGGTGATGAACTCCAGCGCCCGGCCATGCGGGTTCTCGTCGTAGAGCCAGGGCAGGAAGCGCGGGTCGCCGACGTCCTCGCCGGGGAAAACGGTCCGGACAAGCGCCAGCAGTCCGTCCGGGTCCGGGCGGCCGGCGAGGATGTCGCTCTTCATCATCCGCCGCGCCCGCTCGAAGACGCGGTCGGAAGCTGGTCTTGCGGTCATGGCCGCCCTTATCTTAGTGCATACGGCGGGCCGCGTTCAACACGGAGATCATCCAGGGAGCAACTCCATTAATGTGATCAGATGATTTGGGATTGGGGTCCTGTCACGGCGATCCCCCGTAAGTCCTCCCTCCTTCCAGTCGGTCCGGGCTTGCGGGGGGCCCCCACGCCGCGCCACCCCTCAGTTTGATCTTTTCATGCACATAAGTGGAGTTGCTCCAGTCAATAGCTGCTGTGGCGAGGCAGGTTTCCCTTGACAAGGAAGGCCTTCGGCCCTATCCATTTAGATAGAATGAAGAACAGCGCGCCGGGATGGCGGCGGGCGGGCGCCGTGCTGGCCGCCGCGCTGACCATGATCGCCCCCCGGCCGGGAGCCGCCGGCACGGCGTTCGTCATCAAGAACGGCGCGAGCGTCCTCCTGGCCAAGAACCTCGACCGGCCCGTGGGCGACGGGTATGTCTTCATCAACAAGAGACAGGTCGTCAAGGAGGCGTTCGCCGGGATGGGCGCCGCGCCCCTCCGCTGGACCTCGAAATACGGGAGCGTGACCTTCAACCAGTTCGGGCGGGAGTTTCCCCTGGGCGGCATGAACGAGCAGGGTCTCGTCATCGAGGAGCTCGACGGACCGGCCGGCTATCCCCCTCCCGACAAGCGGGCGTCGCTCAACGAGCTCCAGTGGATCCAGTACCAGCTCGACAACCACCGGTCGGTCAGGGACGTCCTCAAGAGCGATGCCCGGGTCCGGATCTCAAGGCTCCTTCTCGACCTTCACTTCCTCGTCGCCGACCGGTCCGGAAAGGCGGCCGTCATCGAATTTGCCGGCGGCCGGATGGTCTCTTATGCGGGAAGCGACCTGCCCGTGCGCGTCCTCTCCGATAACAGCTATGCCGAATCGGTGCGCTACCTGAACATGCACCAGGGCTTCGGTGGCGAGCGGGTGGTCTCGAACGGCCCCGAACCGGCCGAGAGATTCGTCCGGGCGGCGACCCTGCTTCAGGACTTCATCTGGCCCGTCCAGGGGATCCTGTCGGACCACGCTTTTTCGGTGTTGAGGTCCGTCGAACAGGCGGACACGCAGTGGAACATCGTCTATAACATTTCCCGCCGGGTCGTCTTTTTCAAAACGCGATCCCACCGGCGCCTGAAACTGATCCGGCTGGAGGCGCTCGATTTTGCCTGCCCGGGACCCGTCCTGATGCTCCCCGTCGATACCGGGGCCGGTTGGGTCCTCGACGGCGACTTCGAGCCGTACGACCCGCGGCGGAACAGGACTCTTCTGGAGACGGTGATCAGGAAACTCGAGGGCCTCGGGACGACGCCCGCCATTCCGGCCGAGGTCATCCGGAAAATGTCGGACTACCCGGGGACATGTCGCTGCCGGTCCTAGTGTCCCGTCTCGTAAGTTCGTTTCCAAAGTCCTGTGTATAGACGGGACACTTCCAGGGGGGAGTCAAGCTCCCCCCTTGGCGTTTCGTTTCACTCCACTGACCCCCTGAGGGGAACGACGCCGTCCCCCTCCAACTCCCCCTCGGTGGTGCGTCTTCGTTGCTCTGTTAGAAAGCCAAGTTACTTACGAGACACACCACTAGAATCGGTTGGCGCCGGCCGCGGCCTCAAGGGGCGGTTCGCGTGACGCCGCCGAGGTAAGCCGCGAGTCCCGTGGACCGGACGACGGCCAGGGCTTCATCATTAGTCAGCCCGCGCCCCTGGCGGACCGATTCGAGGATGCGGATGATGGAGAGCGCCACCTCGGCGGTCTGGCCGGCCGTATCCTTTTTATCCTTGAGAAACGCGATGGCGCCGAACAGGACGGCGTTCGCCTCTCCATAGGAGATGGGGGGCCGGCGGCCCCGCTCCTTCACCCAGCCGGGCCGGGCGAGGACGTCATTGACGTGCGACTGGATGAGGAAGGTGGCGCGGCCGATGAGCTTGAGGTTGCTCGGGCTGACGTTCGTCATCGTGTTCCCGATGACTTTGCCCAGGCGCGCCATCAGGGCCGTCGAGTGGGCGTTGAGGAGCATCTTGAGACCCACCTGCTGCCGGATGCCGAAGGGGTCGCCGGCTGTTGAAAGGCGAAGCTGGATGAGGTGGGGCCCGCCGCCCGTGATTTCGGATAGCCCCGACGGGAAGGTTTCTTCGCCGGCCGCGATGAAGGCGATCCGGGCGCCGTTCAGCCGGAAAAGCCCGGCGAACCGGCGGGGCGCCGAGTTGGGCTGCGCGAGCTCGGCGGCCTCCGGGCCGGCCAGGACCACGACCCCCAGGTCATCTTTTTTCGGGCCGCGGTTCTTGATGTTGGCATCGGCGAAGGAAAAATCGTAAAGCGCTTGCTGGTCGTCCCCGGCCTTCTTCAGGCTCTCGAGCGCGGCCGCCTTGAGATAAGGGTCTTCGATCTCAGCCTCGAAGGGTGCCCTGTAGATTTCCGGGGCGAGGCCGCGGAACGGCCGCCCCAGGAAGGCGAGCCAGGCCGACCGGGCATCGCCCGCGGACGTCCAGACCTGGATCCAGCACTTCCGCCGCGGCTCGGCCGTCGTGTCCAGAGGGAAGAGACGGAAGGTCGGGCTGCGCTCGGTGCTGTCGATGAACACGGTGATGAGCGACCGCCCGGCGAAGTAGGTGGAGAAATGCCCGCCGGCGTAAGTTTCGGCTTCGAGCTCCGTCAGCCCGGCGAGCGCCGGAAGGCTCTTCCTGACCTCGTCGAGAATGGAGGCGAACGCAGCCAGCCGCGCTTCGATCGACGACGGCGCCCCGAACCCGGCCCGGGCCATCTCCTTCCTGGACAGGACCCTGCCGAGCACCCGCTCGACGGCCGTCTCGATGGCGCTCGCGATGACGAAGGTCTCGATGGTCGTGGCCTGCATCCGGGTCGAGCCGGTGATGGCCTGCGGCCCCGTGGCCAGGTTGATCCTGGTGATGCCCGGCTCCTCGATGACCCGGCGGCTGCGGACAAACGGCAGGAGCCGGTCGTCGGGATTGTTGTAAACGAAGAACAGCCGGCGGCGCGTCTCGGCGGGGTCGTAGACGCCGTCGGACTTCCATTGGTCCAAAGCACCGAGGATGGCGCCGATGACCGACGAGGTCTCCCCGCCCTCGGTGACGCAGATGACGACGTCGCCGCGCTGGACCTTGCGGTCGGCGAGCTGGAGGCGGCCGATGAGCTGGAGGTCCTCGAAGCCCTCGAGGGAGCTGATCAAGGCGCGGTCGCCCCCGGTCATCTCGCCGGTGAGCTCATCCTCGACGGCCGGCGAGACGAGGGGCTCGATTTTCCTCCAGAGCCTGGCGTCCTCCTTGATTCCCCGCCAGAAAGGCCTCCAGAAGGCGCTCTCCATCTGCTTGGCCAGCCGTCCGGTGGCGCCGCAGCCGTAGACGTAAATCGTCTTCTTGGACAGGACGGCCTGCTCGATGGCCGAGACCAGCGTCTCGAGCGCGGCGCGGTCGGCGGTCAGCGCCTTCAGGCGGGCCGTGATGTCTTCGTCCACCGAGAGGAGCATCCGGAGCCCATCCGCGGCGTCCTGCTGAACGCGCTCGCTCAGGTTCCAGGTCTTGGGATGCCGCTGCTCGGTGAGGAGCGTGTGGAGCTGGAACTGGGTCTTGTTCTGTATGTAGTCGATGGACTCGGAAGAAGGGCTGAGGCCGAGCAGACGCAGCAGACCGGCCTGCTGGCCCGCCGGCGTCTGTTCCTGCGGCACTTGCGCCCCGAAACCCAGTATTCTTATAGAACATATAGATATGATAAGGAGGGCGGTCAGACGTCCAGTGGAAGCATCTCTTTTTATGTGATGGATTGAATTCAGGGAGGGGGTGGCGCGGCGTGGGGGCCCCGCGCCGAACCGAACGTTTGATGACAGGAGCATTCCGGAAATAGATAAGCAAATTAGGCCGTTCGGGGCGCCGGGGGAGCGCCGTGACAGGACCCCATCCAAAAGTTTCTTGATCACATAAAAAGAGATGCTTCCAAGAGAGGATGCCATAGCGCGCCTTATCCGTACTGGTGCGTGTCGTCCAGGATGTCGCCCTTATCCCAGTCCCTGGCCCACTTGTCGACGCTGAAGACTTTCTTCCCGCCCGCCCGGGTCGAGCAGACCACGCGGTTGAGGCCGGCGTTGATGATCATCTTTTTGCAGATGAAACAGGGGAAGGCGTCGATCGGTTTTTCCTCTCCGTAAACGGTCCCGTGGATATAGATATTGCCGCCCAGCAGGCTGACGCCGGCCCGGGCCGCGTTGATGATCGCATTCTGCTCGGCGTGAACGCTCCGGCAGAGCTCGTAGCGCTGGCCGTGGGGGATGCCCAGCCGGTCGCGCAGGCAGAACCCGTGCTCGAAGCTGTCCCGCGTCTTCCGGGGCGCCCCGACATACCCGGTGGAGATGATCTGATCGTCCCGGACGATCAGCGCGCCGATCGACCGCCGCCAGCAGGTGCTCCGGCGGGCGACTTCCTTGGCGATGCCGAGATAATATTGGTCCTTGGAGATGCGCTTGACTTTCAGATCAGGCATTGGTCCACCTTCCTCCTGAGCTCGGCCAGCGGGCCGTCGTTGATGATCGTGAAGTCCGCCGACTCCAGGCACCGCCGGAGCTGCTGTCCGGCCCGGCCGCCCGTCATCTCCTCGCGTTCTTTGGCGATGAACTCCTCGAGGGTGGCGGCGGACTCATGGCGGCCCCGCTTTTTGGCCCGTTTGAACCGGAGCTCGACCGGGGCGTCCACGGCGGCCAGGACAAACCCCGGCTGTTTTCTGAGATACGCGACCTCCCGGCTGTTCCGGATGCTGTCGATGACCGCCTTCCCCCGGACCCGCTTCATCACGCGCCGGGCCAGGATGTCCGCGCCGTACCGCCGGCGCAGGCCGTTGCCGGTAGCGATCAGGTTGTCGCGGCTGGCGGCGAGCCCGCGCTTCCGGAGATGCTCGCGGATGACGTCGGAGAGGGAGAAGACTTCAAACCCCTTGGTTTTGAGGTAGAGGGCGATTTCGCCCTTGCCGGCGGCGTTCGTGCCGGTCAGGCCGATCAGGCGGTAGCCGGCGGGCCGGCCCGCCGCCCTTCGTCCCCTTGTCCGGCGCGCCGACAGGTCATTTGCCGCGTTCACGGTCGATTTAACCGGCGGCGCCGTCGGAGGGGACCGCGCCGCTCGCCGCGGCCTTCTTTTCCCGGCGCGTCTTTCGCTCCTTGCCGAAGAAGAAAGCGATCAGGATGCCCAGGCCATAGAGGGCCAGCATGGGAACGGCCAGGATGCTCTGGGTCACCATGTCGGGAGTCGGCGTGATCACGGCCGCGATCACGAAAACGGCCAACACGGCATACTTGAAGTTCTTGACCATCCAACGGGAGGTGATGAGCCCCAGCTTGGACAGGAAAAAGACGAGCGTCGGCATCTCGAAGACGAGGGCGATGCCCAGCAGGAGCTTCAGGGAGAAGCTGAAATAGGTGTTGACCGTGATGACCGGGTTGAAGTCCGAGCCCATGTTCAGGAAGAAGCGGCAGGCCCAGGGAAACATCACCAGGAACCCGAAGGCGGCCCCCATCAGGAAGAAGACCGTCGTGAAGAGGACGAACGGCACGACGTATTTTTTCTCCTTCTGGTAGAGCCCGGGGGCGACGAAGTACCAGAGCTGGAGGAAGATGAAGGGCGAGCTGATGAAGACCGCCGCCAGGAAGGCGACCTTGATGTAGAGCATGAACGGGTCGGTCAAGCCCGTGTAGGCCATCTTGACTCCCGGGGGAAGGAACTGGGTTACCGGCTTCGACAGCACCTCGAAGATCTGCTTGCTGAAGAACCAGGCGGGGATGAGGACGACGAAGATGGCGAGGAAGGAATACCAGAGCCGCTTCCGGAGGTCCTCCAGATGCTCGAGGAAGGTCATCTCGTCAGGAGACTTCTTGGCCTTCCCCATTCTTTTTGACCTCGTTTTCCCCCGCGGCATCCCGGGAAATGTCCGGAGCTGCCTCCTTCGTGTCGAGACCGAAGTCTTTCTTGTCCAGCGTGAAGTCTTTTTTCAGGTCCTCTTTGATGTCCTTGAACTCGCTCGCGCGGATCTCCTCCTCGATCCGGTCCTTGATCTCGTCGGAGGTCCGGCGGAACTCGCGCACTGCCTTGCCGATGGATTTCCCGACCTCGGGAAGCTTCTTCGGCCCGAAAATGAGCAGGGCGATCGCCAGGATGATCAGAAGCTCGGGAAAACCGATATTTCCAAACATTGTCCTACGCTTTCGAATATAGTCCCTGAGCCGGATTTAGTCAAGGAAATGGGGCCGTCGGCGGGCCGGGTTTTCCCGGCGGGCTACAGCTTTACAAGAGCCGGCGGGGTCTGTTAAGATGAGGCCTCTGGAAAACTCATGAAAAAAAACCTCGCGCTGGCCGTGCTGGTCGTCCTTCTCCTGGTCAACCTCCTGGCGAAGGACGAGGACCTCTGGAACCAGGAAGTGGACAAGTTCTCCTCCATCCTTGGCCTGATCGAAAAGAACTATTACCGGGACGTGGAGCCCGAAAAGCTCGTCTATTCCTCGATCCGGGGCATGCTCGACACCCTCGACCCGCACTCGTATTTTCTCGACCCGGACAGCTTCTCCCGGATGCGCGAGGAATACACCGGGAAATACTACGGCCTGGGCATCCAGATCCAGAAGCAGGAGGACAACCTGGTCGTCGTCTCTCCCATCGAGGGCACGCCCGCCAGCCGGCTGGGGATCCAGCCCGGGGACATCATCTCCACGATCAACGGCGAGAGCACGAAGCCCCTGTCGAGCTTCGAGGCCATGCAGAAGCTGCGCGGGCCCAAGGGGACCAAGGTCACGATCACCATCCTGCGGGAGGGCCTGGCGGCGCCGCTCGAGCTGACCATCGAGCGCGAGGAGATACCGCTCCGCAGCGTCCCCTACGCCTTCCTTCTCAACAACGACACCGGTTTTATCTTTATCCGGAATTTTGCCGAGACCACGACCCAGGAGTTCGAGGAGAAGATGAAAGCCCTGACGGCCCAGGGGCTGAAAAGCCTGGTCCTCGACCTCCGGGGGAACACCGGCGGGACTTTTTTCCAGTCCGTCGACCTCTCCGACGAGTTTTTGCCGTCCGGCGCGATCATCGTTTCGATCAAGGGCCGGAACAGGATCTATAACCGGGAATACCGCGCCGACACGAACAACCAATATGAGAACGTTCCCCTGGTGATCCTGATCAACAGGGGAAGCGCCAGCGCCTCCGAGATCGTCGCCGGGGCGGTCATGGACAACGACCGCGGCTACATCGTCGGCGAGGATTCCTGGGGGAAGGGGCTCGTCCAGACCGTCTTTCCGCTGGGCGACAGCCTGGCCGTCGCCCTGACCACGGCCAAGTATTTCACGCCCAGCGGCCGGTCGATCCAACGGGATTACCAGCACATCGAGGATTACCTCCTGCACAAGCAGGCCCCGGAGGACCAGCGCGAGGTCCGGTACACGGTCAACGGCCGCAAGGTGCTCGGCCAGGGGGGGATCTCGCCGGACTTCGAGGTCTCGCAGTCCGTCTCCGCCCAGGTTCTCGAGCTGATGAGCCGGGCCGCCTTCTTCGGGTACGCCCGGAAATTCGCCGCGCACCAGACGCCGCTCGCCAAGGACTTTATCTTTCCCAGGGACGAGGGTCTGAACGGCCCGGCGGCGGCCGGCAAGACCGTGGTGACCAAGGATTTCGTCGTGGACGATGCGGTCATCGCCGATTTCCAGGGCTATCTCCTGGCGAACAAGATCACCGTCGAAGAGGACAAGTTCAAGGCCGCCCGCGATGAGGTCCGCCGGGAGCTCCAGCGCAATATCTTTTCCCTCCTCTGGAACGTGGAGGAGGGAGTCAAGGCGTTCTGCAAATTGGACCCGGCCGTTCTTAAAGCTATCGAGGTCATGCCCGAGGCCGCCAAGTTCGTCGAGACGACGAAAACTCCCTGAGAGGGAGATGGGCTGCCCGTTTTCCGGAAAGCCGGAGAGGGAGGAAGCCGGAATGAAACTCGCCCTGGCCGCCGATCACGCGGGGTTTGAGCTCAAATCCGCCATCGCCGATCACCTCGGGAGACGGGGCATCGATTTCGAGGATCTCGGCTGCGGACCGGGCGAAACCGTCGATTATGTGGATTACGCCGCCCGGGCGGCGGGGAGCGTTGTCTCCGGCGCCTGCGACCGGGCCATCCTCTTCTGCGGCACCGGGATCGGGATGGCGGTGGTCGCCAACAAATTCAAAGGCATCCGCGCGACCCCCAGCTGGAATCTGTATACGGCTTCGATCAGCCGCCGGCACAACGACTCCAACTGCCTGGCCCTGGGCGGCCGCGTCCTGACGCGCGAGGAGGCCGTGGCCATCGTCGAAGCCTGGCTCGAAGCGCCGTTTGAGGGCGGGCGCCACGCGCGCCGGGTGGATAAAATCGTCGCTCTGGAGAACGCGAATTTCAAAAACGGGAACAGGAGAACGCGGCATGTCCCCACTGAAAGATAAAGTCCAGTCCCTGACGGAACGCATGGCTCAGAACAGCCGCTGGCGGCAAGCGGAGTGCTTCAACCTCATCCCGTCCGAGACGACCCCCTCGCTCCTGGTCAAGATGTGCGAGCTCGCCGACGCCTCCGGGCGCTACGCCGAGCACCGCACGATGAAAGGGGAGGAGGTCTATTTTTACCAGGGCACGGACTTCATCCGGGACGTCGAGTCTGAAACCCGGAAGGAGCTCGGCGACTACTTCGGCTGTTCCGACGTCGAGCTCCGCCCGATCAGCGGCCAGATGGCGAACGAAGTCGTGTTCAAGGGCCTGGTCAAGTTCATCAACCGCGTCCGCGCCGAGGGCGAGCCCACCCGGAAAATGCGTCTCGTGATGAACAACGACCTGACCAAGGGCGGGCACCTCAGCTCCCAGCCGATGGGCGCCCTGTTCAATTTCGTGACCGAGGACCCCAAGACGGGGAAAGAAAACGTCCTTAACTTCCCGGTCCTGGCCGAAAACCCCTACCGGCCCGACCTCAAGAAGTTGGGCGAGCTCCTGGAAGAGGCGCGGCCCGAGCTCATCATTTTCGGAAAGAGCATGTTCATCTATCCCGAGCCCGTAGAGTTTGTCGCCCAACGGGTGAAATCGTGGCCGCAGCCGCCGCTTCTCATGTACGACATGGCCCACGTCCTCGGGCTGTACGGCGCCTTCCAGGAGCCCCTGGCCGAGGGCGCCGATATCATCACGGGGAGCACCCACAAGACATTTTTCGGGCCCCAGCGGGGGGTCATCGCCGGGAGTTTTCCGGCGGGAAGCCCGTTCCGGAACCTCTGGCTGGACGTCAAGGCGCGCGCCTTCCCCGGCTCGACGAGCAACCATCACCTGGCGACGCTCGTCGGCCTGCTGCTTGCGGCTTACGAGATGAACGAGTTCCGGGAGGCCTACCAGGCCCAGGTCCGCGCCAATGCCAAGGCGTTCGCCCGCAGCCTCAAGGCGCAGGGGATCGAGGTCGAGGGAGACGAGCGGGACGGTTTCACGGAGACCCATCAGGTCCTCGTCCGGGTCAAAAAGCACGGCCCGGGGCAGGTCATCGCCCGCCGCCTCGAGGAGAACAACATCGTCGTCAACTACCAGGCCCTGCCCGATGACGAGACCTTCCTCGAATCGAGCGGCGTCCGGCTGGGCGTCCAGGAGATGACCCGGTTCGGGATGAGGGAGAACGATTTCGACGTCCTGGCCGGCTATTTCGCCGACGTGGTCACCCGGAACAAGGGCGTCAAGGACGAGGTCGCGAAATACCGGCGCGGCTTCCTGGAGATGAAATACTGCCTGCCCCCGGAGGAGGCGGCGCCCCTCGCCGCGAAGATTCTGAAGAGCGTCTTCCCCCGGCCCGGTCTGGTCGACCGGCTGGCCGAGAACCTTCTGAAGTGAAACCCTAGGATTCGCAGATGAAAATCCTGCTTGTCGGCTCAGGCGGGCGCGAGCACGCCCTGGCCTGGAAAATCGCCCAGAGTCCTCTCCTGACCAAGCTCTACTGCGCGCCGGGGAACCCGGGCACCGAGGCCGTGGGCGAGAACGTCCCGGTCGCGGAATCGGACATCTCGGGCCTGGCGGCCCTGGCCGCCAAGCGCGGCATCGACCTCACGGTCGTCGGCCCGGAGCTTCCCCTGACCCTGGGCATCGTGGACGAATTCGAGCGCCGCAGCCTGCGGATCTTCGGGCCCAGCAAGAAGGCCGCCGAGCTCGAGGGCAGCAAGGTCTTTGCCAAGCAGTTCATGGACCGCCACCGCATCCCGACGGCGCGCTTCAAGGTCGCCGAGTCCCCCTCCCAGGCCTTCCGCGTGCTGAAGTCCGGCGAATTCTCCTTTCCTCTGGTCATTAAGGCCGACGGGCTCGCCGCCGGCAAGGGGGTGATCATCTGCCCGGGCCAGCGCCAGGCGGAAGAGGCCGTGGAATCGATCATGGTGAACATGCAGTTCGGGGCGGCCGGCAAGCGCATCCTGATCGAGGAACACCTTAAGGGAAAGGAGCTGTCCTTCATCGTGATTTCCGACGGGGCCAAGATGCAGCCCCTGGTGACGACGATGGACCACAAGGCCGTCTATGACGGCGACCGGGGCCCGAACACGGGCGGCATGGGTGTTATCTCGCCCTCCCCGTTCGTCACGCCGGCGCTGTTCGCCGACATCGTCGGTGCGATCGTTTTCCCCACGATCACCCGGATGCGCGAGGAGGGGCGGACATTCAAGGGCGTCCTCTATGTCGGGCTGATGCTGACCGACGGCGGCCCTAAGGTGCTCGAGTACAATTGCCGGTTCGGCGACCCCGAGACCCAGGTCCAGATGATGAGGCTCGAATCCGACCTGGTCGAGCTGATGCTGAACGCGGTGAACGACAACGTCCTGAAGTCCGAGGTCCGGTGGAACGCCAGGGCCGGCGGCTGCGTCGTCCTGGCCTCGGGAGGCTATCCCCTGGCCTACGAGAAAGGCAAGCCGATCAGCGGGCTGAAAGAGGTCTCCGCCATTCCCGGCATCACCATCTTCCACGCGGGGACAAAGGTCGAAAACGGCGAGTACTATACCAACGGCGGCCGGGTCCTCAACGTCTGCGCCAGCGAGCCGACCCTGGCCGAGACCATGGAAAATATCTACAGCGCGATTGCCGCGATCTCGTTCGACGGCCTGCACTTCAGGCGCGATATCGGCGTGGTGCGATAGGAGGACGCGATGGACGTAGCCATCTTCATCGGGAGCGAATCCGATCATGAGATCGTCAAGGACGCCTTGGGGCTGCTCGACCAGTTCGGCGTCTCGCACGAGCTCGAGGTGACTTCGGCGCACCGCTCGCCGGAGCGGACGCGCCGGCTGATCCAGGCCTCGGAAGAGAAGGGCGCCCGGGTCTTCATCGCCGTGGCCGGCAAGGCCGCCCACCTGGCCGGGTTCGTCGCCGCCCACACCGTGGCGCCGGTCATCGGCGTTCCGGTCGAAAGCCCCGGGCTGGGCGGGCTGGACGCCCTGCTCTCCACGGTCCAGATGCCGAAGGGGGTGCCGGTCGCGACGATGGGCCTGGGCCGCGCCGGCGGCTCGAACGCGGCCCTGCTGGCCGTGGCCATCCTCAGCCTGAAGAACCCGCGGTTGAAAAAGAAACTCGAGGATTACCGGAAGTCCCTGGCCGCGCAGGTGGAGGATGCCTCGCGCAAGGTCCATCCCCCGAAATGACCTCGTTTTCCATCCAGAACTTCGGCTGCCGGGTCAACCAGGCCGAGGCCTTTGCCTGGGCCGAGGCGTTTGAGCGCCGGGGCCTCGTGCTCGAACCCGACGCCGCCCGGGCCGACCTCGTCGTGATCAACTCCTGCACCCTGACGGGCCGGGCCGACCGGGACGTGCGCAAGTTCATCCGGCGGGTCGCCCGGTTGAACCCCCAGGCCCGGCTCGTGATCGCGGGCTGCTCGGTCGAGCGGGACCGGGACGCGATGCGGGCCATGCCGCAGGCCTGGCTGGTGCTGTCGAACGAGGAAAAGCCGGACCTGCCGGAAAGGGTCGCGGCGGATTTCCCGGCCCGTCCGGCGGCGGGATCACACCCTCTGCGTTCACGCGCCCTGCTCAAAGTGCAGGACGGCTGCGACAACCGCTGCTCATTCTGCGTCATCCCGACCGTCCGGGGAGGGAGCCGGAGCCTCGACCCGGGCGGGATCCTCGATCGCGCGCGGGACCTGACCGACCGCGGCTTCCGGGAAATCGTGCTCTGCGGGATCCATCTTTCTTCCTACGGGGGGGACCTGGTTCCGCGGCGGTCGCTCGCCGGCCTGCTGCGCGAGCTCACGGCCGTCCCCGGCCTCGGCCGGGTCCGCCTGAGCTCGTTCGACCCTCGCGCGCTGGACGAGGAGCTGATCCATCTCATAACCGGAGATCCCGGGATCTGCCCGCACTTCCATCTCTCCCTCCAACACGCGTCGGAAAACGTCCTCCGGCGGATGGGGAGGAATTCGCGGACCGCGGATTATGCCGGCGTTCTCGGGAAGCTGAGGGCGCTCCGGCCGGACGCCGCCCTCGGAGCGGACATCATTGTCGGGTTCCCCGGCGAATCCGAGGCGGACTTCGAGGATCTCCGCGGTTTTCTCCAGGCCTCGCCCCTGAATTATTTTCATGTCTTCGCTTTTTCTCCGAGGCCGGGCACGGCGGCGGCGGCCTGGCCCCAGGTCGGGGAGGCGGACAAGCGCCGCCGGTCGGCGGTCCTCAGGTCGCTGTCGGCGGGGAAGCGGCAGGCGTTCGAGGAGAGTTTCGTGGGGCGCGAGCTCGGCGGCGTCGTGGTCAAGAGTTCGGGCGGCTCGGCCGTCGTCCTGACCGGGAACTATATCAATGTCCGCGTCCCGGCGGGTGAAACCCGGCCCGGCGCGAGCGTCACGGTCAGGGTCGAGGAGGCCGGCCGGGGAAGAGTCCGCGGCGTGGTCGTGGGGTGATTTGACCGATGGGCAGAATCCGGATGCTCCCGCCCGAGGTGGCCCAGAAGATCGCCGCGGGCGAGGTGATCGAACGGCCGGTCTCGGTCGTCAAAGAGCTCGTCGAGAATGCCCTGGATGCCGGGGCGGGCGACATCAAGGTCGAGCTCCAGGCCGGTGGCAAAAAGCTCATCAAGGTCCTGGACAACGGGGAAGGCATGAGCCCCGAGGACGCCGGGCTGTGTTTCGGGCGTCACGCGACGAGCAAGATCGCGGTCGAAACCGACCTGGACAGCATCGGCACCCTCGGGTTCAGGGGCGAGGCCCTGGCCAGCATCGCCGCGGTCTCGGAGCTCATCCTGAGGACATCGGACGGCGGGCCGGAGTCGGGGATCCGAATCGAGCGCCGGGGCGGCGAGCTGGTCTCCGTCCGGGCCGCGGCCTTCCCCAAGGGGACGAGCGTCGAGGTCGCGAACCTGTTCTTCAACCTTCCCGGCCGCCGGAAGTTCCTCCGGTCGGACCAGTCGGAGCTCGGCGTCGTAACCCGCTATCTGGGCGGCGTCGCGCTGGCCTATCCCGGCGTCCGCTTTTCGCTGAGCCAGTCTCAGCGCGAGATCCTGAACTGTCCCCCGGCGGAAAGCCTCAGGGACAGGATCTTCCAACTGTACGGAAGGGAGATCCTCGACAGGATCATGGAGATCGACCTGGCCGAGGGGGAAAGCCGCGTCTACGGGTTCGGCTCGTTGCCCCCGTCCGGAAGGAGCGAGAAAACGCGGCAGTTCTTTTTTGTGAACCGGCGCCCGGTCAAGGACCGGACGATGCAGGCCGCCGTTAATCAGGCGTACCGGGTTTTCCTGGAGAAGGATATGTTTCCCGAGGCGTTCATTTTTCTGAGCCTGCCTTACGGCGATGTCGACGTCAATGTCCATCCCGCCAAGGCCGAGGTCCGGTTCCGCGACGCGCAGTTTGTTTTCTATCTCCTGCTCAAGGCCATCGAGAAGGCCGCACTGGACGTCAGGGGCGTCAAGGAAATCTATCCGTCCCCGGCCGGGGAGGCGGCGAGGACCGGGGTCCGGGATTCATCGGGCCGGCCGTTCGGCCGGGAGGCTGTTGAAGGGATGACGTCTCAGGCCCCTTTGTTCCCGGCGGCGGGGCATCCGGAGGAAGGCCCGGCGGCCCCCCGTGTGCTGGGACAGTATCTCGACACCTATGTCATCGCGGCCGGTAAGGACGGGCTCCTGGTCATCGACCAGCACAATGCCCACGAGCGCGTTCTTTTCGACCGGTACCGGCAGATCACCGACCAGAAAAGCTGGCCCCAGAAAAACGCGCTCCTGCCGATTCTTGTGGACCTCTCGCCCTCCCAGGTCGTGAGCCTGGAGAGCTGTCGAGTGGTGCTGGAGGGCGCCGGGTTCCGCATCGAGCCGATGGGGGAGAGGACGTTCGCCCTGACGGCCTTCCCGGATATCTTCGATGCGGCGGCCGCCGAAGCGGCCTTCCTTGAGATCCTCGGCGGGCTGGAAGAGGAACGGGAACCGGCGCGGATCGCCGACAAAATGTTGGCCACGCTCGCCTGTCTTACCGCGGTCAAAGCTCATCGGCCCCTGCCGCAGGAACAGATGGAGTTCCTGGTCGAGCGGCTCTTCCTGACGTCCAACCCCGGCGTTTGCCCCCACGGCCGGCCGATACTCCTTAAGGTTGAGAAAGCGCGGATCGAAAAAGGGCTCAAGAGAACAAGCTGAATTCCAGGGTGTCAGACACCTCAGGTCCTGTCCCGCCGTGTCTCCGTAGCGGCTCGGGCATGGGCTCGAAGGCCCGCGGATTTCCCCAGCGCGGAGATTCGCTGGGTGCTCGGCTCGCTCTCTGCTTCGCGGAACCGTTCCCGCTCGCCTCACCTAAGCCGCCGCGAGCAATCAGTTTTAGAGGCGGTTCTTCATGCATTCTTAAAAAACTTGACAACTCCAGTGAAAATGGTATCTAATGCAACCGCAGGAGGATAAGAAGGAAGACATTTTCAACGCTTCTGTTCTTAAGCCTTGCCGGGCGGTCACTCAGATGACTAAGAAAGTCCTCGGCTGGGTTGTTTTGTGTTCCTTTTTGGTTACTTCTTGGTCCTGCGTGTATAAGTTTGAACTGAAGCCCCTTGAATCCATTAGACCGGGAAAAAGAGAAGGCTTGGAGATCTATGCTGTCCGAAAAAAGACCGGAGAAAGTGTCCAGTTTAACAAAGTAGCCCCGGCGATCATCAAGGGGGACGCTCTCTTCGAGGAAAAACTCGTCAAGATCGCCATCGAGAAGTCGAATATAGATCATCCAAAATACTTTCGCGCTGAGACCCACCCCTTCAATCTCACGACCAAAGATGGACGCGTGTATAGAGTCGTTGAGGGGACAGAGCAGGGGAACAAAATCGTCGGCGAAGCATACGGTTCATTGCCAGTCATGCCTTTATCGGATATCGATCTGGTAGCGATTCGGCGAGTGAACCTAGCAAAGACACTATTGAATGACAGGTGGTTTCCCTTTGCCGCTTGGGCTTTTTTTATTTTGGCTGTTAATAGGGCTGAGGCGCCTTGGGTGCACTAGCTCGTTTCCGCCCTATCTCTCGAATGCTCAGCGTCTTTTCGTCGGCCTTTCTCGCGCGGCAGCCAGCCATCAGAAACCGGCCCCAGACCATCGCCTCCTTTGACACTCTGGGGGCCTGGACGCGTCCCGGCCTCTTTTCGTTATTCGGTGTGATGGACACTAACCTGTCATCGGGAAAAGACGGTTGATATTTTTTTAGTGCAGAGCTGCGACGTCCCCGGCATCAGTCCCCTTGTAGAATTATTCCCGATTTTGGCATAGAATATGCACAGACCTGGGTGGATTATCATATGAAACGGAAGGGGCCTGAGGACAGGTTTCCGAATGGATCAATCTTCAGGCGAAAAGGGAGGCCGTCATGAGTCGATCGCTCGTCGTATTCACGGGGGCAATCCTCGTTGGTCTTTTCGTCGCTTCTTTTGCCCCGGCGCAAGAACAGCAACAGCCGCCACTTAAGGAAGAGGTCACAGTCCGGTGGTGGCTGGTGCCTGTTTATGCCGTGGACAAAGCGGGCGCTCCCGTCCTCAACCTGGCGCCCGAAGACTTGGAGGTCACCATCAAGGGCCTCAAAGTGGAGCCGTTTTCCCTCATCAAGAAGCAGTTCCAGGTGACCGAGGCGGGCAAGCCCGGCGCATCTGCACAAGCCAAAGCACCGTCGCAAAAAAAGCTGGTATTTCTCGTCTTTGATGCCGCTTTCTCCCCCTACACGCTGCTCGCTCGGGCCAGGGCCGTCGCCGACATCGTGATTGCCCAGTCGGACAAAGCCGCCCAGTACATTCTTCTGAGCATAGAGCCTTTAGCCGGCCTCAAGTACATTGTTGGCCCTTCGCACGACTTGAAGCAGATCGCCAAAAGCATGAACAAATATATAGCAGGGAAGAAGTCGGACTATCTCGAAGCCAACGCCATGGACGGGAACGAGATCCGTAATCCTTATCCCGAAGGAGACGCCCGCAACCCGAGCTCGGCCCAGCGCCAAGGCCTGGACAGGACAAGGGGCGGCATGCGCAGCTACACTTACTCCGCTGACGACACGGCGAGCCGAATTACCTGGAGAGACAAGAAGCGCCTGGCCTCGTCCTACACATCTTCGCTCATGACGCTGGACCTCATCCTTGGCCAGTTCAGGGAATACAGCAAGGTTGTCTATTTATATTCGTGCGGCATCCCCGACGACGCGTTTCTCAACAGGACGGCGTGGGTCTCGAAACAGCCCGCTAACGTGGCCGAGCCTCCGGAATACACTGCCTATTTATCCGCCGACACGGTCGCTTACGACACGCTGACGATTATCGGTCAGCATCTCAACAAGAGCGGCGCCATCCTGTTCCTGGTCAACCCGTCCGGGACGCGGATCGACGAAAGCGACAGCAATTCGGGCGAGCAGTCGCTCAGGATTCTGGCCTCCGAGAGCGGCGGCCGCTATTTCGAGGGTGCGGAGAGGGACATCGCCAAAGAAGTCAACAGCATGGAGGGGGGCTACTACGAAATCTCCTTCCCCGACAAACCGGAATATGAAGGCCAGGAGCTCGATTTTGAGATCCGGTCGAACAAACCGGATGTTCAGATTTTCACGGTCAAGAAAGTCGGCCGGGAAAAGAGCTACGGGGAGATGACCGAGCTCGAAAAAGAAGTGATGGTCCTGAACATCCTGAACAAGGGCCCCTTCGCCGAATCGAACCGGAAGGTCAGCTTCGTCGACGCGCTCGACACTTTGCAGGACGGTGATTGGCTCATCTGCCAGTTGCCGCTGCCGCCGGAGCTCGCGCGGAGCGAATGGACGATCTTCAAGATCGCCAGAAGCTTCGATACGGGACGCATCTATATCGAAATGGATACGCGCGTTCCGTCCATTCCCTCCATCCAGACCCGGATGAAATGGCGAGGGGAAGGATTCCGCCACGACATCATCTTCGCCCACGCCAAGACGGGGACAATTCTGGTGTGGAAATAGTCTACACTCCCGGGGACCGGAACCTACGCAAAACGCTAATATTAAAGGAAGTAATCTGGCGCGCCTGGAGGGACTCGAACCCCCGACCCGCTGCTTAGAAGGCAGCTGCTCTGTCCACCTGAGCTACAGGCGCGTACTGCTTTGGCCTGCCTGGAAGGAGGATCGGGGAGATCGGATTCGAACCGACGACCTCCTGCTCCCAAGGCAGGCGCGCTGACCAGGCTGCGCCACTCCCCGCCGGCAAACCGAAGAATCAGGGCTCCTGCGAGCGACTTGAATTGCGATGAATCGTGGCTTCTGAGCGGCGTCATCTTAGCAAAGACCCGCTTTGGATGTCAATTTGAGTGCGGGAGGGCTAAAGGCTAGGGCCCCGGGATAGGACTGGGAGGAGCCGCTGGTGGCGACCGTCATAACCCCTTAGGGTGAGGAGAGCGCCGGCAATTTCACCTTCAGAATCCTCGGGGGGGGTGATTGACCCTCCCATATGCGGAAGGCATCATTAGGCCGTCCTGAAAAAGAACCTGTTAAACGAAGGAAAAATCTTGCTCGGAAGAGAGAACCCGAGACACGAAACGCCGTCTATTTTACAGGATGTGTCAATGTTGACGGAAATTGTCAGTGATTTATTGACAACTTTTGTCAGTTCCTCTATTTTGAAGGGGTTTTCATAAGATGGGCTCAAATTTAGGCGAACTCCTCCTGCGTGAAAAGGTCATCACGCCCGACCAGCTGAAGTCCGCCCTTGAGGCCCAGAAAGAGAAAAACGTCCCCCTTCAAACGGCCATCGTTTCGCTCGGCCTGATCTCCGAGGAGGACATGGCCCAGGCCCTGAGCCGGCAGCTGGGCTATCCCTATATCGACCTCGATCAGTTCGAGGTCTACCCCGACGTCGTCAGCCTGATCCCGGTGGAGATCGTCAAGAAGTACATGATCATGCCCATCCACCGGATCCGCTCCTTCCTGACCCTGGCCATGGTCGAC
>Ga0154742_1086_pt1 | contig 18824 bp, 16 predicted proteins | sample Rifle2008BG16ft_FD_105750 | JGI IMG/M metagenome (GOLD analysis project Ga0154742, IMG submission 105750) | Candidatus Aminicenantes bacterium RBG_16_63_16 | reverse complement strand
CAAGATCGCCCAGGCCGTGGCGGCCTCCGGGGCGGTCACCATCGTCGGCGGCGGGGATTCGATCGCCGCCGTCGAAAAGGCCGGCGTCACCGATAAAATCACCCACATCTCGACCGGCGGCGGCGCCTCGCTCGAATACCTGTCCTACGGGACGCTTCCGGGCATCGAGGCGCTGGAATAGGCGAACCGGGCGGAAAAGACGTGACCATCCGCGCTCCCTTCATCGCCGGGAACTGGAAGATGAACCTGACCATCTCCGAGGCCGGAAAACTGGCTGCGGCGGTCGTCAGGGCCAGCGTGGACCTTCCCGAAGCGGCCGTCGTCCTGGCGCCGCCGTTCACCGCGCTCGGCGAAGTCCGCAAGGTCGTCGCCGGGAGCCCCGTGGCGCTCGCCGGCCAGAACCTCTTCTGGGAGGAGAAAGGCGCTTTCACCGGGGAGGTCAGCGCCCCCATGCTCCTCGATGCCGGGTGCCGCTACGTCGTCATCGGGCATTCCGAGAGACGCCAGTATTTCGGCGAGACGGACAGCACGGTCAACAAGAAGCTCCAGGCCGCCCTGAAGGCCGGCCTCTTGCCCATAGTCTGCATCGGCGAGACCCTGGAGGAACGGGAGCGGAACGAGACGATGGCCAGGATCTCCCGCCAGGTCGAGGAGGGGTTCCTCGGCGTCGACGCCGCGGGCTTCGGCCGGGCGGTTGTTGCCTACGAGCCCGTGTGGGCGATCGGGACCGGACGGACGGCGACCCCCGCCCAGGCTGAAGAGGTCCACGCCGCCATCCGCGAAAAATTATCCCTTCTCTATGGAAAATCGGCGGCGCGCTGTGCTATAATCCTCTACGGCGGTTCGGTGAAGCCGGCCAATGCATTTTCCTTGTTTGCGGAAGCCGATATCGACGGTTTCCTCGTCGGGGGGGCTTCACTCGAGGCCGAGTCGTTTATCCAGATTACGGTTGAGGCCATCAAGGCGTTTAAGGTAAAAAAGTGAGCGCGTTCATCACCATCATCCACATCCTGATCTGTCTGATCCTGATCATCGCGGTGCTTCTCCAGTCGGGGAAAGCCGCCGACCTGGCGGGCGCTTTCGGAGGCGTCGGCAGCCAGACGGCCTTCGGGCCGCGCGGAACGGCGAGCATCCTGTCGAAGGTCACCACGATCAGCGCGATCCTGTTCATGGTCACATCGCTGGGTCTCTGGATGCTGTCTTTCAAAGGCGACAGGTCGGTCGTGAAGGGAGAGCCCGGCGGCAAGCCGGCGGCAGCCGCCACGGCCCCGCAGGCCAACCCGGAGCAGACGGCAACCGTCCCGGCTCAGAAACCGGGAGACGCCCAGGCGGCGCCCCAGTCCACGACGCCGGTGAAGGAGCAGCCCGCCGCCGCGCCCAAGACGGTCCCCGAAAAGAAAGAACCGGTTCCGCAAACGAAGCCCAATTAAGATACCGGGACGACCTCCCGTATGTATGCCGAAGTGGTGGAATTGGCAGACACGCTAGCTTGAGGGGCTAGTTCCTGGTACACGGGAGTAGGGGTTCGAGTCCCCTCTTCGGCATTCCCTCCCCTCTTAGAATTCAGGACCGGCTGGCTACCCACAAGGAAAAGTCCGTTTCGGGCATGGCGCCGCTCACCCGCCCGCGTTCCGCTCCCCGGCTGAAGACGATGAAGGTCGGGACTCCCTTGATGCCGAACCGTGCCCCGAGCTCGGGCAGCCGGTCGACATTCAACCTGACCACCATGAGTTCCCCGGCCTTCCGCTTGGCCAACCGTTCGACGACCGGATGCATGGCGAGACACGGTCCGCAGGTCGGCGAGTAGAAATCGACGAGGACGGGCAGGCTCGAATGGGCGAAGAGAACGTAGGCTTTTTCCGGCGGGATCTCGAGCACTTCGCCGGGCGCCGGTAGCTCGGTATGGCATTTCCCGCAGACGACTTTCTTCCCGGCCGCGTCCAGAGGGTAGTTGTTCGTAGCGCCGCAATTGTAACAGCTCACCTTGACTTTGTCGCTCATGGTTCACCTGTCCTGTCATTTCTTGGGCAAAGGCGGGATGGGCGGCAGCTTCACTTCCTGGGTTTTCAATTCCTCCAGGATGACCTCGATGCCCTTATTAAGCTGCTGGTCGATGCCCGCGAATTCCTGGCCCGGGTCGTTGTCGACCACGATGTCCGGCTCGACGCCCACGCCCTCCATGATCCAGCCTTTTCCCTCGGCGCTGAAGGGCGCGAACTCGGGTTTATTCAGAAACCCTCCGTCGACGATCGGCAGGGTGCCCCGGATGCCGACCACGCCGCCCCAGGTCCGTTTGCCGATGACCTTTCCCAGCCCGTACTTTTTGAACCGGTAGGGGAAAATGTCCCCGTCGGAAGCGGAGAACTCGTTGATCAGGCAGACCTTCGGCCCGACGACCGTGCCGCCCGGGTCGGGGAAAGGCTGCGTGTTCCTGGCCATCTCCATGAAGGCAATCTCGCGGCGCAGGCGCTCGACGATCTGCGGCGAGACGCTTCCGCCGCCGTTGCCCCGGACATCGACGATCAGCGCCTTTTTCCTGAGCTGGGGGTAGTAATATTTGACGAACTCGTTCAACCCGGGCATCCCCATGTCCGGAATATGGATATAGCCCACGCGGCCGCCGGTCGCCTGGTTGACCTTCTCGATATTTTCCTCCACCCAGGTATGGTAGATGAGCTCGTTCTCGGTTTCGACCGGAACGACGACGACGTCCCGGCTTCCCTTCTCCTCGGGCCGCGGACCAACCTTGAGGGTCACCTGTTTTCCCGCTTTGCCGTAGAGCGCCGCGTAGATATCCGTCATGGCGCTCGTCGAAACGCCGTCAACGCCCAGGATGTATTCGCCCTCCTTGACGTTGACGCCGATCTCGGTGAGCGGCGAGCGGAGCGACCGGGTCCAGTTCTGACCCCGGTAGATCTTGTCCGCGGCATAGTAGCCTGATTTGGGCTCCCGCTCGAGCCTCGCCCCGAGGAGGCCGAGCTTGATTTTCGGCGGGACGGGCATGTCTCCGCCGCCGACATAGGTGTGGCCGGTGCCGAGCTCCCCGATGAGCTCGCCGATGACGTAAGTCAGGTCGGCCCGGTGATTGACGGCGTCGGCGAGCGGCTTGTAGCGCAGGCGCATCGCCTCCCAGTCGACGCCCCCCATGTTCGGGACGTAGAAAAAGTACTTCATCTGGCGCCAGCATTCCTCGTAGATCTCGTTCCACTCGGCCCGGCGGTCGATCGTCATCTCCATCTGCGAGAGGTCGAGCTTGTCCTCGATTTTGACCGGCGTCTTGGGCAGGTCGATGATGGCGTAGCTTCCCTCCTTGCCGACGATCATTTTCTTCTGGTCGGCCGAGATCTCGTACCCGTTGACCGGACCGAGGTCGGTCTCCTTCTTCTCCGCGAGATCGTACATCTTGAGCGCGGTCTGGCGGTCGCCGCCCGTCGAGAGATAATAGATCCTGTCGCCGACGGACTGGATGTTACGATAATCGGCCACCGCGACGGGAAGCCCGACGATGCGCGACTTCAGCCGCTCGGGGTCGACTTTGACCGTGACCACCTTGGCGGGTTCCGCGGGCTTGGCCGCCGGCTCCTTGACGGCTTCCTTTTTTTCCGGCACCGCGGCGCCGGGCTGGGGCTTCTCTGGCTCTTTTTTTATCTCCACCTCGTCGCTTTTCGGCTCGAACGGCGACCGGACGTCCGCCGCCAGCGTGACGAGATAGATCTTCGCCATGGCCAGATATGTGTAGTTATATTCGACCCGGCTGAAGACGGGATTGAAGTCCCGGTCGGAAACAAAGAAGAGGTACTTCCCGTCCGCGCTGAAGCTCGGGTCGGAGGAGTTGTACCAGCCGTCCGTCACCTCGTGGGAGGCCTTGGTCTCGAGGGAATACAAATAGACCTTGGGCATGCCCTCGGCCTCGGGCCTGGCGAAGGCCACCCAGCGGCTGTCGGGCGACCAGACGTAGTCGCGGATCTCGCCCGTTTCCGCCCGGGACACGACCACGGTCTCGCTCTTTTCGATATCCACATAATTCAGCCGCAGCAGTTTGTCGCTCCAGAGGATCTTCCGGCTGTCCGGGGACCAGTAGATCTGATACTTATACGTGTCGGCGCCCGACGTGACCTGCCGCGCCGGCCCCCGGCCGTCCTGCGGCATGATCCAGATTTCGTCCTCACCGGTTTTGTCCGAGATGCAGGCGATCCATCGGGCGTCGGGCGACCATTTGGCATCCCTCTCGTGGACCCCGGCGGTATTCGTCAGGTTGCGCGTGTTGCCGTACTTGGCTGGCACCGTGAAAACCTCGCCCCGCGCCCCAAAAAGGGCCCGCCTGCCGTCCGGCGAGATCTCGTAGTTCATGACCCGGTCGCCGACCTTGGCCAGCCGCGTCCGGCCGGAGACCAGGTCGTCGGCGATCGCCACCGGGACCCTTACCGGCCGCGCCGAGGTCAGGTCGAAACGGTAGATGTGGCCGCCGTTCTCGAAGACGATCGCCCCGGCGCCGAGCGACGGGAACTTGATGTCGAACTCTCGGAAATCGGTGAGCCTGGCCGTCTGCCGGGACGCGAGGTCGTAGCTGTAGAGGTTCATCTTCTTCATTTCGTCCCGGTCGGAGACGAAATAGATCTTGTTCCCGCTCCACATCGGGATGATGTCCAGCGCGGGGTTATTGGTGATGTTCTCCGTTTTTTTGGTTTCGAAGTCATAGACCCAGATATCGTCGGCCATGCCGCCGCGGTACCGCTTCCAGGTCCTGAATTCGCGGAAGACCCGGTTGTGGGCGAGCTTTTTGTCGTCCGGAGAAAACGAGCAGAAACCGCCCCGGGGAAGCGGCAGCTGGACCGGCGTACCGCCGCCCGCGGGCACAAGATAAAGCTGGCCGTTGAAATCGTTCCACTCCCTCATCCGGGAGCGGAAGACGACGGACTTCCCTTCGTTTGTCCAGCCCATGACGATGTTGTTCGGCCCCATCCTGTCGGAGATGTCGTCCCGTCCGAGCGAGGCAGTGTAGGTCAGGCGCTTTGGGACGCCGCCCTCGGCGGGGATGACATAGACCTCCCGGTTGCCGTCGTATTCCGCGGTGAAGGCGATTGACCGTCCGTCCGGCGAAAACCGGGCGAAGGCCTCGTATCCCTGATGCGTGGTGAGCTTCCGGCCGATCCCGCCGGCGGCGGCGACCGTGTAGAGGTCGCCCGCATAGCTGAAGACGATCTGGTCGCCGTGGATCGCGGGAAAGCGGAGAACCCGCGCTTCCGGGGCCGGCAAGGACGGCGCGGCGAGCGCCAGGAGCAGCACGATAAACAAAAACCCGGATCTTTTGAAGCTGGTCATGAGGCCTCCGTTGGGGTAGCTTTGAAACCATGGGCTGGCGAGAAAAAATATATCAGAATTCCCCGCGCCCGACAAATGGCGGCCCCCCCCATGATCAGCAACGCGCCCCGCGGGGCGTGAGGCTCAGCTGCCCCGGGTCGAAACGAGGATGGCTTGGCGTTTCCCGGCGTCGAAGCGCTCGATGGCATATCGGAGCGTCGTCCGCGGGATGGCCGGCCCGTTGGCCGTCAGGAATTTTTCGAGCCGCGCCGGGTCGGCCTTCCCCGCCTCGCGGAGCAGCCAACCGTTGGCCTTCTGGACCAGGTCATCGGCGTCGGCAAAGAGCGATTTCGAGACCTCGTAGACGGGGTCCAGGAACCCCGGCTTCCTGGTCAGCTTGAGGAAGGAAACGAGTGAGGCCCGCCGGAGCCACCGGTTCGGCGATTTCGTCCAGGTCTTGATCGATGAGACGAGGTCCGGGTATCTTTCGAGGAGGGCGCCCAACGACCTCGGGCACAGAGTATCCACGCTGGCCCAGTTATCGCAATAGCCGGCCAGCAGCCATCGCTTGATCGTCTGGAACAGGGATTTCGGATAATCCTTCCAGAATTTCTCGAGCACCAGGATGCCGACGGCCTTGACCTCGAAGTACCGGTTTGCCAGCATCAGGCCGCAGAACTTGACCGCCTCCCCGACGTCCCAAGAGCCCTTGATCATCCCGTGGGCCTCGGCGGCCAGCTCGCGGATCTGCGGCGCCGTCAGGCCGAAGCAGACGATCGTGTCCTTGAAATAGCGCTGGGCGCCGGCGGCCCGGACCGGGTCGGCTTTTTCCCGGAGCCGTTCGACCCAGATGTCCATCATTTTGCGGGGTGTTATTGGAGTGTTCCTCATGTCCACGCCTCCAAACGGCTTTGGCTTGTCGGCTTCAAAAACCGCATTATACCCCTAAATTCGGGGGACACCATACATAATGCAGTTAACCTGATTTATTCATGAATTTCGGCTTTTCGTACTCCCCGCCCCTGGTGGGAGGGGATGGAGGGGAGGGGGTTAAGGATTGAATCACCCTCACCCCAACCCTCTCCCATCCTGAGGGAGAGGGGATATATTCTTCGGCGCTCTCCAATTTGTGAATAATAAAGGCTAAGTGCATTACGTAAGCTGTCCCCCTAATTACTGTGTGTTCAAGGGGGACGCGGCGTGGGGAACGCCGGGCCCTCAATACTCGAAGGTGATGAGTCCGGTCTTGCTCCGGAGCTGTTCCCGGATGGCCTCTTTGGTGATCTTGCCTTCTTTTTCGGCCTTGATCGCCTTGAACAGTTCGTAAGTTGTCAGAAGGCTGTTGCCGTCCTGGGTTGCGTCCGCGATCTGTGACTCGGTGAACGGCACCTCACGAAGCTTGGGGTCGGCGGCCGAAAAGTAGTTGCCGATGAGGACGGCCTGCATCCGGGTATTGTTGAATTCCTGCATGCGCCGGCCTTTGTACCTTTGAAGAAGGAGGCCATCGTCGTCCGCCGCGCCGCCCTCCCCGCTCCGGAGCGCCACCAGGGTTAGGTGGCCGCTGCGGATCATCTCTTCGACGGAGCCGCTGTCCGCGTCCATGAGCCAGATGTCTTCCTCCTTGGCGCGGATCACCCGTTTCCAGTATTCATCGACGTTGACCACCTTGACATAATCAAGATACCGGAGTGCCCTGACGACGGCTTCCCGGAGCTCCGGGCCGTGAGCGGTCAGGAGCTTATGGAAGGCCGCCTGTTCGCCGGCGGCGAGCTCCTGGAGCTTCTGCTCGAGGCCGGCGACGCGCTGCTGGTGCCGCTCGCTTTCCTCCTCCATCTGCTGGTAGACCTCCAGCAGTCTGGGGAAGACGTAATCCCGCGAGCCCAGCCAGCCGGGGTCGCCCGCTTCGAACAGCTTTGGCGAAACCAGGGGAAGGATTTTCCCGAGCAGAAGCTCGGCCACCTCGACATTTTTATCGCCGAACCAGGGCAGAAAAAGATAAAAGCCCTCGCCCCGGCGCAGCACGGCCGAGACGGGATAGTTTTTAAAGCTCTCGGCCAGGACTTCGAGCCGGGCGTCGGCCGGCGGGTCCCATTCCGTCAGGTCGATGGACTTCCCCAGGCTGTTGGGCGTCGGAAAGAGCTCGGCGGCATGCGAGATGAACGGGCGGAACTTTGTGAAGATGGCGCTGAAGGGACTGTCCTCGAACTCGTGGATTTTATCGGGAAGCTTGTTTTCCTGGAACCTCAGGTGCGGGATCGGTCCGACGAGACCCGTCAGATGCCGCTCCTGGCAGTGGCCGATGAAACAGACGACCGCTCCACCCTGGCCGACAAGTTTCTCAAATCGCGCGCCGTTGGCCGCCTGCGGGCCGGCGCCCGCCTCGCCCTGGTTGGCCTGATAAAGGACAACCCGGCAGTCGCCGGGCGGTTCGACGGTCGGCGTCTCCGGCATATCCCAGTGGGTTTCTCCGGCCTCGACCTCAAAGTTCCTGGCGAGGACGTGCCGAAAGTCAGCCTCGCTGAAATCGACAAGCATGATCTTCGCCATGTTATTCTCCCGACGGTTTAGTCGAAGATGAACCTATTTTGTTCGGCACAGGGTCCTGGAATCCTCGCCAATCTGGAAAATAAGGGTATCTGCCCGCCGGGTCAATCCCCGGCGGGGGTGAACCCGAGGGTAGAGATGCCTCGCCGCCGGCGCCTAGCCGCGCCCGAAATCCCGCCCGGCCCGGGGCATTTCGCCCGCCGGCCGGGCCAGCGCGAAAATGCCGTATTTTGCGAACCAGTCGGGCAGGAACCGGACAACCTGGCCGGTTTCGTCCCGGTGGTGCGTCGAAATGGCGATCTCGTTGTTGATCCGGATGCCGCGCCGAGCGCAGAAGCCGCGGAAGTCCCGGAGGGTGATAACCCGGATATTCGGAGTGTTGTACCATTCGTAGGGCAGCTCCTCGGTCACCGGCGCCCGGCTTTTTAACAGGAGCTGAAGCTTGATGGCGATATGGTTGAAACAGGGAAAGCTGACGATCCCCGTCCGGCCGATCCGGAGCATTTCGTCGATGATTTTTTCAGGGTCGAAAACCTGCTGGAGCGTCTGGCTCAGGATGACGTAGTCGAAGCTCCCGTCGGCGAAGTCCCGCGTTTCTTCGTTCATGTCCCCGTGGAGGACCGAGAGTCCCCGCTCCACGCACTCGATGACCTCGTGCTCGTCGATTTCGATTCCGAACCCCTCGACCCGCTTCTTCTCCCGAAGGTACTGAAGGAGGTCGCCTTTCCCGCATCCCAGGTCGAGGACGCGGCTGCCGTCGGCGATGAGCGAGGCGATGATCTGGAGATCAAACCTCACGGCCGCCCTCCTCGCTCCGGATTCTCTTGAGGAAGCCCGAGATGAGGCGCGTCAGCTGGTCGTGGGCCAGGAGGAATGAGTCGTGGCCGAAGTCGGTCTCGATCTCGCAGAAGCTGACGTCCCGTCCCGCCATCTTCATCGCCTTGACCATCTCCCGGGACTGGGAGGTCGGATAGAGCCAATCCGAGGAGAAGGCGATGACGAGGAACTTCGCCGACGCCCGGGAGAAGGCCTGGACGAGCGAGCCGCCACCGCGCTGCTCCGCCAGGTCGAAATAGTCCATGGCTTTGGTGATGTAGAGGTAGGAGTTGGCGTCGAAGCGCTCCACGAATTTCTGTCCCTGGTAGTGGAGGTAGCTTTCGACCTGGAAATCGGTCGTGAAATCGAACCCGAAGGCGGAGTTCTCCTGGAGCCGCCGGCCGAACTTCCGCTCCATGGACGCTTCGGAAAGGTAAGTGATGTGCCCGATGATCCGGGCCAGGGCCAGTCCCTTGTTCGGGGGCTCCTGGCCGTAGTAGTCCCCCTTGTTCCAATTAGGGTCGGCCATGATCGCCTGCCGCTGCGCTTCGCTGAGCCCGATGGACAGGGCCGAGCGGCGGCAGGTGCTGGCGATCGGGATGGCCGACCGGATCATCTCGGGATAGCTCACGGCCCACTCGAGCGCCTGCATCCCGCCGATCGAGCCCCCGATGCCGCACAGAATACTGCAGATTCCCAGGTGGTCAAGCAGCGCTTTTTGCGCCTTGACGATATCGGCCACCGTGAAGAGCGGAAAGCTCAGGCCGTACGGCCGGCCCGTCCGGGGGTCGGTCGAGCCCGGGCCGGTCGACCCATAGCAGCTCCCGATGATGTTCGAGCAGACGACGAAATACCGGCCGGTGTCGATGCCCTTGCCCGGCCCCACCATGTTGTCCCACCAGCCGGGTTTCTCATCCTGGGCGGAGTAACAGCCCGCCGCGTGCGAGTTTCCGGAGAGGGCGTGGAAGACCATGACGACATTGCCGCCGCTCTCGTCGAGCTTCCCGTAGGTTTCATAGGCGATCGTGATCGGGCCCAGCCGGGCGCCGCTCTCGAGCGGCATTTCCTCGGGCGGCCCGGCGAAGGTGAAGAATTTTTTCTCGACGATCCCGACCGAGGCGCCGCCCTGGACATGGCCGCTGTATTCGCTCATCGCCCGGTGACTCCTTGTCAGGCGAGGGCCAAGGCCCGGTCGAGGTCGGCGATGATGTCGTCGGCATGCTCGATGCCCACGGACAGCCGCACGAGGTCGGGGGTGATGCCGGCCGCCATCCGGTCGGCCTCGGACAGCTGGGAGTGGGAGGTCGACGCCGGATGGAGGATGAGCGTCTTGGCGTCCCCGACGTTCGCGAGATGCGAAATCAGGCGGACGCCCTCGATCACCCGGCGCCCGGCCTCGGACCCGCCCTTGACGCCGAAGGAAAAAACCGACCCGAACCCGCCGCGCAGGTATTTCCGGGCGAGCTCGTGGGAGGGATGATCGGGCAGCCCTGCATAGCTTACCCAGGCCACCTTGGGATGGGATTTGAGGAAATGGGCGACGCGCATGGCGTTGTCGCAATGCCGCGCCACGCGCAGGTGGAGCGTTTCGAGCCCCTGAAGGAAAAGGAAGGCGTTGAAGGGCGAGGCCGAAGGCCCGAGCGTGCGCAGTCCCTCGACACGGCACTTGGCGATGAAGGTTGTGGCGCCGAAGGTTTCCCAAAACTTGAGCCCGTGATAGCCGGGCGAAGGGTCGATAAACTCGGTGAACCGGCCGCTGTCCCAGGGAAATTTTCCGCCGTCGACGATGATCCCGCCGATCGAGGTTCCGTGTCCCCCGATGAACTTGGTGGCCGAGTGGATGACGATATCCGCGCCCCATTCGAACGGCCGGCAGAGGACCGGCGTGGCAAATGTGCTGTCGACGACGAAGGGAAGCCTGTGGGCGTGAGCGAGACGGGCGAACGCTTCGAGGTCCGGCACGTCGCCGGAAGGGTTGGAGATCGTCTCCACAAAAACGGCCCGGGTGGCATCGTCGATGAGCGGCTCGAAGGATGCCGGGTTCCGGACGTCGGCGAATTTCGCGCCGATTCCGAACCGGGGGAGGTTGACGCTCAAGAGCGTCTTCGTCCCCCCGTAGAGGCTTGAGCTCGAGACGATGTTCTCGCCCTGTTTGGCCAGCGTGGAGAAGGCAATCATCTCCGCCGCCTGTCCCGAGGCGAGAAGCAAAGCCCCCACCCCCCCCTCGAGCGCGGCGACGCGACGCTCGACGACGTCGGCTGTCGGGTTCATGATGCGCGTATAGATATTTCCCGCCTCCTTGAGGCCGAACAGGCCGGCCGCGTGGTCCGTGTCCTTAAATACATAGGAGGTCGTCTGGTAAATCGGGACGGCCCGGGAGCCCGTGGTCGGGTCGGGGCTCTGTCCTCCGTGCAGGCAGATCGTATCGAGATGGTATTTAGGCTTGTCGTCCATTTTCAAGCTCTCCTTTCCGCTTCCGACTCCCACGCTTTCCCGTGGGCTTGCGCCTCGGTTCTGGGGCCGGGGTCAGCCTTGCCCCGCACCCGCCGCTTTCCTCTCCCCTAATTATATAGCTTATGCTACGCGGCGGGATTTATTAGTGCTGGGGTCCCGAATACGGGTTAAAACGTGAATATGCCCGTATCCGGGCAAGGCATTATCATGCGGCAGGTTTCAAACAGTGCGTCATCGCGATGCATGCACATCTCAGTTCGCGCCATTATCAGCGTTTTCCCCGGATTTGTCAAGGATTGTGGGTCGCCATCCCGTTCGACTCTGCTGCCGCCTGAGTTCTGCTACGTGACCGCTCTTCGAGGCTAGGCCCTCGAAGATGTACTCCCCTTCTGCCGGCAAGGCTCTCAGGACCTCGTAAACGACCTCGTTCACGTAGACCCGCCACGGCTTTCCGCCCATTGTCCGCTCGATCCAGATCGAGAGATCATCGAAATCGATATGTGCCCGCTTGATGCCCAGAATATCGCTCTCCCTGATCCCGGTGCCAGGTGGCCCGGCCCCCGCCTGCTTTATCTTATATGCTATTCACCGAACGTTAGGAACGCGGGCCTGGCGGCCGAGCTTTCCCAAAATCTCTTTGATCTCCTTTGAAGATTTTCCTTTAAATTGGATAGTCTTATCCGTGCCGAGAATGGCCCCGGTTCAGCCCCCGATAACCGCACAAGGTCCTGCAAACATAATTGCACCAATAGCTATGGATTCACCTTTACTCATCAGCCAACCACCTGCTTGTTCCTGGGCATTAACAAGCGCTGCTCCGAAGAATGCGCCGGCCAACAATCCTACGCCAGCGCCTTGCCAAAACTTCGATTTCTTGACAATTTTTACATCTCTAAGATCACCAACATTCACAGATAAGTCAGTTCCTGACCGAGAGTCCAACAATAAAAGCGAGCCCTGTTTGACGGCGATGAGTTCACCTATTATCTGTTGACCATCAGCTTTCGTGATTACAAGCTCAGCTCCTCGCCTTTCTTTTGCCATGAGTTTTCCTGAGCAGGTGAGCGAAGAAAAGACCACCGCCAGAAGCAGGATTTTGTTTTTCGTTCTTCCCCTCGTCATTTTATTCATCTTGTCCCTCCTTATTCTTCAAGCGAGATTATAGGCGAGAACATGCCGCGAGTTGTTAAGAAGCTGTAAAGACTTTGTCAAGAATCAGGGTATAGGAGCGCGCCCGGCCCGATTCGAACGGGCGACCTGCGGATTCGAAGTCCGACGCTCTATCCAGCTGAGCTACGGGCGCACGAATCGTAAATGCGGGCTCATGTTACATCATCCCCTCAGGGTTGTAAAACCGCGGTCTTGGGCCAGTTTCTTTGGGGAGTGATTAATGCTTGCGCGTTTTGAAACTTAACTAACGGCCGTATCACGATATTTAAGGGGATTTGATAATCCGACCGTTTTAATTGATAAGGCGAGAATCCGTGGTCGCCGCGTCCAATGTACAGCGAGGCGAGGGCACGAGCCCGGCCCTGCCCGCCTCAGTCGCCCGGCGTGCTCGGGAGGCGACTTTCCACAGAATACTTACGCACTCTTAACAAAATCTTGACAACTCCGATGAAAAGAACCGGTAATGTATGCGCGAAAGGATTAAGAGGAGCTAAGCGATGAAAACAAAAACATCTCTGACGCTTCTGTTCTTAGGCCTTGCCGGGAGGTCTCATATGACTAAGAAAATCCTCACCTGGGTCGTTTTGTGCTTTTTTTTGGTTTCTTCTTGGTCCTGCGTGGCTTATAGGTGGGAACAGAAGCCTTTTGAATTCATTAAACAGGGAAAAAGAGAAGGCTTGAAGATCTGTGCTGTTCAAAAAAAGTCCGGAGAAAAAGTCGAGTTTAGCAAAGAAGCACCGGCGAGAATCAAGGGCGATTTTGTTGTCGAAAATAAGCTTGCCAAGATCGCTATCGAGAAGTCGAATATAGATCATCCAAGATTCTTTCACGTTCTGACCCCGCCCTTCGATCTCACCACTAAAGACGGGCACGTATATAGGGTCACTCAGTGGACAGAACTGGAGAACATAATTGTCGGTCAGGCATACGCCCCATTTCCAGTAATGCCTTTATCGGATATCGATCTCGTTACGATTCGGGGAGTGAATGTTGGAGAAACCCTATTGTTTGGTTTGGGGCTTCCCCTGGCAATCTTTGTTTTTTTGGTCTCCCCAGCGCTCAATAATTCCATGCAGTGGGGGAGCAACTAATCAGCTGAAAAGCCAGGTCAAGCAGGGAGGCGGATGGGGGCCGGGACGTGCCCGATCACTCGAATGCTCAGGGTCTTTTCGAGGGGATCTCTACCTGCGGCGTCCAAAAGTCACCGGAAGCCAGGGTTTAGGTCCGGGCTCCCACTCGCCTCATCTCGCCTGGCGGTGACCGATCCATTTTCATGCTCACCAAGAGGAAGGTTAATCCGATGATATGTTGTCTCTACCCAATGCCGCTGGTATTAGTCGTATCCTTTTTTCCATTCTTCAGTTTGCACCTTTTTGACTAATGAACTCATGGCCAGAGGTCGCAGACGCGTTCTCACTTAGGGCAATTGCCCAAGCGCCGGATGCCGCGGTCATCGCGAGCAACTTGGAGAAATGGGAATCAGTCGCTGGCCGGCGCGCCGGGCCCGAGCATCATCCTGATCGCCTGGATGATGTCATCGACCTGGGGGACGAACGCTTTCTCGAGGACGGGGCTGAAAGGAACGGGAACATCCCGGGCGCCCAGGACGAGCGGTGCACGCCGCAGATAGGAAAATCCGTCCTGAGTCACTTGCCGGACCACCTCGGCCCCAAAGCTCGCGCCCACGACGCCTTCCTGAACAACCAGGAGATGCCCTGTTTTCTTGATGGACTTGAGGATCGTCGCGAGGTCGAGCGGGTCGAGCGTCCGCGGGTCGATGACTTCCACGCTGATCTCGGAGGCGAGTCTTTGCGCCGCTTCCGACGACTTATGGACGGCATTCGATGTGGCCACGACCGTGAAGTCGGTGCCTTCTCTTTTGACGTCGGCCGATCCAAGCGGCACAAGCCATTCGCCGTCAGGCACTTCTTCTTTCCGCAAATACAGGACCCTGTTCTCGAGATAGATCACGGGATTGTCATCCCGGATGGCGAACTTGAGCAGCCCCTTGGCGTCATAGGCCGTGGCCGGCATCACCACCTTGAAGCCCGGCGTGTGGACAAACCAGCTTTCGAGATGCTGGGAATGCTGGGCGGCTTCGGCCGTGCCCACGCCAAACTGCCCACGGACGACGAGCGGTATTTTGACCTGCCCACCCGACATGTAGTGAATCTTGGCGGCCTGGTTCACGAGTTGGTCCATCCCCACGAGGGCGAAGTCCATGTACATGATCTCGACAATGGGCCTGAGGCCGGTCATCGCCGCGCCGACGGCCAATCCGAAAAAGGCGGCTTCGGATATGGGCGTCCCCCGCACCCTTTTGGGTCCGAATTTTTCCACCAGCCCCCTGGTCGTCTTGTAAACGCCGCCGAAGAGGTCGACGTCTTCGCCGATGACGAAAACGCGCTCGTCGCGCTCCATCTCTTCGCTCATAGCCTCGGTGATGGCCGTCCGGTACATGATTTTTCGCATGCTCGTCAGACCAGGCAGCTCTTGTGCCGGGCGGATTTGGGGTCGGGCCAGGGGCTTTGCTCCGCGAATTCGACGGCTTTCTCCAATCGGCCGGCGATCTCCTTCTCCATCACCTCAATCGCCGCCGGCGTGATGACCTTTTCTGCCGTGAGCCGCGTTCTGAAAATCGCGACCGGGTCTTTGGTCCGCCAGGCCTCCCGCTCGCCCTTCTCCCGGTCATCGGGAATGATCCCGCAATGCGGTTCGACGCGGTACGTTTTGCACTCAATATAAAATGGCCCATCTCCCCCCCGCGCCCGTCGCACGGCGTTGACGGCGACCTCGTGCACGGCAGCCACTTCATTCCCATCGACGGTCGCCGCAGGGACCCCATAAGCCTCCGCCCTTTCGGCGATCGCCTCGCGGGCGCAGCTCAGCTTGACGGGTGTCGTCGCGGCATAACGATTGTTCTCACAGACAAAAATCACCGGCAGCTTGAAGAGCGCCGCCAGGTTGAGGGATTCGGCGAACACGCCCTGGTTGGCGGCGCCGTCGCTGAAAAAGGCCACGGCCACCTGATCTGTCCCGCGGTATTGAGCCGAAAAAGCCGCGCCCAGGGCCAGGGGAATCCCGCCGCCGACAATCCCGTTCCCCCCCATGAGGCCCCGGGAGGGATCGAAAAGATGCATCGACCCGCCGTGCCCGCGGGAGAGACCCGTTTCCCTCCCCATCAGCTCCGCCATCATCCGGCCGAGATCGCAGCCCTTGGCGATGGCGTGGCCGTGACCCCGGTGGGTGCTGAAGACATAATCCTGTTTCTTGAGGGCTTGGCAGACGCCCACCGCCACGGCCTCCTGGCCGATGTAAAGATGGATCGCCCCGACGACGCGTCCTCCGTTATATAGCTTCTTGACCTTTTCCTCAAATCGCCGGATGAGGAGCATCTGGCGGAAGATGGATATCTTTTTAACGGCTGAAAGTCCCGGCGCAGGTCTCACTCATGCTCCCTTTTTACAGGTTGAAGTGCCGGCCTGCGGCGTCGAGCGCCTTTTCCAGCACCGAGATGACCTCGTCGATCTGCTCCCGCTCTATGATCAGGGCCGGCGCGAAGACGAGGATGTCGCCGTTGTTCCTCAAGATGATTCCGTTTTGATAGCAGTAATCGCGGATGAAGCCTCCGACATTCATGGGCGCGTCGAGCGGCGCCATCGATCGATTGTCCGATGTCAGAAACAACGCCTGGAGGAGCCCCATGCCGCTGACAAACCCGGCGAGCATCGACTTTTGCCGCAAGTCCTCCAGCCTTTTCCTCAAGTATTGTCCCATCCGCCCGGCGTGCTGGACCAGGTTCTTTTTCTCTATGACCTCGATATTCGCCAGGGTGGCCGCGCAGGCCAGCGTGTGGCCGCCGTAGGTGGACCCGCTGCGGAATTCATGTCCGGGTTCGCGAAAGGCCGCGGCGATTCTCTCCGACGCGACAGTCGCGGCGAGCGGAATGTAGCCGCCCGAGAAGCCCTTGCCGATGGCCATGATGTCCGGGACAACGTCCCAGTGCTCGCAGACAAACATCTTCCCTGTCTTGCCGAACCCGGATTGAATTTCGTCAAAAACTAGGAGAATCCCATACTTGTCGCAAAGATCCCTGACTCTTCGCAGGTAGCCGTCGGGCGGGACTGGGAAGCCGATGTTGGAGCCCGGCAGCGGGTCCATGATAAAGGCCGCGATCGAGTCCGGACCTTCCCATTGGACCTGCTGCTCGACCAAGTCCAGGCAGCGGAGGCCGCAGGTCTCCGGCTCCAGGTGGATTTCGCAGTCGTAACAGCGCGCCGAGACGGTGGGAATGCAGTTCCGGGTCAGGAGCGGCTCGAAATACTCCCGGAACCAGGGGATGCCCGTCGCCGAACAGCCGGCCAGGGTCGTTCCGTGATAGGAGAACCGGCGGAAAAGTATTTTGTGCCGGTTCTTTTCTCCTTTTTCCCAGAAATACTGCCTGGCCATTTTCATGGCCGTTTCGTTGGCTTCCGACCCGCTGTTCACAAAGAACGAGACGGACAGATCCCCGGGCATGATGGCGGCGAGCTTTTTGGCCAGCCTGACGAGCGGCTCGGTGAACGTATCGACGTAGTTGGGAAAAAACTCGAGTTTCTCGAGCTGGTCCTTGATGGCCGCGGCGACTTCAGGACGCCTGTGGCCGCAGATCGTCGTGAGAAGCGAAGCGAAAGTGTCGAGATAGCGGCGGCCTGCGGCGTCGAAAAGATAGCATCCCTCTCCCCGGACGAAAATTTTCGGCCCTTTCCGGAGTTCCTCGTTGCTGGCGAAATGCGGTATGACATAGCGGAGGGCGTCCTCTTCGAGCTGCCGGGCGGCGTCCGTCGTTTTCGTCCCGTCCATCGCGCCTCCTCGTCTCAGGAATCCAGGAGCTCGCGCCTGGCTTTCTCCAGGAGCCGGTCGAGTGCCCTCCGCCGGTCCTTGTCCAGCCCCGGATACTCATAGTTTTTTTTGATATTTTCCCGCCAGGCTGCATCGCAGGCGTCCAGGATGCTCGTTTCTGTAATTGCGGACTCGTCGGCCCCTCCCCCGCTCCGCGCCGAGAGGACCGCCGACTTCCAGAGCTTCCGGCAGCCTTGGCGCGTGAGTGGGGTCGAGAGAAAGCTCTGGCCGCCGAGGACAACCGAGGCGATTTCGTCGTAAGCCAGTTCCCGGTCGCTCGTGTCTACGCGGTCCTTGAGCGAAAACTGGGATTTCCTGATTTCGATGTCGAGCATGAGCTGGGTGGGAGAGCCGACCGCCCCGTTCCCGAGCGTCCCGACCCCGATATAGGGGATGTCCGTCTTTCCGGTGAGCCTCGCCCTGGCCATCGATCCGTAAAAATTCTCATACACGGCCTTGAGTCCGGGGTTTGTGACCGAGGGCGAGAAAAAGACGTCGACCCAGCAGTGGCCCCCGTAGAATTCGTCGAAGATCTCCTTGACACCCATGTTGATGAGATGAATCTCCGGGCCGGAATATGTCGGCTCGCCGGTCCGCATGTCGGTGCTGTTCGAGATCGCCCGGGCGTTGAAGCGGGCCTCCGGGTCGACGGCACAGACCGCCGCCCAGCCGCCGAGAATCTCCGCGGCCGAGACGGCGACGGCGCCGGCAATCGTGATGGGCAGAGAGATGGCCAAGGCCCCCATGCTGGCCACATGATATTTTCGGATGCCGCACTTATTCCTTTCCAGGATATCCCGCCCCGACCTATCGTCGAGAATGAGCGGCGGGATGATGCACTCGGCGCCGGCAAGATAGGTCCCCGGCTCATCGTCCGAAGCACCGGTGAGGATATCGCTCGCCTCTTTGAGATACTTGATGACCTCCGGATAGATGGCCTCGACCCCTGCCGATTTATCCGTGTATTCGAAAGCGAGGATCAGGGAGTCGAGCCTCTCCAGCCTGGGCGGGACGTCACTCCTGTACCAGTTGGCGACATAGCCGACCTCCGGAGTGGCCTGGGCGAGTTTTTTCATCTCGATGAAAATCCCGGTGTCGACTCCCACGGTCTTTTTCTGCCGATAATCATAATACTTGGTCGGACCGCAGTCGAAGGCGGAGACAAGCAGCTTATCGTCGAGGGCCTGCTTGACCTTGTCGACCTCGTGCCTCCAGAGAATGGCCTGGGTCCAATCGATATTGCAGGTGTAATACAGCTCCTGGACGGCGGCGTCCTCGGCCTGCGCTTTCTTCTGCCGGGCGGCGATCTCCTCGATGATCTTCTTGGGGATGGCGATGCGGTGGCCGGCTTTCTCCACACAGCCGATAGCCGTGAGCGCCCGCCTGATCTCCTCGGTTTCGACCTTGAGCCCGATCTCCTCCAGGATGCGGAAAACCTCGGCCGCGATCCTTTCTTTTCCCCTATCATCGATCAGCATGGCTTTTTGGTTATTATCATCGAGCCTCATGATTGTCAATCGCCCGTCCCTCCGGATCGAAATTGCTGTTATCTTCGTTCGCCCAGTTCCGTCGTATCTGATTCCGGGACTTGTTGACCGAATTCCTGGCTCTGTGACATAATCCGGGGGCACGCGGATGAGAAGACGCGAATTCGTCAA
>Ga0154742_1089_pt1 | contig 18870 bp, 16 predicted proteins | sample Rifle2008BG16ft_FD_105750 | JGI IMG/M metagenome (GOLD analysis project Ga0154742, IMG submission 105750) | Candidatus Aminicenantes bacterium RBG_16_63_16 | reverse complement strand
GCGCCAGGGCGGCGTCGGCGGCGCTCTCGACGCGGACCCCTGCCTTGAACAGAGTCGCCGCGCAGGTGAGCACGATGAATCCGGCGACCACGGTGACGATCAGGCTGCCCAGAATGACGTCCAGCCGCGAGCGCTTATAGTCCTTGGCCAGGACATTTTTTTCGACGACCGATGCCTGGAGATAGAACTGCATCCACGGCGCGATGGTCGTGCCCACCAGGCCGATGATCATGCCCAGGCGTCCCGCGGAGAAATCGAACTCCGGACGATAAAGGCTCCGGCCGATCTCGCCCCAATCGGGGCGCGCTAGTATCCCCGAGATGATATATGTGACATAGAAAAGGCAGGCATACAGAAAGACCTTCTCCACGGAGCGGTAGTTGCCCTTGACGACGAGGAGCCAGACGACCAGGGCGCTCAGCGGGACGGAGACATACTTATGGACGCGGAAGATCTCCAGGCTCGAGGCCACACCCGCAAACTCGGCGATGATGTTCCCGAAATTCGTCAGCACGACCCCGAAGAGAAGATAGACCGTGATCCTGACCCCGAAGTGCTCGCGGATAAGGTCGGACAGCCCCTTGCCGGTCACCGCGCCCATCCGGGCGCACATCTCCTGGACGATGATCAGCGCGACCATGATCGGGATGAGCGACCAGAGCAGGTGATAGCCGAAATTCGACCCGGCCATCGAGTAGGTGGCGATGCCGCCGGCATCGTTATCGACGTTGGAGGTGATGATACCCGGGCCGGCCACCGCCATAAAGAGCAGCAGCCCTTTCCAGCGCGATTTCAACGTCAGTCTCAGCACCGTCTTTCCGGGTCCTTTCGCGGCCGCCCGGGCGTCTCCCGGGCCGCTATTTCTCCTTGTCCTCGACGATGTCCTGGAGCGTGATGATCCCCTGGATGGCGTTCTCGCCGTCGACCACCGGCAGCGCCAGGAACTTGTATTTGCGGAAGATCCCCGTCACCGTATCGATGTCGTCATCGACGCCGGCCTTGACGAGGCGCGGGTTCATCAGCCGGCCCAGGGTCGCTGGTTTGTCGCAGGTGATCAGGTGGCGCAGGGTGATGACCCCCTCAAGGCGGCCTTGGTCATCCGTGACATATATATAGGTCAGGGATTCCATGGGATAGAAAACCTTGCTGAAGGCATCGATGGCCTGGGCGATCGTCGCATCCCGGCTGAGGGCGATGAAGTCCTTGGTCATGATGCTGCCGGCGGTGCCCTCTTTGTATCGGAGAAGCTCCTCCATATTCTCGCGGTAGGGGTCCTCCATAGTCCGCATCAGTTCTTCTTGCTTTTCCTCGGGCAGCTCGGCCAGGAAATCCTTGGCGTCGTCGGGCTCCATCTCCTCCAGGATGTCGGTCGCCCGCTGCCCGGGGGTGGTCTCGATCAGGGACAACTGGATCCTGGGGTCCACTTCCTGGAGGGTCTCGGCGGCGGTTTCGAGGTCCAGGCTCTTGAAGATCGAGGAGCGGTTCGCCCGGTCAAGCTCCTCGAGGATGTCCGCCAGGTCGGAGGGGTGGATTTCATGGAGCGCCCGGAGCGTCACGTTCAACTTGAGGTTCTGCTTGGGGTCGGCGGCCAGCGGCTGGACAAACTTCCAGGAGACGAGCTTTTCCGGAAAGCGGTAGCCGAAGAGCCAGTCCATCAGCCCGTCCGCGGCCTTCAGCCAGCCCAGCCGCCGCAGGATCCCTCTCACGCCGAAATCCACATGCGCGATCCGAAGCTCGTGGTCGACGACGAGCAGGTGGACGTCGTTCACCCGCTCGATCTTGGCGCCGGAGGTGTCGACCACCTGCTTGTCGAGAAGGTCGGCTTTGAGGAGGATCTCCCGGGCGCCCGGTTCGACCTCGGAAAAATCACCTGCGGACCCGGCCCGGAGGGTGAAGGTCTCTCCATCAAACGCAGCGACCAAGCCCCAGCCCAGGCCGCGCGGTTTCTTAAGCTTTCCCTCGCGGATGATGAGCGTCGTAATCCTAGGGTAGGGCTCGCCGACTTTCGTCTTGAGATCCACCAGCCGGCCGACGACCTGTCCGGCGGAATCGAGGACGGCGCGTCCCTGGAGCTCCGAGAAATAAACGAACCTCCTGGGTCCGGACGCGCCGGCGGCTTCCCTTCCGGGGCTCTTGACGCGCTCGACTTCCGGAATGGACATGGCGATCCTTAGAGGCAACCCTTCTGAAGCTTTTTTTGTTGCTCGCGGGCGGTCTCGACGGCCTTCCTGATTTCGGCATTGTCGGGGTCGAACTGGAGCAGGCCTTCCCAGAGAGCGATAGCCTGAGACAGCTCCCCCTTCCGATAGAGCTCGAGCCCCCGGCGCGTCAGCTCGGACCGGCATACCTTCAACCCTTCAGCCAGCGCTTCCCTGGAGAAGGGGAGCTTCAGGCCGAGTTTCGAGGCATCGTCGTGCCGTCGGGCCAGGGCGGCGTAAGCCCTGCCGGACTTGATATAGTCCTTGGACTCGGCGGCGAGGTCCGCGCGCCGCTTGATGTCTTCCATGGTCTTGCCGAAGGCGGCCGCCCGGCCCGGGTCTTTGAGCTCGGACGGCGAGAGGGCCCGCGCCGTGCCCAGCGCCTTATCATATTCGCCCGCCTGGAGGTACTCCGCGATGCGTCGCCCTTCGAGGGCCGCCCGGCAGAGACGGATTCTCCGGTCCAGGACGGCGGCCGAAAAACTCAGGGATTTGGCGAGGCCCTTGTACTTGGCATAATTGTCGAGCAGGATGGAGGAGAGCCTCTCGGCCGACGCATAGTTCTCAGCCGACATAGCGGCCCGGGCCTGCTTCTCTATCCCCTCGAGGGTCCTGATATATTCCTCCCGGACCGCCCTCTCCCGCGGGTGCTTATTGAAGGAGGAGGCGTTCACATCGATGGCCTTCTGGTATTCCCCGGCCTGAAAATATTGCCGGGATTGGCTGAGCGCCGGCTCGAAGGCGGGCGTCCGGGAAGGGGCGCAGGAGGCCAGCACGGCCGCCGCCAGGGCCGCCCAGAGCAAGGTTCGGCCGTTCGTCAACGCCTTCATGATCTTATTCTCTTTCCCTGTCGATGGCCTCGCTCTTGGTTTCCAGGAGGCGCACGAAGCGCACCGCCAGCTCCGGATTGAACTGCCTGCCCGCGAGCGAAGCCACCTCGCGCCGGGCTTCGCTTCCCGTCATGGCGGCCCGGTAAGGCCGGTCGGATGTCACGGCGTCGTAGACATCGGCCAGCGCGATGATGGCCGCGGCCAGCGGGATCCGGTCCCCCGTCAAGCCGTCGGGGTAGCCCCGTCCGTCATGCCACTCGTGATGGTGGCGGACTCCGGGAATGTATTTGAAGAGAGAGGGTGCCTTGGACAGGATCTCCGCGCCGAACTCGCTGTGCCGCATCATCTCCTTCTTTTCCTCCGCCCCGAGTCGGCCCCGCTTGAGCAAGATGGAGTCGGGAATCTTGATTTTTCCGACATCATGGAAAAGACAGGCGACCTCCAGGTCTTCGAGCTCGGCGTGGGAGAGGCCCAGGTCCCGCCCCAACTCCAGCGAGAGCTTGGCCACGCGCGTCGAATGGCCGAGGGTGTAGGCGTCCCGGGCGTCGATGGCGGCGGCCAGGACCCTGACCGTGGAGATGTAGGCCTGCTCGAGCTCCCGGGCATACTTGCCGAGCTCGTCGCGCTGGACGGTGATCAGCGCCGTCATCTCGTTGAAGCTCTGAGTCAGCCGCCCGAGCTCGTCCAGGGAATAGACACGGAGGGGGGAGCTCAGCCGTCCTTCCTTGAGCTCGGTGACTCCGGCCGAAAGCTCCTGGATGGGACGGGTGAGGAATGAGGACAGGAGCAGGCTGCTCACGAATCCGAGGACGAGAACCGAGCCGAAGACAATGAGCATTTTCCTCCGGGCTTCTCTCTGGGCGGCCACCGGCACGGTTTTGTTGACCCCCAAGACGACCGCCCCCAGAAGCCTGTCCACGAACCGGACCGGACTCCGGATCTCGAACCGGCCGCCCGAGGCATCGCGGACATCCGTCATCGTGGTGCCGTCGGCGTCCCGGCGGGTGAGGTTTCCCTCCGCCGTCCGGAACATCTCGCCGGCCTTGCTGATATCATGGTGGACCAGGATCTTGCCGTCGGTATCCGTTATGGCGATGTATTCGATGTCGGGATTGAGGCTCTTTATCTTGAAGACCAGGTTGTCGAGCCCGAGGAGGTCCTGCGAGCTGATGCTGTAGCCCGCGGCCGAGGCCGTGCTCCGGCACAGCGATTCGGCCCGCTTGATGACCTCGCCCAGGATGCGCCGGTTCATGGTCCGCAGGGTGATCAGGTAGAGGCCCGCGGTGACCGAAAAGAGGAGGAGCAGAACGAACAGGGCCGCCTTGACGCGGATTTTCTTAAAAGGCGCGAGCAGGTTTTGAGCGGTCATGCGGCCTCGGACTCGGCGCTAGTTTTGTCGTGACTCGGGGAGGATTATCCGGGAGAATCATCCGCTAAAAGTAGCAAAGATGCCAGGAGATTTCAAGCCGCCGTCCGGAGTTGACTTTAGCGGCCAAATCCAAATAATTAGATCAAAGGGGAATCCGCTCAGGAGGTGACCTCATGTCCCAAGGACGATTCGCGGCGATCGCATTGGTCAACCTGGCGCTGACGCTGGGCCTGCCGGGAGAGAAGCCGGCTGGAACGGTGCCCGGAGGCCCGGACGCGCCGGCGGCGGCCTTCATCGATGCCGCCGCGCCCAAGGGGCCCGCCTACAAAACCGTCCACGTCTTCACTCCCAGTTCGGTCAATGATGAAAAACTGCTTTTCTCGTTGCTCGAAGAGTTCAACGCGACCCTCGCCCGCCTCGGAGCTCCCGGCGTGCGGTATCGCCTGTGGAAAGCCGTAGGGACCAAGGGCGACACAGGCGATTTGATGTACGAATCCACCTGGCCGAGCCGCGAGGTTTATGACCGAGTCCACAAAGAAAAGGAATATATGGCGCTCCTCGAGAAGTACCTCCCGTACCTGAGGCATGTGCTGAAAAACGAAGTCTATTCCGCCTGGCTGGCGACCGAGACCAGCCGGCCCGAAAAAAAGGGCAAGCGCTAGCGTTCGTCTCTGCGGACCCATCGGGCGCCGTCCGAATCCGCGCATCTATTCGTGGATTCGGGGGCGCGGCCGGCGTGCTGGCGTGTCAGGCGACGATGGTGAGGGCGCCGGGAACAACGCTCACCCGGATTTCCCGGAAGAGCCTGGGCGAGGAAGCACCCCCGATCACCTCCCCGTCCACTTGGACCGCGAACGGCCTCTCCGAGGAGATATCGAAGGCCGGTGACTGGAGTAACTCGACTCCCGCGGCCCGGAGATGACGGCCTTTCTTGGCCGATAAGGCCAGGCGCGCGAGCCTGAGGAAAGAGCCTTCCCGGATGAGGCAGGCATCCAGCCTCCCGTCATCCGGACGCGCTCGCGGGACCAGCACGCGCCCTGTCGCCCAAAATCGGATATTTGCGAAATTGGCGACTTGAAACCGCCCCTCGATCTTACCGACTTCTGACTCCACGAAGAGGGGGACCGGGACCAGCCGTTTCCTTAAGGCGAGCGCGACTCCCCAGACCCCGACCGCGGTTTGAAACCGGGCCAGCCCGGGTGTCCGGGAGGCGACCCGGACGGCGGCCTGGTTGACGAAGACCCCGAGGCCGATGCTCGCCTGGCCGATGAAGAACCCGCAGGCCGCGCCATCGCTTTCGACGCTGCCCAAGTCGATCCGCCGCGACCGGCCTTCCTCCAAGGCGCTCACGGTTTTCTCCAGGGAATCGAGCCCGAACTCGCGGGGAATATCGTTCGACGAGCCCAGTCCGAACATCGCCAGCCGGGCGCGGGCTCCGGCCTTGAGGATTTCTTCGGCCACGATCTGAAAGGTGGAATCGCCGCCGGCCGCCGCCAGTATCTCGCATTCCCGGGCTTTTTCACGCGCCAGTTCGCGGAGCTGGGCCTCGCTCTCGGTCACCAGAAGGTCGTGCGGGATGCCCCGGGCCCGGAAGAGCGCGGCCAGCCGGTTCTTACTCTTTAGGGCTTTCCCCCGGCCCGCCGAGGGGTTGAGCAAGATGGCCACACCCTTCCGGGCGCCCGCTCTTGTGTCCATATCGCGCCGCGCTCAGAGGGCCTGGAGTTTCGCGGTCAGGGTCTTTTCGCCGCCGTTGCGCTCGACGGCCACGCGGACCGTATCGCCCACCTGGTAGGCGTCCAGGACATCATAAAAGTCGTTGGTCGAGTTGACTTTCCGGCCGTCGATCGCCACGATCACATCCCCCAGCACGACGTTGCCGGACCTGTCATAACGCGTGGGCAGGATGCCCGCAGCCGCTGCCGAGCTGCCGCGGCCGACGCTCAACACGAGGACGCCTGTCCGCAAGCCGATCTGACGCGCCTGGTAATCTTCGGCCAGCTCGATGTCCAGGCCCGGACGAATATCCTTTCCGTAGCGGATGACCTGGGGAACGATGCGGTTGATGATGTCGACCGGGACGGCGAACCCCACGCCGGCGCTCGCGCCCGAGGGACTGTAGATGGCGGTGTTGACGCCGATGCACCGCCCGGCGCTGTCGAGCAGCGGGCCACCCGAGTTACCCGGGTTGATGGCGGCGTCCGTCTGGATGACCCCTTTGATGGGGCGGCGCGTCACGGACTCGATCTCCCGGCCGAGCGCGCTGATGACGCCCGTGGTCAGGGTCTGGTCGAGCCCGAAGGGATTGCCGATGGCAAAGACCATCTGGCCGACCCGAAGGTCGGAGGAGCTGCCGATACGGAGCGGCCTGAGCTTCTCCCGGGGGGCCCGGATCCGGAGAACGGCCAGGTCCCTGTCCGCGGCCGCCCCCACGAGCTCGGCCTTCCATTTTGTCTGGTCCGACAGGGTGACCTGGAAGTTCTCGGCTTCGGCGATGACATGGAAATTGGTGACGATACGACCCTCATCGTCCCAGATGAAACCCGACCCGGTGCCTTGAGGAATCTCCTGGACGTTGAAGGTGAAAAAGTCCCGCTGGTAGACCAGGGTCGTGATGTAGACGACCGAGGACCTCGCCTCTTCGAAAATGGCGATGGCCGTCTGCTCCTCGGGCAGGAGGGAACCGCGGGGAGACACGGGCCGGGCCGGGGCGCTTTTGTCCCGGGCCTGCGCCGCGGCCGGCGCGGCTCCTCCCAAGGCCAGGCATATGATGAGAGCGGATAATATCAGTCTGTTATTCATCGGCGACCTCGCACGGCGCCGGCCGCGATCCGGGCCGGCGCCCTTCAGCGCTGAGTATATGCTCGTGCCGCCCATGCGTCAACGCCGGGCGGGAGTTGCCCGGTCAATTCTCGTTGTGATATAAGAGGGCGGACTCCGTCGATGACCTCGCCACACGAGCCCGCCGCCCGCCGCCTCCCGCGACGGAGCGGCCCGGCGGCCGTCAAGCTCCTCCTGTCTTTCGGCGCCGCGTTGGTCTTTTTGCTCGTGCTTCGCCACGCCGCGTATGTCGATTTCCCCAGGCAGGTCGCGGGTTTCAAGGATGGCGGCACACCGTCGATCGCCGTGCGGCGCGAGTTTCAGGCCGAGCCGGGGCCGGAAAAAAATATCTGGGTCGTGGAGCTGACCTTTGCCGGGCCCCAGGATGGCCGGCGCGTCTACAGAATCTTGCTAAACGGCGACCCGATCGGTTCCGCCTCGCCGGCCGCCCGCAGCCTGCTCGTCGACTTCCCGGGCTCGAGGCTCGTCTCCGGACTGAACGTCCTGGAGATCCGGTCGGCTGCGCCTTGGACGTTTCGCCGGCTCCGGGTCAAGAACATTTACGGCTACTCGTCGGGTTCACTGGCCGGCGTGCTCTTTCACCGAGACAACCGGTACCCGGAGGCCAGTCGCCTGCCGCTCTCTTCGGCGGCTGGACTGGGAATGGCGCTGTTTTTCATCCTGGCCGCCGGGGTGAACGCCGCCGTGGAAATCAAGGCGCCGTCCCGCCGCGGGCTCCTGGCCATGGTGGGAATGACCCGCTACTTGATATCCGGACTGCTGCTGGCGGCCCTGGCCCTTCCCGTCTTTTCGAGGTTCAGGATCTGGTTCGACGTCCGTTCGCTTCTGGTCCTAGCCCTCATTTTCTATGGCCTCGCTTTTATCCGCGAGTGGCTGGTCCTGGGGACAAAGCTCCTGCGCGGGTTCGCCCCGTGGGCCGCCGCAGCCGGTCCCTTCGTTCGTCAAGCCCTGGGCCGGCCCGCTCTCCGGTCTAACGGAACCGACCTCCTCTCCTGGCTCCTGATCGCCGGCCTGGCGTTCCTCTGCCTCATCCAACCCGGCCCTGTGGTCAGGTCGGGCGACAGCCTGGAATATGTCGCCATGCTCGTGAGCTGGGCAGAATTCGGCCGTCCCTACGTAACCTCGGAATCCATCGAAGTGATGGAAAGGCGCCTCGGACAAGCCCCCGCGCCGGGCGACAACGCCTTCTTCAAAAGCCTCAAGGAGCGCTTTCCCTCGCTTCTCAAGAACGGCGCCGAGATGGACCTGCCCCATTTTTGGCTGTATTCCCTGGCCGCCTCGGTTTTTTATCATCCGGCCCGGTGGCTGTCGCTCAACATCGGACTCGCCTTCATGCTCCTCCACCTTCTGGTTGTCCTGGCCGGCTTCCTGGCCGTCCGGCGGGCCCTGGGCCGGGCGGCGGGGCTCTGCCTTCTCCTTATCATTCTTGGTTCGCCGCTCGTCTGGTTTGTTAACAAGGTTCACGTCGAGCTGATCAGCGTCATCCTCGCCTGCGCCGGCGCTGCCCTTCTGGAGGCCGAAAACTGGGCCGGGTCGGCGCTGTTTTTTGGCCTGGCCTCGGCTCAGAACCCGCCGTTTGCCATCCTCGCCGGGCTGGTTTTCCTGCTGGGTTTCATCCGTCAGAAATGGACGGTGTTCGAAGGCCGCTGGCTCGTCTGGGTTGCCGCCTTCGGCCTGGCTGCGGCGCAGCCCGCCTATTATTTATTGCGTCTCGGCATCCTGAACCCGGTCGTGGCCACGGGCGCGGCCAAGATGGACAGAGACGTGTTTTCTCTAAGGAGAATGTTCTCCTTCCTCGTGGACCCGGATATCGGGCTGTTCACCAATTGGCCGGTCGCCCTGGCGCTCGTCCTGCTTTTTGCCTTCCGGGCGGCCAGAAAGAGGGCGTGCTTCCGGAGCGCAACCTGGATTTTTATCGCGGCGTCGCTCCCGGTCCTGCTCTGGAGCCAGTCGAGGAGCTTGAACCTGAACCACGGAGGAACATACCTTATCTCCAGGTATGCGCTTTGGTATCTTTATATATTCTTCCTCGTGCTCTGGCAGATCGGGCTTTCCTTTCGGAAATCGGGAAGCGCCGCCAGGCGTTCCTGGCTTGCCGCGGGGGTCCTGGCCGGCGCCCTGGCGCTCGTCCAGTTTTGGCCCTCCCGGCCGGAAGAATATCTCCGGCCGACACGCGTCTCGGAGTGGCTCTACAGCCGCATTCCCGGCGCCTACGACCCGATGCCCGAGATCTTCACCGAACGATACCGTCGGATCGAAGAGAATCTCCCGGAGGACGTCTGGGCGGTGAGCAACCCGTCGGGGAGCAAGATCCTTGTCCGGAGGGGACGGATGCAGAATTTCCCCCACGGGCAAGGCCTGGTCCCGATCCCGACCTGCCCGGAGCTCGACGAGCTCCGGGTCTACCAGGAGGCGGAGCGGCGGTTCGAGGCGGCCCCGAAGAAGAAGTACCTTTATATCAACGGCCTGGCGCGGGAGCTGCGGCGTCCCGACATCGGGCGGAGGCGCCTAGATTAGGCAGGAGGATTCAGGATGAAAAAGAATCGCCTTGACCTGAGGTTCGCCATATGTTGGCTGGTGACGGCGTTGGTGTGGGCTTCTTCCGGGGCTCTGCCCGCCGGGCGGCCGCCTGCGGCGGGGGAGGGGACGGCCGTATTCAACGTCCGTGATTTCGGGGCCACCGGGACGAAGGGAGACTTCGCCGGCCCGGCGATCCAGAAGGCCGTCGACGCCTGCGCCCGCGCGGGCGGCGGGATGGTTTACCTGCCTCCCGGAAACTACACTTCGGGGACGATCCATCTCCGCAGCCACGTCCGATTCCATGTCGAGGCGGGCGCCACTCTTTACTCAGTCAAGGAAAAGAAGGCCTTCGACAAGGACGCCCTCTTTTTTGGAGAGGACCTGGTCAACATCACGCTCGAGGGACGCGGGACCGTCAACGGGGAGGCCGCCTACGAATGGCGTCCCAAAGGCGATCATCACGACGACTTCATCTATCCCAACCAGGTCGAGATGGAGAAGCTCGGGCTGCCGCTGGTCCGCTCCTTCCCCAAGACCGACCAGTCCGGCAAGCTCGTCCTTCTCCTCCGCTGCCGGGACGTGCGGATCACCGGGCTCTCCTTCATCGACTCCCCCTCCTGGACGATCCATCCCTACGGATGCGAGCGGCTGGTCATCGACGGGGTTTACATCCGGTCGAGCCTCAAGGAGGCCGTCTGGGCAGACGGCATCGACCCCGACGGCTGCCGGGACCTGAGGATCGCCAACTCGACGATCGAGACGGGCGACGACGCCCTGGTGTTCTATTCCATGAACTGGTTCGGCCCGGCGCTGCCCTGCGAGAATATCACTGTGACCAACTGCCGGTTGTCCTCGGCCTCGAGCGCCATCAAGTTCTGCGACGGCAACATGAACGCCGTCCGCCGGGTGACGATCGACAACTGCGTCATCACCGACTCAAACCGCGGCCTGGCCTTCATGAATTTCGACGGGGGGGAGGTCAGCGATGTCGTCATCTCCAACCTGACCATCGACTGCCGCCGTCACGATTGGTTCTGGTGGGGGGACGGCGAGCCCTTCCATTTTAATATCCGGAAGCGGAGCGAGGTCCATAAGAACTGGAAGAAGGAGGACGACCGGCCGGCGGGCGTCATCCGGAACGTCCTCATTCGCGACGTCATCGCCCGCGGCAGGGGCGCGAGCGTCTGCAACGGTCACCCGGAGAGCTGGCTCGACGGTATCACCCTGGACAACGTGAAGCTTGCGATCGCCCACGACCCGGCCGCGCCCTACGACAAGGCCGTCGACGCCCTGACATTCCGGCTGGCCAAGAACCTCAGCCTGAGGAACGTCGAGATTGTCTGGGAAGGGCCGGACTATGACCGGTGGCGGAGCGCCTTGCTTCTTGAAGATATCCGGGGGCTGGAAGTCCGGGGGTTTGCGGGCCGGCAGGCGGGGACGGCGGGCGGCGCGGCGGTCGTCCTGGACCAGGTCGAGGAGGCGGTCATCCGCCAGGGCCGGGCCGTGGAGGGGACCGGTGTCTTCATCGAAGTGCGGGGAGACCGGAGCCGCGGCATCGCCGTCTGGGGGAATGATGTCCGGCAGGCTGCCGTCCCCTTGAAGACCGCGGCCGAAGTCCGGCCCGGCGCCGTCATCGCCCGGGATAACCTCGCCAAACCAGATCGCTAGACCGTCGCCGGACCTCGCCCTCGAGGTCGATGACAGCATCGCCGTTTTCTTAAGGACTCGCCCGGGGTCCGGCCTTTCCCGCCCCAACGCTTTGCCAGAATGCTGCGGCGCTTGGCAGGCACGGTCTCCCCGCAGGCTGGGATGCGCTATTTCCTGAGCGTGAAGCCGGCGCAGGCTTCGCCAGAGGCGAATTGGGTGAGGTCGTCGGTGAGTTGAGCCAGGCAGACCCGGCTCTGCTGCCCGTTCCCGTAGTCCCCGCCGCTCACCTTGAACCGGATCTCGATCAGCGTCCCGCTGCTGTTAACGGCCACGGCGGCGCTCCCCCCCGCGGAGCCGCCCAGCCGCACCGTTCCGGGGCTGCTCTCATTGGCGTCGACCAGCGCCCAGCTTCCGGTCAGGCTTCCCTTCGCGACCCCCTGGAAGACGAACATGCGGGCGTCGAACGCCACTTCGCCGCCGAAAGAGCGGATTTCCTTGCTGTTGGCCGAAACGGCAATGATGAAGCTCACGGCGGCGTCGGTCCCGGCGCTCGCCGGGTTGAACGTGGCCGAGATTCCCGGAGGCGCGGGGCTTGTCGACGCCACGGGCGACTTCTTGCATGACCAGGGTTGAAGCACAACAAAGACAAGGGCGAGGGCTGGGAGGCATCTCCGGGTCGGCATGTTTCTCAATGCTGTTAGTATACCGGGAATCCGAGGGGATTCAAAACTCTCTCCGCACAAGTTTAGTCGGAATTTGCCACTTCTTGTCTCTTTTTCCATGAAGGCGATGCGCTGACAAAAGAGTGGCAGGCCGTGGGGACCCAGGCGGCTTTACTTTGGCGGAGGGCTAGATTATCATGAATCCAACGGAGTGCCCCATGAGCCGATCCACGACCGTCATCTGCGTCCGCCACAATGGGGGGCTGGCCATGGCCGGCGACGGCCAGGTCTCGATGGGCCAGACCATCCTCAAGCAGACCGCCCGGAAAATCCGGCGGCTCCACAAGGACAGGGTGCTGGCGGGGTTCGCCGGGGCCACGTCGGATGCGTTCGCCCTGTTTTCCCGCTTCGAAAACAAGCTCGAGGAGTACCGGGGGAACCTGGGCCGGGCGGCCATCGAGCTCGCCAAGGACTGGCGCCTGGACAAGGCGCTCCGGCAGCTCGAGGCCCTGCTCATCGTCGCTGATAAGGAGAGCTCTTATCTCATCTCCGGGACGGGCGACGTGGTCGAGCCGGACGACGGGATCCTGGCCATCGGCTCGGGAGGGCCCTACGCACTCGCGGCGGCCCGCGCCATCATCCGGCACACCAACCTCTCCGCCAGGGAGATCGCCCTCGAGGCCATGCGGATCGCCGCCGGGATCTGCGTTTACACGAACGACCAAATCACCGTCGAGGAGTTGTGAATGGCCATCGCCCTGTCCCGTCCCGGCCGGCCGGCCGCGGACGATACGAAAGAGAGCGAGCTGACGCCCCGGGAGATCGTCGCCCAGCTCGACAAATTCATCATCGGTCAGCAGGCCGCCAAGAAGGCCGTGGCCATCGCCCTCCGGAACAGGTACCGAAGGCTGAAGCTGCCGCCCGCGCTGGCCGATGAGATCGCGCCCAAGAACATCCTGATGATCGGCCCGACCGGCGTCGGCAAAACCGAAATCTCCCGCCGTCTGGCCAAGCTGACCTCCTCGCCCTTCCTCAAGATCGAAGCCAGCAAGTTTACGGAGGTCGGCTACGTCGGCCGGGATGTCGAATCCATGATCCGGGACCTCGTCCGCATCTCGGTCGAGATGGTCAAGCAGGAGAAGATCGAAGAGATCCGGGAGAAGGCCGGGAGCAACGTCGAGGAAAAGATCCTGGACATGCTGCTTCCGCCGCTGCGGCGCAAGGACAGCGCCGCCGTCGAGGGTGAATACACCCGCTTCCAGGAGACCCGGGAGAAGCTCCGCAAGCAGCTCCGTGACGGCCATCTTGAGGAGCGGCCGCTGGAGATCGAGGTCAAAGAAAAGCTGTCCCCGCCGTTTGAGGTTTTCTCGAACGCCGGGGTGGAGGAAATCGGCATCCACCTCCAGGAGATCATGCCCGGTCTCCTGGGCGGAAAGTCGAAGAAACGGCGGGTGAAGATCAAGGAGGCCCGCGAATTCCTGATGGAGGACGAGGAGAAGCGCCTGGTCGACATGGACCAGGTGGCGGGGCTAGCCATCGAGCGGGTCGAGCACTCCGGCATCATCTTCCTGGACGAGGTGGACAAGATCGCCGGGCGCGAAACCGGCCGCGGTCCGGAGGTCAGCCGCGAGGGCGTGCAGCGGGACCTCCTGCCGATCATCGAGGGCACGACCGTCAACACCCGGTTCGGTCTGGTCCGGACCGACCACATTCTTTTCATCGGGGCGGGGGCCTTCCACGTCTCCAAGCCCGCCGACCTCATTCCCGAGCTCCAGGGACGATTCCCCATCCGGGTCGAGCTCACGCCGCTCGAGAGGGAGGACTTCATCCGCATCCTGGTCGAGCCCGAAAACGCGTTGATCAAACAGTATACGGCCTTGATGGGCACCGAGGGCATGAGCGTCGGGTTCACTCAGGATGCCGTCAACGAGATCGCCGACGTCGCCGTGAAGGTGAACGAGGATTCCGAGAATATCGGCGCCCGGCGCCTCCACACGATCATGGAAAAAGTCATGGAGGAGATCTCCTTCGCGGCGCCGCACGTCGAAGAGAAGACGATTCAAATCGACCGCGCCTACGTCCAGCGGCAGCTCCAGGACATCCTCAAGGACCAGGACCTGCGGCGGTTCATTCTTTGATGACGAGACGGAGCGCCGGCATCCTTCTCTCCCTGGCGCTCCTGGCGGCTTCCGGCTGCGGGAAGAAGGGCCCGATCCTGGCGCCCCTCGTCCGGGTTCCCCAAACCGTCCAGGACCTCAGCCTGTCCCGGGTCGGCAATCGGGTCATCCTGAACTGGACAAATCCCGAAGCCTACATCGACGGGAACCCGCTCCAGGGATTGTCCGAGATAGAAATCTGGGTGATCGGAGAGGCGGGCCCGGCGGGCGCGCCGGCCGGGAGACCGGCGGAAGGCGATTTCGAAAAGAAGGGCCGGATCTTGATGAAGATTCCCGCCGCGGGCCCCGCGCCGGCCGCGGAAAAGGCCCCCGTTCCCCGACAGGGGGCGGCCGTTCTTGAGCCCGACCCCGGCGAGATGAACGCGAAGTTCCTCTTTTTCTCCCTCAGGGCCAGGGACGGGAAAAGGCGTGTTTCGGATTTCTCCGACCCCGCCGTCCTCGAGCCGGGACCAGCGCCGGTCCCGCCGCGGGGGCTCAAGGCGGCCGTCTTCGAGGACCATATCGAGCTGGGCTGGAGCCCTCCCGGGGGGCCCGCGGACGCCGGCGCGTCCAAGATTGCCGGGTATAATGTCTACCGCTCGGAAGGGGAGGGGCCGCCGCTCCGTCTGAATATGACCCCCCTCGCCGCCCCCGGATTCCAGGACGGGAACTTCGCCTTCGGGAAGGTCTACGTCTATTTTGTGAGGTCGGCCCGCGGCGTTGCCCCCGGCGCCGTGGAAAGCGAAGACTCCGAGTCCATCAAGGTCGAGCCGGTCGATAAATTCCCTCCCGCCGCTCCCCAGGGCCTCACCACGATAACCGGTGAGGGCTTCATCGCCCTGAGCTGGGAACCCGCCAAGGAGCCCGACCTGGCGGGATACAGGGTCTGGCGGCGCGAGCCCGGCAGGACGAAACCCGTGCTCCTCAAGGAGCTGTCTCCCGCCGAGAATTCCTACTCCGATACCGAAGTTGAAAACAGAAAGCAATATGTTTATGCTATAACCGCCTTCGACCGCGCCGGGAACGAGAGCGGCAGGTCCGCCGAGGCCGCCGGCCTGGCCAGGAGACCCCGGGCTTGAAGATCTATAGGTTCCAACATGACCGCGAGATCCTTTTCGGCGTCCTCAGGGAAACCGACCTGTATCCGGTCGAGGGGTCCATTTTCGGAGACTTCGAGGTCGGACCGAAGCCCGTGCCGATCGGTGACGTGACCCTCCTCCCTCCCGTGGAGCCCTCGAAAATCGTGGGCGTGGGACGGAACTACCGGGAGCACAGCAAGGAACTGGGGAACCCGGTGCCCCAGGAGCCGCTCCTTTTCCTCAAGCCGCCGACCGCCGTCATCGGTCCGAACGGGTCCATCCTCTACCCGAGGTCTTCCCGGCGGGTCGATTACGAAGGCGAGCTGGCCGTGGTCATCAAAAGGGAAGCCCGGAACGTGGGCGGGGCCGCTAATCCGGACGACTACATCCTGGGCTACACCTGCATCAACGACGTGACCGCGCGGGACCTCCAGTCCAAGGACGTTCAGTTCACGCGGTCCAAGTCCTTCGACACTTTCGCCCCGCTGGGCCCTTGCATCGCCACGGGCCTCGAGCCCTCGAACCTGACCGTCAAGACCTTCCTCAACGGAAGGCTGAAGCAATCGTCCAGCACCCGGCACCTGATCTTTCCGGTCGCGTTTCTCCTGAGCTTCATTTCCGGGATCATGACCCTCTGCCCCGGAGACATCATCGCCACGGGGACGCCGGCGGGCGTCGGCCCGATGGAGCCCGGGGACCGCGTGGATGTGCAGATCGAGGGCATCGGGACGCTGTCGAACACGGTGATGCACGACGGCTGAAATCCGGCGCGCCCGGAGAAGGGAGGCCTGCATGAAGTTCTTTCTGGACACGGCGAACCTGGAGGAGATCAAGGAGGTGGCCGGCTGGGGCTTCCTCGACGGCGTGACCACCAACCCGTCCCTCTGCGCCAGGGAGAGCGTCCGTTTCGAGGATCTCATCCGGGAGATCTGCCGCGTCTGCCCGGGCCCGGTCAGCGTGGAGTGCGTTTCGACGCTGGCGGAAGACCTCGTTCCCGAGGCCCGCCGGCTGGCCCAGCTGGCGCCGAACGTCGTCATCAAGATCCCCATCGGGCTCGAGGGGCTGAAGGCGACGCGCCGGCTTGCCCAGGAGAGCATCGGCGTCAATACGACGCTCGTCTTCTCCCCCGCCCAGGCGCTGCTGGCGGCCAAGGCCGGGACGCGTTTCGTCAGCCCGTTTATCGGGCGCCTGGACGACATCGCCCAGGACGGCATGGATCTTGTCAGGCAGATCCTGACGATCTACGAAAACTACGGGTTCGAGACCGAGGTCATCGTGGCCAGCATCCGCCATCCCCTTCACGTGGTCCAGGCCGCGCTGGCCGGCGCCGACATCGCGACCATCCCCTTCGGGGTTATCGACAAGCTCGTCAGGCATCCGCTGACGGACATCGGGATGGATAAATTTCTGAAGGACTGGGGGAAGGTCAAGAAATAACCTTATCCGCCGGGGGGAGCGATGAGCATCGACAAGAAACTCGCCGACCTCAAGGAAAAAAACGACCTCGCCGAGCTGGGGGGCGGCGCCGAGAGGATCGGGCGCCAGCACCGGGCGGGCCGGCTGACGGCCCGCGAGCGCATCGGGCTGCTCCTCGACGAGGGGTCATTCCAGGAAATGGACAAGCTGGTCCTCCACCAGAGCCGGGACTTCGGCATGGAGAAAAAACGGATCTATGGCGACGGGGTCGTTTCCGGTCACGGCCGGATCGACGGCCGGACGGTCTTCGTCTTCGCCCAGGACTTTACCGTCTTCGGCGGCTCGCTCTCGGGCGCCAATGCGGCCAAGATCGTCAAGATCATGGACCTGGCCATGAAGACCGGCGCGCCCATCATCGGGCTCAACGACTCCGGCGGGGCGCGGATCCAGGAGGGGGTGGCCAGCCTGGCCGGCTACGCCGACATCTTCCTGAGGAATGTCCTGGCCTCGGGGGTCATTCCCCAGATCTCCGCCGTCATGGGGCCCTGCGCCGGGGGCGCCGTCTATTCCCCCGCCATCACCGACTTCATCATCATGACCCGGGACGCGAGCAATATGTTCATCACCGGTCCGGATGTCATCAAGGCCGTGACCCACGAGGAGGTGACGATGGAGGAGCTGGGCGGGGCGGAAACCCACAATGCCCTGAGCGGCGTCGCCCACTTCGCGGCCGAAAACGACGAGCACGCCCTGAGCCTCGTCCGGGAGCTGCTGTCGTTCATCCCGGACAACAACCTCGAGGACCCGCCGGAGCGCGAGACCGCCGATCCCTGGGACCGGACCTCCGAGGACATGAACAGCCTCGTGCCGGACGACCCCTATCTGCCGTACGACATCCGCAAGGTGATCCGGGAGGTTCTGGACGACAACTACTTTTTCGAGGTCCAGTCCGAATATGCCAGGAACATCGTCATCGGGTTCGGCCGGCTGGCCGGCCGGGCGGTGGGTGTCGTCGCCAACCAGCCGGACCACCTGGCGGGCGCGCTGGACATCAACGCCTCGGACAAGGGCGCCCGGTTTGTCCGTTTCTGCGATGCCTTCAACATCCCGCTCGTCACCTTCGAGGACGTGCCCGGTTTCCTGCCGGGAGTCGCCCAGGAGCACGGCGGCATCATCCGCCACGGCGCCAAGCTGCTGTTCGCGTTCGCCGAGGCCACCGTGCCCAAGATCACCGTCATCACGAGGAAGGCCTACGGCGGGGCCTACTGCGTCATGGCGTCGAAGCACATCCGGGCGGACGTCAACCTGGCCTTTCCGACCGCCGAGATCGCCGTCATGGGTCCCGAGGGGGCGGTCAACATCGTCTACAAGCGGGAGCTCGAAGAGGCCGCTCCCTCCGTCCGCCGCGAGGCCAAGATCGGCGAATTCCGGGAAAAATTCGCCAACCCCTACATCGCCTGTGAAAAAGGCTACCTGGACGAGGTCATCGAGCCGCGCTTCACGCGGCCCAAGCTCATCAGGGCGCTCCGGATGCTGGACAACAAGCGGGACAAGAACCCGCCGAAGAAGCACGGCAACATCCCCCTTTAAATGTTCAAAAAAGTCCTGATCGCCAACCGCGGCGAGATCGCCGTGCGCGTCATCCGGACGTGCCGGGAGCTGAGGGTCGTCCCGGTGGCGGTGTTCTCGGAGGCCGACCGCCGGGCGCTTCACGTGCGGCTTGCCGAGGAGGCCTATTTCCTGGGCGGTGCGCCGCCATCCGAAAGTTACCTCAACGTGGATAAGATCATCGCCGCGGCCAAGGCCTGCCGCGCCGAAGCGATCCATCCCGGCTACGGCTTCCTGGCCGAAAATCCCCGTTTCGTCAAACGCTGCGAGGAGGAGGGAATCGTCTTCATCGGGCCGCCCTCCGAGCCCATGGAAATCATGGGCGAGAAGACCTCCTCCCGGCGGAAAATGCTGGAGGCGGGAGTGCCGGTCATCCCGGGAACGTTCGACCCGGTCGCCGATGAGCGCGAGCTGGAACGGGAAGCGGTCGGACTGGGGTTCCCCCTGCTCCTTAAGGCCGCCGCCGGCGGAGGGGGCAAGGGCCTCAGGCTCGTCAGGCGCGAGGAGGACCTGCTCGCCGCCTTCCGGCTCGCCCGGTCCGAAGCGC
>Ga0154742_1129_pt2 | contig 19204 bp, 15 predicted proteins | sample Rifle2008BG16ft_FD_105750 | JGI IMG/M metagenome (GOLD analysis project Ga0154742, IMG submission 105750) | Candidatus Aminicenantes bacterium RBG_16_63_16 | reverse complement strand
GGGCCCGGACCTGCCGCATTCCCCGGATGAAAAGCGTATGGGCGCCGGCCGTGCAGACGATCCCCAGCGCCGCCAGCAGCAGCACGCTCCGTCCATCGAGGGCCGGCGTCCGAAAAATCAGGATCGGCGCGAAGAGAAGGGCCGCGGTCAAGTCTTCCACGAAAGCGATGGCCAGCGCGGCGTGCTTTTGGGCGAGCCGCCGGTTGAAGACGGCCAGGACGGCGAAGGTGAATCCCGAGAGAAGGCCCCACAGCACGCCCCGGAAGACCGCATCGGAGAGGTCGAAGCGCGGGACGATCAGAAAAACACCGCCCAGGCACATCCCCGCCAGCGCGAGGTAGGCGCCGGCCAGTTTTTCCAGGTTAAGGAGCGGCTCGAGAAGCACGGTAAATACTGGAAAACAGGCGTACGAGAGAAGTCCGACGCCGACCGACGAGACCTGGACGGACTGGAAAAACGCCGCCCAGTGGGCAGCCAGGACCGCTCCCAGGACGGCAAGCAGGCCGGCGCTTTCCTTGAGGACCCCGCGAAGGCTGAGACGGGTCGCCGCGATGACGATTCCCAAGGCCAGGCTGGCGAAGGCCACGCGTCCCAGGACGATAAATAGCGGGGATAGAGAGAGCCATTTGCCGAACAGGCCCGCCAGGCCGAACAGCGCCACCGCCGCGTGGACTTCGATCAGGCCGCGCTTGAGCTTCATGATCCGAATCGTCCGGAGCGGCATTATATCATGGCTTGAAACTCCCAGCGTTTGTGTTAAAATGAGCCTTACAAAAAGGAGCGCCTTTCCTTTCCGTAGTTCATCAGAAACATGCCGTATAAGATTCTCGCCCGTAAGTACCGCCCGAAAACTTTCGAGGAGATGATCGGGCAGAAGGCCATCGTCCAGACCCTTCAAAACGCCATCAAAATGAACCGGGTCGCCCAGGCCTACCTTTTCTCGGGCATGCGGGGCGTGGGCAAGACGACCCTGGCCCGGATCCTGGCCAAGGCGCTGAACTGCCTGACAGGCATAACCCCTGAGCCCTGCAATAAATGTGATTCCTGCATGGAAATTGATGAGGACCGCTCGGTCGACGTCCTGGAGATCGACGGCGCCTCGAACAGGGGGATCGACGATATCAGGGCGCTCCGGGAGGCTGTCCGGTATAAGCCCCTCCACAGCCGGTACAAGATCATCTACATCGACGAGGTCCATCAGATCACGAAGGAAGGATTCAACGCCCTTCTCAAGACACTCGAGGAGCCGCCGCCCCAGACCGTGTTCATCTTCGCCACGACCGAGTTCCACAAGGTCCCGGCCACCATCGTCTCGCGCTGCCAGCACTTCGAGTTCAAGAAGCTCACCCATAAGGAGATCATCAATCATCTCCTCTATATCGCCAAGGAGGAGGGTCTGATGATCTCTCCGTCCGGACTGAACCTGATCGCCCAGGCCGCCGAGGGCAGCATGCGCGACGCCCAGAGCCTGCTCGACCAGGCCGTCGCTTTTTCGGGCCCGGACATCCATGACGACGACTTGAAAGAGATCCTGGGCGCCATCGACCGCGACATCCTGTTTGCCGGCTCGAGCCTGATCCTCAGCCAGGACCCGGCGGCGGTCTTCCCGCTCGTCGAAAAGATCATGGAGCGGGGCTATGACCTCCGCTCCTATTACAAAGATCTCATCATGCACTTCCGGAACCTGCTGCTGGCGAAATCGGTCGGCGACATCGAAGACCTCCTGTCCCTGAATGCCGACGAGCTGGCCGCCCTCAATGAGGAGGCCGGCAAGGCGACGGCGGAGGAGCTGCTGCGCTCCCTCCATGTTCTTCAGGAGGCCGAGCCGGGGCTCCGGTATTCCTCCCAGCCCCAGATTTACCTCGAAACCCTGCTCGTCAGGCTGAGCCATTTCAACAAGATCACGCCCCTCCTGGACCTGGTCCATGAGGTCGAGCAACTGAAGGGCGGGGGGTTCGGAGTTCCCGACCGGGGAAGTGAAATCACCGCTCCCCGTGAGCCGCCGAAAAGCCCCCCCCAGCCGAAAACGCCTTCTCCGTCCGAGTCCCCTGCCACGCCGACGACGCCCCCGGAAAAGCCCCGCGATGAAAAGGCTTTCTGGAAGAGGATGATCGGAGAGCTCGAGAAGGAAAAAAGCTCGCTGGCCGCTATTCTCAGCCGGGAGGCGGCTTTCCGCCTCAAGGACGAGAGCGCGGATATCAAGTTCTCCACGGATAAGGGGTTCATCCTGGACAACCCGGCCGTCCTGGAGATATCCTTTCCGGCGGGAGACAGCGTCTTCCGGGACGCCGTCCGCCGGGAGGCCAAGTCCATCGAGCGGATCGCCTCCGAGGTCATCGGCCGGAAAGTAAAGCTCAGACTGGCCGACGACGCCGCGGAGCGGGAGCCGCGCCGGGAGAAGGTGATGGATGCGGCTCTGAAAGACCCGGCGGTCCGGGCGTTCATGGACGCCTTCCGGGCCCAGATTCTCACCGTCGAGCCGGTTTCGAGAGCCAAGGAGAGTGAAGAGGCATGAAGGACCTGGGCAACCTCCAGAAGATGCTGAAGACGGCCAAGGAGATGCAGGAGAGGCTGCAGAAGGAGCTGGCCGAGCTGCGGATCGAGGGGACGAGCGGCGGCGGCATGGTGAACATCGTGCTGGACGGCCAGAAGAACCTCATCTCCGTCCGCCTCGACCCCGAAGTGGTGAACAGGGACGATATCGACATGCTGCAAGACCTGATCGTGGCCGCCTTCAACGATGCCGCGGCCAAGGTCGACGAGCACATGGCGGGCAAGCTGAGCGGCCTGGGCGGCGGGCTCAAGATCCCGGGGCTCTTTTGATGTTCGATTACGCCCAGCCCCTCCAGCGGCTGATCGAGGAGCTGAAGCGCATCCCCGGCATCGGCGCCAAGACCGCCCAGCGGATCGCCTTTTACATCCTCGGCCTACCCCAGGAAGACGCCGAGCGCCTGGCCGAGTCCATCCGGACCGCCAAGAAGCAGGTCTTCTACTGTTCGGTCTGCAATAACATCACCCACGTGGACCCCTGTCCGCTGTGCGCCGACGGACAGCGCGACCCGGAGACTCTCTGCATCGTCGAAGAGCCCTTCAATATCTCGTCCATCGAGAAAACCGGCATCTACAACGGACGCTATCACGTCCTGCTCGGGACGCTGGCTCCGCTTCGGGGCATCGGCCCCGAGGAGCTCCGTCTGGAGAAGGTCGTGGAGCGGGTCGAGAAGGGCCGGTTCAAGGAAATCATCATCGCCACCAACCCGACGGCGGAAGGCGAGGCGACCGCCCTTTATCTGGCCAGGATTCTCAAGGATCACGGCGTCCGGCTGACCCGGCTGGCCATGGGGCTGCCGGTGGGCTCCGACCTCGATTTCGCCGACCAGGTCACGATCCGGAAATCCCTGGAGGGCCGGACCGAGCTGAAGGAGTGATTTCCAACCTGAATTCCGTTATCATCACGCCCTTTTCCAGAAATTGCGCCAGGACAATAAAGGCGGCCTGAGCGGCCGGACTAGTCGGGCTTCCGGCGGCCCGTCCCATCGTAGCAGGGCTCGTCGGGGTCTGCGCTCCTGGCCATCTCGGCGGTGGTGGCCTTCGTGCAGTACGGCAGGGGTTCCATCTCTTTATGACAACAGAAGGGGACGGGCTCTGCTTCCTTGACCCTGGATTCCTTCCCGCAGACCGAGCAGTGATAGACGACTTCGCTCATCTCCTCTCCTCCGTCTTCATTCGAATCGGCCGTCGATTATGTTAACACCGGCGGCGGCGGACTTCAAGGTCGGCCGCCAGAAATAGAAAAGTCGGGACGGTCCTTCTAAAAGGAAGAGGGCACCTGTCTGCACTCGCGATCAGCCTCGTATCGCGACTCGGGTGCGTCCGGATCCGGGGACCGAGAGGCCCGAAGGCCCGCGGGCTCTTGCCTTATTTCGCATAATTGCTAAAATAACAGGTTGAAACACGACCCAGGAAACCCTAGCGCAGATTCCCCGGATTGGGAACTCGCCTATTTATCTTAATCAATAACGACGATCATATCGTTATAAGGAGTCATCCATGGAATTGAAGAAGGATATGCAGACGATCGACGGGAACACAGCGGCGACCCATGTCGCCTACGCGTATTCGGAGGTCGCTGCCATCTATCCGATCACCCCGTCCTCGACGATGGGCGAGCTGGCCGACGAGTGGTCCGCCCACGGACGCAAGAATATCTTCGGCCAGACGGTGGACGTCATCGAGATGCAGTCGGAAGGCGGGGCCGCGGGCGCGGTCCACGGCTCGCTCTCGGCCGGCGCCCTGACGACGACCTTCACGGCTTCCCAAGGCCTGATGCTGATGCTGCCGAACATGCACAAGATCGCCGGCGAGATGCTGCCGACCCTCTTCCTTGTCTCCGCCCGCGCCCTGGCCTGCCAGTCCCTGTCCATTTTCGGGGACCATAGCGACGTCATGTCCGCCCGTAACACGGGCTTCGCCCTGACCTGTGCCGGCTCGGTCCAGGAAGCCCAGGACCTGGCCATCGTCGCTTATCTCTCCAGCCTGCGGACGAAGATCCCATTCCTTCACTTCTTCGACGGGTTCCGGACCTCGAACGTCGTCGAGAAGGTCGACCTTGTTTCCTATGACACCCTGAAAGAGCTGTTCGAGCCCCAGTACCTCGAGGACTTCCGCCGGCGCTCCCTCAATCCTGAGCGGCCGATGCAGAAGGTCGGGCAGCAGAATCCCGACGTCTACTTCCAGGGCCGCGAGACCGTCAACAAGTATTATCAGGAGTGCCCGGGCCTCGTCCAGCACTACATGGACAATGTGGCCAAGGCCATCGGCCGCCAGTATCACCTGTTCGATTATTTCGGCGCCCCCGACGCCGACAAGGTCATCATCATGATGGGCTCGGGCGCCGAGACGGCCGAGGAGACCATCAACTACCTCAACGCCCGCGGCGCTAAGCTCGGCCTGATCAAGGTCCGCCTCTACCGGCCCTTCGATACCGCCGCCCTGGCCGCGGCCCTTCCCGCCTCGGCGAAGAAGGTCGCCGTGCTCGATAGGACCAAGGAGCCCGGAGCGATCGGCGAGCCGCTTTACCTCGATGTCGCCGTGGCCCTCTCCGGCCGTCCCGTCAAGGTCATCGGCGGCCGCTCCGGCCTGTCCTCGAAAGAGTTCACCCCGGCCATGGTTAAGTCCGTTTACGACCACCTCGACGGCCCGGCCTTCCACGGGTTCACGGTCGGCATCATCGACGACGTCACCAGCACCTCGATCCCCGTCGGCCCGGTCCTCGACACCGAGCCCCCGGGAACCGTCCGCTGCAAGTTCTTCGGCTACGGCTCGGACGGCACGGTCGGCGCCAACAAGAACTCGATCAAGATCATCGCCGACCACACCGACATGTACGGCCAGGGCTACTTCCAGTACGACTCCAAGAAGTCGGGCGGCGTGACCATCTCCCATCTCCGCTTCGGGAAGCAGCCCATCCAGTCCCAATATTTCCTGAACACCGTCGATTTTATCGCCCTCCACAAGCCGTCCTACATCGGCCGGCTCGACATCCTCGAGGGCATCCGCGAAGGCGGGACCTCCCTCATCAACTCCGACTGGCCGGCCGCCGAGGTCTTCGAGCACCTGACCGAGGATATGCAGCGGACGATCATCGACAAGAAGGTCAAGGTCTATACCATCGACGCCCTGAAGATCGCCGGCGAGCTCGGCCTGGGCGTGCGCATCAACTCGATCATGCAGGCCTGCTTCTTCAAGCTCTCGGGCGTCCTGCCCGAGGCCGAGGCCATCACCCTGATGAAAAAGGCCGTCGAGAAGACCTACGGCCGCAAGGGCCCGGAGGTCGTCAAGATGAACTGGGACGCTATCGACCGGGCCGCTTCGGCCCTGGAGGCCGTGCCCGTCCCGGAGAAGATCACCAAGTCCGCGCCGGTCATCAAGATCGTCCCCGACGACGCCAGCGCCTACGCCCGGGAGGTCATCGACCCCGTCACCCGGTTCAAGGGCGACCTGCTGCCCGTCTCCAAGATGCCCCTCGACGGGGCCACCCCGACGGCCACGGCGCGCCTGGAGAAGCGGGGCATCGCCACCGAATGCCCGAAGTGGCTCCCCGAGAACTGCATCCAGTGCAACCAGTGCAATTTCGTCTGTCCCCACGCCACGATCCGGGCCAAGCAGATCGCGCCCGCCGACCTGGTCGGCGCGCCCGAGGGCTTCGTTACCATCAAGTCCAACACCCGGAACGACCGCGGCCTGCTCTACCGCGAGCAGTGCTACATCGAGGACTGTGTCGGCTGCGGCTCCTGCGCCGATGTCTGCCCGGCCAAGAACAAGGCCCTGGTCATGACCCCGATCGCCGAGCTCCGCGCGGCCGGGGAAGCCCAGAAGGCCGAGTTCTTCGACCGGCTCCCCGACAACGTCCTCGACGGGATCAAGCCGGACACGCTCAAGGGCAGCCAGTTCCTGCGGCCGCTGTTCGAGTTCAGCGGCGCCTGCGCCGGCTGCGGCGAGACGCCGTACCTCAAGCTGGCCACCCAGCTCTTCGGCGACCGGATGATCATCGCCAACGCCACGGGCTGTTCCTCGATCTACGGCGGCACCTTTCCGACCTGCCCCTACGCGGTCAACGCGGAAGGCAAGGGCCCGGCCTGGGGGAACTCCCTGTTCGAGGATAACGCCGAGTACGGCTTCGGCATGCGCCTGGCCGTCGACGCCAACCGGAGGCTCCTGGCGGCCTCGATCGACGCCGCCTTGGCCGCCGGCGTGACCCCGGCTATGACCGACGCCCTGACCCGGATGAAATCCGTCTGGACAAACGTCGGCGACGAGGGCAAGGCCGCGGCCAAGGCCGTCCGGGCCGCCCTGCCGGAAGCTCTGGTCAAGGCCAACGGCTCCAAGCCCGCCCTGACCAAGATCGACGAGCTCAAGGACTTCCTGGTCGAGAAGAGCGTCTGGTCGATCGGCGGCGACGGCTGGGCCTACGACATCGGCTACGGCGGTCTCGACCACGTGGTGGCCATGAACCGCAATATCAACCTCCTCGTCCTCGACACCGAGGTCTATTCGAACACGGGCGGCCAGGCCTCCAAGTCGACGCCGATTGGTTCCGTCGCCAAGTTCGCCTCGTCCGGCAAGAAGACCTCCAAGAAGGATCTCGGCCGGATGGTCATGACCTACGGCTACGTCTACGTCGCCTCGGTGGCCATGGGGGCTAACATGAACCAGTGCCTCAAGGCCTTCCTCGAGGCCGAATCCTACCCCGGCCCCTCGCTCATCATCGCCTATTCGCCGTGCATCAACCACGGGATCAACATGGCCAAGGTGCAGGCCGAGGAGAAGCTGGCCGTGGACACCGGCTACTGGACGCTCTATCGCTTCAACCCGCTCCTGGCCAAGGAGGGCAAGAACCCCTTCCTGCTCGATTCCAAGCAGCCCAAGCTCGAATACGAGGCCTTCCTCAAGAACGAGGTCCGGTACAAGACGCTCGTCCAGCAATTCCCCGAGATCGCTAGGGAGCTCTTCGCCCAGGCCGCGGTGGAATCACGGAAGCGCTACGAAACTTACAAGAAGATGGCCGAATAGGCCGTCAGGCGCAAAAACTAAGAAGAGCCTCTTTTCCTCCCGATCGGCTGACCCCGGGGCTAATCCCCGGGGGTGAGGGCAATTGCCGTCCCGATTCACCCGTGGGGAGGATTGTCACTTCCCAGGGCAGCGCTCAATCTGGTCTTAGCCCGTCTTCCCAAGGTTCTTCGTGCGGATGATGGGCAGCATCGCGCGGCGGGAAGTGAACCATGATATCACCAACCCGGAAGGGGATGGCGGGGCTGATACTGACCTGGGCGCTGCTTTGCGGCCTGTCGGTGCCGTCAAAGCTCGCCGGGTACGACAAGAAGCTCCGTGTCATCTCGGATTATGCTCACGTCTATCTTCAGCCGGACGAGGCCAGCCCCGTCGTCGATACCGTCGGCAGGGGCGTGGTCCTATCGCTGCTTTATGGCGGCAAGATGAAAAGGACCTGGTACTACATCTGCTTCAAGTCCGAGAAATCCGGGAACACCAAATCCGGCTACATCCTGGATTCCGAGGTCGAGCTACTGTTCGACCCGCTCCGGACGATCACGATCCAGGAGGAGAGGAATGGGTTGAGGATCGAGTACCCGCCCCGGAATCTCGACGAGATGGCCTGGGGGCTCACCAAGAAAGAGGTCGTCGAGTCCGAGGGCAAGCCGACCTCGCAGTCCAAGGCCCGGGGCGGCGATGTTCTGGTCTATGAGCAAAAGGTGATTAATTTCGATTGCGCCGTCGAATATCACTTCACGGCCAACATGCTTCGCCAAACGCGGTTTTCCTTCGCCGGCGATCCCGAGGACCTGAGCACCTGCCTTGAAGACTACCGAAAGGTGAAGGATGCCCTGATCCGGAGGTTCGGCAAGCCCATCGAGGAACATATGGACTGGCACGACACCTCCTACAGGGATGATTTCTCATCCTGGGGGATGGCGGTGGGCTTGGGGCACCTCGAGCTGAGCTCCCGCTGGCTGACCCCCAAGTCCGAAATCGTGGCCAAGCTGGCCGGGGGAAAAGGGGAGACGTCGCTCGTGGTGGACTTCACGGGGCTTCATCTTCGGGACGTGGCCAGGAAAAGTCAGGAGGAAGACTGACCCGGAGGCGTCTCCGTCCCGGGCCCGATAACGACCGCCACGGAGTTTTCGGGCGCCAGGACGCTCGTGATGAAGGAGTTGATGTCTTCGAGGGACACGGCTTCGAGCTCCGACCGGAGCCCGTAATAGAAATCCAGTCCGAGCCCCACGGCTTCGAAGGCGGCCAGGTTGAGCGTCCTCGACGGCCTGGCCTCGTTTTCCCTTAGAAACTCCGCCCAAACCGAAACGCGGGCGGCCCGTAAATCCTCGAGAGTCACGCCCGACTGCCGGACCTCGGAAACGACCCCTCTCAGAGCCTCGAGGGCCTCGGCTTTCTTGTCCTTGTCGGTCTCGAGATAGGCCTCGAGAATTCCGCCGTCCATCATCTGGGTGGCCACCGCGTTGACGTTGTAGGCAAGCCTCTTCTCGGCACGAAGCGGCCAGAGCCGGCTTCCCGGCCCCTTGCCCAGGATGTTCTCGAGCAGGGCCCCCAGGGCGAAGCTCCGCGCCGTGAGCCTGGGCAGACCGAAGGCTTCGGAGACGAAGGCCTGCTTTGTCTCCCTGGTCAGGAATATCTCCCTTTCGCCGGGGACCCGGAACTCGGCCGTTCCGGCGGACGGCGGGGCAGCGGACGGAAACCCGCCGAACGCCCTTTCGACGATGGCCGCCGCGTCCTCCCGGTCCGACGATACGGCGAGGACCATATTGGGCGCGACGAAATGCTTTTTATAGAAATCAGAAATGTCTTTTCCCTTGATCCCGGCCAGCGTCTTCTTGTCGCCGTAGATCGACCCGCCGTAGCCGGGGGTTCCCGAAAAGGCCCGGAGAGCGGCCAGGTGCCCGAGGCCGACGGAATCGTCCTCCTCGATGAGTCCCTGATGCTCGGCATGTTTCTTCACGGAATCGATGCGCAGGCCCGAAAACAGGGGGTCACTCACGATCTTGGCCATTATTTTGAGCGTGGCCTCGAGCTGAGCGGAGAGGCATTCCAGCTGGATGAGGGAGTAATCCCCGTTCACCATGACCTGGAACCGGGAGGCCATCCCGATGAGATCCTGGATTTTATTCTCATCGGGAATCTCGACGGCCAGCCGCGTTGCCAGGAAGGCCAGGCCCTCCTGGCCGGCCGGTTGAGAGCGTTTCCCCCCCCGGACTAGGATCTGGATCGCCGTCGTGGCCGTCGCCCCGTCCCTTTCCGAAATCAGGGTCATCCCGTTCTCCAGGGTCCTTTTACCGGCGGCCCTGTCCTCACCGCTGCCGGGCCGGACAGACGCCTTGGCCGGGCCCGCGGAGTAGATGGAGCCGAGAAGGACGGCTGCCGACAGCCCGGCCGAGATCTTGGCGAGTCCCGAAGCTCTCATGGCACGATCTTCCTAAGTCCTTTTCACCGGGACGACGGAGACAATGACAAAGTCGCTCCGGCTGAGATACTTGGCCGCGGCCTTTCTCACGTCGCCGGATTTCAGCTTGTCAATGCTTTCGAGATAAGGGGGCCCCGCCGGAGTCCCTTCGGCCAGGAGCAAGTAGCCGGCCAGCGAGGCGGCCAGGGAGAGTCCCTTCTCCTCGGCGCGATAGGACTTGTATCGGATCTGGTTTTTGGCACCCGCCAGGTAATCCAGGGCCCTGAGCTGCTCGTCGCCGAAATAATCTTCCCTGGAATAGTTCAGTTCCCTGGCCCTTTTCAAGAAGCTCACTGTCTCGCGCTTGGCGCTCGAGAGGTCCCGCGGATCCTGGGTGAGACTGATCAGGATCGCCCCGCCGTACCTAAGGGCCAGGTAGGACATCGAGAGAGTTTCGGCCAGGCGGCGGCGTCCCGCCAGGGCGGAAAAGAGCATCGGGTTCACGCCGCGGCCGATGATTTCGGTCAGCAGGTCGACCGCAAATTGATCGGGGTTAAGGAAGTCCGGCGCGGGCAGGGCGATCACCAGGTACGATTTCTGGACATCCATCTCCACCTCGAGGTCCACTCCCTTGGGAACGGCCTTGGCCATTTCATACCTGGGCTTCTCAAAGGGCACGGACGGGAGGCCGCCGAAAACCCGCCGGACCATGTCCTCCAGACCAGGGAGGCCGAGGTCTCCGACGATGGCCAGCGCGCAGTTCCCGGGGACAAAAAACTTCCGGTGGAATTCCTGGAGCCTGGCGGCGTCCAGCGTCTTGATGATGTTCTTGTCGCCATAGATGGGGGACTCGTAAGGGTGACCTTTGAAGAGATTCTGCAGGGCCAGCGAGGTCGCGTGACGGAAGGGGTCATCCTCGATCTGGCTGATTTCCTCGAGCACAACCTCCTTTTCGCCGTCGAGCTCGGCCTGGGTGATCTTCAGGTCGAAGACGATCTCCCGCTGGTTGGCCAGGGCGAACTCCGCGAACTCGGCCGGCACGGAGATCTCGAACCAGGCCAGGTCCTCGCCCGTGTGGGCATTGAAATAGGCCCCGTGTTCCCGGACGTCGCGGCCGACCTGGCTGCCGCTGCGCCTCTCCGTCCCGCGGAAAAGGATATAGTGCTCGAGAATGTGGACCAGCCCCCTCGTGTCAGCGGTTTCATCCTTGACGCCGACGTTGACGGCCAGGACCGCGTTTAGGAGCGGAACGCCTTTTTTCTCGACAAGGAAGACCTTGAGCCCGTTGTCCAGCGTGAAATTCTTGGTGGGATGCCCGGCGGCCGGCGCCGCGGCCCCGGCGAGGAGGGCGGAGGCGGCCAGGGCGGCCGCGACCAGCGGAATTCGAGGGCCGGCCAGTCTCATGGCTTTATTCTACCGCAATGCCGCACCGAACCAAAGCCTGGTCAAATCCCCGCGGGAAGCATCTCGTTTTATGTGATGCGAGAGGTCCAACGAAAGGGTGGCATGGCGCCAGTCCCTGCCCGCCCGGAGCGACGGGGACCCCTCTCTTGACGGGTGAGGCGCGAGGACGGACAGGGACGTGCCATGACAGGACCCTATTGAGGATTAACACGATCACATAAAAGGAGGTTAAATCCCCGCGGGCAAAGTTGGCTGGGCCGTCCGGGCTGTGATAGAATACCGCGAAAGAGGTGGCCATGAAAACTCACCGTCCGGCCAAAATCCTGATCGTCGACGACGAGAAGCCCATCCGGAACTCGCTGCGGATGGTCCTCGAATACGAAGGGTACAAGATCCTCGAAGCCCAGGACGCCGACGAAGCGCAGTCGGTCCTGGACGAGAACGTCGACGTCGACGTCGCCCTGGTCGATGTCCTGCTGCCCGGCAGGGACGGCCTGGCAGTCCTGTCCGAGGTCCGGCAGCGTCCCAACGCCCCGGAGGTCATCATGATTTCCGGGCACGCCACGTTCCAGACGGCCGTTGAGGCGACCAAGCGGGGCGCCTTCGAGTTCCTGGAGAAGCCGCTGTCCACCGAGCGCGTCCTCCTGACCATCCGCAACGCCCTGAACCAGAACATCCTGCAGCGGGAGTGCATCGACTTGCGGAGGAAGGCGGAAAAGCGCCACGAGCTCATCGGCAATCATTCCCTCATGAAACAGCTCTGGAAGGACATCCTCAAGACCGCCCCCACGAACGCCACCGTGCTCATCCACGGAGAGAGCGGCACCGGCAAGGAGCTCATCGCCCGGGCCATCCACAACAAGAGCCTGAGGTCGAAAGAGCCGTTCGTCCAGGTCAACTGCGCCGCCATCCCCGAGGAGCTCATCGAGAGCGAGCTCTTCGGCCACGAAAAGGGAGCCTTCACCGGCGCCACGGAGCGGAAGGTGGGCAAGTTCGACCAGGGCGACGGCGGGACGATCTTCCTGGATGAGATCGGGGACATGAGCCTCAAGACGCAGTCCAAGGTCCTGCGGGTCCTGGAGGAAGGTGAGGTCCAGCGCGTCGGCTCGAGCAAGATCAACAAGGTCGACGTCCGGGTGATCGCCGCCACCAACAAGGACCTCAAGAAGGAGATCGCCGAGAACAGGTTCCGGGACGACCTCTATTTCCGGCTCAACGTCGTCCCGGTCTATTCGCCGGCGCTCCGGGAAAAACGGGAGGACATTCCTCTCCTGATCGACTACTTCTCCCGCAACTTCGCCGAAGAGAACAATTTCCATCCCAAGCGGTTCGCGCCCGACGCCATCGAGGCCATGATGCAATACTCCTGGAAGGGCAACGTCCGGGAGCTCCGAAACTTGGTCGAGCGGCTGATGATCATGTCCGAGGGCGAGGTCATCGCCAAGAAGGACCTGCCCGAGCCGGTCCGGAGAGAGCCCGGGGTCTCCCTGCCCGACCCCGCTTCGATCAAAACCCTCAAGGACTTCCGCGACCTGGCCGAGAAAGAATTCATCGTGGCCAAGCTCCAGAAAAACAGCTGGAACATCTCCCAGACCGCCAGGGAGATCGACACGCCCAGGAGCAACCTCTACAAGAAGCTCGCCCAATACGGCATCAAGATCACGGTGGGGGTGACCGAGGCCGGGGGGGCCGCCCCGGCGGCCGAAAAAACGGAAGCCGGGGGCGATTAAGCGGTGCCGCGAAAAAGCCTTCCGGCTTCCCAACGCGAGGCCGTCAAGCTGGTCCTTCTCGCGGGGCTGGTCGGCCTTTTTCTCTGCCTGATCTTCAAGGACCGCTGGCCGGGGACCCGGGATTTTCATCCCGAAGTTTTCCGGGAGCCCGTCCAGACGGCCGGCGATATTCCGGAGCCGTTCGACGCCGCTCAGAACGGCTATTCCTACACGGTGCTGCCCGTGGCCGCCTACGAGATCTGGGGAATGGTGGTCTCCTCGCACTACGCGGGGTCGTTCCTCGATATCGCCCATGAGACCGCCAAGGATTACCTCAACATCAAGGACCTCTGCCTGCTCTGGGGGAAGAACCTCGAGACCGACGCCTTCCGCAAGCTCAAGTTCTGGAACCGCGACTTCACCTGTTTCTATTCCTGGTCGGACCCGGCCGCGGGACAGGCGTTTTCCCCGTCTCACATCTCCAATAACCACCTGATCACTTCCGACCACGCCCTGCGAAAGGCCATCAGGTCTGTCCGGCGCGGCGACCAGGTCCACTTCCGCGGCTGGCTGGCCTCTTATGGGCATAAGGGCTCGAACGCCAGGCGCGGGACGAGCACCACGCGGAACGACACCGGCGGCGGCGCCTGCGAAACGGTCTATGTGACTCAGTTCGAGATCGTCAGGCGGGCGAACGCCGGCTGGCGCGCCCTACTGCCGTTGACCGTCGTGCTTATCCTCGGCTCGCTGGTCGTCCTGTTTCTCTTCTGAACGGGCAGGCGCGCCCCTCCTTTTCAAATCTCGAAAAAGGGTCCCGCGGGAGGCCGTCAGGCGCCCGCCGTCGCTCAGGCTTCGATGGCGGGGTACCGTGCTTCGGCGAACTTCCCCAGGAGATGCCAGGACAGTCCGGCGAGAAAGACCAGGACCAGGCCAAGGGCCAGGAGGACGGCGTGGACCGCCAGCCCGAGCCGGCTCAGGAAGCGGCAGGCGAACCCCAGGAAAGCCAAGAATCCCAGGTCGGCCAGGAAGGCGATCAGGACATTCAGGTTCTGTTTGATCGCCTTTTGGGGGTTGATCCAGTCAAGGAGCGGACGGGCGAGGTCGACGGCCAGTCCGGCGGCCGTGAGGATAAACGTCACGGCCAGCGCCAGTCCTATGGCCAGGGCGAAGCTGGCCGGGGGGATCCTGAGCTGAGCGAGGAGGACGGCGGACGCGGCGACGATACCGAGGAGGGCGACGAGGTAGGAATGGAGGAACTTGGCGGCGACCTGGTCGCGCGGGGACACGGGGATGATCTTCGAGATCCAGAACTGGCTGCCTTCGCGCGAGAGCGCCGAAGAGGCCGTGCCGTTCAGGGAACCGCAGATCGTCATGAAACCCGCCGAGACGAGGACCGAAACCAGGGCGTTTTTGGAGGAAAGCAGGCGGAAGAGCGAGGTCAGGTCCGAGTCGGTGGACCCGGCCTTGGCCATGACCAGGAGCATGACCGGGATGATGATGACGGTCAGGGTGCCGTTAAGCAAGAAAATGGGCGTCCGGTTCATGAGCCGCCATTCCCTGAGGAAAAGGGCCCGGATCGGCCGCCTTCCCGAAGAGAGCCTCCGGGATATCTCCGCCCCCGTCAGCCGGCGGCCGCGGCCGGAGGTTTCCGCCAGGCCGACCAGTCCGCGGTAGAACAGCGCCTCGGCGCCCGCTGCCATCCCAATGAGGAGGATGATCGAGACTCCCGCATAAATCAGGAGCTGCGCCAGCCCGGCCGCCGACAGGCCTCCCGTCAAGGCCCTGGTGGCCCAGACGCTCGGCGGGAAAGTCGAGCCGGTCTTCTGGGGCAGGCTGTCGGGCGAGGCGAAAAACCTGACCAGGGCCGCCGAGTCCGGCTCCAGCCGGCTGGAGCGGTTGATCCAGAACTGGAACATCATCGCCAGGACGATGAGCAGAAGGCTGCCCACGATGATCAGCGCGTCTTTCCGGCGCCCCAGGTTGACGAACCTCATGAGCAGGAGGACGAGGACCGAAACCAGGGCGAGTGGAATCACGGGGAGAAGAAGATAGACGAGCGCGGCTTCGATCCAGTAGACGGGGCCCCGTCGGCCAAGGACTCCGAAAGAGATCAGGATGGGCAGGACGATCAAGGAGACCGTCAGGTATTCGTTAGCCAGGATCACGCCGAACTTCGAGAGCATCACCTGGAAAGGCCGCACGGGCAGGGGGATGAGGACCTCCAGGTCCTTTGAAAAGTAGAAAGCCGAGATCACGTAGAACAGGCCGAAGATGAGGATGAGCAGCTGCCCGGCCAGCAGGCCGAAGGTCAGGAGGGCGGCCTGCTGCCCGATGGGCGCCAGGAGGTTATAAAGGGACTTCAGGAGCGTGAAATAATAATAGAGAAGGGGAGCCGCGCTGACGGCGGCCAGCGCCACCAGGGGAACCATCCAGAGGTCCTTTTTCTGCCGCAGCAGCCGGTGGCGAAGGACGGACAGGCCGAAATTGGATTTAAGCCCGGCCTCGAGCAGGGCCAGGAACCTTCTCATGTCTCCGTGAGCTCGAGGAAGATGTGCTCGAGCGACTGCTGTTCTTTATCGATGCGCCTCAGTTCCTCCATGGTGCCGCAGGCGATCAGCCGCCCCTTGTGGATGATGCCGATGCGGTCGCATAGCTTTTCTGCGACTTCCATGATATGCGTCGAGAAAAACAGGGTCCCGCCTGCGTCGCAGTGCTCGCGCATCATCTCCTTGAGGCTGTGCGAGGCCCGGGGGTCGAGGCCGACCATGGGCTCATCGAGGATCATGACCTCGGGCGCGGGCAGGATGGCGGCGATGAGCACGATCTTCTGCTTCATCCCGTGCGAATAGCTCTGGATGGGGTTGCCGACGGCCGGCCCGAGCTCGAACACCTCCAGCCATTTCGAGATCCGCTCGAGCCGCTCGGGCTTGGGCACGCCGTAGACATCGCCGATGAAATTGAGATACTCGAGCCCGGTCAGCCGCTCATAGACGGCCGGATAGTCCGGCACGTAGGTGGTCAGGGTCTTGGTTTTCAACGCCTCCGTCCGGACGTCCAACCCGTTGATCGAGATCGACCCGCCGTCGGAACGAAGGAGGCCGACAACCATTTTGAGGGTGGTGGTCTTGCCGGCGCCGTTCGGGCCCAGGAATCCGAAGATCTCTCCAGAGGGAACGGTCAGGGTCAGGTCGTCAACGGCCTTGACCTTGCCCTTGTTGTAGCTTTTGGAAACGTGATCGAACTCGATCACGGATCTAGATGACCTGCTTCATGTCTTTCCCGCACGTGCACTTGCCGGGCTTGTCCGAGATGGACCCGCACTTGCAGGCTTCGCCGCAGGCGCAAACGTATTTGCCTTTCAGGCTTACGTACTTGACGGGCTTGCCGCAGGCGCACTTGCCCGGGTCTTCCTTGCTGCGCTCGCAGGTGCAGTCGGCCCCGCAGCGGCAGAAGACGGCCTTGCCGTTTTCCATGGCCAGAAGATGCATCGCCCCGAGTTCCGTGCCGCAGGTGCACTTCCCCGGCTCTTTGGAGATCGTGTTGCAGGCGCAGTCGTCCTTGCAGTTGCAGACATAGTAAACCTTGCTTTTCTCCCGGGCGGCGCCCAGCGCAGTCAAGATCGCGATGACGAAAAGGATCAGGATCGCGGCTTTAGCTGTTTTCATGACCATGCTCCTTTGCCGTAGATTCCAGCGCAAATTCATTATATGGACCTCCGCTCGGTCCGTCAACAGCCGGCGCCGGTCCGAAATGCGGGGAATCGGCGATTTTCTTGACAGCGCGGGTTCGCGCTGGATATGATCTTGCAGAAAGGAGCAAGACATGGAACTGCGCCGGCTCGGAAAGGAAGGCCCCATCGTTTCGGCCATCGGTCTGGGATGCATGGGGATGTCGGAGTTCTACGGCACGGCGGATGACAACGAGAGCATCGCGACCATCCACCGCGCCCTCGACCTGGGCATCACCTTGATCGATACTGCGGATGTTTACGGCCCGTGCGCCAACGAGGAACTCGTTGGCAGGGCGTTGCGCGGCCGGCGGGAGGGGATCATCCTGGCCACCAAGTTCGGCATCGTGCGCTCCGCCAACCCGGACTATCGCGGCGTCGACGGCCGACCTGAGTACGTCAAGTCGGCCTGCGAGGCTTCCCTCCGCCGCCTCGGAGTCGACCATATCGACCTCTACTACCAGCACCGCGTCGACCCCGCCGTGCCGATCGAAGAGACGATCGGCGCCATGGCCGAGCTGGTCAAGGAGGGCAAAGTCCGGTTTCTCGGAATGTCGGAGGCCGCGCCCCAGACCATCCGCCGGGCCCACCGCGTCCATCCCGTCACCGCGCTTCAAACGGAATACTCGCTGTGGAGCCGCGACCCGGAAGACGAGATCCTGCCGACGGTCCGCGAGCTGGGCATCGGGTTTGTCGCCTACAGCCCGCTGGGCCGGGGGTTCCTCACTGGGCGTTTCCGGCGTTTCGAGGACCTGGCGCCTGACGACTACAGGAGGACTTCGCCGCGGTTCCAGGGCGCGAATTTCCAGAAGAACCTCGACCTGGTTGACAGGGTTGGGGAAATCGCCCGGAAAAAAGACGTGACGCCGGGACAACTCGCCCTCGCCTGGGTCCTGGCCCAAGGGAGGGACATCATCCCCATCCCCGGCACAACCCGGCGCTCTCACCTCGAGGAGAACATTTCGGCGGTCGGCGTCTCACTCACCGAGGCAGAGCTCGAGACCATCAAGGAGGCGATGCCTGGAGGAGCGGCGAGCGGCGATCGCTATCCTGAACATATGATGAAGCGGGTCAATCGCTAGGAACGGAAGCATCCCCTTTTGTGTGATGCGCAATCCACACGGAGAGGGTGGCACGGCGCCAGTCCCTGCCCGCCCGGAGCGACGGGGACCCCTCTCTTGACGGGTGAGGCGCGAGGACGGACAGGGACGCGTCGTGACAGGACCCTATTGAGGAATAACACAATCACAGAAAAGGGGATTGTGACCAGGAACTAATCGTGCGCCCGGATGCCGAGTGAGGTCATCTTGTTGAACAGCGTCTTCCGGCTGATCCCCAGGAGCTCGGCGGCCCGGGTCTTGTTCCAGGCCGTGGCCTCGAGCGCCCTCTCGATCATCCGTTTCTCCGCTATCCCGGTCAGGCCGGCGACCATTTCGCCGAGCGACCTCCCGGGCTCACCGACCGAGGTTTCCTCCGCCGCGGCCCGGGCCCGTATTCTTTCGGGCAGGTCGCGGGCCTCGAGGCGCTCGGTTTCGCTCAACACCATGGCCTCATAGAGGATGCTCTCGAGCTCCCGGATGTTGCCCGGCCAGGCATACGAGGCGAAAAGCTCCATGGCCTCGGGAGAGACGCTGCGAACCGGCTTGCCCAGGTCACGGCTGTATTTCCGGATGATGTGCTCGCAGAGGAGCGGAATGTCCTCTTTACGCTCCCGCAGCGGAGGAAGCTGGAGAGAGAGCACCGCCAGCCGCCAGTAGAGGTCCTCGCGGTACTCGCCCCTCCGGACCTCTTCCTCCAGGTTCTTGTTGGTGGCGGCGATGACGCGGACGTCGACCGGGATGGTGGCCGTCCCACCGACCTTGACGATCTCCCTCTCTCCGAGGGCCCGCAGGAGTTTGACCTGGGCTTCGGGGGAGAGTTCGCCGACCTCGTCGAGAAAAATCGTCCCCGACTGGGCCAGCTCGAATTTCCCGACCTTCTCGGCCTTGGCGTCGGTAAAAGCGCCCTTGGTATGGCCGAAAAACTCCGATTCGATCAGGTCCTTGGGGATGGCGCCGCAGTTGACGACGACAAACGGCCCGTTTTGCCGGGGGCTCCGGAAATGAACGGCCCGGGCGACCAGCTCTTTTCCGGTCCCGCTCTCACCGGTGATGAGCACCGTGCCGTCCACCCGGGCGATCTTGTCCATCATCTGGAATATGGAGTTCATCCGGGCGCTGGTCCCGACGATGTTCGAGAAACGGTAGCGGGAGGAGAGCTCGGACTTGAGGCCTTCAACCTCGAGGGCCAGCCTCTTCACCTCCGTCAGCCGGGAGATGGTCAGGAGCAGTTCGTCATTATCGACCGGCTTCTCGAGGTAAGCGTAGGCGCCGAGCTTGGTCGCCTCGACGGCGT
>Ga0154742_1084_pt1 | contig 19313 bp, 18 predicted proteins | sample Rifle2008BG16ft_FD_105750 | JGI IMG/M metagenome (GOLD analysis project Ga0154742, IMG submission 105750) | Candidatus Aminicenantes bacterium RBG_16_63_16 | reverse complement strand
CGAGCCTAAGGACGGCCAGCATGGGGTCGTGGATCAGGCCGTTCGAGGCGACCGTTTCGCCGTTATCGATCCGGAACTTCCCGCCGTCGAGATCCGTCACCCGACCGCCCGCTTCTATTACGATGAGCGCGCCGGCGGCCACGTCCCAGGGCTTGAGCTTCAACTCCCAAAACCCGTCAAAGCGGCCGCAGGCCAGATAGCACAGGTCCAAGGCCGCCGACCCGCAGCGCCTCACGGCCTGGGCCCTCAGACAGAAATTCCGGAAATGGTCGAGGTTGTTGACGGGGCTCTCGCGGATGTCGTAAGGAAACCCGGTGGCCAGCAGGCTCCGGTCGAGGTCGCTCACGCCCGAGACATGAATCCTGCGGCTGCCGAGAAAGGCTCCGGCCCCGGCCGCCGCCGTAAACATGTCCTCGCGGATGGGGTCGAGGACGACGCCCGCGACCGGCGCGCCCTGGAACACGAGGCCGATGGATACGGCAAAAACGGGCAGCCGGTGGGCAAAATTGGTCGTCCCGTCCAGCGGGTCGATCACCCAGAGGAATTCGGCCTCTTTCCCCGGACGGAGGCCCTCCTCCGCGAGGAAGGCATGCCCCGGAAAGGCCGCCGAGAGCCGGTCCACGATTAGCTCCTGGGCCAGTCTGTCGAAGTTCGTCACCAGGTCGACGGCGCCCTTGTAGCCGATTTCCTTGGCCTCGTCCAGGCCGCGACGCAGCAGGGCGCCGGCGGCTCCAGCCGCTTCGCGGGCCGCCGGCAGGAACTCCACCCACTGGTTCATGAGGCCGATATCTTATCAAGTCGCGGGCCGGTCCGCAATCCGTTCTCCGGCGGCCATTTTTGCCCTTTCGCGCGTAATATATTATGATAGCCGGTCGAACGGCATGAGATATCGAATCATCTGGCGAAAAAAAACTATGAAAGAACCCGAAACCCAGGCCCTCCCGGCGGCGGCCCCCCGGCGCCCCCGGAAAAAAAAGGTCATCATCATCGTCCTTGTCCTCGTCCTGGCCGCCATCGTCGCCTTCCAGGGCTTGAGGCCCAAGGGGGAAAAAACGGTCCGCGTCACGACCGAAAAGGTCGCCCGGCACGACCTGACCTCGATCATCTCGGCGTCGGGCGAGGTCAAGCCGAAAAAGAACATCAATATCAGCGCCCATGTCCCCGGACGGATCATCAAGATCGGCGTCGTCGAGGGCCAGGAGGTCAAGGCGGGAGATTTCCTGCTCAAGCTCGATTCGGCCCAGTACGAGGCCAACGCCGAGAGGGACATGGCACTGATCCAGGCCTACCAGTCGCAGCTCATCCAGTCCGAGGCGCGGATGAAGATGGACGCCAATAGCTACAACCGCCAGAAGCAGCTCTTCGACAGCCTGCTCATCTCCCAGGAACAGCTCGAGGCCGCCAAGGGCCAGGCGGACGTCAGCCGGGCCGAGGTCCAGGCCATCCGGCACCAAATTCAACAGGCGCAGGCCTCGCTCAAGAGCACCCTGGACAGCCTGGGTAAAACGGTCTACAACTCGCCCATCGACGGCATGATCACGAGCCTCAGAGTCGAGGAGGGCGAGGTGGCCGTCATCGGGACGATGAATAATCCCGGAACGGTCCTGATGACGATCGCCGACCTCTCCGAAATGGAGGTCGAAATCGAGGTGGACGAGACGGATGTCGTGGGCGTCAAGCTCGGAGAGAAATCGGACATCAAGGTGGACGCGCTGCCGAACCAGGTCCTGAAGGGCAGTGTCACCGAGATCGGCAGCTCGGCCATCGAAAGACGCAGCACGACCCAGGAGGAATCCCGGGATTTCCTGGTCAAAATCACGCTGGATAATCCTCCCAAGTCCCTGAAGCCGGGGCTCTCGGCCTCCGCGGACATCATCACGGCCGAGAAGAAGGGCGTCCTGGCGGTGCCCATCTCCGCCTTGGTTCTCAGGGAAAAGGACAATCCGGACCCGGCCAAAAAGGAAAAAATCGAGGAGGAGGGGGTCTATGCGCTGGAGAACGGCCGGGCCAAGTTCCATTCCGTATCCAAGGGGATCGTCGGCGGGCTGGATATCGAGATCGCCTCGGGCATCAAGGAGGGGCAGGAGGTGATCGTCGGCCCCTACAGCGCCCTCCGCGAGATCAAAGACGGCGCCGCCGTCAGGCTCGAAGAGAAGAAAAAAGAATAGGCCATGGATTCTCGTGATAACGGCCTGATCCGGGTCGAGGACCTCTGGAAAATCTACGAGCTCGAAAAGCAGGAGGTCCGCGCCCTGCAGGGGGTCACCTTCCTCATCCGGCGAAATGAGTTCATGTCCATCATGGGCCCCTCGGGCAGCGGCAAGTCCACCCTGATGAACATCCTGGGCTGCTTGGACACGCCCTCGAAAGGCAGCTATTTTCTTAACGGCAAGCTCGTCAGCGCCATGACCGAAAACGAGCTGGCCCGGATCCGAAACCGCGAAATCGGGTTCGTTTTTCAGGTTTTCAACCTCCTGCCTCGGGCGACAGCCTTCCGTAACGTCGAGCTTCCCCTGATCTATAAGGGGATGAAAAAAAGGGACCGGGACGGCCGCGTGCGAAAGGCCCTCGAAATGGTGGAGATGGGGGCCCGGATGAACCATCGGCCGAACGAGCTTTCGGGCGGCGAGAGGCAAAGAGTGGCCATCGCCCGGGCGCTCGTCAACGAGCCCGCCATCATCCTGGCCGACGAGCCCACCGGAAACCTGGATTCCAAGACCGGCTCCGAGATCATGAACCTCTTCCGCCGGCTCCATGACGGCGGGAACACCATCATCGTCGTCACCCACGACCGGGATATCGCCGACCAGACCCAAAGGATCATCTTCCTGCGCGACGGCCGGATCGAATGGGACAAGCCTACCGGGGAGCGGGATTGAGCTTCGTTCGCCGGTTGGCCGGCGTTTTCTTCAGGCCGGCCAGGACCTTTCAGTCCCTGGCCGACCGTCCGGTCTGGGTGGGCGCGCTGGTCATCGTCCTCGTCTCGGGCGCCGCCTTCAGCTACCTTGTCTTTCCGTTCGTCCAGCAGGACAGGCTCCTGGCCTTTAAGGACACGGCCGCCGGGTTCATCGAAAAACACGGGGAAGATCAGTACGCAGCCGCCGTGGCCAGGATCGAGGGCGAGAGCCGGGCGCTCGACGCGTTCGTCGTCAGGCCGATGATCGCCCTCACCATCTTCCTGTTCATTTCTCTCATTGCCCTGGGCGTGGGCCGGGCCATGTCCTACCGCGGCCACTATCTCCAGGTCTTTTCGTGCTTCATCCACGCCAGCTTGGTGACCGTCATCCCGGGGAACGCCGCCCGGCTGGCCAAGATTTTGGCGCGGCGTTCGACGGTCCACGTCTCGACGGGCCTCGCCGCCCTCTTCCCCGGTCTGCCGGCCGGCTCGGCGGCCCACGCCGCGCTGAGCCAGGCGGACTTCTTTTCGCTCTGGATGTACGGCCTGTTCGGCTTGGGGCTCGCGGCAACCTTCAAGGTCGGCGTCAAAAAGGGGCTGGCGATCTCATACGCGCTCTGGCTCTTCAGCGGCCTGGCGGGGTTCGCCTTCGCCGTCGCCGGCAAGCGGTTCTTCCTCTGATCCCGCCGTGTTGACAGAACCCCGGCCGTCCCCTAAATTAGCATTATGACCGAGGACCTCTGGCGGGGACGCCTGGCGGAGACGCCGCTGCCCCTGCTTCTTTTTCATTTCTGGGAGAGGCGGAAATCGGGGGCGCTCCATCTCCGGGGGGAAGCGGGCGAGCGGGATTTTCTGATCTCGCATGGCGAACAGGCCCTGGCCGAGGGTTTCTTTTCCGAGGATCTGTTCCGGAAGCGCCTGATGGCCTCGCGGGTTCTCGGCGTGCTTCAGATGGAAGAGTGCGCGAACTTCGCCCGCGAATACAACATCTCGCTGCCCCGCGCCCTGATCGAACGCGGCGCCCTGGGTTCCGACCGGGCCTTCGAGCTCGTCGTCGACTCCTGGCTGGAGGAAGGCCTGCCGGCTTTTGACTGGCCGGACGGGGATTTCGCGTTCGAGCCGGAAGCGGAGGTCCGGGCCGCCGGGATTTTCGCCGTCGTGCCCACCCTCGAGTTCATCCTCCGGGGCATCCGCCGGATGAAAAACTTCAACCAGATCGAGGCCTGCCTCCCGCCGGAAACCGAGACCGTCCAGGTCCTCTCGCCGGGCCATGCCGGACACGTGCCGCTCACCCCCTCGGAGAGGCATGTCCTGAGGCTCCTTCGCGAATCCCCCCGGCTCCAGACCCTGTACGCCGAAAGCCAGGTCGGCCGGCGGGAAGCGCAGCGGGCCGTCTGGATGCTCCTCGCGCTGGGCCTGGCAGGAGTGCCGCGTTCTCCGGGCAAGGTCAAGCCGCCGTCCGAATTGCCCTCGGGAGGGTTGGACCGGACCTGGAGCGATTTCAACGACAAGTGTTCCTATCTCTTCAGATACATGTCCAAGGAAATCGGCCCGGTGGCGATGGCTGTCCTTGAAAAAGCCCTGGATGAGGTGAGGCCGCGGCTGGCGCCGCCCCTCCAGAGCCTGGAGCTCCGGTCGGACGGCCGGGTCGAGCTCAAGCCGTTTCCCGTCGCGGCGCTCAACGCTCTCCAGCCCGACAGCAAGCGGACCCTCCTCGACATCTTGAGCGAGATTCTCGTGGCCGAGGTCCTGGCCGTCAAGAAAACCCTGGGGAACGATCACGAGGCCGCGGTCGTCAAGGGCCTGGAAAGGGTCGGGGAATCGAGTTGAACCGCCGCCAGGTTTTCGCCTTGCTCCTCTTCATCACGGCCGCCGCCGTCTGGGTCCTGGTAAAAATTGTCCTCTGACCGCCGCCGACTCATCATCATCCTCGGGCCCACCGGAGTGGGCAAGAGCGAAGCGGCGGTCCATCTGGCGCTCCGCTTCGGGGGCGAGATCATCAACGCTGATTCCATGCAGGTTTACAGGGGTTTCGACATCGGGACGGCCAAGCCCTCGCTTGAAGACAGGCGGCGGGTCCCCCATCATCTCCTCGACATCGTCGACCCCTCGGTCCAGTTCACGGCCGCCGATTTCGCCGGACGGGCCGCGGACGCCGTCCGGCTTATCCAGGAGCGCCGGCGGCTCCCCTTTGTCGTCGGAGGAACGGGGCTTTATCTCCGGTCTCTCGTCGACGGCCTCTTCCCGGGTCCCGGCCGCGACCCGGCTATGCGGGCGCGGCTGGAGAGCGAGGTACGGACCTCGGGGCTGGACAGCTTGAGGAAGGAGCTCGAGCGGGTCGACCCGGTCTACGCCGGCCTCATCGGTCCCCGCGATAAAGTGCGGATCGTGCGAGCCCTCGAGGTCTACGCCCTGACCCGCCGGCCGATCTCCGAGCATTTCTCCAAAACCAAACCGCCGCTCGAGGACTGGCTCCCGGTCAAGATCGGTTTGAGCCTGGACCGGCCCGCTCTTTATAAAAAAATCGAGCAAAGGGTGGACCGGATGTTCCGTGACGGCCTGGTCGAGGAGGTCCGTAACCTGCTCGGCCGGGGCATTCCGGAATCGGCGCCACCGTTCCGGGCGCTCGGGTACAAACATGCCGTCCGCTGCGTCCGGCGGGAGATCACCGTCGAGGAAGCCGCCCGTCTGACCAAGCTCGATACCCGCCACTTCGCCAAGCGGCAGATGACCTGGTTCAGGAAAATGACGGGGGTGACCTGGCTCCCGGCGGACGACCCCGCCGGCCTGGCCGCCCGCCTCGAGGGCGAGATCGCCGCCTGATCATGGAAAAAGCGATCCTCGTTCACCTGGCCATCGGCCAAAGCGTGAGGCGGGAGGCCGAGGAGTCTTTGGACGAACTGGCCCAGCTGGCCGCAGCCGCGGGCGCCCGGGTCGTCGAGAGAGTCCACCAACACCGGCCCAAGGCCAGCCCCAGGTATTTTGTCGGAGAAGGCAAGGCGGAGGATCTCGCCCGACGAAGGGAGGAGCTCGGCGTCGACCTCGTCATTTTCGACCACAACCTGAGCCCCACTCAGCAGCGGAGCCTCGAGGACAAGATCGGGGCCAAGGTGATCGACCGGACCCAGCTGATCCTGGATATCTTCGCCCAGCGCGCCAGGAGCAACGAGGGGAAGCTCCAGGTCGAGCTGGCCCAGCTCGAATACCTCCTGCCCCGGTTGACGGGCAAGGGCGTCGCGCTGTCCCGGCTGGGCGCGGGCATCGGAACGCGAGGCCCGGGCGAAAAAAAGCTGGAGGTGGACCGGCGGCGGATCAAGGACCGGATCAATCGGATCGAGCTCGAGATCGAAGGTATCCACAAGCGCCGGGAGAGCCAGCGACACGGCCGCCGGAAAGGGCCCGTGCCCACGGTCTCGCTCGTCGGCTACACGAGCGCCGGCAAATCGACGCTCTTCAACGCCCTGAGCGGCGCCCAGCGGTTCACGTCGCCCGCCCTGTTCGCCACCCTGGATCCGGTCCTGCGGCGGGTCGATTTCAATGACGGCCTTTACTTTTTCCTGAGCGACACCGTGGGCTTCATCCGCAAGCTCCCGGTCGAGCTCGTCACCTCGTTCCGCGCGACGCTCGAAGAGATCCGCGAGGCCGACGTCCTCCTCCACGTCATCGATATCTCATCGCCCCGGGCCGATGAACAGGCCCGATCCGTGGATGATATCCTCGCCGACATCGGCGCCTCGGATGTCCCGGTCATCCGGGTGTTCAACAAGATCGACCTCCTGTCCTCGAAGGACGACCTGCTCGCCCGGAACGCGGCCGTCGGCGACCGGCTCGCCTACGTCTCGGCCAGGACGGGTGAGGGACTGCCGGGTTTTAAGGCCAAGATCCGAAACATCGCGTTCCGGGACTTCCGGCCCTTTCACCTCCGGCTTCCCGGGGACAAGAGAGACCTGGCCTCCTCCCTTCGGCGCTGGGCCATCGTCCTCAAGTCCAGGGAGAACGGGGATTCTTCGGAATTATTGGTTATGGCGGACTCCCGGTTCATGATAAACTATCTTCCGTATCTCGTCGAAGGAGAGGAGAATTGGTGAAAAAAGTCGGGCTGCCGCTTGGGCTGTGCGTAATCCTGGTGTCGTGCGTCTCAGCGCCGCCGCCGCCCCCCAACCTCCACCTCGAGAACCTGCCCCAATCGCTGACCGGCGCGATGGAGCTCGAGGAGCGCATCCAAACCCAGGAAGCCTGGAACTATATTCGCGACGGCCGGCTGGACAAAGCGCAGAAAGCCCTCCTCAAGCTGGGCCCGGAGAGCCCCCTCTATGACATCGGCCTCGGCTACCTCGCGCTCGCCCGGGACGATTATCAGGGCGCGGAAGGCTTCTTCAGCCAGGGCGTCGAAAGGAATCCCAACTCCACGCTCGCCCGCCTGGGCCTGGTCCAGCTCTATCAGAAGCTCAACGACAGCGACAAGACCTTCAACGAGCTCCGCGAGGTCCTGAAGCTCGACTCGCGCAACGAATGGGCCAGGGATAACTACGAGGCCCTCAAAAAGCAGAAGACCGAGGCCGCGGTCGACGAGGCGCGCTCGGCCGCCGCCGCCGGGGACATCAAGAAGGCCACCGATGCCTACCTCAAGGCGCTCCATTACTCCCCCGAAGCGCCGGCCGTCCATCTGGCGCTGGCCGGCATCTACCGGAAGGAAAGCAAGCCGTCGAGCGCCCTGGTTCATCTCAAGGCCGCGGCGGCGGCCGACCCGAGAAACCTGGGTGTCCTCGCCGATTATGCCGCCGTCCTCGACGAGACCAAGCAGTTCGAGCGAAGCCTCGAGATCTACGAGAAGATCCTGGAAATCGATCCCGGAAACGCCGACGCCAAGGCCCGGGTCGAGGCCATCAAGAACAGGCTGGGGATCTTCGAGCTCCCGAGCAAATACAGCGACGTCGCGACCTCGCCGGCCATCGCCCGGGAGGACCTGGCCGCCCTGGTGGCCGTCAAGCTGCGGAACGACCTGGGCGAAGCTCCGGGCAAGCCGCCGATCATCGTCGACATCTCGGCTTCCTGGGCTTCGAAGTTCATCCTGAAGGTCACCTCGCTCGGCCTGGTCGACGTCTATGCCAACCACACCTACCAACCGCGCCGCCTGGTAACGAGAGCCGACCTGGCTGAAGTTCTGGACCGGGTCGTAACGTATCTCGACGAGCGCGGACACCGCTTTTTCCGCCAGATTCCTCCGGAGCGGATCCAGATCTCGGACATCACCCCGGAACACTCAAACTACCGCCCCATCAGCGATATCCTGTCTTACCAGATAATGGAGCTCTTTCCGGACCGGACCTTTCGTCCCAACCAAACGGTCTCGGGGCCCGAGGCGGGCCAGGCGATCGACGCCTTGCTGGCCCTCCTGCGCTAACCCGCCGCCGTCGGTCCGGATAAGCGAGTGAGTGGAGAGGCACGATGAGCGCCCAGGCCGGGGATAAACTCCTGAACCTGCCGAACATGCTGACGGCGCTCAGGTTTGTTCTCGCCCCGGTTTTCGCGGTCATGATTCTCCAAAACCGACCGCTGGCGGCCCTGCTCGTTGTCTGTCTGGCGGGCGCGACCGATGTCCTGGATGGACTCGCCGCCCGGAAGCTGGGGCTCCAGACGGAAATCGGGGTGTTGATCGATCCCCTGGCCGATAAGTTCCTGGGGGCGACGGCTTTTATACTTCTCTCCATCCGAGGCCTGGGCGCGGCGAATGTCATCCCCCTCTGGCTGACGGCGACGGTCCTGGGGCGCGACCTCGTTATTGTCCTGGGAGGGCTGGTCATCAGCCTGGCGCGCGGGCGGCGGAAATTCACCCCCACGGTGCTCGGAAAGACCAGCACCGTCCTTCAGGTGATGACGGTCATCTGGGTGGTCCTGGGGAACTATGTCCAGGCGTCGTACTGGCGGCTGACGCCGGCCGTCGCCTGGGCCACGTCGGCCCGGGTGCTGTCGTGGTTCTACGTGGCCACCCTGGCCTTCACGATCGTGTCGGGGTGCCAGTATGTCGTCCGCGGCTTCCGGCAGATGTTCGCCAAACAGGCCTGAACGCGCTCAGGGCATATTGCGGTCGAAGAAACCCCGGCGGAGCGTCATCCAGACGATCTTCAGGTCCAGTCCAGGCGACCAGTTCTGGATATAGTAAAAGTCATACTCGATCCGCTTGTCGATCGGGGTGTCCTGCCGCAGGTTATGGACCTGGGCCCAACCCGTGATCCCGCATTTGACCTTGTGCCGCAGCATGTACTTGGGAATCCGGTCGGCGAATTCGGCGACGAATTCCGGCCGCTCGGGCCGGGGACCGATCAGGCTCATCTCTCCCTTGAGGACATTGACGAGCTGGGGCAGCTCGTCCAGGCTGAACCGCCTGAGAAACCGGCCGATCCTGGTCATCCGCGGATCGTCGGGCCGGCACATCACGGGGCCGGTTTCCTTTTCCGCGTCGCAGACCATGGTCCGGAACTTGATCATCTTGAACCGGCGGCCGTCCATGCCCATCCTCTCCTGGAGGTAGAAGACAGGTCCCCGGGAGCCGGCCTTGATGAGGAGGCCGATGATGAGCAGGAACGGAGACAGGAGGAGAAGGCCCAGGGCCGAGACGACGATATCGATCGCCCGTTTGGCCAGGCTCCGTATCCCCCGCAGGGCGACATCATCGATCGAGATCACCGGAAAGCCGTCCAGGTCCTGGATGTTGGCCTTGAGCGTGAGGAGTTGGAAGAGGTCCGGTATCAGGCGGACGTTGACGAGGTAGTTGTTGGCGACTTTGATGGTCTCCAGGATTTTCCCGTAGTTGCTCAGGTCCAGGGCGACAAAAACCTCGCTCGTTTCGCCGCGGTCGAGGACCGCGGCGAGGTCGCTGATCCCCCCCAGGACTTCGACGCCGCCATCGATGTCGATCTTGTCGCCGGGAGCGTGGTCATCATCCAGGAAGCCCTGCACCCGGAACCCGAGGTCCCGGTAGACATTGACTTTCTGGGCGACGGCGCGCCCCATCTCCCCTGCCCCGATGACCAGCACGTTCTGGAGGTTGAGTCCCCTGGCGTAACGGCGTTTCATGACAAAGTAGATCTGGTTCCGGAGGAAGGTGATCATGAAGATGACGGTGATGAAATAGACGGCCAGGAAGCCGTGCGAGACCTTGAGGTTGACGCGGAAGAGCGGCCGGGCGCCCTGGCTGTAGCTGTAAAGGTAGCTCATCACGGCGAACACGGCGAGGATGGTCAGGATGGCGTTCAGGCAGATGGCCAGGAAATCATCGATCTTCGCCCTCTGGAGGCGCGTTTTGTAGAAACCCTGGAGATAAAAAATCACCAGGTGGGTCATCAGGAACAGGGGGAAGACGGCGACATAATAACGGAACGGCGGGATGCCCCGGTCGGTGGGGATGATGTAGGCATAGAACCGGAAAAGGTACGAATAGAAAAACGACGCCAGGATGGCCAGGGCGTCGCTGAGGACGAAAAGCCCAACAAGCCCGGACCGCTTCTTCTGGATCATGGCCCGGACCTGAAGGCCCGCCACTTGTCTTCAAAATAGGCGGCGAGCTTCTGCTTGAAGAGGGAACGGGAAAAGCGCATCGCGTTCGACCGGAGGACGGAGCTATTAAATTTCAGGCCCCGGAAATTGTCAAGGGCACCCTGGAGGCCGTCGGGCGTCGGGTCGGCATAAAAGACGCCCGTCTCGCCGGGGACGACGCTCTCCAGGACGCCGCCGCGGCCGTAGGCGACGACCGGCGCGCCGCAAGCCTGGGCCTCGACCGCGGCGATGCCGAAATCCTCCTCGCCGGGCATGAGAAGGGCCAGCGCGCCCCGGTAGAGGTCCCGCAGCCGGTCCGCGGGGACCTGGCCGAGGAATTCGATGTTGGGCCGGGCCCGCCTGGCGAGCTTCCGGAAATCCGGGCCGGTCCCCACGATCTTCAGAGGTTCGCCCGACGCGTTGAAGGCCTCGACGGCCAGGCCGATTTTTTTATACGGCACGAGCGCCGAGACGATCAGGAAATAACTCCTGTCCGGCGCTCCGTCGGGAAGCGCGTAGAAATCTGTGTCGGCGGGGGGATGGATGACATCGGCCTCGCGCCGGTAGTACCTCTTGATCCTCCGGGCGACGTTCGCCGAATTGGCGACAAAGTGGTCGACCCGGGCCGAAGACGCCACGTCCCAGATCCTCAGCCGGTGGATGACCCGCGGCACGGCCAGGCGGCGAAAAAGGGACATCTCGCGGGGCGGGAAATAGGAGGAATACTGGTTCCAGGCGTACCGGACGGGAGAATGGATATAACTCAAGTGAAGGGAATCCGGCCCCGGGATGACGCCCTTGGCCACGCAGTGCGAGCTGCTGATAACGAGGTCGTAATCCGCGAGGTCGAAGAGCTCGGCGGCCAGGGGAAAAAGCGGGAGATACAGCCGGTACCATTTCCGGAGGAAAGGAAGCCCCTGGAGGAAGCTGGTGCGGATTTCCCGGGCTTCCAGAGCGTCCGCCTGGCTGCCCGGAAAATGGAAGAGCGTAAAGATCGGGGCAGCAGGGAAGATTTCCGCCAGGACCTCGAGGACTTTCTCGCCGCCCCGCTGCCCGGTGAGCCAGTCGTGGACCAGGGCGACACGGACTTTTTCCATTGGGGTTGATTATAAAAACGGGTTCTATAATTGTCAAACCGGCTCGCGGCCGGTTTTTTGGCGGTAGAGCCTGAGGTAGAGACTCTGGTGCTGTTCGATGGTGCGGCGGAGGGGGAAACGGGGCGGGATAAGGGCCTTGGCGGCGGCGGCCATTTTGGCCGCCCTTGCCTTATCGGAGAGCAGCACGATGACGGCGTCCGCCAGGGCGCCGGCGTCACCGGGCCGGACGAGAAGGCCGGTCTTTCCGTGGTCGATGACCTCGGGAACGCCGTCGACCGCCGTCGCCACGATCGGCTTGCGGAGCGAGGCCGCCTCGACGAGAACGAACGGCAGGCCCTCCCAGAGTGACGGAAGGACGAAGACATCGAAGAGCGACATGATGGAACGCGCGTCATGTCTCTCGCCGAGGAAAATCAGCCGGCCGCCGAGGCTCATGGCCGCAGCCCGCCGCCTGAACTCTCCGCCCAGCGGACCGTCGCCCACCACGACAATCCTTGACCCGGGAACCGCGCCCAGGATCCGGGGCGCGGCGCGGAGGAGATGGATGATGCCTTTCTGACGGTGGAGCCGGGCCACCGTCCCGATAACCGGCCCGCCCGGCTCGAGGCCGGGTGCGACTCCGAGTTCCGGCGCCGATGGAGAGCCGCCAGCCGGCCCGGCGTCGAGCCCGTTCGGGATCACGACCAGCTTTTTCAAGGAGGCCAACCGATATTTCTTGGCCCGGGCGAGGTCCGACTGACAGACGAGAACCAGCGCATCGGTCGTCCGGGAGAGAAAGCGCTCCTGCCAGATCGAGAAGAGCCGGAGCGCGGGATTCCGGTAATGGAGGTAATGGATGCCGTGGAGAGTGTGGACAACGACCGGAGTCCGCGCCCGCCGGGCGGCCAACCGCCCATAAAGACCGGCGTAACCGCCGTGGGTGTGGAGAATGCCGGTCTCCTCCGCTTCCAGGATCCGGGCGAGCGCCGCCGCCGGTTTAAGGCTGAGACGGGGGCCGGGAGCGATGGGAATATGGCGGAGACCCGCCCGGCGGGCCTCGTCGACGAGCGGCCCTCCATCTGCGGACGAAACCGCGATCTCGAAGGTCTGCCGGTCTAGGCCCCGCGCCAGGAGCAGCAGGGCCGTCTGCCCCCCGCCGAGCGAAGGCTTGTCGATCATCTCGATGATCTTGATTTTTCCCATGGCTTTCACGGCCTAACGGCGGCCCGAAATCCTGGCCTCGAGCCTCCCGAGGATTTCGCGGTCCTCGGCAGTCCGGACCCTGAAGAGCTTCAACCCGGCGAGACTGAGCCTGAGGTAAGCCTTAAGGAGGAAGACCGACGGGCCCGCGCCGTGTTTCTCATAAAAGGAGAGCTGGCTTTCGCGGTAAAGGAGGCGGCTTCTCAGCTTGCGGGCGGCCGTCGTCGCGCCGCCGAAATGAACCACCTTGACGGCGGGAACATAGAGGAGCTCGAACCCCAGGTCCCGGATTCTCCGGCAGAGGTCGATATCCTCAAAGTAGATGAAGAAATTTTCGTCGAACAGGCCGGCGGCCGCGACCGCGTCGCGCCGGGCCAGGAGGCAGGCCCCGCTCAGCCAGCCGACGGACCGCACCCTGCGCGAATATCTCAGCCTGATTTTGTAGTAGGGATTGAGAATGAATTTCTGCCGCAGCTCGGCGAAAAACCCGATGTCTTTCCCGAAAGAGACCTGGAAGCTCGAATCGCTCCGGACAAGCGCGGGTCCGGCGCCGCCGGCCTCCGGCCGCCGCTTGAGCTCGTCGAGGAGGGCGGCCAGGGAACCGGCGGGGAGGATGGTGTCGGTGTTCAGGAAAAGGACGAACCGGCCGCTCGAGCCCCTGAACCCGGCGTTGTTCGCCTTGGCGAATCCCGCATTGTGTTCGTTGACGATGAGCTTGACCCAGGGGAACGACTCGCGGACAAGCTCAGGGCTTCCGTCATCCGAATGATTATCCACCAGGATGACCTCAGCGGACAGGCTTGGGGCGGCGGCTTGAACCGACTCCAGGCAGGGGCCGAGGTGAGCCCGGTCGTTGAAGTTCACCAGGATGACCGAGAGCTCGACGCCGCTCATGCCGGGCGGGCCCCCGCGTTGAGTCCGGAAAGCAGCCCGGCCAGCTCGCCGGCCGCCCTCGACCACGAGAACGCATCCCGCGCCGCCGCGAAATTCCGGACGAGGGCGGCCCGTGATGAATCATCGGTCAAGGCGGAGCGGAGGCCGCGCGCAACATCCTCCACTTCGGCCGACTCGACCGTCACGGCGAGGCCCCGGAAGAGTTCGCCCAGCGATGACCGGCCGAGGACGACGGCCGGCGTGCCGCAGGCCAGGGCTTCAAGGGGCGGAAACCCGAACCCTTCGTACTCCGAAAGATAGGCGAAAACGTCGAGGGAAGAATAAAACAGAGCCAGGTCCTCCTCGCGGAGCGCCGCGTCCCACCTGACCCACGGCAAGGCTCGGATCTCATTCTGCTCGGCCCTGTCCAGGCCCCCCAGGTTTTCCCCGACGATATGGACGCCCAGATCGGGCATCTCTTGCCGGAGCCGGGCCACGGCCCGGACAAGCTCGGCAACGTGGCGCCGCCTGAAGATCGATCCCAGAAACCCGACCTGCCGTTTTCCGGCCAGCCCTAGGTCCTTCTTCCAGCGGTCGACCGCGTCCCGGGGCTGCGGACGAAACGCGTCCTCAACGCCGTACCGGATGGTCGTGATTTTCGCGTCCGGGATATCGAAGTGAGCGGCGATCTCCCGCCGCGTGAACTCCGACGGCACGACCACGGCGGCCGCTCTTTTCAGGCTCCGGCCGGTCAGGAACTTCCGGGTCAGCGCGTATTTCCGGGGATACCATTCCGGGTGCGAGACGACCGAGATATCATGCTCGAAAAGTACCGACATCCCCGGGTAAAAAAGGGGCAGGACGTAGTTTGAAGCCAGGAAGATATCGGGCTTGTCCGCCCGGAGGGCCCGCAGCAGCGGCCCGTTCAGCCAGCGAAGGTAGCCGTCCCGCCAGGGCAGGACGACCTCGGAAACGCCCGGGAGGCGGCTCCCGGCGGACTCCTTCTTGGTATACACAAGGAATGAGTCCTGGGGCAAAAGTTTGGCCAGGCGCGGGAGGAGGTTCAGGAGGACCCGGCCGACGCCCCGGGCTTCCCGGCCGAGCTCAAACCCGTCCGCGGCGATTTTCATCTCGGATTTCTTATAACACGGGAACCGCCGGTCTCCAAATAGAACTTCAGGGTCGCGGCGGCGGATTTCTCCCAACTGAAATCCAGGGCCCGCTTCCTCCCCCTGCGCGAAAGCTCGTCCCGGAGGCCGGCGTCATCCAAGAGGAGCCGGATTTTTCCGGCCATGGCCTCGGGGTCTTCGGCCGGAAAATAGACGGCCGCGTCGGCGCCGACTTCGGGGATGGCCGAGTTCATCGCCGCCGCGACGGGAAGGCCGGCGGCCATGGCCTCAAGCAGGGGCAGGCCGAACCCCTCGTAAAGAGAGGGAAAAACAAGCGCCGTCGCCAGGCGGTAAAGCTTGGGGAGGTCGTCCGCCGGCAGGTAGCCCGTCATCGTCAGCCACTCTCCCAGGCCGAGCCGGGCGGCCGCGGCGAGGACCGTCTCCGTATCGCCGCCCGGAGGGCCCGCCAGGACGAGCGGGATTCTGTTCCCGTGGAGGTGGACGATTTTCAGGGCTTCGACGAGGCGCGGCAGGTTCTTCCTGGGCTCCTGCGCGCCCACGAAAAGAAGAAAGGACTCCGGCAGCCCGCGGGCGGCGCGGAAGGCTTCCAGCCCGGCGGCGGGAATATCTTCCAGGAAACGTCGATTCACCCCGTGCGGTATGACCCTCACCTTTTCGGGCCGGACATCGAACCGCGCCGCGAGCTCGCCGCGGGTGAACGAGGAAAAAGTGATGATGCCGTCGCACCGTCTGAAGGAGCCGGCCGCGCGCCTGGAAAACACCCCGCCCGCTTCCTTCCCCGCCATGGAGGGGGAATCCATGAAGAAGAGGTCATGAACCGTGATGATCTTCTTACCGTCCGTCGGCAGGACGAGCGGCGTCGCCGAATGGACGAGGTCCATCCGCGCGCCAACAAGACGGTCGAACGAAGGAAACCCCCAGCGCTGCCAGGCCAGGTTGAGCGCCCGCACGGGGATGCGCCGGTCGATAAACCTGGCCCTGGCGAATGGAGGGACCTGGCCCGACGGGAAACGGTCTTTCCAGGAAGCCGAAAACAGGAAGTACTCGTTATCCCGGTCGAGGCGCGCCAACTCGACGAGGAGGTTCCGGAGATAAGTCCCGACGCCGGTCTCCCGGCGAAGAAAGGGACGGAGGTCGAATCCCAGCCGCATGTACCGACTAATCTATGTCCGTCATCCCGAAAAGTCAATATCGAACCGCCCCGGAGATGCCTCCCGCCCCGGATAATGGCTTGCGTAATGGCCGTTGCGGTGCGATAATACCGCCAAGGGAGGGAGTCCATGAACAAGTTCGCGCGCCTGGCCAAGAGAATCGAAAGCTTCCGGGACGAGATGGTCAATCAGCAGATCAAGCTCTGCGCCATGCCGGCGATCGCCCCGTCGAACGGCGGCGAAGGAGAGGTCCAGAAGGCCCGGCTTCTGACCGACTTCCTCAAGCAAATCCCGGTCGACGACATCGAGCTCATCAACGCGCCGGACATGGAGGCGCCGGCGGGCTACCGGCCCAACATCCTCGCCGTCGTCAAGGGACAGAAGAGCGCCCGGACGGCCTGGATCATGACCCATATGGATGTCGTGCCCCCGGGCGAGCTAGCCCAGTGGGAGGGCGACCCGTTCAAGGCCTGGGTGCGGGGCGGCAAGGTTTTCGGCCGCGGCGTCGAAGACAATCAGCAGGACCAGGTCGCCTCCCTGTTCGCCGTCAAGGCTCTCCGGGCCGAGAAGATCCTCCCCAGCTGGAACGTCGGCATCGCCCTGGTGGCGGACGAGGAAACCGGGAGCCTGAAGGGCATCGACTACGTCCTCCGCCACTCCAAGGCCTTCCGGCCGAAGGACCTGATCATCGTGCCGGACGCCGGCAACAAGGACGGGACGCTGATCGAGGTGGCCGAAAAGGGGATTCTCTGGCTCAAGATCAAGACGGTCGGCCGGCAGGCGCATGCCTCGACTCCCGAGAAGGGCATCAACAGCTTCAAGGCCGCCTCCTTCCTCGTCACCCAGCTCGACAGCCTCCACCGCACGTTCGGGGACCGGGACCCGCTGTTCGAGCCGCCGATCTCAACCTTCGAGCCGACCAAGAAAGAGGCCAACGTACCGAACATCAACACCATCCCCGGAGAGGATGTCTTCTACCTGGACAGCCGCGTTCTCCCGAAGTACAGCCTCGACGCGGTGGAGGCCGAGATCCGGAAGCTCTTCAAGAAAACCGAAAAAAAATTCGGCGTCACCATCACCAGCGGGGAGCAGCAGCGGGCGCCGGCCGCGCCGCCGACATCGGCGAAGGCGCCGGTCGTCACGGCCATCCGCCGGGCGGTCAAAGATGTCTATGGCGCCGAGGCCAAGCCCCGGGGAATCGGCGGCGGCACCGTCGCGGCGGTCTTCCGCCGGGCGGGCTATGAGGCCGCCTGCTGGTCGAAAACCGACGAAACGGCTCATCAACCCAACGAGTACTGCCACATCGATAACCTGGTGGGCGATGCCAAGGTCTTCGCCCACATCTTCCTCCAGGAATAGCCGGGCGCCGCGATGGGGGAATTCCGGCTCGTCCTGACGACCGTGCCCGATGAGGAGCTCGGCCGCCGCATCGCCCGGACGCTCGTCGAGGAGCGACTGGCCGCCTGCGTCAATGTCAGCCCGGCTGTGTTGTCGTTCTACTGGTGGGACAAGAAACTCGTCGAGGACCGCGAGTTCATCCTGCTCGTCAAGACCAAGGCCTCGATCCTGGAGCGCCTGGAGGCCCGCCTCAAGGAGCTCCACCCCTACCAGGTTCCGGAGTTCATCGCCTTGCCCATCGACTCGGGCTCTCCGGAATTCCTGGGCTGGCTGGACGCCGAGACGCGCGACTAATATCTCGTCTCGTCAATCTCTTGCCAGAATTCCTTAAACTCCCCCGCGGCGGCGCGTCTTCATCGATCATTCAGAAACCAGGCTGTTTGCGGGACGCGCCAAAAGGGGAAACCGCCGCTGGACGCGCTGCGCCACGCGGACGGTGTTGAGGTGGATGGCGACCGTGTCCTCGAACTCGGCGGCGTAGCCCCCGGCCAGCACGACCGCCACGGCGATCCCGCGGCGCCGGGCTTCGCCGATGACCAGGAGGTCCCGCTCCCGCAAGCCTCTTTTCGTCAGGCAGAGTCCACCCAACTGGTCATGTTCGTAGGGGTCGGCGCCGGCAAGATAAATCACCAGGTCCGGCGCGAACTCATCGTAGAGCCTGGGGATGCAGCCGCGGAGCGAGGCCAGGTACTCCTGGTCGGTGGCCCCCGACCAGAGTCCGATATCGACCGAGCTCTGGGTTTTTTCCGACGGGTAGATGTCCATCTGATGGATGCTGAAGGTCAACGCGTAATCTTTGTCCCGGAGGATGTGGGCCGTCCCATTTCCCTGGTGGAGGTCGCAGTCAACCACCATGGCCTTGCGGAAGGCGCCCTCTTTCTTGAACTTCTCGACGGCGATGGCGACATCGTTGAGCATGCAGAAGCCCTCGCCGTGGTCGTGGAAGGCGTGGTGGAACCCGCCGCCGAGATGGACGGCTGTCCCCTTCTCCAGGGCTAACCGCACCGTGAGAATCGTCCCGCCCACCGTCACCCAGGCGAACCGGACGAGGTCGGGCGAGAACGGGAGCTCGAGCATGGCGATCTCGGCGCCGGACAGGGTCCCCGTCTTGAGCCTCTTGACGTAGCGCGGCGTGTGAACGAGCAGGATATCCTCGTCGGCCGCCGGCCCCGGCGTGGCGACCTGATCCTTCCTGGCCCCGAGAAGGAGCAGGCGTTCGTAGAGGGCGCGGTACTTCTTGATCGGGAAAATGTGCCGGCCGACATTCGGCATCCAGTAGTCATCGCTGTAGACGACCGGAACCGGAAACCGCCAGCGGTCGAGGAGCTTAAAGACTTCCATGAATCAACGGCAGAGCCTATTACATATCAAAAAACCGGCGCCTCGTAAACCCAGGATGACCTTCTTCGCCCACACCCCTCGCCCCGACAACTCTCAGGAGGCTCGAAGGCTAGCCAGCAGGTAATGCCGATCGGTCGATAGTTGTGTTGCATTCGGTGGGAAAAAATATATGATATTTACTCATATTATTCGACATGGGTTTTCCTAAGGAGCCCTCATGAGATTAATCACCCGCCTGGCCCGCAGCTTTGTCGCCGGCGACACCAACGCCGAGGCCATCCAGGCCGTCGCCAGGCTCCGCGACAGGGGAATCATGTCGACGATGGACGTCCTGGGCGAGAGCGTCAAGGACAGGAACACGGCCGAGAAGGCCGTCTCCGCCTACCTCGAGCTCCTGGATATGATCAACGCTGCCGGCAGCGACGCTCACATCTCGCTCAAGCTCACCCAGCAGGGCCTGGACATCGATACTGAGTATTGCTATCAGAACGTCCGCCGGGTCATCCAGAAGGCCTATTCGCTCGGCACGTTCGTCCGGATCGACATGGAGGGGACGCCCCACACCGAGCGCACGCTCGAGCTGTTTTACCGCCTGCGGCGGGAGTTCGACAACGTCGGGATCGTCATCCAGGCCTACCTCCACCGCTCGGAGAAAGACATCCACGACCTGAACAAGACCGGGGCCAAGGTCCGCCTCTGCAAAGGCGCTTAC
>Ga0154742_1030_pt5 | contig 19826 bp, 15 predicted proteins | sample Rifle2008BG16ft_FD_105750 | JGI IMG/M metagenome (GOLD analysis project Ga0154742, IMG submission 105750) | Candidatus Aminicenantes bacterium RBG_16_63_16 | reverse complement strand
CGCGAGCCGCAGATCGAGCCTTTACTCAAGAAGCGCGGGCTCGACCGGAAGCCTTGAGCCCGATTTCGACGGCTAGAAAGCGATTTTTTTGCCCTTGAGGGTGAGCGTCAGCCCGCTGGCGTCTGCGCCCCCAACGACGAGCGCCCTATCCCCGTCGAAGGCCACCTCGAGGAAATCGAGCTTGCGGTCCGCTTTGATCAGCAAGTCCCCGAGCTCGAGGGACGTGCCGTGCGCCAGAGCGACGCGTTCAATCCTTCCGTCCCGACCCGTCCGCGCCAGGACGAGCTCGGCGTCCGTCCGGAGGCGGAGCTGGTCCTGGACCAATGTTTTGGCCGCGATGCTCTCCGATTCGGAAGCGGCCGGGTTTCCGGCGGGCCCCGACCCGGGCGCGCGCTCGCTTCCGGCGCTTATGAGGATATCCCGGCGGCCATCCGCAAGCTTGATCTCCAGGGCGACATTTTCATCCTGGATCCCGAGCCCGCCGGAGTCCTGGAGCGGCAGACGCCGCATTGCCGTGATCAATGGATTTCCCTCATAGGGCTCGATGATCCCCACGAAAGTCGAAGCCAGCGGTTCCGATTCCGACTGGCGCCTCACCATGATTGTCGGGATCCACGTTTCGCCGACGCCATCGTAGCCCGATGACGCTGATATCCAGCTCTCGGCCGTGGCCGCCTGGGCGCCGGATGTAAAATCCGTGAGCCGGAGGTGGAGGTCGCCGCCTCCCGGCCGATAGCCGTTCCGGTCCGCGATTGTCCAGTCGGCGCTCCAACCCGGCCGGGCCTTGGGGTCGCCGCGAAAGGTCCGCATCTGGCTGCCGTTCCCGTAATCGGGCATGGTCTCGAGGGTCAGTCCGGATGTCGTCAGCGAGCCGAAGTGACTGTGCATGAACCGCGCCTGGTCCCGGCCGCCCGCGACCTGGAAAACGTCCAGCACATAGGAATCGGACTCCGAAACGTCGATCAGGGCGACCGTCCGCTCGAACCTCCCGGCTTGGGCCACTTCGGGACCGGAGACGCGAATCGCCTTGATCACCTCGCCCAGTCCCCAGAGCGTCGTGCGCCCGCCGGTGATCTTGGCTGAAATCAGATTCTGGTCCTTTCCGTCGATGACGACCGTGTTGTGGGCCGGCGTTTTCCTGTACCAGATAGCTTTCGGACCGGCCCAGCCGCCGCCGTACTGGACGGGGGGATACCCGAAGTCGGGCATCAGGTCGAGCCCCTTGGCGACCAGCCCGATGTTCATCCCATCGGCGTGGCCGTGCCGCCCGCCCGTGTCGTAATCCAGCCACACCACCCGCTCATCGTCGCCGCTCCCCGAGCGGAGGGCGGCGAGATGCCACTGCTCCTTGTTGAAGGACGGGCCCTGGATTTCGGCGCCTTCCTTGGCAATCACGCCGGCCACGCGTTGCTGGAACTCGGCGGGGTCGGGACCCAGGAGGTCGAACGGCAGGCCGTCAGTTGTCCCGCCGTTCTCGTGGAACAGGATCTTGACGTAGGCGGGGTCGCCCGTGAGCTCGTGGAGCTGCCAGAATAAGGTGAACATCGAGGGAAGGAAAGGGTCGCGGAGGAAATTGGCCCCGGCAAAGCGCGTCTGGCGCCGGGCGAAATTCCCGGTGTCGCCGATCTCGGGGTAATAGAAGCCGCCGAACCAGGTGTCGTAGTGAAACCGGTAGGAATTCCGGAGGGCGGGGTGACGGGCCAGGACGTCCTTGAGAAACCCGGCGTCGAGCCTGTCGAAGAGGGCTAGGACATAGGCCAGGTTGGCGATGGTCGAAGCGGCGTAGGCCGCCAGCCCCTTCTCGCCGGTGACGCCGTCCACCGCGGTGGCCTGGCCGACCATCTCGTCGATCATGGTCATGACGGCGGGCCGGTTATCCGGCCAGCCCAGAACCGTGTGGATGATGACGAGCGCCGTCTCGGTGCGCGGGTAATTCGACCGGATCTTGACGCGGTTGGTGATGGCGTCCCGGAGGATGCGGTCCTCGATATTGAGCCGGATCCCGGCCGCCGTCGACTTCCGGTTTTCGAGTTTGAATTTTGCGGCCTGGCGCGCCAGAAAAGCCTGCAGGGCGGCGTCCTTTTCGATGCTATCGGATACCTGGTCGTAGGCGAGGGCGAGCTGGCGCGTCTCCTCGCAAGCGTCGTGCCAGGTCGAGACATAGCCGTCGCTCGCCGGGCCTTCGTACATGATGGCCTGGGACTTGAAATCGAAAGTCGGGTAGAGGTCGGCCACCCGGTCGAGGAGGACGGCGGCCTTGTGCGCGTAAGCGGGCTCGCCCGTCATGAGATAGGCCTGGGAAAGATTGACGATGCCGTTGAGGACCGCCTGCTTCCACTGGCCGTAGATGAGGTAGGTGCCGATGAACCGCCAGCGGTTTTCGCCGTCGAAGTAGCCGTTGCCGTCGTCGACCCCGAACCTATGAAGCGGATCGTTTTTATCGGGATGCTCGGCGTTGAAAAGGAGGCTCCGGTCGGCGAGCTTCGGGGCGAAGACGCCGTGCTCGTCCAGGCCCGAGCGGCAAAAGGCCTGGAAATCGTTCTTCGGGAACCGCGTCCCGCAATGAGGGCACTCCATCTTCCAGGGCGCCTTCAGGGCATCGACCTTCCACGAGTACATCGGAACCGGTTTCCGGCAGGACGGGCAATGGCCGTTCGACCATACCATCCACGACCGGGTAATGGCGGGTCCGAACATGAGCTCCCAAAGGGCGTCGTCGGACATGGCGAGCCAGGGTTGGGCGGCTTCGATGGCGGCCTGGCGGGCGGATTCGCCCCACGGGGTTGCCGAGGCAGCGACCCTCATTTTCTGGCGGACCGGCTCGGGGAAAAAGACCGGGCCGGTTTTTTGGCCGGCCGCGGCACTTTGAGTCAGGGCGCCTGCGAGCCAGATAAATGAAAAGACGGCGAAAACCAAAACGGTCTTCAGCCTGCCAATTCTTGCGGAATCCGTATTTCCTATGCTCATGCGTCTCCCTTTGAAGAAGTTTGAAATCGGGAACCGGCCGCGCTGCCGCGCCGGCCCGTCTTTGTTCAGCGCCGCCCATTCTAACAGAAATAGGGAGACACCATACATAATGCACTTAATTATGATCCGAGAATGTGGGGACACCATACACAATGAACCTAAATACGTGCTCATGATAGCTATGTCTGCGGCAACCCTCTCAGAACGTTGCGCGGCGGGGGGAATTAAGTGCATTACGATGCTGTCCCCCGAATTCCCCGATATTTACTGGTTGATGATCCAAATTTTCCGAGAGAGCTTGCCCGCGTCCTTGGACGCCGCTTCGCCGGGCGAGGTCTCCGCCGCATCCCGGCCGGGGGGGAGGGAGATTTTTTTCGTGATCGCAGCGAACTCCTTGGAGACCGTGTTCTCGAAGAGAAGGTCGACTGCGTACGAGCCCGGCCCGAGGGCGAACGAGCCGTGAAGTTCGGGAGAGCTCTCCGAGACGGCTTCGAGCTCCGGCTTGGTCAACTCCACGGGGGTGAAACGCACATCCTCGAAGACCGGCTTCCCCTCCGCTCCGGTCACCCGGATCGTCGTCCTGAGCCCGGCGAAATAAATATTGTCATAACGATCGAAGGCCAGGGCCCGGGGCCCGATGACGTAGCTAACCTTGAAACCGCCCGAAGACTCCGGCTGCGCGGCCACCCCGGACCGGCATTCGACCGGCAGAACGGAGTAGCTCACCCCGACGGAGGCTTTATTCCCGAGGAACTCGCGCGCGTACTTGTCGTCGATTCTTTTCGAAGGCCAGGCGGGGAGGCGTTCGATCAGGTCGGCCGAGCGGACCGCATCGCCGGGCTCGGAGAACCCCGGGAAACACGAAATCGAGGCCTCGGCCGCCTCGCTCGTCACGTAGGTGACCAGGACCTCATAGGCCCGCCTGTCGGCCGCGGTCCAGCTCGCCGGCGCGTTGGACTTGGCGGCCGCGGCCTCGCCCGGCACGATGTTCTTGGCCGGCCGCCACCGGTCGGGGAACTGGACCAGGCGTTTGGGCCCATCCGCCACCGGGTTATAGAGTCTGAACTCATCGGCGCCGTATTCCTGGAAGAACAGCAGCCGGAAGTAGGTGGGCAGGTCCCACCGGAGTTCCGTGAGGTAATACCAGACTTCGACGGGCGCGGTGTCGGCGCTGGCAAACCTCTCGAGGTTGAACGGCGGACCCAGGATGATGAACATCCGGCCGCGGTCCGTCTGCCAGCCCTTGAGCGCCGAACCCGCGCCGAACCGCTTGTTTACATAATCGATCCTCCGGTAGTGCTCGGTCCGGAATTCGTTTTCCGGAGTGCCGGGCGTCGGGTCCCGCTGCTTCCAGAATTCCTGGATGAATAGGTCCCTGTCCCGGTCCTCGGTCAGCGCTCCGAAAACCTCCCGTTCTCCGGAGGAGATAATGCAGGCAACTTCCTCGTTGAGCCACTGGCCGTACTTTCCCGGCAGCCCCGGCGCCCGGCCGGACGCCAAGACCGGCCAGCCGATAGAAACGATGAATGCCGCAGCTGCCGCCTTCTTGATGTTCATGTTTCAGCCTTTTCCGCCGGCGGCGGCCGCTCAGAACCTGATCCTGAAACCGGCCGCGACGCTGACTCCGGATAGATCGAGCACGGCCCGGCGGGCATTCCCGCCCGCGGCCGCTCCCTCATCGAGTACCGAAAGGACGGGGTAGCCTCCCTTTTCTCCGCTATAGAGGTACCCCTCCGTCGTCGTGTTGATGCTCTGGTAATTGTCCCATGTGTAGGCCCACTCCGTGCCCTTGAGGCCCGTGATCCGCGCATGGCGGCCCTGGACCTCGACATACAGCCCGGCGCGCCTGTTCAGCTGGAGCTCGAGTCCCACGCCCCCCTGGAACCCGAGGCGGTTGGCCGTGACCTTCTGGTGGATGTCATCCTCGCGTCCGGGGATGATGAACCTCCGGGCAAACTCGTAGGTCACAACGTAGAGCGCCGGGCCCCCGTTGGCCAGGAATCTCAGCCAGCGATTGAGGGGTCGCTCATAATACAGTCCCGGCCGGATGGCATAGGCGTCGACGAGGGGCGTCGTGTCCAGCGTATAATCATTGACGCCGCCCGGCAAAGTGAACCGGAGCGAGCTATCGGGGTAGGAGTGGATGTAATCCAACCTGACCCCCAGGCCCGTCCGGCTGTTGAGTTGATAGATGATGTCGCCCGTGAGATCGTAGCCGGAATGAACGGCGGCCCGGCTCTCGTAGGTCGTCTTTGCACCCGAGGAAACGAGTGACCGGGCGGTCCGGTCGAATTCCCCCAGGGCGCCGCTGCTGATGTCACCGCTCCCAAAAAAAAGCAAGCCTCCTCCCACCCGCACGCTGATCCCGGCGCCGCGGTACGCGTCGGACGCTTCCTCCCAGAGATCGGGCGCCTCGCCGGCCGTCTGCGTGATCTCGACGTCCCGCGGGCCGATGTAGCCGATGACCAGGACGCCCTCGCGGCCGGCCTCGACGACCACCCGGAACCACTCCGCTTCCCTGGCCGAGGACTTGAGGGCCGTCCCCTTGGACAGGGACGCGGCCACCGGACTCGCGGCGTCCGGTTTGACATGGACCTGGGCCCCGTCCACGGTAACCTTCAGGGTCCACTCCGTGGTCTGCGCCAGGCCGGGTTGAAGACCGGCGATGGCCAGAACGGCGCCGCACAGGATGAGCCATAAGGATAGCTTTGTCATGGCCAAACCCCTTCGCTCAGCCGCGCCCACTGTTAGCGGGCGGACTGACTCACTTGGCCAGGGTCACCCCGAACAGGACTTTCGGAGCCGAGTTGTAGGACTCCATCTCCACGGCGCCCGTCCCGGTTTCCCTGTCGCCCCTGAGCTTGATCTGCGCGTTCTCGTAGATCTTTCCTTCGCCGTTTCCCTTGTTGTCGACATCGAGCTCGAAGACCATGAACGGGAATCGTCCGTCGGTCCTCTGCTGGACGTCGACCTCCCAGGTCTGTTTTTCCGTAAAGAGCATGACCTTCCGGCCGTTTTCCCGGGGAATGACCTGGGCGGCATGGATCGCCACTTTAAGGCCCCGGGCGCCCTGGAAGATGATGTTCCCCTTGTTCGCCTGACGGAAGGCGGCGATGAACGCCTCCCAACCTTCATAGTTCAGGGCGTGAAACAGCAGCCAGCCTTCCTCGCCGGTCGTGTAGCTGTCGATGTTGACCTGGAGCCTGACCACATTCTCCGTGTTGGGACCGCCGCGCGTGAACAGCTTGGCGCGGTATTGCTCTGCGGCCGAAAGGACGCCGCCGAAACACAGGCAGGAGCATAAAAGGGCGACAAGAGCGGGCTTGATTTTCATGGCGGTTCTCCTTTTTTAATTATACGCCAATTTGGAATTAAAAAATCCCTTATCCGGATAATTGCGTGCCGCGTGCCAGGACGCAACAGGCGTGTTTCTCTGCCCGGCGCCCCGCGGACTGGCTTCAATCGAGGACACCTGTCATCTGGCAGGACCTGTTTCCATCCTATCAAAATAGCGGGGGGAAATATAATCCTGGCCGTACGGCACTTTCCGGTTCCGGGGTGCGCGAAACTCCGGGATACGAGCCGGTTAAAATAAGATGGACTTGACAACCCGCCGCCGCCGTCTCATAATAAAACTGTGAAAACCAAAAGAGTTTTTATAGTTTCCGGTGGGGAATACGTCGGTGGGCGGGACGGCATCGCCGCTCTCCGGGAGCGGATCGTCGAGGCCGCGGGCGGGCTGTTCCTGAGCCGGGGTTTTATCCGGGTCACGGCCGACGAGATGGCGGCCGAGGTGGGCATCAGCAAGGCGACGCTTTACAGGGTTTTCCGGAGCAAGGAAGAAATTCTCCGCGCTGTCGTCCGGGGATTAATGGCCGAGATCGGCGGCCGTGTCGATGCCCTCATCAGGGACGAAAACCTCGGCTTCGTGGAGAGGCTCGCCCGGCTGGTCGCCTTCGTCGGCGGCCGGATATCGAGGTTCGGGCCGCTCTTCATACGCGATCTTCAGAAAGCCGCTCCCGCCGTCTGGAAGGAAGTCGAGGCCTTCCGTCGGGAGAAGCTCCTTGCCAACTTCAAGACCATCCTGGCGGCCGGCCACAAACAGGGGCTTTTCCGCGGCGATATCGACCTGGACCTGCTCCTGGAGATGTTCCTCCGGCTGGTCGAGGCCTTCGTCAACCCGGCGGAGGTGCTGCGGTCCGGAAGACCGCCGGCCGAGACTTTTGAATCCGTCATCAAGGTCTTTTTCCAGGGCATTCTGACCGACCGGGGCCGCCGGGATTTCGCGGCCAGGACCCCGGCCCTGTTCGAGCCCCGAAAGGAGGATGAGTCATGAATACGAGAATCATCGCTCTTGGCCTGATCGCGCTCGCCGGCGTCTCGTGCGCCGGGAACGGCGCCAAGGACACCATCTCCGCATCGGGGACGATCGAGGCGGTCGAGGTCAACGTCGCTTCCAGGGTCGCGGGCCAATTGCTGGAGCTGGCCGTTGACGAGGGAGCCCGGGTGAAGCCCGGCGACAGGCTGGCATTGGTCGACCACGTCGCCCTGGACATCCAGCTCCGGCAGGCCGAGGCCGGCGTCGAGCTCGCCGATGCCCAGCTTTCTCTACTCGTCAAGGGGGCTAGGAGCGAAGACATCCGCCAGGCGGAGGCGGCCCTGAAGCAGGCGGAAGCCGCTTTCTCGATCGCCGACGAAGATGCCCGGCGGATGAGGGAGCTCGCCAAAACGGGGAGCGTGACGACCAAGCAGCGGGACGACGCCGAGGCGCGGCTGACCGTGGCCGCGGCCCAGCGGAGCTCCGCGGCCGAGGCGTTGAACAAGGTCCGCCGGCTGGCCCGGCCCGAGGAGGTCCGCGCCGCCGAGGCCAGGCTGGCCCAGGCCCGGGCGGCCGCCGACCTGCTCCGGAAGACGATCAGCGACTGCGAGATCACCGCGCCCGCCGCCGGCATCGTCACCCATAAGGCCGTCGAGGCCGGCGAGCTCGTGACACCCGGCCAGACCATCGTCACGATCTCCCGGCTCGACAGCGTCTATGTCATGATCTACGTCACCGAGAAGGAGCTCGGCCGGGTCAAGCTCGGCGCCGCCACCGAAATCAAGATCGACGCCTTCCCGGATAAAACATTCCCCGGAAGAATCACTTACATCTCGCCCGAAGCCGAGTTCACGCCCAAAAACGTCCAGACCAAGGAGGACCGGGTCAAGCTTGTCTTTGGTGTCAAAGTGGAGATCGAGAATCAAGAAGGTCTGCTCAAGCCGGGCCTGCCGGCCGACGCCCTGATCCGCGTCGGTCCGGACGCCGCCTCGTGAGGGGGAGCCCGTGAGCGCTTTCGCAGTCGAGACCCGGGGCCTCGCCAAGAGGTTTGGAGACGTCGAGGCCGTCCGTTCCCTGAACCTGGCGGTCCGTGAGGGCGAGATGTTTGCGCTCGTCGGTCCCGACGGCGCGGGAAAGACAACCACCATCCGGATGCTCTGCGGCATCTTGAACCCGACTGCCGGAGAGGCTTCGGTCCTGGGCTATGACCTGGGCCGGGAGGCGGGCGAAATCAAAAAACGGATCGGCTACCTTTCCCAGAGGTTCAGCCTCTACGGGGATTTGACTGTCGATGAGAATATCGAGTTTTTCGCCGAAATCCACCTCGTCCGGGATTTCCGGAAGCGCCGCGACGAGCTCCTCGAGTTCACCCGCCTGACGCCCTTCCGCCGCCGCCTGGCCGAGAGGCTGTCCGGGGGGATGCGGCAGAAGCTGGCCCTGGCCTGCACGCTCATCCACACCCCCCGCCTCATTCTCCTCGATGAGCCGACGACCGGGGTCGACCCCGTCTCGCGCCGCGACTTCTGGGCGATCCTCTCGTCGCTCCTCCGGTCCGGGATCACGATCGTCATGGCCACCCCGTACATGGACGAGGCCGAGCGCTGTTCGCGGGTCGGGTTGCTGGCCGGCGGGCGGCTCCTCGCCGCCGACACGCCGGCGAATATCAAGCTCCTGATGCGGGGAACGATCGTCGAGATCGTCGCTGCGGATATCCGGCGCGCCTTCGGCGTCCTGAAGAAGCTCGGCGGGGTCCGAGAGGTCCAGCTTTTCGGGGACAGGCTGAATGTGGTCGTTGACGACCCGGATAAAGAGATCCCGATCCTCGAGGCCGCCCTCAGCCGGGAGGGGATCTCCGTCATCCAGAAGCGGGTTCTCCCGCCCACGCTGGAAAATGTTTTCATCTCCGTCACCGAAACTTCTCCATCGGAGGCCGCTCATGTTTAGAAAATACGAGCCTTTGGCCGTCGCGCTGATCCTGCTTGGCCTGCCTGTTTGGGTCTCGGCCCAGAAAAAGCCGCTGGCGCTCGAGGCTGCGGTCGCGGCCGGGATCGAAGCGAGCCCGGCGCTCCACGCTTCGCTGATGAGGGCCGAGTCCGCGTCGGCGAAGGCGCGGGAGATCGCGGCCGGACGCCTGCCGTCGTTCAAGCTTGGCGGTGGGTACACGCGGCTGAGCGAGATCCCGCCCTTCGCCGTCAGCCTGCCGCTTTTCCCGAACCCCATCGTCGTCTCTCAAAACTACTTCAACAGCTTCAGCCTCCGGCTGGGCGTCCAACAGCCGCTCTTTACCGGCTTCCGGCTCCAGGCCGGCGAAGAGTCGGCGCGGCTGCTCGAGCAGTCGGCCGGCCAGGACCTCGAGAAAGACCGCGCGGAATTCGTGTTCCACGTAAAAAGCGCCTACTGGGGGCTGGCGCGGGCCAGGGAGTTCGAAAAGGTGATCGACGAAAACATCCTCCAGGTGGGGGAACACCTGAAAGACGTCCGGGCCTTTTTCGACCAGGGCCTGCTGACGAAGAACGATGTCCTCCGGGCGGAGCTCGAGCTCTCGAACGCGGAGCTCATGAAGATCGACGCCCGGAACGCCGCGGAGATCGCCCTGACCACGCTCAACAGCCTGATCGGCTGGCCCCTCGACACGGACGTCGAACTCACCTCCTCCCCCGGGGACAGTCCCCAGCCGGGGACAGAGGCGGCCGGGGGACAGGTACGGGCCGGGGACAGGCCCCAGGTTGAGGAGGCGCTGGGGAGGCGTCCCGAGCTCAAATCAGCCGAGCTCAGAATCAGGGCGTCGGAGCAGGGCGTCAAGGCGGCCCGGGCGGGCTACTATCCGCAGGTTTTCCTGGCCGGAAACTACTATTATCTGCGGCCGAACCCGAGGCTCCTGCCGGCCCTGGACAAGTTCCGGGGAACCTGGGACGTCGGGATATCCGTGTCCTTCGATATCTGGAACTGGGGGCAGACGAGGAGCCAGGCGGAGCAGGCGCGGGCCCAGCTGGCCCAGGCCCGTGACGCCCGGGAGCTCCTCGAGGACCGGGCGATTCTCGAGATCACCCAGAGCCGTCTGAACCTCGCCCGCGCCCTGGACAAGATAAAGCTCGCCGGCCTGACCGTCACCCAGGCGGAGGAAAACCTCCGGGTGACGCGGGAGAGGTTCAAGCAGGGGGTTGCCTTGAGCGTCGACGTCCTGGACGCGGACGTCGCTCTTCTCCGGGCGCAGGTGAACCGGACGCAGGCGGCCATCGACTTGGAGCTGGCCCGGGCGAGCCTCGATAAAGCCATGGGCTACTGACGCGAGGCGGAATCAGGGAGAACCTCGTGGCCGATTATTCCATCGAAGTGAAGTCGCTGACGAAACGGTTCGGCGGATTCACGGCCGTCGACGACGTGAGCTTCGAGGTCAACCGCGGCGCCATCTTCGGCTTCCTGGGGGCCAACGGGGCCGGCAAGTCGACGACCATCCGGATGCTCTGCGGCCTCCTCGACCCGACCTCGGGCACGGCCACCGTCGGCGGTTTCGATGTCGGGCGCGAGCCCGAGCGGGTCAAGACGGTCATCGGCTACATGTCCCAGAAGTTCTCCCTCTATGAGGACCTCACCGTGGCCGAGAACATCCGCTTCTTCGGCGGCGCCTACGGACTGTCCCGCAAGGCGGTCGACAGCCGCCTGCCCTGGGTCCTCGAGATGGCCGGCCTCAAAGGCCGCGAGCGGAGCCTCACCCGGACGCTCTCCGTGGGCTGGAAGCAGCGGCTGGCGCTCGGCTGCGCGGTCCTCCACGAGCCGGGGATTGTCTTCCTCGATGAGCCCACCGGCGGCGTGGACCCGGCCTCGCGCCGGCGTTTCTGGGAGCTGATCAACGAGCTCTCCGAGAGAAAAGTCACGGTCTTCGTGACCACCCACTATCTCGACGAGGCGGAATACTGCAACGACCTGCGGCTCATCCACGCCGGGCGGATTGTCGCCGGCGGCAGCCCCCGCGAGCTCAAGTCCGAGGTCATCCGGAACCCGATCCTCGAGGTCTCGAGCGGCCGGGCGGTCGACGCCCTCGAGGCGCTGCGTCAGGAGCCCTGGGTGCTGGAGACCTCGATCTTCGGAACCTCGCTCCACGTGAGCGTCGCCGACGAGGCGGAGGGCCGCCGCCTCATCCTGGAACGCCTCGGCCGCGCCGGGATCGTGCCCGTGCGCATCGACAGGATCGTCCCCTCGCTCGAGGACGTTTTCATCCACAAGATCGAGGAGCACTCCGCAGACGCCAAAAACGGGGAGGCGGCGCCGTGAGGACGCTCCCCATCGCCTTCGTCGGCCCGGTGATGCGCAAGGAGTTCCGCCAGATCCGCCGGGACAGCCGGTCGCTCATCTTCATGATCGTCATCCCCGCGTTTCTGCTCGTCATGTTCGGGTTCGCCCTGAACTTCGACGTCAAGAACATCCCGCTCGCGATCGTGGACCAGGACGGCAGCCGGACCAGCCGCGGGCTGGTCGAGAAATTCCGGACGACCGAATATTTCCGGGTCAAGGCCGAGCCGGACAGGACAGCCGATATCGACAGACTGATGGCCCGCGACAAGGTCCGGGCGGCTCTCGTCATCCCGGAGACATTTGCCGAAGACCTGCTGGCCGGCCGGAGCGCCGACGTCCAGTTCATCCTCGACGGCGCGAACGCGTTGAGCGGGTCGACGGCGGCGGGCTACGCCGCGGCCATCCTCCAGAGCTATTCGCAGAGGATCACCCTCCAGGCCATGGAGCGCCGCGGGTTCGGGAGCCTGACTCTGCCGCTCAAGACCGACGTCCGGGTCTGGTACAATCCGGAGCTCAAGAGCGCCAAGTTCCTGGTGCCGGGGCTCATGGCGTTCATCCTGATGGTCATCCTGACCACCTCGACCGCCTTCTCCATCGTCCGCGAAGAAGAGCGGGGGACGATGGAGCAGATCCGGGTTTCGCCGCTGCCGCCGGCGGCGCTCATCATCGGCAAGCTCGTTCCCTACGGTCTCATCTCGCTCGCCTCCGCCCACATCGTCCTGGCCCTCGGATGGGCGCTGTTCGGCGTCGCCGTCAAAGGCAACTACTTTCTCCTTCTCTTGAGCATCGTGCTTTTCCTCATCTCCGGGCTGGGGCAGGGGATACTGATCTCCTCGATCACGCGGACGCAGCTCGTGGCCTTCCTCATCTGCGTCCTGACTACGATCCTGCCGACCTTCGTCCTCTCGGGGTTTGTCTTCCCGGTGCGGAACATGCCCGTGGCCGTCCAGGTTGTGACCTATCTCATCCCCGCCAAGTATTTCCTGGTCGCGCTCCGGGGGATCATCCTCAAGGGCGCGGGCATCGGGGCGTTCTGGGAGCAGATCCTTTCCTTGGCCGTGTTTGCCATCATGGCCCTGGCGCTGAGCATGATCATGCTCCGGCGGGGGGGCGCGACCCGGGGCCGGCGGACCCGGCAGCGGAGCACCGAGCGGGAGCATGAGAGAATCCCCGAAAGGAGGGCGCCGTGAAGGCCATCCTGTCCATCCTCTGGAAGGAATTCATCCAGCTCCGGCGGGACCCGAGGCTTTTTCCCGTCATCTTCATTTCGCCCATCCTCCAGCTCCTGCTCCTGGGATACGCGGCGAACCTCGACGTCAAGAACATCCCCTCGGTCATTTGCGACATGGACCGGTCGGCCGCCGGACGCGAATTCCTGGAAGGGTTCCTGAACTCCGGCTATTTCACGGTCGCGGCCAGGGTTGACCGCCTGGACGGGATCGACCGCTTCCTTGACAACGGCGAGTCGTCCATGGCGTTTGTCATCCCCAGGGGTTTCGGGGACGATCTGGCTGCGGGGAGGCCGGCCCGGGTGATGATCATCGCCGACGGGTCGGAGAGCCAGTCGGCCTCGGTGGGCGTCAACTATGCGGCCATGATCGCGGCGCGGTACACGCAGAAGATCATCCTCGACGTCTTCGAACGCGCCAGGGGACTCGGGCTGAGACCGGTCATCGTCAACCTCGAGCTCCGGGTCTGGTACAACCCGGAGCTCAAGAGCCGGAATTTTATGGTGCCCGGCGTCCTTGGCCTGATCCTGATGATCATGACCATGTCCCTCGCCTCCCTGGGCATCGTCCGGGAGAGGGAAACCGGGACGATGGAGCAGCTCATCGTGACCCCGATCCGGCCCTATCAGCTCATCGTCGGCAAGCTCCTGCCTTTTGTCCTCATCGGGCTCATGGACACGATTTTCGTCATCACCGTGGCCCGGTTCTGGTTCGCCATCCCCTTCCGCGGCAGCGTGGCGCTGCTCGTCGCGGGGTGCCTCGTCTTCATGCTCAACACGCTCGGCATCGGGCTCTTTGTTTCGACGATCTCAAGGACTCAGCAACAGGCCATGCTGACGTCCCTGTTTTTCATCCTGCCCCAGATCGTCCTCAGCGGGTTCGTCTTCCCGATCGAGAACATGCCCCGGGTTTTTCAGCTCGCGACGCTCGTCATTCCGATCCGGTATTTCTTCGTCATCATCCGGGGGATCATGCTTAAGGGAGCGGGCCTGGCCGATCTCTGGGTCCAGGGCGCCGCCCTGGTCGCTCTCGGGACGGTCATCCTGGGCCTGAGCGTCGCCCGCTTCCGCAAGAAGCTCGATTAAGCTCGGCCTGGATCACTCGAGCGGCTCTCTTCGTAATCCAGATCTCGCCATTCATCTGGAACGGGGAGGCCGCCGGTTTTGACACTCCCTCGAATTATTGATAGCCTTAGTCCAATGCGGATTGCCGGAATTAAACCAGGCGAGGGGAAACTGGCGTTCCTGCTCTTTACGTATTTTTTCCTGATCACCGCCCCCCACACGATCATCAAGGCCCTGAGAACGACCAACCTCCTGGTGAGGGTGGGGGTGGGAGCCCTGCCGCTCGCTTATCTCAGCGCCGCGCTGCTCACCGCGCTGGTCGTGCTCTTTCATTCAAGAATCCAGGTCAAGCTTTCCCTCCATCGCCTGATCCTCATCAGTCTCGTCTTCTTTGTCGTCACCGGATTGATCATGCAGCTGACGCTCGAGACCGAGTTCGGAAGACGGAGCGGCTGGCTGCCCTACGTCTATTGGATCTGGGCCAGCATCCTGATCGTTGTCTGTATGACCCATTTCTGGATGACCGTCAATGAGCTCTTCAATCCCCGGGAGGCCAAACGGCTGATCGGGTTCATCAGCAGCGGCGGGATCCTGGGCGGCGTTCTCGGAGGATCGCTGGCGGGCTTCCTGACCCGGGCGAACCTGGCCATCTATTTGCTCCCCCTGGCCTGCGGCCTGATCTTGGCCTGCGTTTTCGTGGTCCAGGCCATTCACCGGGACCGGTCGAAACAGCCGTCCGAGGCCCAGCGGGTCCTCCCGGCGAAAGGCCAGCCCGGTGGCCCCAAGGTCGGTTTCAAAGACAGCTTCAACGCCGTCCGCAAGAATTCCTACCTCACCCTTATCGCCGCCATCGTGGCCATCGGCATCATTGTCTCCACGTTCATCGAATTCCAGTTCTTTTCGGCCGCCGATAAGCACTTTACGCAGGCGAAAGACATGCAGGTCTTTTTCAGCTTCTTCTTCGGCGGCATGCCGCTCCTGGCCTTTTTCCTGAACGCCTTCCTGACGGGGAAGCTGCTGAAAAAGATGAAGGTCACTTTGCTCTTGGCCCCGGTCACCCTGCTCGTCGGTTCCCTGGCGCTGCTGATCGGCCCCTTTTCCCTGTTTGTCGCGAGTTTCATCAAAGGGAGCGACGAGAGCCTGGACTTCTCCCTCAAGCAAACGCTCCGGGAGATCCTGTACATCCCGGTGGCCTCCGACCTGAGATTCAAAGCCAAGCCGTTCATCGACATGTTTATCAGCCGGGTGGCCAAGGTCACCGCCGCCCTCATCCTCCTGGCCTTCGCCCTAATCATGAACAAAGAAGTCGATTATCTGACTCCGGTTTTCGACGCCGGGCTGGCCAAGAGCTTGAGTTGGATCGTCATTGCGTTTCTGATCCCCTGGGTAGTGTTCAGCCTGAAGGTCGGCCGGGAGTACGTCACGGCCATCACCGGGAGCATCAAGCGCAAATGGGAGAGGGTCGACCAGACCGTGACCGAACAATTGGACGTCGATTCCGCCAAGGAGGTTTTCGACGTCATGGGCAGCCGGAACCGCAGCTCGGTCCTTTATGCCATGCATCTTTTTGACCTCCTCCAACGGGACAAGTTGACCCCGGAGATCAAGGACATGATCTCCGAGAAGGCCGGTGAAGTCAGGGTCTCGTCACTCAGCGATCTCTTCAATGCGGAAGGCTGCACCGTGTTTCCCGACTCCGCTGAGGAGGTGTGCCGGGAAGACCTCATCACCGACGTTCGCGAGATCTTATCCATGGATGCTTATCAGGAGTTGATGAGGCGCCATGCGGTTAAGCTGACCGAAGACAGCGCGAAATCCGAGGTCGAAAAAATGGAGCTGGCCAAGGCCATCGGGTTGATGAGCCCGGCTGCCCCTCTGACCGACCGCCTCGAGGCGCTGATTGATGATAACTCCCCTGATGTCTCAGCGTATGCTCTTAGGAGCGCGGCCAGGCTCAAGAATGAGAAGCATATCCCGGCGATCATCCGCCGGTTGGGCGATCCCCGGACCCGGGAGGAGGCTATCGACGCCCTGCACAAGTACGGCGTGACCGCCAGGCGCGCCCTGGAAGAAAGCCTCACCGACAGCCGCCGGGCCCTGCCCTTGAGAATGGCGGTGGTCGAGGTCCTGGCTCGTCTCGGAACGCAGGAGGCGGCCTCGACGCTCATGGACGTGCTCGAGCGGGGGACCGGGGAGCTGGACCCGGAAATCATCGATGCCCTGGACCGCCTCCGCACGGAGAAGCCCGACATCCGGTTCCCCGACCGGGTGGCCAGGAGAAAGACGTTGCTACTGGTTAAAAAATACTGCCGGGCGTATCTCGACCTCCAGGGGCTCGGACCGGGCAAGGAAAACGATGCCGCCCGGCGTGAACTGGAGAGGAGTCTGGAGACCGGTTTCTCGGATATCTTCAAACTGCTGGGCCTTTTTTATCCGCATGAGGCGATCCTCAAGGCCTATCAGAACCTCAAAACCGGGACCCGGAATTCCGTGGCCTACGCCGTCGAGCTGCTCGATAACACCCTGAAGAAGGACGTGCGGGACATTGTTCTCGCGCTCGTCGAAGACCTGACGATTTCCGAACGACGGCAAAAGTTCGAGAAAATCGTCGCTCTCCTGACCAAGCTCGTGATGAACGAGCGGCCGGCGGACGAATCTTAAGCAGGCGACACGATATGCCGGGGATTCCTGAACCTGCGCCCCGGGAACCATGAAGAAGGATCGAAAAAGGGGACAAAAAAGGGGACGGTCCCATTTTTGCTAACGAGAGAAGGGGCTTCTGGAGAAGACCGCAAAAGCAGGACCATCCCCTTGAGTCCGATGCCAGTGTCAAGTTCCTGCGAACAATCCGGCCTCAGCGTGCCCCTCGCGATGAACTCCGGTGACCTGCGCGCATCCCCCCTGTTCCTCCGAATGGTATTCGGGGGAAGGATAATTCGAGGGACACAGACTAGAATTCTGGAAAATCGGCCTGCCAGGCATGAATTAAGGTAAGTGTCCCCCGAATTAAGAGAATGGAGGAGGTGGAGGGGCGGTGGGCTTCCGCCCCTCGGCTTCCGAGATCCTGGCGATTCTTCAATAGGGCACAACGCTGATGCGCGCGGCCTGGAAGGATATAGGGCCTGTCGGCCACGGTACCCAGCTGGCGGCTGGCGCCAACAGCGGATCGGGACATGTCAACGGAGTCGGGCACGCGAGGGTATCCACGTGATTCGTCCCGGCGATATGGTCAAAATCTTCTGCAAAAGTGAACTCCGACCGTACGCGCACAATGCTGGCGAGTACTCCATCTGACCTGTAGAAGCGCATGGCAAAACAGGTCAACCTGAACTCGTGGGGACCCGTGCGCTCCCATACTCCATGGAACGGTGTGTATGTATACGGACTATAGGCTAGCGGCAAGCCGCCGAAGGCGAGTCCATCTGACCACAAGACTGTGCCGTCATTGTGAAATGTCACCACGCTGGGCATCACCGCGTTGGGGCCAAACATAGCCGGGGGCAGGACACATCGCCAGGACCAAACCCCCGTCAGTACCGCCCCTTCCGGGCCCTGAGTCGAGGCGGGCTGGCCGACGAGCCCGATCATTCCCAGAGCCAAAAAGAGTGCCGCCGCCAAAAAAACATTGCGTTTCATAATGACCTCCTTTTTTTAATGAGCTTCCTTATCTAAAGGAAGCTCATTTTTCCTGACCCCGAAAAAGCGAACCCCCCTTCATTCTGAAACAATCAATGTGCCTCACCTCCTTGAGCCTCCCCTTGGCATTCATAACCCACCTCCCGGCGGAAGAAAAATCCGCGTAGGAGCGTTGATTTGCGTCCATTTGTCGGCTGTCTTCATCACTAATCCGGGCATGGTTATCAACCTTGCTACCCTCACAGCAATCTGATCCGGGAGGGATGTCAATAGCCGCAAATCTGATGTCTCATCTTTTCGCTTGTTTTCGCCAAATGTCGCTTGAACCTGGCTAAAATCGGGGCGGATCGACCAGCGTCCCCCCAGAAGTCAGGATTGGCCTTTCGATCGGGAGGGAGCGAATGGCAGTGTGATGCTTAAAGTCTGAGCCAGAGTTTGCCGGTTAGCCCGGCACCACGGGCGGCGTGACGCGGCTCCCCGACCCGCGCCAGGCTTCAACCGGAAGGCCCACACGGCGGCAGAGGTCGTCGATGCGCGGGTCCTGGCGGATCGGGTCGAAAAACGGGTCGGCGGGCACGTGCAGCAGGCCCGGCGTCCTCTGGGCAAAGGCTTTTTCGAGCCAGGCGAAGGCGGCGTCGGCCTCATGAGCTATGGCGTAATACGATGCGACTTCGGTGGGATTCGGCGCTTCCTGACCTGTTCCTTTGGCCAGGAAGTCCGCGACGGCCTTCATCGCCGCCCGGGGCCCGCGGCGGCTGAACGCGGTCTCCAGCACCCTCGCCCGGCCGCTGGCCGGACCCCACAGCGTCCCGAACTCGACTATGGCCTCTTTATAGTGGCCCGTCAGCCACAGCGCCTTGGCCAGAAAGTGACGGCTGTTGAGGACCTCGGGGTGCCGAGAGAGCATGGCGCGGGCCGTGTCGATCGCTTCCTGATAGCGTTTTGCGGCTACCGCGTGGCCGGGAATAAAGAACTCAGCAAGCAGGCTTCCGGGATTATGCTCGCGTCCGATGAGAACCTGGCCCAGACTCTCGGCGGTCTGGCCCATGACGACGAAGTAATCGGAGTAGGCATGCCGGACCCTGGCGTCGTGAGGTGCCAGGCCCACAGCTCGCTCGAGCTCCTGTTTGGCCGCAGGGAAATTCCAATCGAAGTAGAGGCTGATTGCCCCCAGCGCCGACCAGGCACTGCCGGTGCGCTCGTCCAGGGCTAACGCACGGTGCGCCGCCTCGCGCGCAAGAGGCAGGAGCTCGCCGGGCGGCTGCAGTCCGAAGAATGCCTGCCACACCCTGTTTCTCGCGAGTTCGCCCCACGCCTCGGCGAATTCGGGGTCAAGCCTGGTCGCCTCCTCGCAGTGACGCTCAATTCTCGGGAGAAGGGTCGTCTCGAAGCCTTCCCGGTTGAAGATCTCCTGTCCTCGAAGGTAGGCCTCGTAGGCCTTGGGATTCACCCGGTGCGGTTTCCTTGTGCTCGGACGGCCCTCCGGGACTGTCTGATCCACGGTCCTGCCGACCTCGTTCGCAATGGCCTTAGCTACTTCGTCGAGCAAAGCGAGCACGTCTCCGACATCACGATCGTAAGTCTGCGCCCAGACGTGTCGGTCGGTATCGGCGCGAATCAATTGTGCGCTCACGCGCACGCGGTCACCGGAGCGCAACACCGATCCCTCGACGAGCGCTTGGACACCGAGTTCCCGGGCGACCTTCTTGAGATCATTCGGCCGGTCCTTATACCTCATGACCGAGCCGCGCGATGTGACGCCGACCGCCCCCAGCTTCACCAGCTCCGTGATCAGCGCCTCGTGAATGCCATCGACGAAGTAGTCGTGCGCGGGGTCGTGCGTGAGGTTGTCGAACGGCAGGACGGCGACGGACGGCGGCGCCGGGGCTGAGGCGACGGCGGGCGGGCCGATCCTGTCACTCGGGCCCGGCTTCATGTGATCGAGGATCCAGAGGATGGCGAGCGCCGCGGCCAGTCCGAGAAACGAAAAAAGGGTCATGAAGAGAACCCTCCGTTTTCGTCGACCGGCGCGCACGGATTTTTCCTCGGCGATTTCCCTCTCATGGAGTTTTTCATTCAGCCAGCGGTCGAGCTCTTCCTGATAAGCGAAGACACTGGCCTTCGGAGAGCCGTCGAGCCGGTGGATGGGGAGGCCGAGCTCGTGCTCCCAACGCTGGCAGGTTTTTGGGGTCCGGCGCAGGTATTCGGCGATTTCTTTCCAGGACTCGAGAATCCGGCCTTCTGCCATATCCCCTTCTCTGCCATCAGATTATTCGCTTTATTGGTGCTTTGTCAACAGGAAGGCGTCCGGCGATTGTT
>Ga0154742_1031_pt3 | contig 20136 bp, 18 predicted proteins | sample Rifle2008BG16ft_FD_105750 | JGI IMG/M metagenome (GOLD analysis project Ga0154742, IMG submission 105750) | Candidatus Aminicenantes bacterium RBG_16_63_16 | reverse complement strand
TTCCTTGACCTTCGCTAGCCGTTCCCTGTACTCGGCGACGACCCGGGTCATCGCCTCCAGGTTGTTGCGGTAGTCCTGGCTTTGGGTATCGACCTGTGATTCCAGCTTAAACACGTGCGCTCCATTCCCTCCGGCGGGAGATTGGTCCCCTGCCGAAGGGCTTTCCTATTCCGGCACGAACTTATAGCCGTAGTGGATGACGCCGGCCGCGCCCTCCTCATAAAGCTTGCGGAACTCGACCTTGACCCTTTGACCTATCTTGAGATCCTCGAAGCCGCAGTCGACCACTTGGCCCATCAGCCGGACGCCGTCGTCGAGCTCGACGATGCCGAGCGCGTAGGGAGCCTGGTCGGCAAACGGCTGCGGGGGCACGCGGATCACGGTGTAGGTGATGATCTTGCCGGCGTCCGCCAGCCTGACCGTTTCGAAAGCCCGCGATTGGCACCTTGGACACACGAGCCGCGGTGGGAACGCGATATACCCGCAGTTCTGGCACCGGCCCGCCTCGAGCCGGTATCGCTGGGGAATCTCTCGCCACAGTCGTGATGGGTTTGGCATCGCTCTCCTCCTTCTAGCCGCGCTCGAAGATGTGGACGACCGAGCTGCCGCCGCTGCCGCCCATGTTCTGTGTGAGGCCAAGCTTTGCCCCTTTGACCTGCCGCGGACCCGCTTCTTCCCTGAGCTGCTTGACGATCTCGATCGCCTGGGCCACGCCTGTGGCCCCTACGGGGTGCCCCTTGGACTTCAACCCGCCGCTCGTGTTGACAGGGTACTTGCCGCCCAGGGATGTGAGGCCGGCTTCAACGGCCGGCCCCCCCTGGCCCTTTTCAACCAGGCCAATGGCCTCCATCACCATGATCTCGGCGATTGTGAAGCAGTCGTGGACCTCGATGACGTGCATGTCCTGAGGCTGTTTTCCCGCCATCTCATAGGCTTTCTTGGCGGCTTGGTAAGCCGACTCGATCCAGGTGATCTCCCGCCGCCCGCTAAGGGCGATGGCGTCCGTGGCCATGGTGCTGGCCGTGATCTTGACCAGCGGCTTTTTCAGCCTCTTGGCCATTTCGAGGGGGCAGATGACGAGGGCCGCCGCGCCGTCCGTAATCGGTGAGCAGTCCAGGATGCGCAGCGGGTCGGCCACCATCACGGATTCTAGGACGGCATCCACGCAGATCTTGAACGGGTACTGCGCGTGCGGGTTCATCGACCCATTATCGTGGTTCTTGACCGCGACCATGGCCAGCTGTTTTCTGGTGGTCCCGTATTTTTCCATGTGGGCGCAGGCCATGAGAGCATACAGGCCGGGAAAGGTGGCGCCGTGAAAGGACTCGTACTCCTGGTCGGCGGCCGTGCCCAGGGCGTACGTCGCCTCACTCCCGCTGACGTCGGTCATCTTCTCCACCCCGCCGACCAAAACCACGTCCGCCAGGCCCGACGCCACCTGAGCGAACCCCGTCCGGAGCGCCAAGCCCCCCGACGCGCAGGCCGATTCGACGCGCGCCGCGGGGACCGGTACCTGCCCGAGATAGTCCGCGACGAGAGAGTCGATATGCTCCTGGCCGTTGAAAAGGCCGCTCGACATGCAGCCCACGACGATGGAGTCGACTCGGTCAATACCGGCGTCGTCCAGGGCCAGGAGGCCGGCCTCAACGATCATGTCGCGGAGCGATTTTTCCCAGAGCTCGCCCCATTTGATCATTCCGACTCCGATGACGGCGACATCTCTCATCTTTATCTCCTACTCCGCCTTGCGGATCTTGCGCCGGAACTTCGCGTATGTCCCATAGTCCAGGTAAACCGGGTCTTTCTCCAGGAGATAGCGGGTTTTGGGCGCGAGGTCCCGGACTTCGTCGATCCTCGGGGTGACGTTAAAGATGAACGCGTCGCTCCCGGCGCCCGAGCCGTATGAGACGAGCAGGATTTTGTCGCCGGGCTTGGCGATGTCCAGGGTCGCCGTCAGGCCGATGGGCGAAGACCCGGAATATGTGTTCCCGAGCTTGTTGACCAGCCAGCCGGGCTCGATCTGGGGCTTCTTGAATCCCAGCATCTCCCCGACGCGAAACGGAAACTTCCCGTTCGGCTGATGGAAGATGACGTACTGGAAATCGGCCGGGACCGCACCCGTCTTGCCCATGATCCCCCTGGCGGCCCCCATGATGTGTTTGAAATAGGCGGGCTCTCCGGTGAATCGGCCGCCGTGTTCGGGATAGTACTGGTATTCCCGCCTCCAGAAATCCGGGGTATCTGTCGTGAAGGAGTATGTTTCCAGGCACTCCGCGACGACGGCGTCCCGGCCGAAGATATAGGCCGCGGCGCCGGCGGCCGCCGTGTACTCGAGGGCGTCGCCGGGCGCTCCCTGGGAGGTGTCCGCGCCCACGGCCAGCGCGTACTTGACTTCGCCGGCTTTCACCAGGCCCTGGGCGAGGAACATGCCTTCGGTCCCCGCCTTGCAGGCGAATTCCAGGTCGGCCGTATGGACGTCCGGCGTTGCGCCCAGGGCCTCGGCCACAACGGTGCCGGTCGGCTTGACCGCGTAGGGATGGGATTCCGAGCCGACATAGACGGCGCCGATCTCCCGGGGATCGATCCGGGCCCGCTTCAGGGCGTTTTTCGAGGCCTCGACCGACAGAGTGATCGTATCCTGGTCGGGAGAAGGGACGGATTTTTCCTCGACCAGCAGGCCTTTCCTGTAGCTCGGTGCGTCGGCCCCCCAGACCTTGGCGATCTCCTCCACCTTGATCCGGTTTCTAGGGATGCAGGCCCCGTAGCCGATGATTCCGACCATGGTCAGCCTCCATAGCGTAAGGTTTTCTTTTTTTTCCCTGTGAGAGAGGCTACTTTTACACAACCGGGGTGTTTAGTCAACAAGCGGGCGATTTCTGATAAAATGGGAACAAAAATGACTTTCCTCGGGGAACTTTCGGTCCGGCGGTTTCGTCTATCAGGGTGACGTGAGTGCATATTCAAGAGACCATAAGAAGATGCTTGGAGAACCAGCCGGGAGCCTGGGACATGCTCGTTAACGCTTATGCCAAAAGGGTTTTCAACCTGGCCTACCAGTTCGGGGGGAGCTACCAGGAAGCCGAGGACATGACCCAGGATATCTTTCTCAAGCTCTACGGCGCGCTTTCAAAATACGACGTCCGGAGGGATTTCACCGCCTGGCTCCTGACACTCGCCAGGAACCATATGATCGACGTCTACCGCAGGACAAAGTGGGAGAAGGCGTCCCGGGATGAATTCGACGAGCACACGCTCTCCGCCGGCGAGTCCGCCGACCCGGAGACCGGGGTGGACGCGGCGGCCAACCGCAAGATCATCTGGGACGGCCTGAATCTTCTCCCGCCCGACATCCGGATGGCCGTCATCCTCAGGGACATCCAGGACAAGAGCTACGAGGAGATCGCCGAGGTGATGAGTATTCCGATCGGGACTCTCAAATCCCGGATCAGCCGGGGCCGGCTCCAGCTGGCCAAAATCCTCAGGGAGAAAAAGGGGCATGATCCTGACCTGTGACCGCATCGAAGAACTCCTCTCTCCCTATCTCGAGGGGGAGCTTGGGGATGAGGAGAGGCGGCTCGTCGATCTCCACCTCGAGGAATGCCCTGACTGCCGACTCCTGTTCGCCGCGCTCAACGGAACACGGGCCGCCCTGAGAGGTTTCCCCGAGCTCGAGATCAGCGAGGGGCTCCGGGCGCGGCTCCAGGCGATCCCCCGGAAAAAGAAACGGCTCGGGGCCGCCCTGGATTTCCTGATCAGGCCGGCGCTCCAGCCCGTCTTCGCGACGGCGGCCGTCTTCATGACCCTCGTGTCGTTCTACCTCTTCGGCCCTTATAAAGCCGCCATCGACCGGTCGATCAACCGGAAAATCCACCACGGCTACAGCCAGGTCGAGAAGCTTTACGTCAAAGCCGGGTCGTTCAGGGACCGGCTGGAGGCCAGCACAGGCAGCCTCGTTGTTTCCATCAAGAACCTGCCGATCTTTGGCGGAGACAAGGATCAAATTCAACAATAGGAGGAAATTCCATGGAAGAGAAAGTCATCGTTCAGGAAAAAATCGTCGTTCCCAAACCCCGCAAGTCGCCCTTCTTGGCGGGGTTTCTCTCGGCGATCTTTCCCTTCGGCGTGGGCGCGTTTTATAACGGCGAGACGGTCAAAGGGCTGATCTACCTCGTCGTTCTCGCCGGCCTGGTGTCCCTGCAGGATCACGGGGGATCCCAGCCCTTCGCCGGGCTGCTCCTGGCCGGGTTCTACTTCTTTCAGATTATCGACTCGGTGAGCGTGGCCAACCGGATCAACCGCCGGGCGGTCGCCGGCGGCGAGGTCGCCGAGGAGGAAACCTTGCCCGCCGAGGCCATCCAGTCCGGCTCCGTCTTCTGGGGCATCCTGCTCATTCTCGTGGGCGCTGTTCTTCTGCTGGGCAATTTCGGAGTCATCAGCTACCGCGCCATCTTCGATTTCTGGCCCGTGGTTGTGATCATCATCGGGGCCAAGCTCGTCTACGATTACTATTCCAGGAACCGTTCCTGAGACAAGGAGGAAACGATGGCCAAGAGACAACGCGACGCCCTGGTCTGGGGCATCATCCTGATCGTCATCGGCCTGATCTTCACCCTGGACAACTTTGATGTCGACGTCTGGGACTTCGTGGCCAGGCTCTGGCCGGTGGGCCTGATCGTCTGGGGCGCCTGGAAGCTCTATTTCGGAATCAAGGACAGAAAAGAGGCGGCCGAAGCCCCCCGGGATCAACAGGTCTGATCATGAAAGCCAGGGAGATCATCCTCCTGGTTCTGATCATCGCCGGGGGGCTCATCCTCACCCAGGAAAAGACCGGGAATATCTGGCCGGACTGGCGGCCGGGCGATTTCCTGTTCTTCGAGGGCCGTCAGTTCACCTTCCAGGAGTCCAAGGTCGTGGAAGCTCCCCTGCCGGCCACCCTCCGGGTGGTCAACACGCACGGCGAGGTCACGGTCGAGGGCGCCGAAACCGACCGCATCACCCTGACCCTTGAGAAAACCATCAGGCGGCGCGACGAGCCTGAGGCCCGGGCGGTCGCCGACGGGCTTCACGCCGCCGTCACCAGGGATGGCCAGGCGGTGGTGATCGCCTCCAACCGAGATGATTTCCGGAGGCAGAATTTCGACACCAACTTCCGGCTGACCGTCCCGGCGGGGCAGGCGGTCGAGGTTCGCAACGGTCATGGGACGGTCAAGGTCGCCGGGGTCGCCTCGGCGACGGTCGTCAACCGGCATGGTCGGGTGGATGCCTCCAATATCGGTGGCACGCTCACCGTCGAGAACAGCTACGAAGACGTCACCGTCGACGGCGTCAAGGGGGCCTGCGACATCAAAAACTCGCACGCCGAGGTCCTGGTCCGCCGCGTCGACGGCGGCCTGACCCTCGACCACGCTTATGGCATGGCGACGCTGCGAGCCATCTCTCCGCAGGCCTTGGTCGAAGGCCCCCACTCCGAAATCCTCGCCGAGGATATCGCCGGCCCCGTCGACGTTCGGAACAGTTATAGGCGGATCACGCTCCGGAGGGTGGGACCTGCCAAGGTCACCGGCCATCACTCGGACGTGGACGCCTCCGGGGTCAACGGCGACCTCGAGGTGGCGACGAGCTACGCCTCTGTTTCGGCGGCTTCGGTCAGCGGCGGCCTGCGCGTGACGGGCAGGAGCGTCGGTCTGTCCGCTGACGGGCTGTCGGGGGGAGAGCTCTACGTATCGACCTCCTACGAGCCCGTAGAACTCTCCGGATTCTCCGGAAAGACGACCGTCCTCGTCTCCCACGGCGACATCACTCTGACTCCGCAGCCCTTGACGGGCCCGCTCGAAGTCCGCGGCGAATACTCGCGCATCACTCTCCATTGGCCCGCCGGCGGTCCCTATCCGCTCGAAGCCCGGACGAGGTCGGGCGAAATCGGCTGGTATCTGGCCGACTCGGTCCAGGTCGAGGAGAAAGATGGCGGCCAGGAGCTCAGGGCGTACTCCGGCCTCACGGACAAGCCGGGAATCCTGCTCGTCACAACTTACGAAGACATCGCGGTTGAGGGCCGGTAGGGGGGTCAGACGGTCTTTTCCCTGCCCTTGAGGGCGTAAATCCTATGCGTCAGGAGACCGTTGATCTTGATATTGAAATACGAGATGAGGTTGGTGATGTCCTTCTTGTACTTGGTCACGTACCGGGCGAAATCGTTCTGCTTGCGGAAATGCAGCAGGTTCTCAAACTCCTCCACCTCGTCGTGGAGTTCGATCACGTAGTGGTTGATCGTCCGGTACTGGGCGTTGATGTCGATGAGCTCGCGGTCGCCCAGCTTGGCCAAATCGAGGTGCGGCGGCAGCGACTGCAGGATGAGCTCGGTCTCGGAGATCAGCTCGGTCACCAGCTCCTTGATTTCCTGGAAGAAGGATTTATATTCCAGCGGGCTGGCCAGCTTCTCCTGGGCCTTGTCGATCATCTTCTCATCCTGGTCCCGCAAGGAGAGGGCCATTTCCTTGACGCCGAAGTGCTTCCGCTTCAGGTTGAACAGGTCCATGAAATCCCGGCCGATGTAGATCTTGTCCTCATAGTGGGTGGTCAGGTCGGCCGGCGAGTTGGTATAAAACTTGACCTCGAACCGGCGGCCGCCGGAATCCTTTTCCCTTAACCTGGCCAGGACGAGGAAGCTGTTCTGCTCGATGAAGTAGCTGTTGATATCCAAGAGGACGGAATACATCGCCAGGTTCCGGACGACACACTCCTTGAGATAGCCGAGCAGGCTTTCTTTTTTGACTATGAAATCGCGGATCGCTTCGTTCGGCGTGGGATGGAGCACCGAGTAGGAAGGCGACAGAAGATACAGCGCCGGCCCGCTGCCGAGCTCGAGATGGAGGTTTTTCAAAACCTTGTGGTGGAGGTCGTCTAGGACGATCGGCCCGAGCGGCGGCAAATTCTGGACCTCCAGCTTGGACAGTTCTTCGACTTCATTCATTGTCTCAGCGCCTCACGTTTGAAGAGTTCATGCTAACACTCGCCGACCCAAAAATCAACCTTAAACCCCTTCACCGAGCATTCTGGTTATTGGGATGGAGGCCGGTTTCGGCCAATCCGCTGTCAGCGCCCTCCGGCCAGGGTCCATTGCGGGTCGGCGTAGCGCACGCTTTCGATCCGCCGGACGTTAGCCAAATCGTGATCAGTCAGCGACCTGGGATTGAACCGGACAAGGAAAGATCCGGCGAGGCCTTCAACCAGATGGCCGACCGCCCATTCGAAGGTTACGGGACACCCCAAAGCCTCCGCGAGGGAGATGACCCTGACGTTGGCGGCGTCGGCCCGGCTGGCCGAAGCGATCCGGCGATCACGGTCCGGGTCGGCGTCGAGCGGAATCGAGCCGTGTTGGAGGAACCGGCTCCCGATGCGCTTCTGGGCGCTGCCCACGAGCTTCCTCCCGCCGACTTCGATCTCATCCCGGGCGGGGAATGAAAAGCAGGGCATGACCTCGCGGCGGTAGGAATCGGGCGCCGGTCCCGCCAGCGCGGCCGTGAGGCCCATCCTCTCCAGGCCGCGAACAAGCGCTCTGGAAATCAGGCGGTACGAATCGGCCAGCGTGGACGAGAATACCGAGGCCTCCGTGGAGCAGACGGAATATGTGATTTCCCGGTCATGGAGAACGAGCTTTCCGCCGGTCGGGCGCCGCACGACGTCGATTCCCCGCTTCCTGCAGAATTCGAGGTCCACGGCTCGTTCGAGGGACTGGGAATAGCCGAGCGAGACGGTCGGCCGGGCCCACCGGTAGAATCGTACGATGGTCTCCCCTCCCCCGTCCAGGGATTCAAACAGGTGCTCGTCGACTGCCATGTTCCACGCCCCGGCGCAGGGGGCGGGGTCGACGATCAGGCTCCATTCCTTCATGGTATAAAAAAAGAGCGGGCAACGGGATTCGAACCCGCGACTCCCAGCTTGGGAAGCTGGCACTCTACCGCTGAGTTATGCCCGCCCGATACCGGCCGAATTAAGCTCACCGGTGACGTTTATTCTACGTTTTGTCGTTCTTCTTTTCAACTCCCCGCCTGTCATCCCCGCCTCTCCTCTGATTTTCTTCGCCCCGGGGTGAAAAAAGGACATCTTCATGTTGCCTGTGCGTGAGCTTATCCAGTCCAAGCCGGGAACGTTCTGATGGCCCGTCAGGCCAGCTTGGCGATGATGGCGGCGACGCCGAAAACAAGCGCCAGATTGATGGACAGAATCCACTGGTAAAAGAGCGGTCCGGGCCTTCCCTCTTCTTGCGTTGTGATCTTTTTGTACTGATGAGCATATTTTGGCGCCATCACGCGGAGCCAGAAGAAGCTGACTCTCACACCCCTCCGGCGAAGGTCATTATGGATCCGGATGCTGGTAGCGACATTCCATAAAGCGCAACCGACGGCCACGGCCCCTAAAATTACGGCGTATCTCATGTCTTCCTCCCGGAATGGGCTCGAGACCGTTTTTCCAGTCTGTTCATCATCGTCTTCCGATGCCCGCCCTAAGGATGGGTCCAAACGAAGATGGCGATTTAAGGCTCCGTACCGTGCTGACCGACATGCCCTCGGCACTCAGTTCCTCGAATGTCGTCTCGAGTCCGGCGTCGTTTTTGATGGCGGCGAGGTAATCCCCCATATCTCGGGCATAGTTGGTGACGTTATGGGCGACGATAACGCCGCCGCCCGTGACCCTGTCTCTCACGAGTTTTAAGAATTTGATATAGTCCGGCTTCCAGGCGTCAATGAATACAAAATCGAACTCTCCCGGAATCCTGGGGATTTCTGCAAAAGCGTTCGAGATCCGGGCGTCGACGGTCCCGTCCAGCCCCGCGCAGAGTATGCTCTTGCGGGCTTCTTCACCTGGCCCGGAATCGACCTCGATCGTGATCAGCTTTCCGCCGTTCTTCCTGAAGGCCCAGCCCATCCAGAGCGACGAATAACCGGTGAACGAGCCGATCTCCAGTCCCCGTTTATAGCCTTTTCGAAGGATCAGGTCATACAGGAAGCGGCCGTCGCGGCAAGGAATGTTCATGTCCTCATGGACGGAGGGGAAGTCTTTGAGCAAGAGAACGACTTTTGGGTCGGCGAGCCCCTCGAAAACATCGGGAAAGACCTCATCCAGAGTGGGGATGGCAAAACGCGTGTTCCCGACGGCGATATTGGCCTCGATATCATCAAACCGGGAGGTCGATGTCCCGCCCTCCCTGGCGACGACAATATGAACGGGATGGAGGACCCCCATCTCGCGGCGGTACTCCTTGACCTGGATATTCTCGCCCAGACGGTTCAAGAGACCGGTTCCGGCGTCGAAATAAAGTGTCTGCTGAGCCCTCCCGACGCTTGCTCTGACCGCATATTCCGCGCCGCCCTCCCCGGCGACTGTTCCTTCCAGGCTCAACGGGGAGAAATAATCCGCGAAGCGGAGGGCCGCCCCCGGCTGGAAGAGATAGGCCAGTCGGGAACGCGCGTGCCGGTTGTCGATGAGAACGCGATCGTCGTCCTGGCGCCAGCCGCGTACTCCGTCGAAACCCATCTGCTGGACGCCCTTATCTGTTCTGAGAATAAGGCGCCACTTGTCCGCCGCGGCGGCGATGACCTCGGCTGGCAGGACAGTCTGCGGCGGGTTCTGGCCGGGATAGAGATGGGTCAACTCCCCCCTGAGTCTTCGGGTATTGATTTTATTGATCGCCACTCTCCCGCCAAGGGCGACAATGTATTTTTCAAGGATGCTCTCCACCGTGGGAGTGGATTCAGAAGCGGGCGCTTGAAGGCCCGATGCCCTGTCGCCGGACTTAGTCCCATGGGAAGTGGGGGCACCTGGGAGGGAAGTTCTCCAAAATGGAGCTAAAATCAAGATTGCGGCCAGCCATAATATCGGCCCCGCCAGCCGTCTCATGAATGGATACCTAATTCTCATGGAAGTCCTCCCTGCCGATCGCTCTCATCCGGTCTGCGGCCGTCGCTTTCGGCGGCTCTTCTCTTCAGTTCCTTCGCTACCACGCCGTTGATCAGCCGGCCGATGACAAAATACATCAGCCAGATCGCCCCGACGGCGAGCCCTGTGATCAGCAGGGATTTTCCGAGGCCGTGCTTATGCAGGATGTTCGGTAAGAGCATCACGGCCACGAAAACGGAAAGAGCCGCGGTCCAGATTTTAAACCCCAGATCAGGCTTGGTCATTTTCAGCCTCCCCTACTGAGTCATTAACTCCCATCATCTCTAACCGATAGGTCCCCTCAATCGATCCTTGTGCTGCGGACTGTCTCGATGAGGACCATGGTTCGCACCTGGCCCGTCTCATCTCTAATAAAGGAGAAACGGTCGTCTCCTGGCTTCGCAGTCCACAGACCGTCGGCACCCGGTCCTTCGATGGCCCTGACACCGAGACCCGGGATATGGACGGCCAGGTGACCCTCGTCATAGGCAACCCTGATCTCCTGTTTCTGCATGGGCATAGAATACTGCCCCAGATAAGGCCGGATGTTTTCCGGCGCAGTGGCCGGAATGTCTTCCGGCTCCGGTTTCTTGGGCAGCCGAACACGATTAAGTATGGTCATCCCGCCCATCCGGCCGGCCTGATCCCGCTCGAACATGACACCGATATCCGGCGACAGCTTGAACAGCCATTCGCCCTTTTCGTCGGGCTCGCGCAGCCCGAAGACCCGCTTATCGGCCAGGGTCAGGGTCAACCCGCCCTGCTCCATGGAAACGGTAATGATTCCGCGGCGGCCCTTGTATTGACCGAGATAAGGCTGATATTTTTTCGCATCCACAGTGCCTTGGAATCCGCTAAAGCTCTGTGATCCGGCCTGGAAATCCAGGATCTCCATCTGCTTGGGGTTCAAAGCGATGTGGGCGGAGGCAAGGATGCCCAGGCGGACATGCCCGGAATCCGCATAATCGACCTCCCGCACCGTTGTGTCAATCGGAATCCAGCCCATCTCGCCCATATAGATTTCGTTCCAGGCATGCTGGCCGAAGCTGCCGCCGAGGTTTTGGACATACAGGCATCCCCAGACGACCCTGGCCGGGATCCCCACGCCCCGGCAGAACGCGGCGAAGAGGCGGGAATGAGCGCCGCATTCTCCCTCCCTGACATCATAGGTGTTCCGGGCCGATGCCCCGCCAGGAATGTCGTAGCCAATTTCCTCGGCCACCCAACGGCTCAGTCGCCTGGCCGCCTCCCAGGAATCCTTCGCGCCGGCCGTCAGCTCTTTAGCTTTTTGGACGAGCACGGGATCATCGGATTCGATGAAATCCTCGGGCTCCAGGAACGCCCGGAGTTCCGGGGTCTTGCCGAAATTCGGAGGAAAGGATGCCGCCTTCCGGCCGTCGTACTTTGCATGGCGGATTTCGAAGACGCCATCGATCCGGTTGTCCACGACCGTGCCATCGAAGCCCTGCCCGGAAACTCTTAGGCTTTCCGGCGTGATCCAGTTCCCCACCGGTTCCAGTTTTGCCCGCACTTTCAGGTGCGAAATGGCCGGTATGTCCGAGATCGCCGCCCCCGCCTTGGCGAGCAGGTGATTGTCGATGGTGACCCTCTGAAGCTTGTCCTTGATGGACTGGTCCGCGAGCCGTTGAGTGCTTCGGGGCCCTTCCGATTTGAGAAGATATCCGTTATCCGCGTTGATCCATTGGCGGAACTTCAGGCCGATGTCATGGTCGAGGGATTCGAGAATAATCGCTCTGTAGGTCTTTCCAGCGATTTTAGCGGGTTCCGGGCCCTTCCTCGTGACCGTCACTTTATGGAGTTTCCGGTCGATCACGTCAAGGACCTGATAAACCTGCGGACCCTGTTTGTCTTGTCCGGAATCCTTCAGGAGATGAGGGAAATAGTAGGGATTATCCAAAAGCACTCCAGACGGAAGGGAGATCACCTTCTCCCCTCCTCCGGGTTGAAGGTTGATCCTGGCCGAGTTCCCGGCGATCGAGGCGGTGATGTGGAACTTGAGGCTTCCCGTGTCAATGACCTGTTCCAAAAAGAAAAACCGCCCCGTTTCCGGGTCGATCCGGGTTTCCGACCAGCCTTCCGTGTCGACGGCGACACCCAAGGCCGAGATTCGGTTCTCCACTTTCTCCTTCAACTGGATCAGGGGCTTGCCTTTCTCGCGGCTACTCAAAATGCTCAATTCGACGTATCCGAAAACTTGTCCGTTCATTTCCAAGGCGTAGTAAAGCTTTTCTTCGGGACTGCCAAGAGCGTGATCACAGGTCAAAAGACTTCCCAGAAAAAGGCAGAGAATCGGGCCCAGAGCCCGAAGTCCCTTCGATATCTTCATCAGAATCTCCCTTCTTCCATCAAACGTTCATCTTAGCGCCGCGGCCGCCGATGTGTACGGGAAGCTCAGCGCGTCTTCCAGATCCCCAGTCCCTTTTCCCTGGCCTCCTTTTCGAGGTCGACATAGTGCTTCAGGTCTTCAGGCAGGTACTTGAGGTCGACCCGGGCGTAGCCCTTCTTCAGCAAGACCTCGTTGAAACACACAGAGGCTTGCTTCCCATAATAAACCCGGACAAACGGATATCCCTTCTCGTCATGGACGATGCCCGCCGCTGTATTGTCAGTCGTCCAGGTGAATATGGCCACTGTTTGGCCCTCGAGTTCCCTCCTGGTGAAATCGTAGATCTGATAACCGATGAGTTCGTCGCGGGAGGGTGCGCTGATTCCGGTGAGCCTGGCCACGAACGTATCTCCGATCTGAAGGAGATCCCCGCTGAGGACCCTTTGAATGATCCCCGTGTGGCCGGCGGCCGAAATCGCCGCGACGAGCGCCGTGACCACAATCAAGGCCCGAGTTGCTATCCTAAACATCCCAACCTCCTTTTCTCGATCCGGACTGTAAATTGAACTCCATTTCGCTCCGGCGCCAAACGGGTCAGTGGCGAACGGCGGGCAGGATACGATCATAGAGGAGCTCGGTGGGCTTGTTGCTGTCCGGCCCCCTGTAGGTATAGCCGAGGACGACCACGACCATATCGTGTTCGGGCACTATGAAGATGAACTGGCCAAAGCGCCCCCTGGCCGCGTACACGTACTCCCGGCCGTTCCCTCTGGGGTCCGGAGCGAAGACCCACCAGAGGTAGCCATATCCGGAGGGAGGTTGCCCCTCGACCGTCAAATCCACGTGCATCCGTAATGACTCCCGAACCCAGGCTTGGGGGACGACCTGTCCCTCCCCCCAACGGCCGTCCTGCAAATACAAGAGCCCAAGCTTGGCCGTATCCCGGGCCGTCAAGTAGAGTCCGCCGCCGGCATGCGTATGGCCTTCCTTGTTCCCGCGCCAGAGCTTAGTTTCGATCCCGAGGGGCTTGAAGAGAAAGCGCTCGGCATACTCGGCCGCGTGCATTCCGGCGCGGTTCTTGAGCATGGAGGACAGAAGGATGACGCCCCCGCTGTCATATCGGAACGCCGTCCCTGGCGGCCCGAGCATCGGGCGGTCGAGATAAAACTTATCCCAGCCCGAGGGCAACCGGTTCAGGCGCTCGTGGGGAGAATCGGCTCCCGATTCGTGGTAGTCCGTGCCGGTGCGCATCGTCAGGATGTCTTCGAGGCGCATGAAGGCCTTGTCCGCGTCCAGGTTGGCGATATCCTTCATGTCGGGGAAAAAGCTCAGGACCTTCTCGTCAACATTCTTGAACTCGCCCTGGGAGATGGCGATGCCCACCAGCGCCGAGGTGAAGCTCTTGGAGACGGACTGCAGGGTGTGCAATCGATCCGCCTGCCAGTTGTTGAAATACTCCTCGACAAGCAGCCGGCCGTGGCGGACGATCAGAAGAGCGTGGAGCCGCGGGCAGAGCTGTCCCTGCCTAAGTTGGCCCGTGAGTTCGCTCAACAGCTTTGAATCCAGGCCCTGCTCTTCAGGTGTCGAAACGGGCCACTGCCAGGAGCTTGGCTGCTGGCGGCCATCGCGGTTTGCCGAGGGGGCGTCAAGCCCGGCTAAAAGAACAAAAACGGCCAAAAAATATCGTGATCGGCGGTGATTCATATGACCAACTTAGGAAGGGCGGCCGGCTTTGTCCATAGACAAATGTCCCATTTTTGCAGAAATGAGTCGAGATCGGGCGGAAACGGCCTTCTGGGGCGTCAAGCACTCTGGGCCGCTCCTTCCGTCGATCGTCAGGGTTATGGCTTTATACCGGAAGACGGCCCCCAGCTGAACTTCTTTCTAGGCTTTTTTATGCGCGTCCGCGGCGACGCGGTTGATGAGCTCGATCCTGTTCCGAACCCCGAGCTTCTGGTAGATATTGTAGATATGATTCCGGACCGTGCTGCCGGAGATAAAGAGCTTTTTCCCGATGTCCTTATTATTGGCTCCCAGGATGACAAGTTGAAGGATTTCCCGTTCCCGCGAGGTCAGTTCATAGAATTCAACGGCACTCTCCAGACTCTCCCCCGCCGCCAGGCTCAAGGACCTGATTTTTCTCCACAGCGCGGCCACCGAGACCGCCCCCGATACGAGGAACGTCCCGGCGATCATCAGGAACCACCAGGCTCTCCAGAACGGAGGCCGCACCCGGATGCGGATCCCGATGCCGGTCTCGTTCCAGACCCCGTCCGAGTTGGCGGCCTTGACCCGGAGAGTGTACCTTCCCGCGCCGATTCCGGAGAGGGAGACCTTGTTGTAGGTGCCGAGGAAGCCCCATTCGCTGTCGCGGGGCTCCAGGCGGTAGGCAAAGACGTTCAACTCCGGCGCGGCAAAAGAAAGGGCGGCGAACTCGAGAACGGGCAGGGGGGCATTGTGGGGAAGAGTCAGATACGGGAGAGCGGCGAGCGGTTGAGGGAGCTTGACATCCTTATCGCCTTGGCGATAGGCCATCCAGACAACGGGAGGCACAAAAGGATCTTCGCGGATCCCGGCGGGATCGATGATGTTGAGCCCGTTGGCTCCGCCGAAATATAGCCGGCCGTCCGCGCCCTTGAAACAGGCCCCCGGATTGAAAGCGTCGCCCTGAAGGCCATCCCGGGTACCAAAGTTGGTGATCTTTCCCGTTTCGGGCTCCAGCCTGGAGAGCCCCCGGTTCGTGCTGACCCAGATTGATCCAGAAGCTTCCTGGAGGAGGCCGCAGACGACGTCCCCGCTCAAGCCGTCCCGCTGCGTCAGGTACCTCCAGCCGCCGTTGGCCGCGTCGAGGCGGTTCAGACCGCTGTCCGTTCCGATCCAGATGCTCCCCCCCCTGCCTTCGAGGAGGCAGTGGATGATGTTATCGTTGATGCTCGTCCCCGGGATATCTCCAAGATGATGGACGTAGCGCTCGCATCGTCCGGTCTGCTTGTTCAGCTTGTTCAGGCCCCAGCGCGTGCCAACCCATAAAAAACCTTGTCCGTCTTCAGAGATGGCCGTAATGATGCTATTGCTCAGGCTGGCCGCGTCCTTTGGATCATTGAAAAAACGGGTCCAGCGGCCCGTCCGGATCTCAAACCGGTTCAAACCGCCGTGTGTGCCGACCCAAAGGATATCCGGGCGGGCGGCATCAAGCCACAGGGCTTGGACCCTGTTATCGGAGAGGCTGTTCGCATCCCCCGGATCATGCCGGAAGGGAGTGTAAATTCCCGAGTCTGGGTCGAGACTGCCCAGGCCGCCCGACTCCGTCCCCACCCAGATACGTCCCCGGGAATCTCCCCTGACGACAAGAACCTCAGCGTCCCGTGAACCCTGGCCGCCGGCTGGTCTCCCGTTGTGATGGGTTACGTGGCCCGATCTCAGGTCCAGCCTGTCGAGCCCGGCGCCCGTTCCGATCCAGACGGATCCCACGCCGTCCGGCCACAACGTCCTGACATCACTGTGAGCGAGGCTCCGCGGATCAGCCGGGTTGCGTTTGTAGTGCGGGAACTTGGCCTTTCCGGTCGAGCACTTGTTCAGCCCTCCCCGGATTGTCCCGACCCAAAGCACCCCGGAAGCATCTCGAAAGACCGAGGTGATGTTGTTGTCGCTGAGGGACTCAGGATCCTGGGGATCGTGTCTGTAGGCAACATACTCGTCGGTCGTCCGGTCCCACATCCGTAATCCGTCCGTCGAAGTCCCCAGCCAGAGCCTGCCGGCGTCGTCCTCGGCGATGGCGACGATTGTCTGTCTGGAGAGGTCTCGGAGAAAGTCTCCGGACCCAAAGATCCGGCCAAAACGGTCTTTTTCGGGATTGTAACGGTTCAAACCGCCGCCTTTGGTTCCCACCCAGATCGCCCCTTGACGGTCTTCAAACACCGTCCAGACGGTATTGCCACCCAGGCTCTCGGGGTCGTCAGGGTCGAACCGATAGTTGATGACGGCCCCGGTCGCCGCTTCAATCCTGAAGAGCCCGGCATCAAGTGTGCCGGCCCAGATATCTCCCCGGCTGTCCACCAGGACGTCCCAGATAACTTCGGCACTCGGCGCGAGGGGCACGCGGGAGAAGGCCTTGGCGTTCACATCGAGCTTGTCGAGCCCATGGGTCCGCGTCCCCACCCAGAGGTTGCCCTCCCGGTCCTCCTGAACGGCCAGGACGATGTCCTCGCCCGAGCTCTTGGGGACAAGAGGATCGGGCCGGTATTGGACAAATTTCAGGCTGTCGCGGAGGAACTTGAAGAGCCCGCGGCCGTTGGTGCCAACCCAGAGATCTCCCGAGCGGGCGAGCGTCACAGGGAATACGCTAACTGGAACGAGCGACGACTGGCCAGCGGTATTCGGGGTGAAATAGGTGAGCCGGTATCCGTCATACCTGGCCAGCCCGTTGTTCGTGCCGAACCAGAGAAACCCCTCCTTGTCCTGGCAGATGCTGGTGAAAGCACCTGCGGAGAAAGTTCCATCCCTGAGCATGGGACGCTCGAAACGGAAAAAGCGGCCAGGATAGGTTGGTCCGGAAAAAGCCGGGACGCTTAGGGGGATAATACTGAGAAGGCATAGACATGTCCGTCTCATCGTCCGGGCCAAATGATAAACTCGCTTCCCCGTAAAGTAAGGGAGCCTTGAGCACCGTCCGGGAGCGGGCGAAGACGGGATCATCAGTCCCTGCAAACCGGAGACGTTCGGGCTGACCTACTTGATATTGGCTGACCCGACATTCACCGCATTAAAACCCGTCAGGGGATACCAGGTGTCCAGGTCTTTGAACCATAGCCCCAGGGCTCCAAAATCGCCGATGACCTCTTCGATCCCGTCGGCATCGACATCACCCGCGGCGAATGTCTCCGGGCTCAGGGGATTCAGCTGAGTCCAGTCCACCCCGTCGCAAATCCAGAAGCCAAGCGAGGCCCCGAAGATATCCAGGTAGGTGCCCACGATCTCCAAGTCCGTGTGCAGGTCGGTGTTGGCGGTGATGATCTTCACGGCGTTGTTCCAGTTGAGATGCGTCAGCGCCCCGCCGTCCCAGAGCCAGAGACCGCTGAATTCGGGTCTCGCCCACTGAATCCCGAAATCGCCCACGAGTTCATCCACTCCGTCACCATCGTGGTCCTGGATGAGCAGCGCCTCGGGGTTGAGGTCGGTGATGGCCGTCCAGGCCGGGTGGTCGTAGAGCCAGACGCCCGCCGACCCGAAATCACCCACGATCTCCTCCTGATTGTCCCCGTCGAGGTCGCCGCTCGACAGCGATTCCGCGGTGATGGGCGCGATCGCCGTCCAGACATAGTTGAGGTAGACCCAGATGCCGATTCCGCCGAAATCGCCCACCACGTCCTGGTCTCCGTCGCCGTCCACGTCGGCCGCCGCCAGGGACACTGGGTTGACGCCCGTAAGTTGCATCCAGTCTCCCCCGTTCCACACCCAGAGCCCGAGGGCTCCCGCGTCACCGATGAGCTCGGCCCGGCCGTCCCCGTCCGTGTCCCCGGTGATCATCCCCTCGGGGTTGGCGAGCGTCAGGCAACTCCACACGTCATTGTCCCAGAGCCAGAGGCCGAAGCCACCGAAGTCGCCGAAAAGCTCGCTCAGACCGTCACCGTCCACATCGGCAAAAAGGAAAGCCTCCGTCCCGATGGGGCTCAACTGGGTCCAAGCGCTGTTGTGGAGCATCCACAGCCCGTAGGCCCCGAAATCCCCGATGATCTCCGAAGCCTGGGGTACGGGCGTTGACCGGTAGCCCGTGTCGGGCCCGGAGAACTGGCTGTAGCCGAAACCGTTCTCGGCCCGCACCCAGTAGTAATACGTCTGCATCGGCACGGCCGTCGTGTCATCGTAGGTCGTACCGACGGCCGAGCCGGCCAGCGTTGACGCCGTCGAAAAGTCGTTCGTCGTGTTCCGCCGCACCTGGTAAGTGGCCGCGTAGGCGACGGCGTTCCACGTCACGCGCACCTTGTCCGAATATGTCCCGTCCGATGCCTGGACGTTTGTCGGTGCCGCCAAGGCCCGCCATCCCCAATCATAGCTGCTGAACCCGCTCGTCGCGATCCCGTTTGTGGCCTTGACCCAATAATAGTACATAAGCTCAGGAACGGCGGTCGTATCATTATATGAGGCGGCGGTGCTCGTCCCAATTTGCGAGGCGGTGGCCGAGTTGGTGTCTGTGTTCCGCCAGACCTCGTAGCCCGAGGCTCCCATCACGGCGGTCCAGGAAAGCGCAACGCGGTCCGTGTACGTGCCGTCGCTCGCGAGGAGGCCGGCGGGAACGGTCACGCTCACGTACCCTGAATCAGATGAGCTGAATAAACTTGAGCCGATGGCCGCCACCGACTTCACCCAGTAATAGTTCCAGCCGCCGGCCGGACTCGCATCGTCATAATAGCTATTGCTCACCTGCGCGAGATAAATCTTTGTCCCGGTGTCGCTCGCTGACCGGTAGACCTGGTAGGCGGTGACGGCCGGATCGGACACCGCGGTCCAGGTCACCCGGATTTTATCCGTGTACGTGCCGTCGGTCGCCTGGACATTCGACGGGGGCATCGGATAGACCGTGATCTTATCAGGCAAATACGTCGCGTCATTTTCCCAGGCATCATCTCCCGCGAACCCGTTCAGCGTGGCTATCGCCCCGACATAAAACTGCCCTGAGGAAATATAGGGGATAGTCGTCGCGTAATTGGCGACGGAGTAGGTTTCCGCCGCGAACGTTGGCCAGTAATAATAAAACCCCATCAGGCTGTCCGCGGTCGTGATCGTCCGGTCGGCCGACAGGTAGAACCGGAGCCTGACGTCGGTCTGGGCCGTCGGGCTCAGGTTTTCCACCGTGACATTTGAGATTGTGATCGAGTCACCGGGATAGAAATTCGCCGCTGAGGTTGTCGACTTGTGCAGTCCGAGCGAAGCGTAGTAGGACTCGACCCCGACGTCCTTGACCTGAGGAACGCCCGTCAGGCCGTCATAGACGCGCCTCATCAGGTTGACGTCGGGCACGTGGACGGCCAGGGCGTCCTCGATGATATCCGTTCCGGCATTGTTCATGACCGAGGGATGATCATAGGCATACGTCTCGGGCTTGAGCTTTCCCGCCATCAGGCCCCAAACGTGGCCGGACTCGTGGATGACGGCAGCTTTATAGTATTGGACGGAGCCTCCAAGATAGGTGAGGAAATCATCGGTCCAGCTGTAGGCCGAGTTGAACATGACGTCGGATTCGTGGATCTCCTCGCACCAGTCGCTGGAGGTGTGAAAGTTGATCGTCATGGCGCTGGCGCCTCCCCAGTGAAAGCCGTAAACGGAGAAATAGGTGGCATCGTCGATGAACCCGACAAACTCATTTTCGCCATTGTCGGCCCCGAACCGGCCGTCGTCCGGGCTGTAGCGGTAAAAATCGATGGTGAAATTCCAGATGGCCATGGCGGTTTCGTTGTCATCGTAATCCCAGCGGCCCGCAGCCACCTGCTCCATCGTGAACGTCGGGTCATGGTAGCCGCAGGCAAAGAGGTCGGAATCATACCACTCTTCGATGTGCGTGCCCTGGATCCGCGCGTCGCCGAACCCGGAGGTTTTTGCCGCCGATGATTCCGGAGTCTTCCCGGCCAACGAGGGCAGGTCCATCTCGATGACCTGGTCACCGGCCCTGGAGATGAGCCGGCCGCCCCCATTGCCAAACTTCAGGCGTCGCTCCGTGAGCGGAACCGTCAACGCCGTGTTGACGGTATATTCAGCAAAAGCCGACAGCGAAACGGGCCTCGCCTCGGTCAATTCCAGCCCGGTAACATCGGCAGTGTCAGAAACGGAATCCTCCCCCGCCGCGATCGGCAGCTGAC
>Ga0154742_1095_pt5 | contig 20237 bp, 16 predicted proteins | sample Rifle2008BG16ft_FD_105750 | JGI IMG/M metagenome (GOLD analysis project Ga0154742, IMG submission 105750) | Candidatus Aminicenantes bacterium RBG_16_63_16 | reverse complement strand
GCCACTGGACGATAAAGTCGTGGACGACCGGATAGACCAGCCGTCCCGTCAATGACAAGTTCGTGACCCTGGCCAGGGATTCGACGTAGACCGTTCGCAGACCCAGGATCCGGCCAAGATAGAGGAAGGGAACGGCCACTCCCGCGCCGGTGGAAATCACGACCGTGGGCTTTTCCTTGGCGATGACCCGGGCCGCGAGATATGAATTCCGGAGGAGGTTCTTAAGGTTCCGGTTGGTCGGGGAATAGGCCCAGTGGACTTTTTCCCCCTGGAGCAGGGACTTCGTGTCCTGCCTGGGGAAGGTCACCCAGAAGTGATCGTATTTTTCCCAGAGGGAGTTCAGACTGAACAGCTCGAAAAAATGTCCTCCCGAGGAGCATACCAGGCAGATTTTCATGTCCTCGGTCCCGAAGACGGTTGGAGCCATGGGGTCAGGTCCCTTCCGGTCAGCCCGGCCAGGGCCCGGATGTCGTCTTGGAAGATGTCCGTGAGCCGGATCCTCAGGCCGGCGTCCAGGCGCTCGGGGCGGAAAATCCTCACCGACAGGCGGTATTTCATCGCGGCCCTGAGCCTGCGGGGGATCCAGGGCTTGAGGAACGATTTCAGGGGGGCGGGCTTGTAGAGGAAATCCCCCACCATGCCGACGAACTTGTTTTTCGGCGCGCCCGAAACATTGAACTTCGCCGGCTTCTGATGGGCGGGCCGGGGTTCAAGGCCCAGGAAATCGCAGACTTCCCGCTCCGTTTGTCCCGTGTCCTTCATCAGGTCCTCGAACAGGACGACCCGGACCCGGGGGAAATTCTCCAAGTAGGATTTCACCTGTTGATAATACCTGCCGAACCCGATGTAATCAAACCCAGGGGTCAAGCCCTTCTCCAATCGCTCGTGGATGAGGCCGGAGTCGATGGCCTGGTCAAAAGGCAGCTTCTCCTCCCCGTTCCTCCGCTTCAACTCATAATGCGACCAGGCCCTCTCCACCGGATTTCTGAGGAGGATGATGATGCGCACGTCACGGGCGTTTTCCCCATAGATCCTCCTGATGTTGTGGATGGTCGCCTGGTATCGATAGAGGTACCAGGTGGAGGCCTCGCCGATCAACCGGCCGTCCCGGGCGGCCCTGAAAAGATCAAGATATCCGGCGAGGTCGGCGACGACATGGGCGGCGGGTTTCCCGGTCCGGACATCGACCGGCACGCGACCCTGTCCGAAGACGGAGAAAAACATCGGCTCTTTCTCACGGGGCATAAAGATGCGGGGATGGCGGGCCAGGAGAGAAAAGAGCGTGGTTGTCCCGGACCGGGCCGCGCCCACGATCAGGAAATCCGGAAGCTTGAGGCGGCCGCCGCCGCTCTGGACAATCATATTCTGACGCCGATACCTTGGACGAATATTTATACAGAAAAAGCCCTCCGAATGCCACCCCTGGAAGATTTTTGTTTTCTCCGGCCGCTTTATCGAATACAATTTGGGCCGACGATGAGCCCTTCAAAAAGAGAGCGGGCGCGGTGGGCCGGCTTGACCCTGGCGGCCGGGGCGGCCTTCTGCTTATTCTATGTAAAATATGTCCCGCTCGTCGGCCCGTTCCAGGCCATCCTGGCGCCCATTCTGCTGGCCGTATTTGCGCTCGCCGCGACGCGGCCGGAATGGGGGGCCCTTTATTTCGTTTTCTGTTTTCCCCTGATCAACAACCTGCCCTACTTTTTCGGCATTTTCGGGGACACGCCCCATGCGCCCACGGCCCTGGTCCTCTTTTTGGCTTTTTTGCTGGGTTGGCTGGCCGGGCGCGCGGGTCGGAACTCCGGGAACCCGACGAGCCATCCTGTTGTCCGGCCGTTGGCGCTATTCCTGGCTGTCGCCGGCGTTTCGGGCATCCTGACCTTTCTCCGGTTCTCGAATTTCTTTCCCTTCCGCTCGCGGGCCATCTATGAGCTCATCGTGAACGTCAACGGCGTCAGGGCCGGCGGCGCCCTGATGAGCGATGTCTTCACGTTCCTGAACTACCTCATCGGCCCTGTGCTCTTTGTCATCATCCTGCCTCTCCTTGCCGACCCGAAGTTTGTGCGCCGGGTCCTGGTCGCGCTCTCCTCATCGGCTTTGCTCGCGCTGGTTTTCTCGGCCGTTCAAAAATACCATTCCCTCAGCCTGGGAAACACGCCTTTCTTCATCCGGCTGAATCAGATTAACGCCACTTTTAAGGACCCCAATTCCTTCGGGGCCTTCCTGTCGTGCTTGATCCCGGTTGCCCTGGGAGCGGCCCTGACTTATCGCCGGGGTCTCCGGTGGCTCTCGGTCCTTCTCGTTGCCTTTTCGCTGCTGATGTTCCCGGCCGTCGGCTCGCGCGGCCCGCTCGGCGGGCTGGTTGTCTCGATGGTCGTGTTGGCCCTCCTCGCCGTGGGGCGCCGGGAAGTGCCGCTCGAAAAGAAGCTCATTCGCGCCGCCGCTTTGCTGAGCGTCGTGGCCGTCCTCATCGTCCTTCTCCTCGTCTTCCAGAGTCAGTCCATCCTGGCCAAGAGGGTGGGGACGAGCCTGGGCCTGTTTTCTGAGGCGACGACTCCAAGCGCCTTCTTCAACTGGAGGCTCGTTTTCTGGAAGGCGGCCGTGTCCATGACCGGAGACTACCCCCTGACCGGCGTGGGACTGGGCGCCTACATCATCGAGCTGCCCAACTATTTCAGGCATCTCGGGCTGCATTTCAAGGCCACCGATTCGGCCCTGAACTATCCCCTCCAGGTCGCCGCCGAGCTGGGCCTTGTCGGGCTTCTGTTCGTAGTCTGGGCGGCTGTCGAAATCCTGAGGCAGCTCATCCGGAGCTGGAGAGCCTGTCCGCCGGAGCGGAAATACCTCCTGGCCGGAGTCATCGCCGGCCTGGGCGCTTTCGCCGTCAATCTCATGTTCCAAACCTATATCGGCAGCTTTGAAATCAAGGCCACCCTCTGGCTCCTGATCGCCCTGGCGTTCGCGCTCGGCGCGGCGGGCGGCTGGCCGGCGCCGCCTGAAAAGACGCGCCGGAATAGCGGTTATCTGGCCTTGGCTCTGCTCCTGGGGTTCGGGGCCGTCCATGGCTGGAACTCCGCGCACTCGCTCTCCTTGGAGAGACGAACGGCCGACCTCGTGATCCGGCAGGAGTTCGGGCTGGACAGGGTTGAGCAAACCCCCGACGGGCGCGAATTCCGGTGGAGCGGCAAACGCGCCGCTCTGACTTTGACGATGGCCAAACCGACCCTGGAAATGCCGCTTCTCGCCGCTCATCCCGACATCCGAGAAAATCCCGTCCGGGTACGCGTCTACCGGGTCGTCGGCTTTTTCAGAGGAAAGCAACTGTTGGGCGAAGTCACCATTCGCGACAGCTCGTGGACGACCGGCCGTTTCTCCCTCCCGGAAGAAACAGGCCATGACATCATCCTGCTCCTCGAGGTCAGCCGGACTTGGAATCCTCTGAAGGCTTTGGGCACCCCGGACCCCCGGAATCTGGGTGTCGCCGTGGGAAAAATCGAGTTTCTATGACCGGTCCGGCCTCTGTGCCGGCGGCCCGAAGAATTTCTGTTTGACCCGCGCGAAGACGAGCTTTTCCTCCCTTCCGATTCCCAGGACGATAAGCAGCCCGGCATAGGCGGCCGAAAACACCAAGACAGTCGTGAGGATCAGCCAGATGGACTCGTCGGTATGCGGCAGGATCGACTTGACCAGCGCCCCGCCGGCGAAAGCCAGGATTCCGGCCGCGAGCGGCTTGAGGCTGCCCCACCGGTAGGGATGCATCTTCAGGAGCCAACGTACCTCCACCAGCCTGACCAGGTTGACCACCGCCATGGACGCCGAGAGGGCGACGGCGCTTCCCAGCATGCCGTGTCGCGGGATCAGGATCAGGTTCAAGACGAAGTTCAGCGCGAGAGCTCCGCCGGCGTTGGCCAGGCTGATCCGGGTCCGGCCGCTCATCGAAATCATGTATCCCACGGGGCCCGTCGCGCAGTTGACGAACTGTCCGGCGCAGATCACGACCAGGCAGACCAGCCCCTGCCTGTAGCCCGCGCCCCAAACGGCCAGGATGCTCCCGCCGTAAAAGGCCAGGAGGAGGAAGGCCGGGACACTCGCGGTCAAAATCCACTTGGTCACGACCTTGAACAGGTCCTCCAGCTTGTCAATGTCACGCCTGTTGGTCAGGTCGGCGATCATGGGGGCGAAGATGGCGTTGAAGGCGTCCAGGACGAGCGGCAGAATGAACGACGTGCGGAGCGCCGCCGCGAACACGCCGACCTCGGCCGCCGGACGGAAATATCCGAGCATCAGGGGGTTGATCTGGAACAGAAAGACGCTCAGCAGCCCGGCCAGTAAGAGCGGGACCGAGAACCGCAGCAATTGCCTCGTATCCGAGACCGCCGGCACGTCCTTTTGCGTGAGGGCCGGAAAGGCCGTCCGGGCAAAACGGAGGGAGAGGAAAGCGCCCAGGATAATGGGCCCGACAAACGCCAGCGCGGCGCCCGTAAGCCCCCATCCCGAGCGCAAAAACACCACGGCCAGGAGGAGGCCGAGCGCCGGCTCAAAGACCAGGCGGACCGACACCCTGTATTCGACCCTGCCGAGCGCCTGCAGGCTGTAAACGAGCACCTCGGTCGCCACGGCGAAGACCAGACCGAGAGACATGATTCTCAAGACGGACGACAGCGCCCCGGCCTGAAAGACGGCTCTGGAAAGGACGTCCGAAAACCCGAGCATCAACGCGGCCGCGCCGGCCGCCGTGACCAGGGCGACCCGCAGCCCGGAAAGCACCGTCCCCTTGATCCTTTCCAGGTCTCCCTCTCCCTTATAGAGCGAGACGAAGCGAAGCATACCGCTCGTGAGCTCCAGGGCGCACAGCCTCTCCAGGATCCTGAAGACGCTCAAACCCAGGAAGAAGACCCCGAACAGCCCCGGGCCCAGCCGGCGGGCGATGACGAATTCGAAGGCGTATTTCAGCCCGGAGCCGGCGGCGGTGCCCAGCAGGACGATCCCGGCTCCCCTGGCAATTGCGGTGACCTCGCTCGAGGTCTGAGGTTTCAGGGTTTCTATATCTTCGGACATGCCGCCCTACCAAGGACGCCTTAATCTAGCACAAAAAGGGTCAAGGGATAATCGCCATCACAGAAACGGAAGTGCAGCTCGGTTTGACAGGTGAGAGGTGAATTGTTATCTTGGCTGCCAAAACTAGGGGAATTCATGGAAGCGAGAACGCGACGCGCCTTCCTTTCTTTGGCAGCCGGCCTCGCCGGCCTTTTCCCTTGCGGTTGTCCCGGAGAGCGGCCGGGCGAACGGCCGGTCCGTTTCGCCGAGCGGCCGGTCGAGGTTAGGGGCTATTATCTCTTCGATGCGGGTATCGCCGACGCCGACGGCGATGGCCACCTCGATATCTTCACCTCCAACCACACCGCCCGGCCGTCCCTTCTCGCCGGCGACGGCCGCGGGAACTTCAGCGATGTCTATGCTGAGTGGGGGTTGAGCCAGCAGCCGGAATTCCCCGGCCTGGAAGATTCCTGGACGGCCCCGGAAATCAATGAAGAAGGGATCTTTATTTACCGGCTCAGGCGACGGCTGATCATCAAAGCGTCCCTGCCGGGGCGCGCCTTCGATATCTCCGGGCGGCTCAGCGTGGACTCTCCCATATCCATCGTTGAATCGTCGGGCTGGGAGTGCGCGATCGAGAAGTCGTCTCCGGCTCCCAACCGGACCAGGACGGAGCTTGTTTTCCGGCTGATCCGCGGGCGTCCCGAGGGAACGCTTGTTTTAATGCCTGAATTGCCCGAGGTGCCCCAGGCGTTCGCCTTTGAGAAAACCGTCCCCCTGAGCTCCATCTTCATCGGCGCGCAGAAGACGCAGCCGCGGGAGCACGCCTTCAACCTGTCTCTCAAGGACCGACACGGCCTGGCCTGGGCAGACTGGAACGGCGACGGCTGGCCGGACGTATTCATCGCCAGCGGCGGCGTCAGCGGCCGGATCGCCGATTTTCCGGAGATCCGCCCTTACGAGCTTTTCCTGAGAAGCGGGGCCGGCCTGGTTGACGCGACGTCCGGGACGAACCTCATCGGAAACGGCGGCCGGCCCCGGCAGCCGGCCTGGCTGGACGTGGACGGCGATAACGTCCTCGAGCTTTTTATTTACGGGATCTGGTCGCGAAGCCAGCTCTTCAAACTCGCGCCCGCCGGGACGTTCATCGACGTCACGGAAAAGGCCGGGCTCCTGTCCACGGTGAACGGGCTCTCCGCCTGGTTCGATGCCGACGGCGACGTCGATCCCGACCTCCTGGTCTCGGCGAAAGATGAATTCGTCCTGTATCGGAACGATGGGGGAGCTTTCCGGGAAGAGCGGCTGGGGCCGAACTCCCATGCCCTGAGCGGTGCGCCGCCGGAATACCGCCAGTTCGGACGCCCCGCATTTTCCGATTTCGACGGCGACGGGGACATCGATATCTATGTCGCCTCGGCCAACGGCAGCACCCTGATCTTGAATCTCGGCGGCGCGTTCCGGCTCGAGGAGCCCGACGTGTTCGGGCTTCCCTCGCGGGCCGTCACGGCCGCCTGGGTGGACGCCGACAACGATTCTCTTCCCGACCTTCACAGCGTTCCGGACGGGCTGTTCCGGCAATCCGAAGAGCATCGCTTCAACCGGACCGGGATCCTCGCCGGCGGTCCGGATGAAGCCGTCGCCGCCCGCTGCCTCTGGTTTGACGCCGACAATGACGGGGACCGCGATGTCCTGATCTCTGTTCTGCCCCGGGAGAGCGAGGCCGAGAGGGTCTGGTCATCAAGATTCCTGAACAACGAGGGGTCGGGCCATCACTGGCTCGAGGTCCAGGTCGTCGGCCCGCCCGGGAACCGCGACGCCATCGGGGCCCGGGTGGTCGTCGAGCTCGGAGACGGGAGACGCCTGACGGATTACGTCGGCCTGTCGGAAGGATCGTACTATTCCCAGGGACATTACCGGTTGTATTTTGGGTTGGGCAAGACCGGCCGGCCGAAGTCCGTCTCGGTCCTGTGGCCGGATGGCGCGGCGGATATCGTCGAGGATCCCGCGCCCGACAGGCTTATGGTGTGCGGCCGCGGGCTGAGCGGCCGCGATTCCGGAGGCCCCGAGGCGGGGCGGCTACGCTAAGAACTCCAATCCCACCCTGAACCGTTTCTCGACCAGCTTGGCCCAAACCACCTTGGCGAAGACGGGCAGGGTTGTCTCGACCGCCTCCAGGGGGAAGTGAAGCCTTAAGACCTCATCCTTTTTCAGGGGATAGGCGGTGGATAAGCCCAACCCGTTCTTGCTGATGTCGACCCCGGCTCCCTCCTGCTCGATCGTGATCAATCCCTGAGCGTCGACATAGTTCAGGTCGAACTGGATCGGCCGCTCAAAAGCGCTCCGCGGGGATGACCTTTTTTCCTCTCCAGCTCTCATGGTCCCTGGGTCCTCCTGGGCTCAAGTGTTTTCTGCCCTATTAAATACCGCTTTTCCCGGCAAATGTCCATCCCTCGAAAGAAGGATTTTTTTTCTTTACAAATCCCGAAAGATCATAAAATATAAGGATATCGAGGTCAAGGAATATCGCATGCGGAGTTATCTGGACATCGTCAAGGCGAGGTCGAACCCGGGGATCCTCATCCTGGACGCGAAAGGCAGCCTGGTCTATTCGAACGGCACGGCGCTCGATTACTTTCCCGGCCTCCGGAAAGGCCGGCTGCCCACGGAAATCCTGGAGCTGTGCCGCGGCCTCCGGGGCCAGCCGGGGGCCCAGGCCGTCCCGAAGGAGAGCGCCGCCTGCCTCGTCGTCGACAGCATCTCGGGCCTTCCCTTTTCCCTGCGCGCCTTTCCGATCGCCGAAAGACGGCCGGGCAAGACCGTGGGTTACACGATGGTCCTGGTGGAGAAGATTGTGGACCGGCATCTTGCGGATCTCGATTTTGACAGGCTCGGCCGGGACTACGGTCTGAGCCGGCGGGAAACCGAAGTCCTGGAGCTTATCAGCAAGGGCCTTTCGAACCTGGAGATCTCCGCCAGGCTCTTCATCAGCGAGTACACGGTCAAAGACCACATCAAGAAGATTTTGAGCAAGATGAACCTCACTTCGAGGTCGGGCATCATCGCCAGCCTGCTTAAGCCCCCGCCCAAGTCGGCCTGACCGGCCGAAGGAAAACAAAAAGGGGGAACGCGAAGGCGTTCCCCCGAAGGTCGTCGTGTCCGATATCCGGCTAGCGGATGTCCCTGCCGCCGGTCTCCGGACTCTCATCGATCCAGGGAATGGCCGTCGACTCCGCCCCCTCATCGAAACAATGGCCGGGTCCGATGATGCCCTCGTTGTACTTGGTCAGGAAGAAGGCAATGTCAACGTACGGTTGACGGTCCTGCTTGCGCACGCTGGACGGCGACACGCTCAGGAGAGTCTGCGCTTCGGCCATGGCGTTGACGAAATCGGCGTGGGAGATGTTCTTGTACGTTGAAGCGCCGGCCAGCAGGTTCAGATTGGCGGCGATGTACTGGTGGGCCAGGATGAAGTAGGCGTTGCCTTTCGGCTCCGTGGTCAGGACCTGGTACCAGGTGAGGCCGCTGCCCAGGAACGGCTCATCCGCTCCCAGCGGTCCGACCAGCGCCCAAGTCGGGTCCACGCGCGAAGCCGGTCCATAGATCGAATGCGTCTTCCAGTAGCCCTGGGTCTTCGTGCAGCCGTCTTCGATCCGGACGACGGAGACGGAATCAATGAAGGTTCCAAACGAGTCGGCATATCCATAGTCGGTGAACCGGAGCTCGGTATCCGGCCCGGTCGCCTGGAGGACGGACGTGTATTTCGTCCAGAGGATGGCGTTGCCGACGCCGGGGTCGCTCGCCGTGGCATAGGGCAGGCCCCAGAAGAGAACCTCCTGGCCGCCCCAATGCACCTTAACCCTGTTCTGCATCTGGCCCAAGTGCATGTTTCCGGCGCCGGGGCGCCCCCCGAGGACGAAGCTCAGCACGTAGGTTCCAGGCTGGGTGTTCAAAAGCTGATAGATCGAGATGGATGTCACCTCGGTTTCCGTGCCGGGGACGCCGTTGCGATGGGGAGGATTCGGCGCCGTCTCGGGCGCAAAGGGTCCGCTCCAGTCGCTGTCCAGCTCGGCCCACTGCGTGCCGGAGTCGGCGATGGAGTTGGCGCTGTAAACGCCGTTCTCCTGGAGCTCCAGCTGGGGCGGGGGGACGGGCAGCCCGTGTGTGACATTAAAGAAGTCGATCAGCCAGTCGCGGAGATCGGACCGCCACTCCACCGTCCAGCCGAGGTCATTGTTGAAAGCGGCCGAGTTCGGAAAGGAGTTCCACCTGGAACCGGGAGAGAAATAGGGGGCCCCGTTCGGCGTCGCCACGGGAGGGTTCTCAAAACCTCCGTTCTTGACGATATTCTGGGCGATCGCGGAGCCGATTGCGGCTAGGAAGATGATGATGGCGGCGACGATGAGTTTTGATTGCTTCTGGCCTTTCATGTCCTTCTCCTTTTTCAAACCTTGCGCTTAGCGAGATAATTCTAGGGTCGGCCGGGCGCTCCTGACAATCCCTCAAAGGTGGGATTTTTAGGCTTGACAGGGGAAAAATATTCGATTTCAGCCGGTTTTGCCGACTAAAGCAGGACCCGGCTCACGCCTTGCCCCGGTCTTCCACTTTTGACATTTCCGGAAATCTTCCCCACAATGCGCGCATGGAGCGCGCCGGTTTTCTTTCGAACTCTGAATTCGTCCGGAATGCCTGGCGCGCCCGTACCGTGGTTCCCGCCTTCAATATTCCCTACCTGCCCATGATGGCCCCCGTCGTGCGGGCCCTGCGGGATACCGAAAGCTTCGGACTGATCGCGGTCGCCCGCCTCGAGTGGGTGAAGTTCAAGGCTGGGAGCCTGGAGGCCGTTCAAGAAGAGTACGAGCGTGTCCGGGACTCGAAATATACCGGGCTTCACCTGGATCATGTCCCGGTGATCGACGAAGACAATGAGGAGGTCGATTTCGAGGACGTGATCCGCCGCGCGATCGACGCCGGTTACGGTTCCGTCATGGTCGACGGTTCCCGCCTGCCGCTCGACCGGAACATCGCGTGTTGCCGGAAGATCGCCGAGCTGGCCCATGCGGCGGGTATCCCGATTGAAGCCGAGCTCGGCGCCGTGCTGGGCCATGAAGCCGGACCGCTGCCTTCGTATGATGAGCTTTTCGCCTCGGGCCGGGGTTTCACGGACCCGGAAGAAGCCGTCCGGTTCGTCGGGGAAACGGGCGTCGACTGGCTGTCTGTCGCCGCCGGCAACGTTCACGGCGCCATCGCGGAGGCCGCCCGGGGGGCGAAGAAAATCCAGGCCCGCCTCGACCTCGACCGGCTCGCTTTGATCAGTCAGGCCGTAGGCCTCCCCCTGGTGCTCCACGGCGGAACCGGAATCTCCAAGGACTCGATCATGGCGGCCGTGCGGCGCGGCGTGGCCAAGATCAATATCGCCACGGCCGTCCGTCAGCCCTATGAGAAGCTGGCCGCAACGTCTATTCCGATGGCGCAGCGGGCGGCGTATGACGCCGCGGTGGCGATCGTGAAAACGGAACTCGAAGTCGCGGGCCAGGCGTCGCTCATCAACCCAGGATGATGAAAAGATGAGCGTACTCGGCATCGACCTGGGCACGACCGGCTGCAAGGCGGCCGCCTTTTCGAAGGACGGGCGTTGTCTCGGCCAGGCTTACCGGGAGTACGGCGCGATTCATCCCCAGGCCGGGCGCGTGGAGCTTGACAGCCGCGAGGTCTGGGGAAAGGCGCGCCAGGTGATCCAGGAGGCGGCGGCGGCGGCGCGCCGCGACCCCATCACGGCCCTGTGCACGAGCTCCTTCGGCGAAGCCTTTGTGCCCGTCGACGCCAACCGCGGCATCCTGGGCAACAGCATCCTCTGCACCGACCTCAGGGGAACGGAGTACTCCGACGCCCTGGCCCGCGATATCGGTCAGGAAGCATTCTACAGGATCAACCCGAACATCCTCGGGCCGCAATATTCCCTTCCCAAGCTGCTCTGGCTCCGCGACCATGAGGCCGGGCTGTTCGGCCGGGCCGACCGTTTCCTGTTCTGGGCCGACCTCGTGCCGTATCTTTTGGGCTGCGAGCCCACGGCCGTAAATTCGCTGGCCAACCGCTCCCTGCTCTTTGACCTCGCGAAAAACGACTGGTCGGATGAGCTCCTCTCGTGGAGCGGAATGGAGCGCCGCCGGCTGGGCCGCATCGTCCCGGGCGGGACACTGATTGGCGCCGTTTCCGGCCGGGTCGCCGCGGAGCTCGGCCTGCCCCCCGGCGTCGAGGTCGTCTCGGGCGGACATGACCAATGCTGCAACGCGCTCGGCGCCGGCGCCATCGAACCCGGCCGGGCGGTCTGCGGCATCGGCACTTTTGAATGCCTGACACCGACTTACGGCGAGATCCGGGAGCCCCTGCGCATGTTGGATCTGCGGCTGAACATCGAGCACCATGTTCTGCCGGGCCTTTTCGTTTCGTTCTTATATCATCAGGCGGGAATTCTCGTGAAGTGGTTCCGCGATACGTTTGCCGCCGCTGACGCGGCGGCCGAGGGCGCGGATGTTTATTCGCTTCTTAACAGCGAGATGCCGGAGGCGCCGACAAATCTCCTGGTGCTGCCCCATTTCGACCCGCCGCTGTGGCCCGAGCACCTGGTCGATACGTCCGGCATCATCCTGGGACTCAAGACCAATACCACACGCGGCGAAATCCTCAAGTCGATCATGGAATGCGAAACGTTCTACTTCGTGGACAGCCTGCTGGCGCTCGAGGAGCTCGGCGTCGGGACCAGGGAATTCACGGCCACCGGCGGGGGTGCCAGGTCGGACGCCTGGCTCCAGATCAAGGCGGATATCTTCGGAGTTCCATTTGTCCGGCCCCGGATTTCCGAGGGCAGCCTCGTCGGCGCGGCCATGCTGGCCGCCCTGGCCACGGGTGTGTTTGGATCGGCCGCCGAGGCGGCGAGCGTCTTTGTTCAGCGCGAGCGCCGCTTCGAGCCCGACCCGTCACGGCATGCGATTTACCAGGAGAAGCTCAAGCTCTATCGAGAGGTCTTCCCCGCCACGCGCCGCCTCCTCAGCCGGCTCCACGGGGGGGCTTAAGGGATCGCCGCCCTCTCCCTTTACCGCGCCTCTTCCATTAGCGCCTGCGGCCAGACGATCAGGTCACGTAGCCGCCGTGGGCGGCCACCAGCTCCCCGACGCGCAGGACGCGGCGTTCCAGCCCGTCCGGGGGCACTTGGTCGGCGACGCCCAGCACGTAGCGCGGCCGGGAGGTCATCACCTTGAGTACCGACCGGACATGCCGCTCGAATTCGGCGTCGGAGACCAGGTCCGTGAAGTAGACACCCGGCAGTCCGCCCCACAGGATGGTGGATTCGTTCCCGCTCCACTCCGCCCAGCGCTCGACCTCCAGATCGCCAACCGGCGCGGGGGTCATGGCTTCGATGAACGTGAACCCGGCGCTCGAAACCTGCCTGAGGAGCCCCTTGAGGGTGCCGTCAAGATGAACGCAGGAATGCTTGCCGGCCGCCCGGATCAGGCCTGTCCAGGTCTCGTGGTAATCCCGCATGAACAACTCATAGAACCTGGGACCAACGACCTCGGAGGACAGGTTTTCAGGGATCATGAGCACTTCGGCCGGGCATTCGAGCGCCAGCCGGGCCGCCCGGTCATGGGCTTGGCGGACGGCAGCCAGCGTCTCCGCCAGCTGTCCGGGGTCATCGGTGAAGATCTCGGTGACCGCCGCGATGCCGGCTTCGAGGGCGACCATTTGCATGAACGGACTCTTGGGCAGGTAGCACAGCACGACGCCCATCCCGCCAACCTGGCGCCGGCGGATTTCGGCAAAGGCGTAGTCGGTTTCATAGCGGGTGTTCTCGAAAAGATAACGGTAGGGCTTGAGGTCCTTGGGCGATTTGACGAAGTATTCGGTCGGAGCCTCGGCGAATGAGTCGGGAAGCCAGGTCCAGGTCTCGGTCAGCGCGCCGTGCGGCGTTTCGATTTTCCGGCGTCGGGCCGGCCCTTCCTGCCATTCGGATACCCGGCAGTTTTCGATGAAGGTCTTGAACGGGAAATAACCCTGAAGATAAAAACCGACGCCGAGATCGCGATGCCACGCGATATATGCGTCGCTCGGCTTGAAATCCTTGGGCTTGAGGCCGCGGCCGATGAGCGAAGTGGCCCAGTAATCGAGGTCCCCGAACCAGGGCACCCGGTCGGGCGTCCCGCCCGAGAGGAGCGTCAGGAGGCGTTCGCGGCCGGTCGGCATGGCGTAGTTCTTTACTTGCTCCCTATTTGAATTCGAAAACGTACTCCTGGATGCCGTGACGCATGAGGAACGAACTGGAGACAGTGAATCGGGCCATGAGTCGGACGATATCGCGCGGCTGATGGCGCGGGCCTGGTCTCTTATCCCGGGTTGGTATCTCGTGGGTCAGCTGTTCGCGGTTGAGGATTCTGAACACCGTGGGTGAGGCAGGGATCTCCGGCAGAGATGAGATCAGCGCGAAAAGCCGGGTCCCCGGACGGCACCAGCGGCCCAGCCTCTGAACGAGCGCTTCGAGTTCCCGCAGATCGAGGTAATTAAAAAGGTCCCAGGCCAGGATAATGTCGAAGACCGTTTCGTCACTGAACGGAAGCAGCGCGGAAAATGCCGCCCCCTCGGACTCCTTCTCCGGCGCCACCGCTGCCTGCCCCTCCCGATAGCTGCGATAGAAGTCGAGGATATGCAGCCAGCAGGAGAATTGGGACCAGAACAGCACGTTGGCTTCGCGGGCGGGGCCGAGGTCCAGGATGGAGTAGCTTCGATCGCCCCGCACCTGGTCCAGCAGCGCAGTTAGCCCGAGCGATTTGTGCACTGCCGGCGAAACCTGCGTTTCTTGAGGAGCACTTAGAGTCATGGGAGGCTGCGTCGAGAGTCCTGACTGCAGGCCGCCGGTCGGCGGCCGTCTCGCGCCGTCGGAATCAGACCTTATCCCCGGTCCTCTCCTGTCCAATCACCTGCTGAGGCGAAGGCTTCTCTGCGGCTTTGTGAGTATGTAACGGTTTTGATTCCTCGGCCGGTTTGGAAGTCATGTCAATGCTGCCCTTGAAGTTCGACCCGTCCTCCAGGCTCACTCGCGGGGCGACAAGGTTGCCTCGCACCGTGCTGGATTGCCGCAAGGTAATCTGCTCCGACCCAAAGAGATTGCCTTCGACCTCTCCCATAATGACGATGTTCCGTCCCTGGATATCAGCCTTGATGCGTCCGCTCGTGCCGATTGTGACGCTGTGCTGAGCCAGTTCGATCTTTCCTTCAACCCGGCCCTCCACTAACAGATCCTCGTCGCCCGAGACGCTGCCCTCGATCTTGATAGATGGACCGATCAAAGCCCGTTCCTTGGCAGGCTGGGGCTGACTTCGCGGGGCCGCCGGCTGTGGCGGCGGTTGCCAGGAAGGCTGGGTGGGAGGGATGTCCCCGTCCGACTTTTTCCAGATCATTGTCTTCTCCTTACCTTGAGATTCACCGTCAATTCCTTTTTATCCCGAGCGGCCCCAGGAGTCAAGGCCGCGGTCGCCTCCCGAGCCGCCCCCGGCGATTGGCCAGCGAGCTCGAGACTTCAAGTGCAACGGAGCGCTCCATGGCTCAATCTTAGGTTTTGTCGGTGCACGTCAGCGCAGAATGAATCCGCGCCCAACATTGTGGCGAATTCGCCACGGGAATGTTAGACTGGGACCGCAACACAGGAGTCTCAACATGACGCATCAAAGCGGCGGACAGCGATATGACATAAGGGCCAACCGCGTGGCGCGCGCCATCGCGGGGTTGGCGCTGATCGGGATGGGTTTGACCGCGATGGCTGTATCCTCGCAAGAAGCGGGCGGCGTCGCTGAATTGCGCTCATTAAAACCGGCGGAAATCCTGACCGTCCTCAACTTGGACGGTCCGGCGCTCGAGGCCGCGCGCGAACGGGCCGCTCAAAATGACCGCCCCGGCGCGTTGGCCGCCCTCCTGGCGTATTACCGCGCTAAGTATCCCCTGCCGGAAAAATCCACGACGGCGGAAGCGCCATCTTTCGAGACTGCGGACGATATCGTCCGCCGCGTGTTCCAATGGGGACCGTATGAACCCGCCCAGTACGGTCCCGAGATGGATTGGGCCTGGGACCCGCGCGGCGACATCGAGTGGGTCGCGGCCGTGTACCGCTTCTACTGGGCGCGGGAGCTGGTCGAGGCTTACGGCGCGACCCACGACGAGAAGTACGCCGCGACCTTCGTGGATTTGACCCGCGACTGGATCGGCAAGCATCCTCTCGAACAGCACTCGAAGACGCACCCGGTGTACACGAACTGGCGCGGGTTCGCCTGGCTCGACATCCAGACCGGCATTCGCGCCACGAACCTTTGCGCGGCGTTTCCCGTGATGATCCACGCGGCCGCCTTCACGCCGGAATTCCTGGGCGTTTTTCTCGCCTCGCTATACGATCATCAGGTCAAGACCGAGAAGCTGCCCATGAACGTCATCCACAACAAGGCCGTTTTCGAGCAGCGGGGGTTCGTCGCGGTGGCGTACACGTTTCCGGAATTCCGGGACGCGCCGCGCTGGCTGGCCCTGGCCCTGGACCGCACGCGAGAGAATCTCCTGGCGCAGACGACCGCCGACGGCGTGCAGCGGGAATGGTCGGGCGGGTATCACTTCGGCGTGCTGCGGGACGCCGTCGAGATCATGGGGCGGGCGAAGGAGCGGGGCGTCGCCGTGCCGGAAGATTACGCGGCCCGTGTCCGCAAAATGTATGAGTACATACTGGCGATGACCGCGCCGGACCTGACATTCCCGATGTTCAATGACGCCTCCCGCGCCATTGACCTCCCGGCGGAAAGAAATCGCTGGCCCCTGTATTCGACTTTGAAGGAGGCCACAGACCTCCTCGATGATTCGATGTATATCGCGCTGGCGGACCTCGACCGAGGGCGGCTTCCGGCGCAGACAAGCTACGCCTTCACCGAGGCGGGCATGTACGCCTTGCGCAGCGGCTGGGATCCCGATTCCGTGTACCTCGCTCTCCATTGTTCTCCACCCGCGATCTCGGGACATGACCAGCCGGACAACGGCACCTTCGAACTCTGGGCCTACGGCCGGTGGCTGATGCCGGATACGGGCTTCTTCACGTACGGCCATGACGCGGCCGCGCGCAATTGGCACCGGCAGACCTCTGTCCATCAGACGCTCACGCTCGATGGCAAAAACGCCGAGGCCGCGGGCCGCCACCGGCTATGGAGAAGCGAAGAAAAGTACGACGCGCTCGTCGTCGAAAACGAGAGCTACCCGAACCTGCTGCACCGGCGCACAGTCTGGTTTGTGGATCGCGCCTTTTTCGTGCTCCTGGACGAAGCGATCGGGGAGGCGTCCGGCGCCCTGGACCTCCATTTCCAGTTCGCGCCGGGGCCGGTCACTCTCGACGCCGCCGGGCACTGGGTCACGACCGGATTCGGCGATGCGAACGTCCTGGTCTGGCAGGGTCCGTCGGCGGCCGTGACCCTCGAGGAAGAAGAAGGGTGGTTTGCGTGGGCGTACGGGAAACGGACGCCGCGAAAGGCATTTCGTTTTTGCCATGAGCGACCGGCGCCGGCCGCCTTCGTCACGCTGATCGTCCCTTATCGAGGCCAGCAAAGGCCGGCTGTGGCCCTGTCGAGCGAGAAAGCTTTTCAACCGGGCGCCGATGCAGTGAAGGTCCGCGTGACGGTCTCCGGCAGGTCATGGGAACTGAGTCGGGACTTGGCATCGAACGCCGCGGCGTGTTCCTTGCTTGCTCAAAGAGATAACTGAGCTTGCTGTGCAGCTTATCACTGCCTTGAGGCCGCGTTCGCCACGAGCCGGATCGGGCCCAACAGTCCCGATGTCACAGGGCGAATCTGGTCCATATCCTGGGCCTGGAACCGCTCGCCGTACCGGGCGTTCAATGCCCGGTAGTCGGGGAGCGGCCGGCCGGCCATGTGGTTGACCGCAAGGTTGGCCACCTCTATGCGGACCTGGTTCTCGCCGGGCTTGCGCCTTCCTTGGCCTAGGCCTCCAGCTTCCGCATCGTGGCCGGAGGTACGCGCTCAACGCCGGCCAGCACCACCACGCGGTACTCCACATCGCCGAACGCCAGGGTGCTGGCAGCCACGGCCGCAGGTCATAGCCGCGCCTCTTCTTGAACTCGTCGAGGAAGCCGGATGTCCAATCCTCGCCGGCCACCTCCAGGGGAGATGAGTGTCAAATCCATCACCCCAGATGCTCCATTGACAAGCCGCCCGGCAGGGCTTATTATTTTAATTAGAAGAAAATCTATGGGAACGGACTGGTTTCCATGAAAAAGATACTAATCGGTCTGGCCGTTGTGGGGCTTCTGGCATTCGCAGAGTTCCTCGACGCCGGGCAAGCTCCTCTCGGGGGAGAGCAGCTCTACAGTCTGAAGTGCGGACGGTGCCATACCGCATATGCCCCGGATAAGTATTCGGCTGAGGAATGGAAAACGGTGCTCCGAGAGATGGGGTCGCTGGCCGGCCTGACGGAGGAAATGGAGCGGGAAATTCTCCAATTTTTGGCCGCGCCTTCCGCCCCTTCTGAGAAAAAGGCGCTCCCCACAAGCCCCGTCCTGGCCGGCTACCTCTACACGGAGTATTTCTCCTCTCCGGACGCGGTGGATACGTTCGATATGCATTATTTCAACCTCAACCTCGCCGGACGGGTCCATGACCGGGTTTCCTACCGCGCGGAATTCGAGTTCGAGCATGGCGGCGGGGCCAAGGATCCGCCGTTCGTCGAGCAAGCGTACTTGGATGTCTGGTTCGGCCGCAACACCGCCCTCAGGGTGGGGGCCATGATCGCGCCGTTCAACCGTTTCGACGAGCTCCACGGCCCGCTGGAAAACTACCTTGTGACCCGGCCGGGCCTTTCCCGGGAGATTGGCGTCAGCGCCTGGAAAGAAGTGGGTGTTGACCTCCATGGGAGCTTCGTCCTCCATAAGAGCCTCTACCTCAATTATGATGCTTATCTCATCAACGGACTGGGCGCCGGCAGCCGATTGCGGACCAGCCGTCAGTATCTCGACAACAATGACGCCAAGAGCCTCGGTTTCCGCCTGAGCTGTGTCCTGGCCGACGCTTGGGAGGTAGGCGCTTCTTACTATGGGGGCGCTTGGAACCCGGCCGGTGACTTGAACCTTGAGATGGCCGGGGTTCATTTTCTGGGAAGATGGGGCGACCTCCAACTTTTCGCCGAATACGCCCGGTCGGTGTCCGAGAATCCGACGCCCTTCGAGGATGGGAAAGCGACCGGATTTTTTCTTCAAGGCTCCTATCTCTTCCAGGGCAAGTTCCGACCTACACTCCGATACGGCACTCTGGATTACCTGGACCCGGGGGCTGTCCTCGGGCGCAGCCCGACAAACTACGATGACCGGGCGCTGGCGCTGGGCTTAAGCTATTATCTAACACCGGCCATCGTCTTTAAAGTCGAGTACGACGTCGTTACCGAGGGCACCCGCTTGGAAGGGAAGGACAATAACCTCCTGGCCTTCCAGGCCGCTCTCCGGTTTTGAGGCCGGACATACGGGGCGGGGCCGGGGAATTGAATCTCGCCGAGAGCATCGCGGAAGCCCGAAAAATCCAGCTCGAGCTGGCCACGCGGGTCCGCTGCGTGCCGCTGAAGTCTCCGCTCCGGTTCGTTGCGGGCGTCGACGCCTCCTTCTCCGGGAATCGGGTTTTCGCCGCGGCCTGCCTGTATGCGCTTCCGTCACTTGAACCGGTCGAGGATGCCACCGCTTCGCTCGAGCTCGATTTTCAATATGTTTCCGGATTTCTCAGTTTCCGGGAGGGCCCCGCCATCCTGGAAGCTATCGCCGCGCTCGGCCGGAAGCCCGACCTGATTCTTGTCGACGGGCAGGGGATTGCCCACCCGCGAGGCCTGGGCATCGCCTCGCATCTCGGCGTCCTGCTTGGGGTCCCGGCTATCGGCTGCGCCAAGTCCCGGCTCGTCGGCGAGTTCCGCGAGCCCGGCCGCGAGCGTGGCTGCCGTGCTCGACTCGAGTTCAAGGGGCGGACCGTCGGGGCCGTCGTCCGAACCCGGACGGGAGTCCGGCCCCTTTTCGTCTCGCCGGGCCATCTCGTCGACCTCCCCGGCTCCGTCCAAATTGTCCTCCGGACGGCCGCCGGGTTCAGGATTCCCGAGCCGCTGAGGCGGGCCGATGCCCTATCCCGCGCCTCCTCAAAAGCCTGAAGTGGTACCCTATATGAAATCCGGCTATGATATTAATCTACTCAAGAACACTAAGGCCCAACCCAAGCCCGGTTGACGAAGGCTCCTATTCTTTGATACGCTCTGGCCGCCTCGATAAAAGGGATCAACCATGGCTATCATGTGCCCCAAGTGCCGGTTTGAGAATCCTAAAGACGCTTTATATTGTGGGAGGTGCGCGGCTCCCCTTCATTCTTCAAAGGATATCTCCGTATCCCGGACCGAAACCCTTCAAATTCCCATTAAAGAACTCGCTACGGGCTCCGCCTTTGCCGGCCGCTATCAAGTCATCGAAGAACTGGGTCGGGGCGGCATGGGGAAGGTCTACAAAGTCCTGGACACAGAAATTCAGGAGGAGGTGGCCCTGAAGCTTCTGAACCCTGAAATCGCCTCCGATGAAAAGACGATCGAACGATTTCGGAATGAGCTGAAATATGCGCGAAAGATCACCCACCGGAACGTCTGCCGGATGCACGATATCAACAGGGAAAATGACACCTATTTCATCACCATGGAATATGTGCCGGGAGAGGATTTAAAGACCGTTATCAAAAGGACAGGCCAGTTGCCTGAAGACGAAGCGGTGCCCCTCGCGCGGCAGGTCTGCGAGGGACTGGCGGAGGCTCACCGGCTGGGTGTCGTTCATCGTGATCTGAAGCCGCAGAATATCATGATCGACAGAGACGGCCATGTCCGCATCATGGACTTTGGAATCGCCCGGTCCCTGGCCGCCAAAGGCGTTACGGAAGCCGGAATGATCATCGGGACCCCGGACTACATGTCTCCCGAACAAGTGGAGGGGAGGGAGGCGGACGCGCGATCGGACATTTATGCTCTGGGAGCCACGCTTTATGAAATGGTGACGGGGCGCGTTCCCTTTGAGGGCGAGACGGTCTTGGTCATCGCGATGAAACAGAAGGCGGAAATCCCCCTGAGCCCCAAGGAGATCAATCCCCGGCTCTCCGATGAGCTCACCA
>Ga0154742_1102_pt1 | contig 20264 bp, 14 predicted proteins | sample Rifle2008BG16ft_FD_105750 | JGI IMG/M metagenome (GOLD analysis project Ga0154742, IMG submission 105750) | Candidatus Aminicenantes bacterium RBG_16_63_16 | reverse complement strand
TGATCGAAGCCCTCAGCCGGCGTGTGGCGGCGATGGTGAAGACGCTCGGGGTCAATCCCCGCCGCCGGACAGTCCTCGCCGCAGGCGGGGGCAGTCAGAGCGCCTTGTTCGTGCGGACCGTCTCCGAAGCGCTCGGCGCACCCGTCCGCGTTACAACCGCCAGCCCCGTCATGGGCGCGGCGCGGATGGCGGCCGAAGCGATCGGGCCTTAGGGGATGGGCAGAATTCGCCGCTCTATCGTCGATCTCAATTTCACACGGGAGGATTTCCTAAAAAAGACTTATCCTGGCACCCCCCTTCCTTTTCATCGTGAATCTTTCCGCTTCTATCATCAGGAGGGCGCAGAAGATCCCTTCCAGCGTGAGCCGCTTGGGCAGCGGCTGGCTTAGATCCGCCATTATTCTTTTCTGAAAAAGGCATGACATTCTGGTCCCGCGATCATGACGACCATCTTCTCCGGTTTATCCGCCAGGAATTCATCACATGCTTTCTTTACCCCGGGAAGTACGTTGTTCAGATCGAGAATGGCCGGATCGCAATAGTCATCTACGACCACCACCGCGTTCTTTGACAAACGAGGATAGACAAAGTTCAAACTCTCCAGTATAGAGGCATAAAAATCTCCGTCCAAGTGGGCAAAGGAGATTTGCTCGGGAAGTTCTGTCGGCAAGGTGTCTTTGAACCATCCGGGGTGAACCGCAGGCATTTGGGCATTATGTTTCTTGAAGTTTTCAATAAGTCTATCTTGCGTTGTTGTGAGCATGCCTTTCTTCCAAGTTCTGTCATAAGGACTCGGTTCCGGTAAGCCCTCAAAGGAGTCATAGACATGCAGGGCCTTATGGGAACCATAGCTGTCGAGAGTCTGCCGAAGCAGGATGGCAGTATTGCCTTCATAGCATCCCAGTTCAACGACGTCACCGGGTACTTCCATGACGATGGTTTGGACAAGACAGTGATATATGTTGATGGCCTGCTCAATACTTGTCATATAACCTTTAAGCATGTGTTCTTTGTAGCGATAGGATTTCCTGATGTCATAAAATTCATTCCAGGCGTCAAATCCGAAGGACAGCTTGAGTATCGAGTTGTGCCTATTGAAGAACCTGATGCAGGGGGGAAGAACCCGGCCCATCAGACGGGTCCACGAATGAGCCTGCATAATTTTATCAACTTCGTTCTCTCGCAGTCCAAGGATAAAGGCGTTGTCCATTGATGTTCTCCCTGCGACAAGGCATCAACTCAGAGATCTGTTTTAAGGATCCTTAAGCTGAGGCAAGTGATTCTTAGCCAAAAAATTGCCACGATCAGCCGTTGGGGCGCCAGGAACTGAAGACCTCTTGATTTCTCCGAAATCTTCTAAAATATATTGCATTTTTCAGGGGACAGTGTCAATGATGATGCCTGTGCGAGTATCTTGATGGGCATGATCACTCTCGATGAGAAATACAAGGCAACCTATCTTGAAGAGCTCTGCGAGTTCATCCGCGTCCCCAGCCGGAGCACACCCGAAGGCGGCGAGGAAGGCCCGTTGCAGCGCCTGGTGGCCAGGAGGATGAAAGACCTGGGCGCCCGGGTCCGGACGTTCGACCCCGCCGATATCCCCGGCTTTCTGACCCATCCGCTGTGCAGCCAGCCGGACCGGCAGTATGCCGACCGGCCGACCGTCCTCGCCGAGACCGGTCCGCCGGACGCTTCCGCCCTTCTCGTCCTGGCCCACAGCGACACCGTGCCGATTGCCAAGCCCGAGGAATGGTCCTTCGATCCGTTCTGCGGCGAAATCCGGGACGGAAACGTTCTCGGCCTGGGCGTTTCCGACGATAAATGGGGCACGGCCGCCCTACTGACGATCCTTCGCGTTTTGAAAGACCTGAATACGCCGCTCAGAAAACGGATCATCCTCGCCTCGACCGTCGACGAAGAAAACGGGGTTGGGAATGGCCTGCTGTTGCTGACCCTGGCCGGGGTCAAGGCCGAGGGGGCGATTTATCTGGATGGCTACCAGATGAACGTCCTGATCGGCAACCTGGGGGGAACATTCCTCTTGCTCCGGCCGCGAAGCCTCGCTGGAGAAAAGCTGAACGCCCGTCACGCGGAGCTGCTCCGCGAGGGATGCCGGCAGCTCAGCGGCCGACGCGCGGGCCTGTTCGATGGCACCTTTTACAAGGATAACGCCGTGCGGGGATCCTCGATCAACCTGATCGAATGGAAGGACGCCAAGGGCCCGTGTTTCAACATCAACTTTTACACCCTGCCAGGGGAGGATAAAAAGGATATTTGCGCCGAACTGGAAATGATGGTCAAGGAGGCCCTGGGCGAGGAGCTGCGCGATTATGAGTTGGACTACAGGAAGATCTGGTTCGAGCCGGCGCTGATCTCCCCGGACCTGCCGCACGTCCAGTGCCTCGCCGCGGCGGCCGAAGCGGTCCTGAACACGAAACCCGTCATAACGACGATCTCCAAGCAGGACGCCTTCGTCCTGACCAATCACGCCGGGATCCCCACCGTTTCCTTCGGCCCGGCGAGCCGGGTCGCCGGCAAGGGCGCGTTCCATAACGTCGATGAATGCCTGGCCGCCGAGGAGGCCTGGACGGGCTGCAAGATTGCCTGCCAGGCTGTTCAAAAATGGCTGGAGATATAACCTTTGGCTACCTGTCTGGATTTAGTGGAGGCGTTTCGGACCCGGGCCTCGTCCGGCCGGGCCTGAAGCGGGCGGCCCTTGTCCCCCAGCACACTTCCCAGCTGAGTTGACTCTTCCCGGTCAAATCCTTATTCTTACATTATTCAAGGAGAGGAAGATTGGACCGCCAATGTCCCAAATGCAATACCGTCAATCCTTCTGATTCCAGGTATTGCAGGGAATGCGCGACGCCACTGCCGGCCGTTGAAAAACCCGCTGCCTCACCAACGTTGATTTATGAAACCCCCAGAGAAAAATTCGCCTCGGGTTCCACCTTCGCCGGCCGGTACCAGATCATTGAAGAGCTGGGAACGGGAGGCATGGGAAGCGTTTACCGGGCGATCGACAAAAAGCTCAATGAAGAGGTGGCCTTGAAGGTCATCAGGCCCGAAATCGCGCTCGATAGAACGACCCTGGACCGCTTCAACAATGAGATCAAGATCGCCCGAAAAATCGTCCATCGGAACGTCAGCCGCATGTATCACCTGAGTGAGGAAAAGGGCATTCACTATATTACGATGGAGTATGTCCCCGGTGAGGATTTAAGGCGCATGCTCAGGATGTCCAGGCGGATGGAAATCGGCACGGCGGTTTCGATCGCCAGGCAGGTTCTGGAAGGGCTGGCCGAGGCCCATCGGTTGGGAGTTGTCCATCGGGACCTGAAACCGAGCAACATCATGATCGATAATGAAGGCCAGGTCAGGATCCTCGACTTCGGCATCGCCCGCGCCACGAAATCGGAGGCGATCACGGAAGTCGGAATGATGATCGGCACTCCGGAATACATGTCTCCCGAACAGGTGGAGGGAAGGGAGGTCGACCAACGTTCAGACCTTTATTCCCTGGGAGTGATTCTTTTCGAAATGGTCACGGGCCGGGTCCCCTTCGAGGGGAATACCCCGTTCGCGGTGGGCCTCAAGCACAAAAGCGAGCCGCCCCCCAATCCCAGGGAATTCAACAGCCTTATTCCCGAGGATCTCAGCCGCCTCATCCTGAAATGCCTGGAAAAGGAGGGGGCCAGGAGATTCCAGAGCGCGGAGGCAGTTCTCTCGGCCCTGGCCGAGATCGAGAAAGCCTCGCCCGGGGCGGAGCCGGTCCTTCCCAAGAGAAAAACGATGTTTTCCAAAGAGGTCCCGGCGGCCTTCAGCCTGAAAAAGAAATTCATCCCCGGGCTGGTGGTCATCGCGCTGGCGGTGATCGGCATGCTGGTCTGGAAGCTCTCCCCAAAAAAGGAGGCCGCTCTTTCCGCTTCCGAGAAGCCGTCTCTGGCCATCATGTACTTCAAGAATAACACCGGAAACGTTAACCTCGATCACTGGCGAATTGCCCTGGCCGATCTGTTGATTACCGACCTTTCCCAATCGAGATACATCAGGGTCCTCAGCGGCGAAGCCCTCTACAACATTCTGAATAACCTGGACCAGGTCGGCGCGACAACCTATTCTTCCGAAGTGTTAAGGGAGGTGGCCTCGCGGGGAAGGGCCGACCGAATCCTGGTCGGGAATTATACCAAAGCCGGAGACACGTTCCGGATCAATGTCACGCTGCAGGACGGACGGGCCGGAGAAGTCATCGATTCGGAGAGCGTGGAAGGGATTGGGGAAGAAAGCTTCTATGCCATGGTGGATGACCTCACCAGGAGGATCAAAGCCAGCTTTGAAATTTCCGAGGAGAGAATTACCGCGGATACCGATTCCAATGTCGAGAAAATCACGACACGTTCTACCGAAGCCTACAAGCTCTACAGCGAGGGAAGGCAATACCATCTCAAGGCCGAATACGTGAAAAGCATCTCGACCATGCAGAAAGCCCTGGACATCGACCCCGACTTTGCCATGGCCTGGCGATCGGTGTCCGTATCTTACAGCAACATGCATCTGAGGCCGGCGAGACTCGAGGCCATCCAGAAGGCTTTTGCCCTGAGAGACAGGGTATCGGAGCGAGAACGCTACATCATCGAGGCGGATTATTACAGGACCTCGGAAAAAACCTACGATCAGGCGATGGCCGCCTATTCCAAGCTCCTCGGGCTCTATCCTGACGACTATATTGGCAACACCAACCTGGGCATCCTGTATTTTGAGCTGGAGGAATGGGATAAAGCCATCGAGCTCTATGAAAGGAATATCCAGAATAATCCCGACACCCGATTCCCTTATGAGAACCTGGCCGAAGTGTACGAGGCCATGGGATTATATGACCGGGCCGTTGATATTCTCGAACGATTTCTCCGGGCGCATCCCGGTACACTCGGTTTCTATCTCAAGCAGGCGAGAGTTTATTTCTTCCAAGGCCAATACGACCTGGCTCTGGCCAAGACAGAGAAAGCTCTCTCCTCGGCCCCTGAAGCCGTGAGGGTTCTTGATCTGGCGCGGGGCCACGTTTCTTTGTTGACGGGCGACCTGGCCGGGGCCGAGAGGCGATACCAGAGCCTGCCCGAGGGGAGCCAGGACAAAAGAATCCTCCTGGCCAACCTCTTTACGCTTCAGGGAAGATTCGAGGAAGCTAAAAAACAGCTCTTGATGAATCCGGTCATGTCCGAACCCCTGGCCTATCTCGATCTCAGGAGCGGGCAGCCCCGGGAGGCCCTTCAGGAGCTTGAAAAGGTCTGGTCGGAGGCCGAGAAAACCCAGAGCCTCAGCTGGCAAATCAGGATTTTGACCGCGAAAGGGCTGGCCTATCTCCGGATGGGTGCCATCGAGGACGCCTTGAAGGCCGCCGCTGAGATCCGAGAATTAGTTCGCCTCGGCCTGGCTAAGAAGCACGTTCGATTCCACCAATACCTTATGGGGATGATAGAGCTTGAACGAAAGAACAACGTCCAGGCCGTCAGCCACCTGACCCAAGCCGTGGATTCGTTGTATGCTCCCAATGAGGCTCTGCCCCATATCCAAGCCTGGTTCATCAGCGGCCTGGCCAAAGCGCACTACGAGGCCGGAAATCTGGATAGGTCACGGGAGCAGTACGAAAAAATCGGCCTTCTCCACGTTGCCAGACTTGATTTCGGAGATTTATACGCTCGGAGTCTATACATGCTGGGGAAGATCGCCGAGCAGCAAGGCGATCAGGCCCGGGCCGCCGGACATTTCCGGAAATTCCTTGACCTCTGGAAAAACGCCGATCCCGGCCTTCCCGAAGTGGAGGAGGCCAGGAAGCAGCTGTGAGAAAGAGCCCGAGCGGCGCTTCGAAAAGGAGTAAGACCATGTCCCAAAATCTATGGCCGAGAAGACTGCTGACAATGGTGGCCAGCCTGTGGCTGATGGCGGCGGCCGTCCCTCCCACCGCGCAGGGAAACGGCCCCCTCCGCATCGGCCTGCTGAACGTGGACGGGCATGCCTGGTGGTTCGGCGGCTTTTTCAATCCCTACGACGAGGCGCGGCTGGAGAAAAATTTTCCAAGAGCCGCCGAGCGAAACCGCTTGATCCGGGGCGTCATCCTGCCGATCCCGAACGCCAGGATCGTGAAGGTCTGGGGCCAAGACCCGAAAGCCGCCCGGGAATTCGCGGCCACCTATGACAACCCTGAGGTGGTCGAAAAGCCCGAGGATCTGCTGGGGGGTATCGACGCCGTCATGCTGGTCAACGCCGGAGGGGACGGGAGCAACCATCTCGATTTGATCCGCCCTTTTTTGGAACGGGGCCTTCCCGCCTATATCGACAAGCCCATGGCCTTTACGGGTAAGCAGGCCAGGGAAATCGTCGACCTGGCGCAGCGCCACACCGCGCCGGTTTATTCGACTTCTGTTTTGCCCTACGTCGCCGAGTTGAGCTGGCTGTACCGGAAAGAAAAGCTAGGCAAGATCAACTATGTTCTCTCCCAGGGCGGGACTCTTATTCACGGCATCCTTACCAATTACGCCGGCCTTGGACCCGGGATCGTCTCGGTCCGGAATATCGGCGACGAGAAACGCGACCTCGTTCAGCTCCTCAAGGGCGACGGCGCGATGGGTTTGATCCTGATCGCCCCGGACATCCGCGATTCCTTGGGCGCCTATTTTTCAGTCGGCCTGATCGGAGAGAACGACAAGATCGATCCCGAGCCGATCCGGCCGAATCACTACCAGTACGGGGCCGCCGTGGCGATGCTGAACTTCCTCGAGATGGTCCGCACCGGCAAGCCTCCCGTGCCCTACGATCAGCTCGTCGAGCAGATTGAGATCTACGAAGCCGCCCGGCTGTCCAAGGCGCGGGGCGGCGCGGCCGTGCTTTTGACCGAACTCCGGTGACAGACCGCCCCGGCTCCCTTGACAACAAATTTCCGCTCTCTTACTGTTGACGGGGCGGGAAATGCTCCGTAAACACTTGTGGCCTGTCCCCTTCTGGATCCGCGCCTATGGAGGAAGCCATGACCATCGTCCCTCTGACCACGGAACACGAAAAGGCCTTCTGCGTCTGCCTGGAGGACTGGTCGGAAGAGATGAAGGAAGCCGGCGACCATAAAGCCAGGTGGCTCGAGAAGATGCGCGCCAGAGGCCTTCGGGTCAAGCTGGCACTCGACGAAGAAGGACAGGTCGGCGGAATGATCCAGTACGTCCCGATCGAGGAGGCGTTCGTCGCCGGCCAGGGCCTCTACTTTATCCACTGCATCTGGGTTCACGGCCGCAAGCAGGGCCGCGGGAATTTTCAGAAAAGGGGCATGGGGACGGCCTTGCTCGAGGCCGCCGAAAAAGATGCCCGCGAGCTCGGGGCCAAGGGCATGGCGGCCTGGGGGATGGCTCTGCCTGTTTTCATGAGGGCCTCCTGGTTCAAGAAGCACGGCTACCTCAAGGCCGATTCCCAGAGCATGCAGATCCTGCTCTGGAAACCGTTCGTTGAGGACGCCGCGCCGCCTCGCTGGGTCCGGACCAAGAAGAGGCCCGAACCCGAACCCGGCCGGGTCGCCGTCACCGCCCTCGTCAACGGCTGGTGCCCGGGGATGAACATGGCCTTCGAGCGGGCGAAACGGGCGGCCGCGGAATTCGGCGAGCGAGCCGCCTTTTGCGCGGTCGACACATCTGATCGCGAAACCTTCAGAGAATGGGGCGAAGCGGACGCCATCTTTGTGGACGGCAAGGGGATCCGCATGGGGCCGCCTCCCTCATATGAGAAGATCAAAAGGGCCATCGCCAAGCGTGTCAGGAAGCTGGTCGGGGCGAGGTGAACGCATGAAGACAAAAATCGTCAGCCTGTTGGTCTTGGCGGCGTGCGGCCTGGGGGCCGTCGGCGCCGTGGGCGACAAGGACCGCGGCACCGCTTTCCAGGCGAACCGGCCGGCGGCCCAGACAGCGATTGTCCTTCCGGAGCGGATCGACGGCGTCGCCCCCAAAGACATGATGAAGGCTTGGCTCAAGCGTCAGACCGACGCGGCGTTCGAGCGCTGGGCGAAAGATTACGGCGCGCTGACGACGCCCGAGGCGATCTCCGCCTACCGGGCGCGCCTGCGCGCGAAGTTCCTCGAGGCGATCGGCGGGCTGCCCGAGCGCACGCCCCTCAATCCGCAGGTCACCGGGACTCTCTCCCGCGACGGCTACCGCGTCGAGAAGGTCGTCTTCGAGAGCCGGCCAAAGTTCTTCGTCAGCGCCGCGCTCTTTCTGCCCGACGCGTCGCGGCATAAGCCGCCCTACCCGGGCGTCCTCGTTCCCTGCGGGCATTCCGAAAACGGCAAGGCCTACGAATCCTATCAGACGATGGCCGCCTCGCTGGCGCTCGCCGGCCTGGCGGCCCTTGTCTTCGACCCGATCGACCAGGGCGAGCGTTTTCAGCTCCTCGATGCGACCGGCAAACCCCTTCTCGGCGGCACGACGGCGCATACGATGGTGGGGGTGGGCGCCATGCTTCTTGGGCGGAGCGTCGCCCAGTTCGAGATCTGGGACGGGATGCGCGCCCTCGACTACCTCTTATCGCGCCCCGAGGTCGACCCCGCGCGGGTCGGAATCACGGGAAACTCGGGCGGCGGCACCCAGGCCTCGTATCTCATGGCTCTCGACGAGCGGATCAAGGTCGCGGCGCCGAGCTGTTATCTAACAGGATTCAAGGCGCTTCTGGCGACGATCGGCCCCCAGGACGGAGAGCAGAACATCTTCGGACAGCTCGCTTTCGGCATGGACCACGCCGATTACATCCTGATGCGCGTGCCGGCGCCGTTTCTTATCTGCGCGGCGACGAAAGACTTTTTCGACATCGGCGGCACATGGGAGATATTCCGTCAGGTCAAGAGGCTTTACACCCGCCTGGGCTTCGCCGAGCGCGTCGAGATCATGGAAAATGACGCTCCCCACAACTACAACGCGCTCCAGCGCCAGAGCGTCCTCCGGTGGATGGCCCGCTGGCTGAAGGCGCAGGACGAGCCGCTCGTCGAGCCGGCGGTCGCGACGTTCAAAGATGAGGAGCTCCGCGCCACGTCGGGTGGGCAGGTGATGCTCCTTCCGGGCGCGCGCTCGGCCTACGACTTCAACGCCGACCTCGCCAGAGAACTCGCCGCGAAGCGCGCGCCCCTGTGGGCCCGGGCGACCGACGGGGAGCGCCGCGCGAAGGTCCGGGCCGTCACGGGCATCCGGCCGCTCGGGGAGATCCCCGAGCCGGTGCTCGAGGACCGCGGCGAGGGGCGCCTGGTCGTCGTGCATGACGACGGCATCAGGCTGCCGGTCGTCGCGGCGAACGCCGCCGCGGCGGGCGGGCAGGGCCTGGTCCTGGCCGTGGCTGAGGACGGCAAGTCGGCGGCGCTCGCCTCGGGCGACGTGAACGCCGGCCGGCGCGCGCTGTGGGCCGTCGATGTGCGGGGCGCGGGGGAGACGCTGCAGACCGACCCGGCCTATGCCGCCGAGTTCGGCCCGAACCTGAACGAGGCCGTGACGGCGTACCTTTTGGGACGTTCCTTTTTGGCCATGCGGGCCGAGGATATCCTCGTCTGCGCGCGGGCCGCGGCGGCCCTGACCCCCAGGCACACGGTCGACCTCGTCGCTTTCGGCTCGGTGGGCGTCCCGGCGCTTCACGCCGCGGCGCTCGAACCGCAGCTTTTCTCGTCGGTCAGGATCGTCCGGTCGCTCCGCTCTTGGACGGGCGTCATCGACAGCCGCACCCACCGCGGTCAGTTCATCAACGCCGTCCACGGCGCGCTCGAGGTTTACGACCTGCCCGACCTCGCGGCCATGCTCGGCGGCAAGATCAAGATCGAAGGACCGCTCGACGCCCTCGGCGCGCCCATGGGAAAGCCGGCCGCAAAGAGGTAGCGGAAAGCGCTATCGCGTCGGCGATGGAGAGCACCCCGTTGTCCTTAAGGGAAAAAAGCCGGGATTCTTCCGGTGTTTTCTGTCGTCAGGGAATTCAGCCAACTGTAGGACCGGAGCTAAGCAAAAATAAAGAAAGGATCCACGATGAAACGGCGTGAGTTGCTCAAGCATGGCGCCGGTTTGGCTCTGTCCGGATTGGCCATGGAAAAGCCCTCCGTTTTCGGCAACGGTCCAAATCTGGAGGAGCGCGGTTCTCCGCTTCTCCCCTTCACGGCGGCCAAAACCGCCCTGGATGCGCTGCCGCCCTCTTCCCCGGCGTCTCCGATCTCGGCCGAGGACCAGCGCCGGCGTCTGGTCAACATTGGCGAATGCGAGCGCGGCATCCGGCGCTGCCTGAGGCGGCACCTCATCCAGGATTACCTGCCGGGACAGGTCGTTTACAACCTCGGCGAGTATCCCTGCCGGAAACCCTGGAACCCGGACGACTGGGATGAGGAAGCGCTGGATAACCTCAAGGCGGCGGGGGTGGAGCTCGTCCAGCTCCATGATGAATGGAATGATCTCCTGCGTCTGTTCGGGGCCCACAAGTTCCGGCCGCTCAACGAGCCCGGGTTCCGCCGGTTCGTTGACATGGTCCACGCCCGGGGCCTGAAGCTCATCGTTTATGCCTCGTCGGGGTTTTTCGACCGGCGCGACCCCGATTTCCGGGAGGAATGGGCCCGGCCCTGGGACCTGGTTGAGATCTATTGGCACTGCGCCTATTGTTCGCCGGCCAGTCCCGGCTGGCGGGCCTACCTCCTGCCCCGGATGACGGCGCTCCTCGATGACTACGGCGTCGACGGGATCTACAACGACCTGGGCTATAAGCCGATCTACCCGAAAGATCCGCCGCCCGCGGCCGATGAGGTGTTCGCCTTTGAGGAATCGGAAAAGCGGGACGGCGCCCTCGAGGATCTCCTCGGGATCATCTACGGAGAGGTTAAGAAGAGAAACGGGATCGTCAAAATCCACTACCATTCCCAAGCCCTGCCGAGGCTCGAAAACAGGATCTACGATTATCTCTGGGTGGGAGAGTCGGTCCGCGACGGCGACGGTTTGCGCGAGGCCGTGAAAGCTTATCCTCCTTATGTGGTGCCGTGCCTGGACATGAGCCGGGCGAAGATCGAACGGGAGGACGAACTCTATCTCCACGCGATCCCCTACATGCAATTTCCGCTCCTACTCGGCGGCCGGCCTTTCACCGGCGAGCGCGCGGCCATCCCGGGAATAAAGTATCAGCCGGAGGAGACCGATTTCTGGACCGCTCACTGCCGCAGGATCTGGCGCTATTATCAGGAGCATCCGGAGGGGCCCCACAGCTTTGGCTGGTGGGACAGCTGCCCGGGCCGGCCCGAGGCGAGGCCGACTTATGAGAGATGGATGAAACTTTACAAGCCCATGGTCGAACCGGGGACCGTCGCCTATCTCGAAATCGGGGACGGCGATTTCTTCACTGAATCGCTTCCGCCCGGGGTCGTGGCGAGCGCGTTCGCCAATCGCGACTTGTATCTGGTCCTGGCCAACTATTCGCGCGGCCCCGTCCGGCTCACGACAAGCCGGACCTTCGTGGCCGGCGATCAGTCCGGGCCGCCGGCGATGGACTGGTCGCTGCCGCCCCGAAGTCTTCTGATCCTGAAGCGGGCCCCGGACGGCGCGGCCGTCTGACGCCCCGACAAACCGTAATATCCAGGGGCGGATGCCCTCGAAAAGGGAGGAGGGCCTTCCCGGATTCAGCGCGGCAGGCCGATACGGAGCGTCCGCCCGACCCGCACATTTCTGACGACGTGCGATGTACCCGTCCACGGCGCGATGACCTCGATGTCGACGCGAGAACGCGCCCCGATCCCGACGTGCACGCGGTGCCACATCCCGCACCCGTAGCCTTCCGTAGAGGACACCTCCCGGCTGAAGAACAGCGCGCCGTGCGGCTTTCCCGGCCTCGGCAGGAGCGTCCAGGGGAAACCCGCCTCCGCCTCGTAGGCGTTGACGACCGCGCCGCATGACCGCCCGCGCGGATCGACGTCGACCCGGATCGAACCGCCGCCCCGCGTGGTGTTCTCGAGATATCGGGAAGGAAGCTCCGGCCACCACTCCCCGAGGAACAGGTCAATGTCGCCGTCCCGGTCGAAATCGCCGTTGACGCCGACCGGCCAGTAACGTGGGGTTCCCACATTCTCCCATTGGCTGATCTCCGGCGTCGCCGTCCGTCCGCCGAACAGCCCGGCGGGAGGCGTAAACCTCGGGACGCCGTTCACGGCGCCGGCGTGGCGCCAGATGGCCGGCTTCGTTCCGTCACCTACGGAGACACCCGCCACGATGTCGAGCCGCCCGTCATTGTCCATGTCGGCGAGCGTGACCTGGGCGGATTTGGTATCGATGAGGCCGATGCCGGACTCCTCCGTCACGTCGCGGAAGCGGGGCCGGCCGCTGGAATCGAGGCCGTCGTTGAGGTAGACATGAATCGGCTGGGGCCAGACCGACTTGAAGCCCGGATAAGGGTGCGCGCCGATCACGAGATCCGGCCTGCCGTCGGCGTTGAGGTCCCCGGCGGCGATCCCGGCCGACTCGTCGTCCCAGCCGCCGGTCTTCATCATGAACACGCTGGAGTCGGCTTCGGTAAAGCGGCCGTTCCGGTCGTTGACGAACAACCGCGCCCGCCCGTACGTGCCGGGGCCGGGCGGGTCCGCCTTGGCCCGCCGCGTCCCCGAGACGAGAATGTCCGGAGCGTGGTCGCCGTTGAGGTCGGTGGCGATGACGCCCAGTCCGCTCACGTCCGGCGGGATCCCCGAGGCGGCGGTCGCTTCGCGAAACGAGAGGTCGCCGTTGCCGAGATAGAGACGGCTCGACGGCGGGCCGAGCGGCTCCTGGGAATAGATGTCCTCGACGACGAAGAAGTCGAGTTTCCGGTCGTGGTCGAAATCGGCCACGGCCAGCGCCCGGGCGGCGATCTCGCCCGCCACCTGACCGAGGCGGGTGAAGCGGCCGGCGTCATTCCGCAGCAGGATCACCTGCTGGCCGTTTGTCGGCGGCGGCGTGTTTTTCGCGTATTGGTAAGGGTAGTAGTGCGAGATCAGAAGATCAAGGTCCCCGTCCCCGTCGAAATCGGCGAACGCCGCGCCGCTCGAGTTGCCGTCCCGCATCTCCGGGAAGGTGTGGTCGACGGTGAAGCCTCCCGGTCCGCCCAGCAGCAGCCGGTCGGGCGGGATCTCCTTCGCGCCGCGGTCCCCGAAGCGGAAAAACTTTTCCCTGGGCAGCTCCTGGTAGAAGCCGCCGACGTAGAGGTCGAGCCAGCCGTCGCCGTTGACGTCGGCCGTGCCGCAGGTGTGGACGAACAATCCGAGGAGAGGCTCCCACAGGCCCATCTCTTTGGTGCGCTCCTGGACCCTGATCGGCCCGAATTCCTGGGACTTTGGTGAGCTCCCGGCGTCCGAAGCAGTCGTGACCAAGACGGGGCCGACGGCGAGGGCCGCCAAGGTGAACAATCGGGCGATTGGCTTCATCTTTCTGACTCCTTTCAGTGATCAGCGGGAGCAATGGATCCCGTCGGAGCGAACGAAGCATTGCTGGGTGCCGCATCGTACGCCCCGGCGGCTGTTCCTGAGATCATTTCTCTGATTCTAGGAATGGACGGGAGGCGTGTCAATGTCCATGGGTCGCCGGCCCGCGTTGTTTGACATCTTGGCGCTGGGTGATTTATGTTTCATCATCGCGGCAGGATGAGGCCATTCCGAGGGGAATGCGGCCCCCGGCCCGCCTTTCATAGGAGAACGCAAAATGCCGTTCAAAAGATTCTGCCCGGGAGCATCCGTGGTCTCCCTCTGTTTGATCCTCACGGGCTTCTCCATCGGCGCACAGTCCCCAAGTTCCGAACCCACAATCCTCCGGGTTTACTCAATCGCTCTGAATGAATACGGCAGCGACTTTGACGGCCAGTGGCAGGGCATCACGGTCGCCTCGGACGGCAACTGCTACTTCGGCGCGTCCACCCACTCGAACCGGCACGGCGCGGGCTTCTTCCGGTTCGACCCGGTCCGCAAGAAGCTGACCGTTCTGGCCAGGGACATGACCCTTGTCTGCGGCGAGGACCTCCGGACCGGCCGCCAGGGCAAGATCCACAGCCCGATCGTCGAACACGAGGGCTGGCTCTATTTCGCCACTCACCTGGCCAACTACTGGCCGGAAGCCGAGGAAGCCTATCCGGGCGCCCATGTCCTCGGTTTAGAGCTGAAGACGGGGAAATTCCGCGATTTCGGCGTCTTAAAAAAGGGTTACAGCATCTACTCCTTCGTCAACGTCGACCCGGTCGGCAACTGCCTGTATGCCGTCTCCACTCCATTCGCCGAAGCGGACATAAAGAATGACGGATGCCGCATCTTCCGGATCGATATCGCCACCGGACGAAAGACCGACCTCGGGCTGGCGAAGCGCGGAAAGCACGGGGCCTTCTGGTCCTTCATCAACAGCCAAGGAGATTGCTGGTTCACCTTCTGGCGGGACAACGACGGCGATTTGTACTGCGCCCGCGGCCGGACGGGCCGGATCGAGAAGTTTCCGGGAGTCCTGCCCCGTGCGGAATATGCGTTTGCGGGCGGGGTCTCCCCGAACCAGGGGGACCGCGGGTGGACCTGGGTCGCCGCCCTCCCGGGGCAGGAGAAGTGCCTGTTCACCATGAGCAGCCACGGCGGTGGGGATGAACGGCTGTGGCTATTCGATCCGGCCAAGGACATCGGGTCCGGAGCCGCGTTCCGGGCGCTCCGCGAGGTGGGGCCGGTCTTTCTCGCTCTGTCTCTGGCCGGGGACCGGGTGTATTTCGTCCAGCGCGAGGATCCCGTCAGCAACCGGGGATGGTCCGGCGAGATGCACCGCGACGACCCGGTCGAGCTGTTGAACAAGCAGGAGAACTTCCATGTGCGCAGCGTCGCCATTGACGCCGCGGCCAAGGATCCCCTCCTTGATCACGGCCGGATTATCGATCAGGACGGCCGGACGCCGCGCTCCATCGACTCCCTGGCCGCGGATGAAAAGGGCCGCGTTTACATGGTCGGCGATTGGCACATCCTGCCGACGGACAAGGGCACGCTCCAGATCGAGTGGGAAAACCCGGACAGGAATTTCATGAAAGTCCGGCGCGGGCAGTTCTTTGCCTTCGCGGATGTCTCTGGTAAACTGAAATGAGGAGGATCCCATGAAAATCGGCCCCCAGAGCAAGCTCGACGAGCTGCTGAAAAGATATCCTTTTCTGCTGGACCACCTGGCCGGGCTATCGCCACGGTTCGCCCGGCTGCGCAATCCGGTCCTGCGCAAGACGATCGGCAAGGTGGCGACCCTCCACCAGGTCGCCGGTTTCGGGGATATCCCGCTCCCCGAGCTTCTGCTCAAGATCCGGGCCGAGATCAAGAGATCGGCCGGGGAAGATGTCGAGGTTGAGCCGGGCAGTGCCGCGCCGGCGCCCGTGGAAACCAAGGACGCCCGACAGGAGGTGCTCAAGGACATCATCCGCGAACTTCATGAAGGCGGGAATCTGGACGAGCAGAAACGGCGCTTCGCCGAGCTGATCAAGGACGTCAGCCCGACCGAGATCTCGGAGATGGAGCAAAAGCTGATCGAGGAGGGCATGCCCGAGACCGAGGTCAAGCGGCTGTGCGATGTCCATGTCCAGGTCTTCAAGGAGTCGCTCGAGGGCCAGCCGCTTCCGTCGGCCGTCCCCGGGCATCCGCTCCACACCCTGACCGAGGAGAACCGGGCGCTCGAGAAAATCCTGGCCCGGCTCAATGGACTCCTGGACAGGGCTAAATCCGATGACGGCGGCCCCGCCCTGGCCGGCGTCCGGGACGAGGTCAAGTCCGCCCTCGAGGACCTCGCTCAGGTCGAAAAACACTATCTCAAGAAGGAAAACCAGCTCTTTCCACTCCTCGAATCGAAAGGGGTAAGCGGCCCGTCCAAAGTCATGTGGGCCATCCATGACGATATCCGGATGATGATCCGGGAGTCACGGCGTCTCTTCGCCGAGGGGAAGGCCGCCGAGCTCGTGAAGATGGGACGCCGGCTGGCCGAGGTGATGGCCGATATGGTCTATAAGGAGGAAAGGATCCTCTTTCCGATGAGCCTCGAAACCCTGGACGAGAAGGATTGGGCACGGGTTAAGACGGGGGAGGAGGAGATCGGCTACGCCTGGGTGACTCCCGGGTCCGAATGGAAACCCGCGGCGTCCGTCGATGAGCTGCCTCCGATGCCCGAATACCGTCGGCCGGCGGCCGCCCTGGAGCTCGACACGGGAGCGCTGACCCCCGAGCAGGTCAACTTCCTGCTCAAGAACCTGCCTGTCGACGTCACCTTCGTCGATGAGGCGGACACCGTGCGCTACTTTTCGGCGGGCGCCGAACGGATCTTTCCGAGGAGCGCGGGGATCATCGGCCGGAAGGTCCAGGACTGCCACCCGCCTGATAGCGTCCACATGGTCAACCGCATCCTCGAGGCTTTCCGGAAGGGCGAACGCCAGGTGGCGGAGTTCTGGATCCAGTCCGGTGGCCGGTTCATCCATATCCGCTACTTCGCGGTCCGCGACGCGGCGGGTCGCTACAAGGGCTGTCTCGAAGTCAGCCAGGATGCCACCACCATCCGCCGGCTTCAGGGCGAACAGCGTCTTTTGGACTGGAAATAAAGCACCTTAACAAAAGCTTCGGCGGCCATCAGAGCTTCCTGTTGGACGAAATAAGGCGGCGTGTCCCAAACGTCCCGATAACCGACATGAGCGGGCAGGCGTCTCTCGACAATAAATCTCAGCCTCAACTCAATCGACTGTTATCATTAATACACAGCTCCACCTTATACCTGACACAGTTTCCGACATCACAAAAAGCGTCGGTCAAATTCAGGACCGGCAGAACGACGGCCAAGGCCACCCCCTTGATAATCATCCTTTTCTTGGTGTTGCCCATTTTATGTCGTATTCATCCCCCCGGAATAGATTTACGAGGCAAAATCGCCGCCCGGACGATCATCCGACCGGCGCAGGAGCCAGACCGCGCTCTGAACATCGCGCTCGATAATCGTCTCTTCCCGGCGCTCTTTTTCGACATAGGCGGCGATGTCGGAAGCCAGTTCGGGCCGCCGCCGGGCTAGGCGCCGGCCGCGCTCCTCTATCCAGGCCTGATAGCGCCGGTTCTGCGCCTCGGCTTCGGCGCGGCTGACCAGCTTCTCGGCTATAATCTCGTCGCCGTGCGCCGCCAGCTGCGCCACCGTCCGCTCACGGTCGAGCAAGGCTTCGTAACCGGGGAAGTCAATGGCGGCCGCGAGCAGGTAGCCGTCGTCGATGATCATCAGGCCGCCGGGGCGTGTGCAGCGGCGCAGGGCGCCGATCGTGTCGGCAGGGCCGCCGAAAACCGGCCCGACGGCCAGCAGCAGTACGGCGTCGTAGCCCGTCTCGTGGCCGGCCTCGCGGCGGATATCGCCGACGCGGAAACAACAGAGATCCGCGGCGCCGAGCTCCGCCCCCTGTTTCCGCGCCTCCTCGACAAAGGGGGTGTAGGCGTCGATGCCGGTAACACGGCAGCCCAGGGCCCGCGCCAAGGCGACGGCGACCGCCCCCTTGCCGCAGCCGAGGTCGAGAACCCGCGAACGGGCCCCGACCCCGTGCTCTTTGAGCCACGTGGCCACCAGTCCGGGGTCGCTGCCCAGCTCGTCGAAATCGGCGAGCAGCTCATCCAGATGCGGCAACAGACGGACCGAAACGCCGAAATAGGCCGCCAGTTCAACGTCCGTAACGTCGGTCATGGCCGAATCATACATCTCCTCCCTGCTTCCGGCAAGACGGACACTGATTTCAATCAACTGGGTCAGATCTCACCAGCGCTTGAGCGCTGATTCAGGCGGCGCACCAGATAACGATATGTTCTAAACCCGAGCCAGGAAGCGGCCCGCAAGCGCCGAAGAGATTGCTCTGCGGATGCGATCGCCTTCGACCCGGATAAACTTGCAGATCTCCCCTTTCCAATCAAAGGGGGACCTGCTATTCTGGCGCCGAGGCAGCCAAGCATGAGGATAGCCGCCCCCGATTGGCTGGGCACCGCGCGCCCGGCCTGTCTCAATGCGCTCGCGATCCCGCCCAATCTGGGAGTCGCCGTCCTGGCGCCTCATCCGGATGACTTTGACGCGGCCGGCACTACCCTTCGCCTGTTCCAGCGGAACGGGAACCCGATTTCGCTGGCCGTGCTCGCTTCCGGCGCCAGCGGCGTGGAAGACGGCTTCTGCACGCCGCCGACGAGGAAACAAAAGGCTGGAGTCCGGGAGAGCGAGCAACGGGCGAGCTGCGCCTTCTTCGGACTGCCGCCGGAGCAGTTGGTCTTTCTCCGGCTGGCGGAAGATGAAACGGGAAAACTTACGGACAGCCGGGAGAACCGCCTGGCCATCGGGCGCTACTTGCTGAAAAACGCTTCGCGGATCGTCTTTCTCCCTCACGGGAACGATACCAACCCGGATCACCGGCTCGTGTGGTCGCTGGCGAGCCGGGCGGCCTCAGAATTGGGCCTGGGCGTCACGGCGTTTCTGATCCGCGATCCCAAGACGGTGGCCATGCGCGTGGATGCTTACACGGCGTTTGGCGAAGAGGAGGCCGGCTGGAAAGCCCGGCTGCTGCGGTTCCATCAATCCCAGCACGAGCGGAACCTGAACACTAGACAAAAGGGATTCGATGACCGCATCCTGGATGTCAACCGGCAGGCGGCCAAGGAACTGGGAATCCCGGCGCCTTACGCGGAGGCGTTCGAATTGGAGTCGTGGGGCCGGACTCTCATTTCTTAGCAGTCAAATTCGATAACCAGCTTGTTCTTCCATTCAAAAACAAGGGCTTTGACCGCCTCGGTTTTATTATCTTGCGTATAAGGGGAGAAACCTTTCAGGTATTGGATTGAATACTTATGGTCGGTCCGGACATATTTTTCGTCCGTGATGGGAAAGCTTGAGGTGATCATCTGGCCCGAATCAGAGCTCAGGACGAGTTTGGCGGTTTTCGAGATTTCCCAGCGAATCCTGGCTTTAAACGTGCGGTAATACAGATCGGCTTCCGCCCATCCTTGTCCCATCTTCAGCTCACCCGTCCTGACAGTATACGCATCATCGCCGATCCGGAATGTGGAAAAGGAAGGATCATTCTTGGACTTATAGCCGATCAAAATCAGCCCGGCTTTGGCATGGGATAAATACACCATGTCCTGCTGGTCGAGCGCGTATTCGGAGGAAGGCCGGATGACTCGATTCAAGGCCAAAAGAGCCGAGATGCCGGCCGTGAACCCGTCTTTCCTCACGACGCCCAGGGGCAGGCGGATTCGGCTGTTCCCCTCCTTCCTGTTCTCCGGAACTTTGCAGCCGCCGGTCTGCATCAGGTCCAGCTCGTGATGGATGACGGCCAGGCCTTCGATGGCGAGTTGATTGTAATCCAGCCCCTCCAGGTTGTCCACGATGTAATACCTGCCCTGCGGGGTGAGCGAGTGCAGGGCCAAGCCGTAGTCGGTCCCCTTGGCCTCGTGGCAATTGGTCCGCTCGTCGGCGATCGAGATCATCCGGTAATCATGATTGACGAAGGAGCGGTAAAAGTCCCCGGCCTTGATGAATTTTTCCTGGGCTTTGTGCAGGCCGTCGAGCACATCATAAAGGCATCCCAAGGTCAGCCTGGTGTAGATGAGGGAAGGCCCACCTTCGTGGGCGGCGTTGGTGTTCTCCTCGAAATAGCCGTCCGGCTGGACGCCGTCGTACATCCGCCGCGCAAAATCGAGGGTCAGGTCCACCCATTCGGGGCGCTTGAGCACCCGGCCGCAATAATAGATCCCCTGCATGAAGACGGCCGTATGATTATTGGTAACAGACGGCGGCAGGTTGAGGTTCCGCTCCCCCGGGAAGAAGCCCTTGTTGTGCTCGATGGCCAGCTTGACTTCCTCGTCGATCAGCCCGGCGTACCAGCGCTTTTCCTCGCCGCTCAGAGTGGGCTCGAGTTTTCCGTAAGCCAGGGCCAGGTGGAGCAAAAGCCTCCTCAGCGGAACCGCCCAAACCCTTCCGCCCCAACTTCCCCCGACATCTGTCCCGAAGATTTTCTCCTTGTAATAACTGATGTTGCGCTGGATCTTCTTGAAGAGGTCGAGAGCCCGTAGATTCCCCTGCGCCGCGAGTCCGGCCAGGACCGAAATCCCAGTGGCCTGATAATCATAGAAGCTGACCACCTTCTCGATATACTTCAGTCCAGGCCGGTACTTTTCATCGAATTCCTCTTCATAAGGAAGATAGACGGCCTCCATGGCCGGGAGGATTTGCTTTTCAATCAGGCTTTGATGCCGCTTAATAAAAGCCTGG
>Ga0154742_1074_pt7 | contig 20437 bp, 15 predicted proteins | sample Rifle2008BG16ft_FD_105750 | JGI IMG/M metagenome (GOLD analysis project Ga0154742, IMG submission 105750) | Candidatus Aminicenantes bacterium RBG_16_63_16 | reverse complement strand
TCTGGCCTCTTTCGAGAGCGCCGCTTCGACTCCCGGCGTAAGTTTCTTGGCGTCGAGGAAAAGGAACGCTGCTTTGGGAGTGACGACGGCATAGGCGATGGCGACCGGGTTGAAGGCGACATCCGACCCCCGGATATTGAAGAGCCAGGCGATCGCGTCGAGCTGCGTGAAGATATGGGCGTCAGCGCTTTCCTCGGCCATCTTTTTCCGGACCCGGTCAAGCTTGGCCCGGGGGCTCTCGCCGGCGAATTTTTTCTGGTGCCGGATGATCTTGCCTGACGGCGGGGCGGGCCGGCCCTCCCAGAGGCTATCGACCAGGTTGGGCTCGACCGCCTTGAGCCGGAGCCCCCTGTCGCCGAAAAGCCTGGCGAGCTCGGCGTGTTCCTTGTGGCTGATGAGCTGCGGGTCGTAGCCGAGCGTTCCGCCGGCGCTGAGCACTCCGGCCGTCCACTCCTTCCAGGACGGCACCCCCGGGAGCCCGAACCTGAAAAGCTCGAACCCGCTCCCCTCAAGCTCCCGCTCCGCCTGGAGGTGGTAACGCGAGTCCGTCCACAGCCCGGCCATGTCGAGCGTGACCACGGCGTCCCCCGCCGACCCGGTGAACCCGGTGACGAACTGGCGTCTTTTCCAGCAGGCCGGAACATATTCGCCCTGGTGCGGGTCGGCGCTCGGAATAAGATAGGCCTGGACGCGGCGGCGCTTCATCAATTGACGCAGACGATTCAGCTTTTCGCTCATTTTGTCTCCGTTTTTCCTTTTCTGAGAGCCATCACCTATGGTATTTTACTCGTCCAGCTCCTTCAAGCGAAAAATCATGGAGGAACCATGAAATACTATTTCAGCAAGATCCTGCACACATCGTTCGACGCGGCCGTCGCCCGCGTGACCGAAGCTCTCAAGAAAGAGGGGTTCGGCGTCCTGACGGATATCGATGTCCGGGCGACGCTCAAGGCGAAGCTGGGCGTCGATTTCCAAAAATACAGGATCCTTGGGGCCTGCAGCCCCGCCCACGCCTACGAGGCGCTGAAGAAAGAGAACAAGATCGGGACCATGCTCCCCTGCAACATGATCGTCCTCGAGGTCAGGGAGGGGGAGGTCGAGGTCGCCGCCATCGACCCCATCGCCTCGATGCAGGCCGTCGAAAACCCCGCCCTGGTCGGCATCGCCCGGGCCGTCCAACAGAAGCTGGAAAGCGTCGTTGAAAACCTGTAGGCGTCAGGCTTTTGGGGAGCGGGCGAGCTTCTTTCGTATCGACGAAACCAGAACCCGCCAGAGTAGCCCGACGCTCCGCGCTTCCCGCCAGGTTTTCTTGTAGGTTTCCTGGCCGGAAACGACGTTGAACATGGCGCGGCGGAGCGCCGGCTCACGCCGGGCGGCATCGAGCACCCCCTCCATCAGACCCAGCCTCGAGAAGCTGTTGACGAGCCATCTCAGCGCCCTGCCGTAGGGGATGTCTCCGGTGAGCTCGGCACAGCACTTCAGGTATTCTTCGAACGCCTCCACCGAGCCGCCGCGCGCGGCGATCGCCTCGGCCGCCCGGATTCCCGTGACGACGGCGCTGTTGATCCCCTTGCCCTTGAACGGCCTGTTGAGGCCGGCCGCGTCCCCGATCATGACATAGCGCTCTCCGAAAGGCGCCCTGGCCGGGAGCGTCGGGAACCGGCCCTTGAAATAGGTGAGGGGCGGGAGTGCGGACCCGCAGGCGCCGGCCAGGACATCGCAGACTTCGTCCAGCCCGAGGAAATCGCCCAAAGTTCCGGCGTCGACCCGGCGCCCGGCGATGTTGATGCTGAGGTGGTTGCCCTTGGGAGTGATCGCGCCGAACTCGACCCGGTCGAGCGATGACGGCAGGAAGGCGTGGATGACGTTTCCGAAACGGTCCATGGCCGCCTCGCCCGGGTGGATCTTCGTGACTACCGAGGAGAGGAAGGGCGGCATCCGGTAGGCCGTGGCCCGCTCGAAGACCTTGGCCATGCCGTCGTCGAGCCCGAAGGCGCCGACGACCAGGCCGGCCCGGACATTATCCATCTCACTGTAGACCATCACGCCGTCCGCCGAGAAATCCAGGTCGGTGACCCGGGCGGGGATGATCGGGATGCCGGCTTCCTTCACCATCCTGTAGAGGTAATTGTCGAACTCCACCCGGCGGCAGGCGTAGGACGGGGCCCGTCCCCCCTCGAGCGCGATCGCGGTCCGGTCGGCATGGACGACATAGCCTTCGATTTTCCGCTGGATGATCGGCCAGGGAAAGGGCACGCCCAGCTCCTTTTCCATGATGTCTCCGAGGGGCGGCGAGAGGACGCCCAGGCACTGGTTGAAATAGCTCTTCCGGTCAAGGTGCTTTCCCTCGTAGACGATGATGGGGAGCGGCGCCCCGCGGGCCTCGGCCGACTTCTTGAGCTTGAGGGCGCAGCTTGAGCCGGCCGGGCCGCAGCCGATGATGACGATGGGTCCTATTTCGCGAGCCGCCATATGGCCTTCTTCCAGAGAAGCTCAATTGTATGCCGGGCCAGGGCCAACTGCAACCTTACGTCGAGCGCCCTGAAAAAGATCTCCCGGTAGGGGGCCGACCCGGTGAACAAGTCCCAGAGAAGCCGGCGAATCTTCTTCGAGGCCCGCGAGTGGGAATCATCCCGGGCGAGCGAATAGTGGACCTGCGCGAGAAGCGGGACGGCGGAGAGCGTTTCGTTCAAGCGAAACAGGGCCCGGCCGTAGGCGTTGTCGCGGGCGATCAGCCGCCGGGCCGGAACGAAGAAGGCCCGCCGGAGCGAGCCGGCGTCGAGGCCGTGGCGGAATACCGCTTCGGCCGCGAGACGGGCCGTCACGAATGCCGACTCGATGCCGTTCTTGTAGTGGCGGCAGAAGCTCGCGTCGCCGATGATCACGAAGCGGCCCGTGGAGGGATTTTTCGAGCTCGAGACGGCGATCCGCGGATAGCAAAAGCAGTGCGCCCCCCCCAGCGGCAGGATGTCGCGGAGCCTGGCCGAGGCCAGGGCTTCCGTGACGAGCTCCGGCGTGGCGTTCCGGCGGCCGACGACCGCGACCGTGGCGTACTCGCCCTTGGGGATGACCGTCACATAGCGAATCTGCTTCGAGGGCGGCACGATGACGTGAATGTCGCTGCCGAGCCGTTTTGAGCGCCGGCTGTCGTCGACCCTGAATTCGGCCTGGAACGTCGTGAGTGTCGCCGGGGGGCGGTAGCTGAAGCCCAATTTCTGGATTTCGCGGAAGAGGAAGGAGTTGACGCCGAAAGCGCCGATGACGAGGTCGGCCTCGCGGCGCTCGGGAGAGCGCCGGTCCCCGAAAAAGAGGGCCGGCGGCGAAGAGGAAGGCCGGGGAAGCTCGATCTTCCAGACCGGAAAGGGAATGACCTCGGTCCCGCGGTCGCGGGCGTCATGGAGGAGATGATCGTCAAAGCTGACGACCCCGGGAAAGCAGGACAGGCGGGGGCCGTTCCCGCGGAAGACGGTCGCGATCGGCGGCCGGCCGTTTTCGGCGCAGGAGAGCCGCAGGGTTTGACCGCCGATATGAATGCGGTAGCCCTCGATCCGGCTGAGGACCCGGCTCTCCGGGAGCAGGAGCCTCTCCTCGTTGAGCTTGGTTTCCAGGCTGTTCGAGATGACGCCGGCGCAGAGGTTGCAGCCGCGGGGTCCCCGCTCCAGGAAGTTCTTGCCGTCGAAGATGGTGATGGCAACCTCGAGGCCCTGGGCTTCGGCGAAGCGCCTGGCGAAATGTGCGAAAAAGGCCCCTGCCGGACCGCCGCCGATGATGGCAATCCGCGAGCCGTCACGGAGCTTCAAATCCCCTATCACGGAAGCTATTATACTACTATTCCGATAAAAACTATAAAATCAATAGGATTAAAGCGTACTGGGGATAGTCCCGCGGGCTGAAAAGGCCCCAGTTAGAGGGCTTCCTCGGAGAGCGCCCGGCGGCGCTCCGCCTCGATCTTCTCGTACTCGAGCGGATGGAGCAGCCGCAGCTCTTTCCCCGTGATCCGGCCGTTCAGCCAGACCTTGCTCATCGGAAAGACCTCGGGGTTGAGGTGGACGTTGTACATATGCCAGACGATGACCGAGAGGAAAGCCAGGATCGCCTCGTAGCCGTGGACGATGATGAATATGTCATGGACCCAAAGCGGAAAGAAGCGGAGCGAGATCTCGACCTGCCACATGAAAAACCCGCTGGCGATCATCACCAGCGAGCCCCAGCCGAGCGCCCAGTACTCGAACTTCTCGATAAAGTTATAACGGCCGTACCGGGGCGAACTCTCGAAGAGCCAATAAGGATTCGCCCTGAAAAACCTCGTAAAGATCCCGCGCCGGTAGAGGAAACGCGTCAGACCGATGTTGTGCCAGAAGAGCTCGAAGGCGTCCCGCACGTCCTTCGCCTTGGGCAGCATCTCCCGGAGGTTATTCCGGCCCCGTTTCGTCAGGATCGTGTAAAAGAGATGCCAGACGAGGTTCGCGATCATCACCACGGCGGCCGTCCGGTGCACGATCCCCCGGATATAGAAGGCCCGGCCGCTCGGCAGGAGCCACTTGAAAAGCTTGAAGTCGTAAAAAAAGAGCGGCAGGCCCGTGACGATGAGGAGCAGGAAGGTCGAGATGAGCAGCCAGTGCTGGATCCGTTCGGCCAGGTTCATCCGCAGGAAGATCTCGTCGTCCCGGATGAGCAGCGGGCTAGTCATGGATCTCCTTCCTCAGGATCCGGCGGAGGAAATCCGCCAGGATGAAGATGAGCATCACGGCGATGATGATCCCGATGACGATGATGTAGATATTCTTGACGACGTGGGAGGACCGGTATTTCGCCACGACGTCGCTCCCGGGCATGGCGTGAACCTGGCCCTCGGCGAAGCGGCGGCTGGCACCGGGGTGGCATTGCCCGCAGGTCCGGGGCAGGTTCTCGGGGTTGATCGAGGAGGCCGGGTCGCTGGCCGGCCGGATGTCGTGGAACCCGTGGCAGGAGGCGCAGTTGGCCACCCGCGTCTCGCCGAACTTGGCGGCCGTGCCGTGGAACGTCTCGTTATAGGTTTTCAGCCGGGAGGTCAGGAATCCGTACTGGCGGCTCAGGGCGACATTGTCGTGGCAGCGGGCGCAGACCTCCGCCACCTTGGTCGCGTAGACTGTCGAGTTCAGGTCCTGGGGCGCCAGGATGTTGTGCTCGCTGTGGCAGTCCGTGCAGACCGGGACGTCTTTAATCCCCTTGACGTAGTCCTTGCCGTGCGCCCCGGCCAGGTAGTTCCGTTCGATCCCGACGTGGCAGAGGCCGCAGGTTTTGATGATGTTCTTCCGGGCGACCGGCGCCTCGGGGTCGTCCGCGCGCTTGATGGCGTGGGCGCCGTGGCAGTTGCTGCAGTTGGCCGACATGGTGAGTCCGGATTTTTCGAGGGCTCGGAAATGGACGCTCAGGTTGTACTGGCCTATAAACTCAAGACCTTTCTCCGTTTTAGCCTTCTGGAGGTGGCATTTCTCACAGGTGGACGGCAGATTCAGCGGGAAAATCGTCGAGTCGAAGCTTTCCGCTCCTTTGATCTCGTGCGTGCCGTGGCAGTCCTTGCAGTCGACCGCAGGCTGCCCCTCGGGTTTCTGGTTCGAGGCGAAGTGGACGCTCCTCTTGAATTCCCGGACGGACGCCTCGTGGCAGCCGCTGCAGTCCACGAGCTTGAGAGGAGACGAGTGGGGAAATTCCTTGACCCGGCCGAGGTCGGCGTGGCAATCCACGCAAGAGATCCCCGCCTGGCCGTGACTCGAGCTGACGAATGCCACCGTGTCTACAAATACGGATCGTCCTGCCTCCGACTTCAATTCCTTGTCTTCATGGCAGCCGAGGCAGTCTTCGTTTGATTGAGGTGAGAGCGGAGAGGTCGTGAGAAGTAGGGCGAAGGCGGCCGGCACGATATGCCAAAAACACTTTGTTTTCGCCCTCATGATCTCTTCTCTTCACCTAAGGCAGACCTGCCTCGGCAGGTTAGGGGCCGCTTTTTGATGGCCGAGAGAGCCTCGCGGACGTCTGAACCTGGACTGGCCGATGGGAGCCCCGCTTTCCTATTGCGGCGGACAAATTGATCTCGCTTTTTGTCCCTTCCGTATTCCTCCTGGTCTAAAAAAGTGGGGAAAGTCTTAGGAGAAGCAGCTCTGATTGTCAACATCGCGTCGCTTCCTATTTGTATCCGATCAGCATGCTATATATGATCAAAAGCACCAGGCTGATGCCGATAAACAGGAAAGCATACCCGTAGATCCGGACGGCCAGGAGTCTTCGGGGCGACATTTCGACGACTTTGACGGCCTTCTTCAGCCCGCCGGACTCCCGGAGATACTTGAATTCCTCCGGGCGGTCTTCCTTGTATTCATCCAGGGGAACAACCCCGGTGAAGATGACCGGATCCAAGGGGAATGATTCCGGCCTCAAATGGGTGTTAAAAAAATGAACCGTGAAGATGAAACCGACGGCCAGCAGCGCCTCGTCGCTGTGGATGATCATGGCCACGTTGATCAGCCAGCCCGGCAGCAGCCTGGTGAAAACCTCCGGAAACCACAGAATGAGCCCGCTGGCCCCGATGACCCCCACCCCCCAGAAGACCGCCATGTAGTCGAATTTTTCCCAATACGTCCAGCGGCCGTAGTGCGGCCGCGGGCCCAGCCCGAGAAACCACTTGGCCGACCCGACAAAATCCTTCAGGTCCTTTTTGTTGAACCAGAGAGAACGCTCGCCCAGCAGGACCTGCTTCCAGGTTCTCCGGGTCCTGAACTTCGACCTGACGATGGAGAACAGGTGGACGAAGAAATAGCCGAAGGTGACGGCGGCCGATATCCTGTGGATGCGGCCGGCCACTTCGACGCTGCCGAACAAGTCGACCAGGGACTTGGCCCAGGGCATGCCGGCAAACTTCAGCATCATGCCGGTCAAGGCCAGCCCCATGAAACTCAGCATCACGAAGACGTGCGTCAGCCGCTGGCCCGGCGTGAAGCGCTGGATATAGTGCCGCCCGCTGGTTTTCTCCCTTTTTCTTTTTTCTCTCATCGCCCGGAAAGACCGGGGCATCCACAAGAGCGTGTGCAGCCCGAAGAAGCCGAAGACGACGATCAGCAGAGACGTCATGGCCCAAAAGGTGAAATAGAGGACCGGATATTTCTTTTTATCATGATGGGTGGCGTGCGTCAGATAGCCGGTGAAGCGACGGTTGGCGTCGGGATGGCATTTCTGGCAGGTGGTGACGACCCGGTTGAACCCGACATGCGATTCGGGGTCGTCGACCTTTCGGATATCATGGGATCCGTGGCAATCCGAGCACTTGGCCGCCTTCAGAGACCCCAAGGTGTAGGCCTTGCCGTGGATTGTCTCGGTATAGGTATTGCCAAGATCCTGATGGCAGGTCCCGCACTGGTGCGTGACTTCAGTCATAAACTGGTCCTGCTGAATTTCCTTGATCTTATGGGCGGAGTGACAATCTTCGCAGTTCGGCAGTTTCTCTTTGATATCTGCAGATCCCGGCGAGTGAATACTGGCGGCGAAATCCTTGTAGATGCCCTTGTGGCAGGTGGCGCAGGTCGCGGCCAGATTCCGGACAGAGACGGAGGATTGGCTGGATTCCTTGTTCAGGATGAAGTGGGCATTGTGACAATCCGTGCATATGGCGCTCGGGAGAAGGCCCTTCTTGATCAGCCCCCGACCGTGGACGCTGCTCGAGTAATCGACCAAGATACTCGTCTGGGAATCGGCTGCGGCCTTCGTCGGCAGACCCGCATGACAGTCGCCGCAGAGCTGGGGAATGTTGGCCCGGTAGGTCTTGTCGCGCTCATCCCGGTGAGACAAAACCCGGTGCCTGCCGTGGCAGTCAGTACAATAGGGAGACTTGGGGTTTTTCTCAACATACGCATGGCCATGGTCGCTGCCAAAATAGTCCTCGGCCACCTGGGCGTGGCAGTTCGAGCAATCCACCCGCCCGGCCGTCTCGCAGGGGCGCTTCCTCGGCGGGTCGATATCGGAATGGCACTTGACGCAGGGAATGTCCCGGTGAGACGAAATCTGGAGATCCTCCCTGGCGACCGTCATGGAGACAGGCTCGCCCTGGACGATTTTTTGGAGGTCCGGCTTTTCGTGGCATTTCAGGCATTCCCGGTCGGAAGTGCCCGCGACCAGGCTGGTTCGCTTGATCCTATGCGGGTGGTGACAGTCCGTGCAGGACGGAATCGCTCCCGTCTTCTTTTCCCAGAGCTCGCCCTTGATGATCTTGGTATGGACTTCTTCGATTCTGGCGTGGCAGCGGGTGCAGGTAGCGGCGATATTCCGGGCCGAGATGGTCGATTCGGTATCCGTATGGGGGAGGACGAGATGATTGCCGTGGCAGTCATTGCACGTCGCCGTGACCGTCAAGCCTCTCTTGAACAAGCCCTCGCCATGGATGCTCTGGGAATAGTTGTTGAGGATATCCTTTTCCGGGATGTTGTAAATGCGGGCCACCGGCGCCCCCTCCCTGTGGCATGAGCCGCAGAGAACGGGGATGTTCATTTTATAGGTGTTGGATTGGATGTTTGCCGGAGGGAGAATATTGTGCGTGCCGTGACATTCCTGGCAGGTGGGCGCGTACGGAGCGCCGCGCTTCAGAGCCTGCCCGTGAATGCTGGCTGAAAATTCCTTCTCCGCCGCTTCGTGGCATGCCCCGCAGCTCACAGGGGCCAATCTCTCCGAGTGAGGGAACTCCTCGACGGCCGCATCCTGATGGCACTGGATGCACTTGAGATGGCCGTGGCCGGAAGAGGCGAATAACTTCTCGTTCACGAACAGGGAGATCGTTCTCCCCTGTCGCTCGGTCTTGAGGTCGGGATCCGAGTGGCAGGTGGCGCAATCCTCATTCGTCTGGGGGAACGCGAGCAGCGGCGCGAGCGCGGCCAGCATTAAAAAAGATAGAATGGCGAACCATCCGCCATTGGCCGGCCGGTTTCCTGGCCTGGCGGCGCCTTTGCTGGAGCCGGTTTTTTTCATGACGGCAGGCACGCGATGGTCAGAGGGAGGACCTTCAACTTCGAGTTCCCAGTTTACTTATTCCTGAGGAGCCTGAGCTTCTTGATGAACCCGGGGACGAACCACAGAACGGTGATCCCCAGGAGCACCAGAACGAGGATGAGGAGGATTCTCTGGATGGTGTAGAGGGCGCCGGAGCTCCTTTCGCCCGGGCCGATGTGGATTTTGGCGCTGGCGATTTTTTCCGGCATGTTCGGGTGGCAGTTGGGCTGGCCGCAGGTCGACCTGAGGTTGGTGGGATTGACTTTGGACCTGGGGTCGGAGGCGGACCGGATGTCGTGGACGCCGTGACAGCTCGAGCAATTGGCAGCCGCCCGGTAGCCGAAGCCCGCGGCGATCCCGTGCAGGCTGTCGATGAACGTCGAAATCCTGTTTTCGGGGACGCCATACTTTTTCATGATGTCGGGTCGAGCGTGGCAGCCGGAGCATGTGTCCGGGATGTTCTTTCCGGAGGTTGGCGCTCCCTCTTCCTTGGGCGAGGCGATGCCGTGCTCGCCGTGGCAGTCCACGCAGAGGGGTGACTCGACGTTCCCGGCCAGCGCCATGGCCCCGTGGATGCTGTTCTTGTATTCGTCGAAGATGAGCTCGTGGCAGCGGCCGCAGGTCTGCGGCTGCTTGGCCATCAGGTGCGGCTCGCCCACGCCCCGGATGTCGTGGACGCCGTGGCAGTCCGTGCAGACGGCCGCGAACCGGACCAAGCCCTTCTCAAACAGGGCCTTGCCGTGGACGCTTTTCATATATTCGTGGTAGGGCTGCTCGCGGTGGATGTTGTATTTGATGACGACGCTCATGTCCTCATGGCAGGAGGAGCACATCAAGGGGATGTTCTTGCGGTTGACCGAGGATTCCGGGTCCGAAACCGACCGGATGTTATGTTTGCCGTGGCAGTCCCAGCACCTAGCTACCTCCTTGACATCCCGCTCGAGATAGGCCCGCCCGTGGACGCTGTCCCGGTAGGAGAGGGGACTCAGCCCGGGCTCTTGGGGGGTCGTCTGGCGATGGCACTTGGCCATGCAATCGGGTGGGGGAAGGGTCGCCGGATGCGGTGGACCGCCCTGGACCTGGACGGGCTTGAAGGCGTGGCAGTCCAGGCAGCTCAGGCGGCCATGAACCGAATCCGCGAAGCTCTTTTCGCTGATCCTCAGCTTCTCGGCGGCGGACCCGGCCGCGCCGTGGCATACCAGGCACGCCGCGTTCGTCTGCAGAACGGACTGGCCTGCGAGCCGGGAAACGCCGGCCAGGAAAAGGACGGCGGTCAAAACCGCACTTTTTCTCTCCATCGGGAGAAAATTCTCCTACCGGACAAGGCTGGGGCCGTGGACCGGCCCGACGGCCTCAATCGTCGGCCTCAGGCCTTCGGCTTGGGATGCTTGATCTTATCCCAGGAAGCGGCGAAGTCAAACGTCATTCCGTGCGCGTTCTCGTGGCAAGTGAGGCACTGCTTCTTGATGGCCTCGGGCGACCCGTAGAGGATCAGCCCGTTCTTCACGGCCAGCGCTTTGTCCTTCATAACGCTCAGCTTACGGTACTCGCTCCCGGCGCCGTGGCACACTTCGCATGTGACGCCCTCGGCCTTGATCTCGGCGGCCTTCTCGAACAGGGGGGCATGGCACTTAAAGCAGGCGGGGCTCGAGGCCGGGTTCTGGACGTTCATTGCCTGGGCCTTCTTGGCGGCGTCGGGCGAGCTGAGAGCGGCCACGGACTGCGAATGTTTGCTCGCCTGCCAGATCGGAAACTGTTTGCCCTGGGCGTCCGTCTTGTGGCACATGGCGCACTTGGCGGACCCGCCATAGGTGGGAGTCTGGCTCAGGAGAACGGTCGTGGCGAGAGCGGTCATGACGACAAGAAGGGCGAATTTCTTCATCATTCCTCCCGATCATTTAGGTTGGCGTTGAAATCCTGCACGCTCGGTGTATCTCTGCCCACTCGGGATAGCCATTCTAGAAAAAAGGCTCCCCGCTGTCAACTATTTGCGTTTCGCTGGAGGTCGCGGATCTTAAAATAGAGCGCCAGCGCGAGGAGGAGGATGAAGAACGTGGCGACGACGAGGCCTGTCATCCGGAACCTGGCCTCCCGGAGGGCCGCTTCGCCCCGGGCGCGGACGTCGTCCAGGACCTTGACGCCGTCGGCGAGCCTGGCTTCGATCGTCGGAAACGTAAGGCCGTGCGTCAGGTTCCGCACCTCGATCAGGGCCGTGTTCGCCTCCTGGAGCCTGAACCTGGCCTCGCTGGCCTCGACCCCTTTGTTCTCGGCCTGGTCGAGGAGGCCCTCATCATGCGCATAGGCCGCCACGAACGCCTGGAGCCGCCGGCGCATATCCAAGCCGGCGTCAAAAGGCCCGGTGCCGGAGTCGTGGCACTGGACGCAGACGTCGCTCTGTCCGCCGGCCAGCATCTCGTCCGACGGCATGAGGATCTTATGATTACCGTGGCAGGCCTCGCACTCCGAAACCCCCAAACCGTCGAAAGCGGCCTTGTGAGGGCTCGCCGAGAACAGGTCGCCCGCGCTCGGGTGACACTGCCGGCAGACAAAGGCGACCGCCTTGACTTCCGGCGGCGCCGCCCCGTGGTTCCCGTGGCAGTCGTTGCAGACGGGCGCGGAGAGGTCCTTCTTATCGTAGAGGGCGGCGGCGTGGACGCTCTGCTTGTACTGCGCAACCTGGTCGACGGGTATGCCGTAGGGCTTCATGATCTCGGGGTTCGCGTGGCAGCGGCCGCAGGTCTCCGGTATATTCCAGGGGAAGGTCATCGACTTGGGGAAATTGGCGGTCTGGATGCCGTGGACGCCGTGGCAGCTGGTGCAGACGGCCACGGCGGTATCCTTCTTCTTCAGGAGCTCGCCGTGCCGGCTCGTCCAGTAGAGCTCGAGCTGGTCCACCCGGATGTTCGGGTTGTAGCGTCTCATATAACCCGAGTCCGAGTGGCAGGAGCCGCAGAACTCCGGGATCCGGGCCCGCTCGGGCGTGCCCCGGAACGTTTTATCCTTGGCCAGCGTGATGTCGTCCTGGGCGGGGTTGCCGCCGTGGCAGTCGGCGCAGCTCAGCCCGAACTGCTTATGGACGTCCGCGGCGAACCCATCGACCGGCGCCTTGAGCTCCGCTTCGAGCTGCCCGTGGCACTCGATGCAGGAGTCCTTCCGGGCCGGGGTTTGGGCCGGCAGGGCCAGCGGAATGAGCCAGGTCAACGCGAGAGCGAACCGACATTTCTTTAGGTCGCGCACGGTCATTTCCCCAGGTTGGGCGCAAGATAAGTCAGCGCCGTCATGACGACAATATAGATGACGATCAAGGCTCCTGCCGCGGTGAAGGCCGGGCTCGCTTTCTCCCGGAGCGCCCGCCGGTCGAGGAACGGCACGAGCAGCCACAGTAGTCCTCCCAGCATGAATCCCAGGATGGCCAGGACCTCCCCCTCGATCGAAAGGACATGAGACGGGACAATCTTGAGCGTCGTGAACATGAAAGTGAAGTACCACTCGGGCTTGATGCCCAGAGGCGTCGCCGCAAACGGGTCCGCCTTGGTCCCGACTTCCCAGGGGATAAAGACGCAGATGACGCCGATCCCCCCCAGAACGAGGAGCCAGCCCAGGGCGTCCTTGAGGATGAACTGCGGGAAGAAGGAAATCTCCCGGTCCGTCTTCAACCCCATCGGCCGGCTCATCCCCAGCGTCTGGACGAGAAGGACATGGACCCCGATGACGAGAAGCGCCGCCGCCGGGAGCACGCCGATGTGGAGCCAGAAGAACCGGCCAATAGTCGCCTCGGTGACCGTGGCGCCGCCCAAGATGAACGTCTTGACGGCCTTGCCGATAAGCGGGATCGACCCGGCGATATCCGTCCCCACCCGCGTCGCGAAAAAGGACAGCTCGTTCCACGGCAGGAGGTAGCCGCTGAACCCGAAGGCCATGAATAGCACCAGGAGGAAGAACCCGCTCATCCAGGTGAGCTCCCGAGGGGGCCTGTAGGCCTTGAGGAAATACGCGCTGAACATGTGGACGAAGATCGCTCCGATCAGGATATTGGCCGTCCAGCTGTGGATCGACCGGATGAGCCAGCCGAACCGGACCTGGCTCATGATGAACCGGATGCTCTCGTGCGCCCCGTCGACCGTGGGATTGTAGTAGAGGAGGAGAAGAAGGCCCGTGATCACCTGGATGATAAACAGAAAGAGGCACAGGCCGCCGAGGTAGTACCAGAAGGAATGCTCGTGCTCAGGGACCATTTTCTTCCGGCCGAAGGCGAGCATGGCCTCGAGCTTGAACCGGGAGTCGAGGTAAGAGCGAACGCTGTGCCAGAACCCGCTCATCTTACACCTTCCTCGAAACGTAGATATCGCCGCCGGACACCGCCACCTCATAGGCTTCAAGCGGCTTGGGCGGCGGGCCGGAGATTACGTTTCCCACCAGGTCGAACCGGCCGTTATGGCACGGGCAGTAAAGAGTCCCGGTATCGCTTTCGTAGCTGACCGTGCAGTTGAGGTGCGTGCAGACGGCGTTGAAAGCACGAAGCTGGCCGTCGGCGCCGTTGACCAGGACGGCCGGCGTGCTCCCGAACTTGAAGAGCTTGGCCGAGTTCGGCGCCAGCTCGCCCGTCTTGGCGGCGAGGACCGTCCGGGCGGCCGTCTCCGGCCGGAGCAGCGGAACGAGATAACGAACGACCGGATAGAGAAGCGACGCCGCGGCGCCGATCGCCGACCCGCCCAAGTAGAGGTTAACGAACTTGCGTCTATTCATTTTTTTCCCTGCGTGCGCGCTTTAAGCATAGGAATGGAGCCCGGCCAGGAGGTAGTTGACGCCGAAGTAGGTGAAGAGCGCCGCCAGAAACCCGATGACGGCGATGACCGCCGAGCGGCGCCCCTTCCAGCCCATGACGATGCGCGTGTGAAGGTATAGGGCGAAGACGAACCAGGTGATCAGGCTCCAGACTTCCTTGGGGTCCCAGCTCCAGTAGCTCCCCCAGGCCTTGTACGCCCAGACCATGCCGAAGACGAGACCGCCCAGCGTGAAAAGCGGAAAACCGATGGCGATCGTCCGGTAACTGATCGAGTCCAGGCGGTCGGCGGAGAGGCCGGAGCCCGAGGCCCGCCCTTTTTTCTCGCGGGATTGGGCGATGAGAAACATGATGCTCGTGACGAAGGCGATGGCGAAAAAGGCCTCCCCCAGGAGAGTCACCGAGACGTGGAGCCAGAGCCAGTAGCTCTGGAGGGCCGGAACGAGCGGGGTGGCGTCCTTCGGCATGAGCGGCGAGGAGGCCAGGGCCATCAGGGCGACGACAATCAGGAGAACATAGGCGCCCGGCCGCCGGAGCCGGAATTTCCATTCCACGATGATGAAGGCGAAGACCGAAGACCAGGCGAGAAACGACAGGGACTCGTACATGTTCGTGAAGGGCGCGTGACCGCTCTGGACGGTCCGCATCACGAGGGCCAGGGTGTGGAGGAGCAGGCCGGCGAAGGCCAGCCGGAGCCCCAGGACGGCCCGGCCCTCCTTCCGCGAAAAGAGATAGGCGAGATAGCTCAGGGCCGCCAGAAAATAGACGATAAAGGCCAGCGTGAAAAACGTGGATTCGCTCATCGGATTTTCCTCAAACCGGACATCAGGCTTTCAAACTCGCTCTTGAATTCCTCCGGGCTCTTGGTCGAGAGGCCGCCGGCCTCGAGCTCGGTCTTGCCTTGATTTTCCCCAAGGATCAGCCGGATCTCCCGGGTCGGCCAGTAGAAGGCCAGGAAAAGTCCGGCCATCAGCAGGGTGCTCCCGATCCAGATCCAGAGGGCGCCCGGGTCCCTGGCCGACTGGATGACCGAGTACTCCGGCGCCTTGACGTCCTTGAGCTCGAACGACAGGTCTGTCTCCTTGGCGGAGTGGAGACGCGTGAAATCGGGGAACTTGGCGAACACCCAGCCCGAAAAAACGGTCTCCGTCCCCCGCTTCCCTTCGATGAAGGCGGCCGGGTTGTTCGGCTGCGGCGAGCGGGAGCTCGGCTGGTTTTTCTCGTCCAGGACAAAGTCGGGGATGAACCGGGCGACCATGACCTCGATGTCCTCGCCTTCAACCGGCGCTTTTTCCCCGGGATGGAGCCGGAGGTCCTTGAGGTAGGCCGGGTCGCTCTTTTTCTTCACCAGGAGCTCGAGCGAGGGGTTGTCCCAGTCCCAGCCGTAGCCGCTCTGGTAGAAGATATAGCCGCCGTAGGAGAGAGGATGATTGACCTCGATCGTCCTCTCGAGGACGGACCGTCCGTCCTCGATGACCGAAAGCCGGCTCTTCCAGTCCTTGACGCTTCCGTCCGGGTAGAGGTCGGTCGAGAACTTGTCCAGCCGGAGCGCGAAAGCGGCGCCCGGCACGGCAACCGTCTGATTCTCACGGAGCGTGAGGTCGCCCCGGCGGCCCGCCAGGCCGCTGACGATGCCGCCGCCGAGGATGACGAGAAGCCCCAGGTGGACGACATCCGACCCGAAGATGCCCGAAATGCGCTTCCGCGCGCTGATAAAAACTCGGCCCGGGGCCTCGATCAACCGGGCTCGATAGCGGCGCCGGGCGAGCTCCCGGACGACGAGCGTCCGCGCCTCGCCCAGCGAAAGCGGCAGCCTGGCCTTGTCTTTGACGCGCATGGCCTGGAGGTGCCGGGCCTCGGTCTCAAACCGCGGCCGGAACGCCCGGTGGAGCTTGGCGGACAGCCTGGCCAGCGTGCAGACGATGATGTTGAGCGCGAAGAGGACGAGCAGGACGATGAACCACAAGGAATGGTAGAGCCGCGTGAGCTGCAGGCCCTCGAATAAGCCGGCCAGCTGGCCGTAACGGGCCAGGTATTCGGCGTGGGTTCGCTGCTGAGGGATGAGTGTGCCCAGGATGGAGGCCGCGATGAGCAGGATCAGGAGGACGATCGCGACTTTGACCGAGGTGAAGAAACGGTACAGGGATCTCACGCTGCGTATTTCCGGCTTCTCAACGTTGGTTCCGCCTCATGTCCCCTGCCAGGTTCGAGATCCTCCCAAGAGACCGCTTCAGCTCGCTCCAGCCGTACCAGATGGCATAGTCGGGGTTCGCGTGGAATGTCCCTTGGAAGGCCCGCATCCGGTGCTCGAGATACATGACGAAGAGCTCCTGCTCGATTTCGGTCGGAGCGTCATGAAAAGTTAGAAGATCGGGAAACGGGTAGGCGTAGCCGGCGGGCTTGGGCAGGATGCCGTCCCCATAGAGGCCGGCGACGGTCCGGATGGCCTCGGCCATCAGGCTGTCGGCGGCCTTGATCATGTCGTCCCCCTTGGCGAGCTCCCCCTTGGCAAAATTGACGCTATGGCACTGGTGGCAGATGCCGACCATCTTGTCACGCTGCGCCTGCCATGATTCCTGGGTGAGGCGGGCGACGTCGGCGGCCTTGACAACGTCCAGCCGGGCCGTGGGTTTGCCCTCGGGGTCGAGGACGCCCAGGGCTTGGAGAATCACGGCCCGGTCAGCGGCCCAGGCTTTGTCCTCGGGCATCGGCAGCCGGACGGCGAGAAAGCCCCAGGCGGTCCTGACCTCATGGTCGCCGTTCTGCATGTGGCAGCTCTGGCAGGTGGGCGCGGCCGCTGTCTGGGGGAGGACGCCCGACTGCTTCAGGAGATAGCGGACGCCGTGCTTCGAGGCGGAATACATCTCCCACTGGGGATGGTCAAAGCCCATGTGGCAGGTCTGGCAGGCCTGGGGCGAGCGCGCCTCGGCGAGCGCGAAGGTGTGGCGGGTGTGGCAGGCGTCGCAGGAAGCCCGGCCGAACCCGGAGCCGGCTTTCCGGAGGTCCGCGAGGTCGGCTTCGGACTTGAGGCCGAGTTTATGGCAGCCGCCGCAGCCCTTCATCCCTTCCATCAGGGCGACAGGCTGGGCGTGGGCCGTGGGCATCGCTTTCATGGCCGCCCAGGCGAAAGCGTGCTTGCCTTTCTTGAACTGGGCGACCTTGTCGTCGTGGCATTTGGCGCATGTGTCCGGCGTGGGGATTTCCGCGGCGGCGAAATCCGTGGCGGTGGTGTGCTTCTCGCCGTGGCAGGTCGAGCACTCGACACTGTTCTGGCTGTGCTTGCTCAACTGCCAGTCGCTGACGATGTTGGGGGTGGTTTTTTTATGGCAGTCCACGCAGTGTTGGGAGAGCGCCGGTGAGGCCATGAGGGCGGCGGCCGCCAGCGCTGAAATAAAGGGAATCCACAACTTTCGATTCATCCTACGCCTCCTTCCGGGAAAGCCAAGTCCGTTCAGACCTGACAGATAGTTCTATAACAGACGGAATAACTTTTGTCAAAGTGGTTTGGACCGACTCGGCCGGGGTGACCAAAGGGATGGGATGACCCGCCGTGCTCGTGCCCGAAGGGATAAAAAAAGGGGGACGGTCCTTTGCGAGGGCCGTCCCCTCCAGGATTACCGCCAGGTGAAGGCGCTGACGTCGCCGCCGAGATGTTCGTAGGAATCCACGAGAAGCTGGGCGAAGTAGAGCGGGTTGTGGATGTAGCTGCAGGGCTCCTTCTTGCTGAAGTGCAGGTTATACGCCGCGCGCAGCAGGGGCGCCCGGAACCGGTAGGCGTTCGATGAGACTAGCTCATTCGGGTCGCCGATGCCGTTGCCGTTCAAGTCCTTGAACCAGTACGGATAGGCGTTGGTGTCATAGACAACCGGAGCGCCGATGCTGTTTCCGTAGACGATGATCCTGGCATAGAGCTTGTCTTCCAGGCCGGCGATCTCGGACTTGAGCGATTCGCGGACATTGCCGTCGCCGTCGTAATCGGGAGTCTGGGCGGGCCGGATGCCCTCGAACTCAAACTTCTCCGGGTCGCTCCCCGGATGAGGCTGGGAGATATCCTGGCCGTGGCAGGAGACGCAGTCCTCGGGGCTCGGGGCCGCGTTGTGGAAGTGGGCGTCGGAGTCGTCCTGCTTCCGGTTGGGGCTCTTGGTGCTGAAGTGGCACTCAACGCAGTCGGTGAAAAGCCCCATGTGATTGGTGTAGATGTTCCGTCCCGCGTAGTTCTTGCCGGCGAATTCATAACCGCCATGGACCTCGGACCCGAAGAAAGACGCGGCCGCTGCAAAGTAATGGATGTTCGTGAAGGAATAGGGCCCGGGGCCGGCCGCGATGGCATTATCCACGGTCCTTTTGGCGGCGCGCCCCTGATGGCAGTTGAGACATAGGTTGGAGCTGTCATGGAGGTCCACCACCGCGCCCGACGGGAAAGTCACGGGGCCGGCCGGATGGGTGAGGGGCGGGACCGTGTGGCACGTCGAGCAGAGGAAGCCGTTGGCCGTGGGCATCCCGGTTGTAATCGTTCCCGATTTGAGGAGAGTCGGGAGCCCCTCGGCGCTGTGGCACTTGGCGCACGTCGAGGGGACGACGCCGGTGTCATCCCAATCGCGAAAGGGCATGCCGGAACCATCGAAGTGACCCTCGTCCGTCCGCCGCAGGGCGCCATGCGCGGCGCCGGCCTCCGCCGGCTCGGCGTCGGCAAGCCCGCTCGAGGGACCTTCGACCAGGACCTGGCCGCCCTTCTGGGACCGGCCCTTGTCCTTCATCGTGATCCGCGCCGCTCCGGCCGATTGAACGCCCGACATCATTTCCGGACGCCGGAAGCCCGCCGACGCCGTCTTGCCGCCGGGTCCGAGCTTCGAATTCAGGTCCTCAATGGAATCATAGAGGAGCTCGATGATGTACTTTCCGTTGTGGACGTAACCGCAGGGTTCCTTGACCGAAACCTGGTAGTTATAGACCGCGCGCAGCAGGCGGGCGGTGAACTTGTTGTAACCGTTCGCCGTGTTCGCTTCGTTCGAGTCCACAAGGCCGTTGTCGTTCAGGTCGATAAAGAAATACGGATAGGTGACGGGATCATAGGCAATGGGCGTTTTGACGACGGTCCGGGCGTAGGCCCGCAGGGTGTCGTACAGGTAGCCTTTCAGGGCCTCGATCTCGTAGTACATCCCTTCGGTCATGTTGCCGTCGCCGTCGTAGTCCTCGAAGGATCCGACATACCGGATGTCCTTGGGGTCCTTGACGCCGATATGGCAGGTGCTGCAATCCTGGATATCGACCTCGAGGGAGTGGGGGCTGTGGCAGACGATGCAGGCGTTGTAGCCCGGGATGTGGGCGAACCGGGCGTCGTAGGTCTTGCCCGCGTATTCGTAGCCGCCCTTGGCGACCGTGCCGAACTGGCTGGCCGAGGCCGCGAAATAATGGATGTTGATGAACCGAAGCCTGGAAGAGGGGGTGTCTTCGGTCGCGGCTCCGGCAGAGGCTATCGAATCATTCACCGTCTTGGTTGATGCCCGTCCCTGGTGGCATTCCATGCACATGGCCTCGGGGCCGAGTCCCGTCACTTTGGCGCCGGAGGGAAAAATGACATAGGTCCGGTCGTGAGTGACGCCTTTCTCCGGATCAGCGTGGCAGGCCTCGCACTGAACGGTCGTCCCGAGGGCGGCCGTGGCGTTGACGACATCCGCGGCCGAGCCATCGGCGCCCAGGTAATCCCGGTATCCCGGCGTGCTGTGGCACTTGGCGCACGTCGTCGGGATCGACCCGTCCGCATTCCAGTGGATAAACGCTTCCGAGGTCTTGTCGGCGTGGGGCGAACTTTCCCACAATCTCCTGGCGTGATCCGCATTGTCCTGGACCGTGGCGGTCTGGGCCGCGGCCGCGGCCGTCAGGACAATTGCCGCCGCCAGGACGGCGAAAATGCTTTTAAAACGGCTGGTTGTATGGAACATGGAGGACTCCTCGATCCTGTTTATTTCCAACGGTACCCGAAGGATAACTCTAAGATGTTGGCCCGGTAATTGTTGAAGCCCAGGGAGGGTTCTCTGAACCGGGCGTAGCGGTAACCGGCCTGGGCGGAGTAGCCGCCGCCGAAGGCGTATTCCACGAAAGCCTTAGCCATCGTCCGCCGGACGTCGTAGGAGCCTTCGTTCGAATAGGTATTCGCCCAGGCCCCGACCGTCCAGGATTCATTCAGGTCCCAGGCCAGGCTGGCGTCCAGAATGCTCGCCTTTCCCTCGTAGCGGATATTCCAAAGGAAGCTCCCTCCGGGCACTGTCCACCAGGGCAGGTAAGAAACCGTCCTATCGCCCCTCCTTTTCGCCCGGAGGTACGTATAGCCCACGAAGCCCTTGAACTTGTCCGTGTGGAACCCGGCCCTGAGGCTGAACTGGTTCCTCGACGTCTTGAACATGTCCTCTTCGATGTCGCTCTTGGAGTTGTTGTAGAGGTACGTGGCGGTCAGGCTGAACACGCCCATCTGGTACTTAGCCGTTGTCCGAAGGCGGTCGAATGAAGTGGGAGAGATGAGGGTGAACGGGTCCTCGTAAGAGCTGTGCTCATAGTCTACGGTGAGCTTGAGCCTCCTCGAGATGTCCCAACGCAGGTTTCCGAAGCCGCCGTTTTTCGTCGTCTTGGATTCAAACTCGACGG
>Ga0154742_1095_pt2 | contig 20614 bp, 18 predicted proteins | sample Rifle2008BG16ft_FD_105750 | JGI IMG/M metagenome (GOLD analysis project Ga0154742, IMG submission 105750) | Candidatus Aminicenantes bacterium RBG_16_63_16 | reverse complement strand
AAGCCGTTGCTTCTTGTTCTTGATGACCTCCAGTGGGTTGATCCCGGTTCGGCAAGCCTGCTCTTTCACCTGGGCCGACGGATTCAGGGCAGCCGGATCCTTATCCTCGGGGCTTTCCGGCCGGCGGAGGTCGCACTCGGCCGCGGCGAGGAGCGTCATCCCCTGGAGCCGATTCTCCACGAGCTCAAACGCGATTTTGGGGAGATCGAGATCGAAGTCGGGAAAACGGAGGCCCGTCAATTCGTGGACGATTTTATCGATACCGAGCCCAACCGGCTTGGTCGCAAATTCCGGGAGACGCTTTACAGTCAGACCAAAGGACATCCTCTCTTTACCGTTGAATTGCTCCGGAATATGGAGGAACGCGGGGCTTTGGTCAGGGATAAGGATGGGCGATGGATGGAGGGCCCGGATTTGGATTGGAACGCGCTGCCAGCGCGCGTGGACGCCGTCATTGAAGAGCGCGTCCAAAGGCTCAATAAGAAATTAAGGGAGATTTTGACGATCGCCAGTGTCGAAGGAGAAGAATTTACCGCCGAGGTGATCGCCCGGATCCAGAAAGAAGAGGTCCGGGAGCTGATCAAGCTTTTGAGCCGGGAGCTCGACAAGCGGCATCATCTGGTGTCCGCCAAGGGCATCCGGCAGCTCGAAAAACAGCGCTTGTCCTCATATCTTTTCCAGCACATCCTGTTCCAGAGATATCTTTACAACAGCCTCGATGAGGTGGAGAGGGCGGAGTTTCACGAAGAAGTGGGAAATATTTTGGAGGCCCTGTACGGAGAGCAGGCCGAAGAGATCGCCGTCCAGCTGGCCAGACATTTTATGGCCGCAGGGATCGTACCCAAGGCCGTCGACTATCTTCATAAGGCTGGGAATAAAGCCGTCCGGCTGTCTGCCGGCGAGGAGGCGATTGCCCATTACAATAAAGCACTGGAACTCCTTAAAAATGTTCCAGAGACGCCTCAGCGTGATCAACAGGAGCTCGTTTTACAGCTGGCCCTGGCCGTTCCACTCATGTCCAACAAAGGGTTTGGTGCTCCGGAATTGGGCCAGGCGGTCGTCCGAGCCAGAGAGCTTTGTGATCGGATGGGCGATACGCCTCAACGGTTTAACGCGCTTTTTCAGCTTGTCAATTATTATGGAACGACGGGCCAGTATGGAACAGCGCTCGAATTTGCGGAACAAATGTCTCAAATAGCGGGGAAATCCAAGGACCCCGTGCTCCAGGCCTGCTGCTATTATGCCCACACGTGGCCTTTGCTCAATATGGGCGAACTGACCCAGACGGTCGAATATGGCAAGAGAATGATGGACGTCTACGATCAAGAAAAGCATGGCTTCCTGGCGTATCTTATCGGATATGACGTGGGAGCGTTCAATCTAGGTTTCGGATCCTGGGCGCAGTGGATTCTTGGCTATCCCGACGAAGCCCTCCGACTACTCAATGAAACCGAGAACCTCGCTCGAAAACTGGGTCACCCGCACACGCTGGCCTTTGTCCTGCTCTTGGCTTGTGAGCTCAATTGGTTCCTGGGGAACTATCCGCAGATCAACAAGGATGCAGAAGAGCTTGTTGCACGCTGCGAGAAAAATGGGTTCATCTACATCGGTGCGCACGGCTATTTTTATCGTGGCGAGCGAAGCATTCTCGAGGGAAAGGTCAAAGAAGGAATAGCCCAAATGCGTCAAAGCCTGGCGATTATGGAAGCGACGGGAACTTTGACCTGTTTTTCGCGCCTGCGGGCGAGGATGGCTGACGCCTGCCGAAAGGCCGGAGACCTGGAGGAAGGTCTTTCGGCCGTGGACTGGGCCCTTGATGCCGTCCAGAAATATGATGAGAGATACGTGGAAGCCGAGATCTATCGGCTCAAGGGTGAATTGTTGCGGATGCGGGGCGAGCCCGAGGCTGAGGTGGAGAAGCATTTCCGGCAGGCGATCGAGATCTCCCGCCGGCGGTTGGCCAAATCATGGGAGCTCAGAGCCACTATAAGTTTATGCCGTTTGTGGCAAAGACAAGGGAAACGGGAAGAGGCTAGGAGGGCGCTGGCCGAGGTTTATGCCTGGTTCACGGAAGGGTTCGCCACTCCCGACCTTGTCGAGGCGAAAGCACTCCTCGAGGGCCTTTCCTGATAAGCTTTGAAGAAAAAATGGGCTTATAGCGTTATTCTCATATTTGCAGTAACTTACTGAAAATCCACGGCGTTACGGAGAAAGCGGGGAGTTTTGCATTGTCTGCATTGTTCGATGCAAATAGGTGCCAGACTAGGTGCCACAGTGGGAGAAGGGGAGTGGCTGACGGCTTGGGGAAGATCTAAGCAGCGTGAGATGGCGGAAACGGCAAGAACACCCGGAACGTCGAACCCACGCCCGGCGAGCTCTGCAGATCGATCCGGCCGCCGTGAAGAAGGACAATGTGTTTGACGACGGAGAGCCCGAGACCGGTCCCGCCCGTCTTTCGGGAACGGGATTTGTCCACGACATAGAATCTTTCGAAGACACGGCTCTGGTCTTCCTCCGGGATACCGATACCCGAATCGCCGACCTCGACGACGACGCCGCCCTCGGCTTTTTCCAGGCGGACTCGGACGCTCCCTTTCTCCGTATACTTGAGGGCATTGTCGACCAGATTGACGAATATTTGCTCGAGGCGGAAGGGATCCCCGTCGATTGGAGGAAGATCCGCGGCCGCCTCCAACTGCAGCTCCAGGTTTTTCTCCTTGGCTTTCGGCTCGAAGATCTTGACAACGTTTTCGGCGATCTCTTTCAGGCTGACCCTCCCGGGCTCGTAAGCGAGGTCTTTTTCCTCGAGCGTGGCCAAAGAGATCAGGTCCTCGACTATCCTGATCAAACGGTCGGTATGGCGAATGATGGTTTCGGCGTAGCTCCGCGTCCGGAGGTCAGCCTCCTCCTCCAAGGTCTCGGCGTATCCCTTGATGGCCGTCAGAGGGGTCCGCAGCTCGTGGGAGACATTGAGGACGAAATCCTTCTTGATGCGCGCCAGGTTCTGAATCTCGGTAATGTCGTTGAGCGTGACCACGACCCCTTCTTGGACTGGCAGGAAGGCCGCCCGGCAGAGGATGTTCTTCTCTCCGAAGATGACCTCATCAAGCTGACTCCTCTTCTCTTCCTTGACCCTGCCGATGAGGTGCACGAATTCAGTCATCCTGATGACTTCCCAATAGTTTTTGCCTTCCAAAGTCTCCTGGCCGATGAGGTCCTTCGCGCCCCGGTTGGCGAGAGTGATTTTGCCCGCCCGATCCAGGACGATCAAGCCATCCTTCATCGAAGCCATGATGTTGTCCAGCTCTTCTTTGCGCTTCGTGAGATCGTCGAAGAGCCTCTTGACTTCGGCGGTCATGTCGTTGAAACTCGCCGCCAACTCCTTCCATTCATCGGAGCTCCGGACCTTGACGCGGGCCGAAAAATCTCCGGCGGCCACCTGGCGCGAAGCCCGAATGAGCAAGCGCATGGGATGGGTCAGGCTCCAAGAGAACAGGAAGGCGCCGAAAATCGACAGGATGATGGTAATCCCTACGGCTCGGGCGATGTCTCTCCGGATGGCCTTGAGCAAGACGTCGATGTCCCGGACGAACATGCTGAGGCGGAGGACGCCTTCGACCCGCCCGCTGCGATCGAGGGGCAGGGCGACATACAGCATCTGCGTTTTGAGCGTGCTGCTGTAACGGAGGGAACGCCCGACCCGCCCGGTCAGGGCCGCAGAGATCTCCGGCCGGAAACGATGGCTTTCCATAGCGGTCGGATCCTGCTCCGAGTCGGCCTCGACGACGCCTTCCGGATCGATGACTGTGAGCCGGGCGCCGATTTTCTTCCCATGCTCCTGGAGAAAGGACTCCAGGTCCGCCGGACGATTCCGGTCGAGATAATCGAAGATCCGGACATCGAGGGTGCGGCCGACGTTTTCCAGCTCGCGAGCCATCGTATTCATGTAGTGTCTTTTGATGGTGCTGAAGGAAAACAGGAGGAAGACCACGGCCAGAAGCAGAAGAAGGACGACGTAGCCTCCGAAGATCTTGATAAAGATGGACTTTTTCAAGTTTCCAACTTATAGCCTACGCCCCGGATGTTCTTGATCAGGTCCGCGGCTTCCGGCCCGAGCTTCTCCCTGAGGTTTCGGATATGGACGTCAACCGTCCGGTCGACGACGACCTTCTCGTGTCCCCACAGATAATCGAGGATCTGGTCCCGCGTGAACACCCGTCCTTTTCTTGATGCCAAGAGCCCCAGGATCCTGAACTCCGTCGAGGTCAGGTCCACTTTATGCCCCTTGACCAGGATTTCGTGTTTGTCCAGGTCGATAGTCAACCGGTCGTCGATTTCGAGCCTTTTCGCCTCGGCCGGGGCTCTCTTTCTCCGGAGGACCGATTTCACACGGGCGACGAGTTCCTTGGCCGAAAACGGCTTGGTCACGTAATCATCGGCTCCCAGTTCCAAGCCCAAGATCTTATCGGACTCCTCGCCTTTGGCCGTGACCATGATCACCGGAATGGAAGCCCATTCCTCCTTCTGACGAAGGAGCTGGCAGACCTCCAACCCATCGATATCGGGGAGCATGAGGTCCAGAAGGACAAGGTCGGGAACGCTCTTCTCCAGCGAGTTGAGAAAACTCTGACCGTCGAAAAAGCCGGACGCCCGGAAGCCCGCCTTCTTGAGCTGGAGAGAGATGAGCTCAACGATATCCGGCTCATCGTCGATGACGGCAATGCTTTCGTTCATAGGCTGCTTTCGGCTCATTATATGCCGGCCAAAAAAGAAATGACAAGGCCGCTACTTGGCTTCGGCGGCGGCCTGGCGGCGGATCTCTTCGATATGGTGCTTGATGGTCTTGCCGAGGACGATAAAGATCACATCCTCGCCGATATTGGTAGCATGGTCGGCGATCCGCTCGAGATGACGGCCGATCAGGATCAGGCCCACCGCCCGGTCAATGGTCGCCCGGTCGCTCATCATGTAGGTCAGGAGCTCGCGGAAAATCTGGTCGTTCAGCGAATCGACCTCATCATCCCTTTCGCAAACGGCCCGGGCCAGCTTCTCGTCACGGTTGACATAGGCATCCAGCGAATCCTTGATCATGCCCTGCGCCAGGGAAGCCATCCGGGGGATATCGATAAGAGGCTTGAGGGGCGGCTGTTTGAGAAGGTCCACCGAGACCTCGGCGATGTTCACCGCCAGGTCGCCGACTCGTTCAAGTTCGCTCCCGATCTTCATGGCCGAGGTGATAAAACGAAGGTCACTGGCTACCGGCTGCCGCAGGGCCAGGAGTCTCATGCAGAGTTCGTCGATCTCGACCTCCAACAGGTGGAGGCTTTCCTCCCTCTTGAAGACGTCTTGAGCAAAGGCCTCCTTCCTCTCTTTCAGGCTTTTCACCGCCAGGGCGACTGATTCTTCTGCCAGCCGCGCCATGTGCAGCAATTTTTCGTTGAGAGAGTTGAGCTCGGTGTCGATTTTTCTATCCATAATCTTCTCCTTGGGCAACTTCTGTTTTACCCGAATCTCCCGGTGATATAGTCCTCGGTCAGCTTGTTGGCCGGATTGGTGAATATTTTCTCCGCTTTATCGAACTCTATTAACTCCCCCAGCATCATAAAGGCGGTGAAGTCGGAAACCCGGGCGGCCTGCTGCATGTTATGGGTGACGATGACGACGGTGTAATTCTTTTTCATCTTCATGATGAGGTCCTCGATCTTGGCCGTGGAGATGGGGTCGATGGCCGAACACGGCTCGTCGAACAGGATAACCTTCGGCTCCACGGCCAGGGCCCGGGCGATACAGAGCCGCTGCTGCTGGCCTCCAGATAGGTCAAAGGCATTCTCCTTCAGACGATCTTTGACCTCATCCCACAGGGCGGCCTCGATCAGGCTTTTTTCGACAGCCTCTTCGATCTCCGCCCGGGATTTGCCGTTGTTGATCCTTAGTCCGTAGGCGACATTGTCAAAGATCGATTTGGGAAAAGGGTTCGGCTTTTGGAAGACCATCCCGACATCTTTTCTCAGTTCGACGACGTCCACAGCCGGAGAGTTGATGTTGATTCCCCCAAGGAGAACCTCGCCTTCCGTCCGTGTCCCGGCGATGACATCGTTCATCCTGTTGAGCGTCCGGATGAAGGTCGATTTACCGCAGCCGGACGGTCCGATGATGGCCGTCACGCGGCGGCCGGCGCAGACCAGGTTGATATTCCTGAGCGCCTGTTTGGAGCCGTAATAAAAGTTGAGGTTCTTGGTTTCTATCTTAGGCTGGGTATCCATTTTTACCACCTGCGTTTGCGTCTCAATCTAAAGCGGATGACGACCGCCGTCATATTCATTCCGAGGACCAGGACAATGAGGACGAGGGCTGTGCCGTAAGCCAGGGGCCGGACCTGCTGGATGGCGTGGTGCTGAGTCGCCAAGATGTAGAGATGATAGGGCAGGGCCATGCCGCCGCCGTTCTTGCCGATGTCATACAGAAGGACGAGCAGGACGGCCAGCACGCTGTAAAGACATACCCTGAGAAGGAGAAAGCCGATGAACTGGATGAACTTCTTCTTCTTGTTTTTCTTCATAGCTCCCTCTGCTGGTATTTGTTCAAGATGACATCGGCGATCAAGTTGACGATGAAGGTCATGATGAAAAGGATCAGCCCGACGGCAAAAAGCGCATAATAGTGAGTGGTGTAATAGGGAACCTCCCCCAACTCGATGGCAATATTGGCCGTCATCGTCCGGACCGAATCGAGAAACCCATGGGGGAAAGAGCGCGCATTCCCGGTGGCCATCAGCACGGTCATGGTTTCGCCGATGGCCCTTCCCATCCCCAGCATGATGGAGGCGATGATCCCCGAAAGGGCCGCCGGAATCTTGACGCGGACGAGCGTCTGCCAGCGTGAACCTCCCAAGGCCGGGGAGGCCTCGGAGTAGGCCGAAGGCACGGCGGTCAATGAATCTTCGGAGATGCTGATGATCGTCGGCAGGGACATGATGGCCAGCAGAAAGCTCCCGTTGGCGGCGTTGAGTCCGTTCCCCGTATGAAATAGCTTGGCGATAATAGGTCCGAACAGCACGATCCCCAGAAAACCCGTGACGACCGAGGGGATCCCCGCCAGGATCTCGACGATGGGCTTGACGATCTCTCTGACCCGCCAATGGGCGACATCGGAAAGGTAGGCGGCGACCCCGAGTCCGACCGGGATGGCGATGACCAGGGCTCCCACGGTGACCATCAGCGTGCTGACGATCATGGACAGGAGGCCGTAGACCGGCTTTTCAGGCGACGTCGGGTCCCACGTTTTTTGGGCGAATTCCGCCAGGGGGATTTCCCTGAAGGCCGGGATGGCGGTGGCCAGCAGAATACCGAAGATCCCGATCAAGACGATAACGGCGAGCAGGCTGTTGGCGAAAAAGAAGCTCTTGATGGCCGACTCCTTCCTGCGGGAGAGCTTTTTCCTTTTCAGGAGTGAGCTTTGGAGCGGCCGGGCCTCGCCGGGACCAGGCTTGTCTCCGTGTTCGCCTCCCCAATAGGCCTCGATCAGGTCAAAAGCGAGGCTTGAAGACGCTTTCCACTTGCCTTTTCGGAACCATCTCATCTGGACTCCCCTCCAAACCGAAAGTGGCTTCCCCCCTTTTTGAAAGCAGGAGAGCCGGGAGAAACCTGCCGACTGTTGCGGCCGGCTTCTCCCAGCTCTTCCTACGATCTCGAGAGGGGAGTTACCTTAAGTTCTTTTCATTCTGCTCCCTGTGTCCGGCGCCGATCGTAAAGAAGCCTTCGCGCTCGACAATCTTCTGGCCTTCCGGCCCCGTTTCCCAGGCGATGAAGGCCGCCGCGACGCCTTCCGGCCTGCCTTTTGTAGCCTGATAGAGCGGCCTGGCCACGGGGTAGTTCCCACTGTCTACCGCTGCTTTGTCGAGAGCTGAATAGGCCGGAGCCTTGGCGTCCTTGGCGATATTCAGGACCTTCAGGCCCTTCCGGATTTTTCCGTCCCTGCCATAGAGATAGCCGACACCGACGTAGCCGATCCCACCCTCGTCCTGGAGAACCCCTTCGATGATCTGGGCGTTGCCGTTCATCTCTTTCATATCTGTCGAGTAGTTCTTGTTGCCCAGCACGTGCTTCTGCATGAAGACGTAGGTACCAGAATTGGATTGCCGTCCGTATAACGAAACAGGCTTGTCCGGGCCGCCGATCATCTGCCAATTTTTGATCTCACCGCGGTAGATCGCCCCCAGCTCCTCCATGGTCAGCTTTTCCAGGGGGTTGCTCTGGTGGACGATGATGCTCAATCCGTCAACGGCGATGACGAAAAAGCGGGGCTTCACGCCCTTCTCCCAGGCCAAGTCGATCTCCTTCTGTTTCCATTCCCGGGAATGGTTGGCTATGTCGCAGGTCTGGTTGATGATTGCCGTGATGCCCGTGCCCGAGCCCCCGCCGAGGACGGCCAGGGCGGTCCCGGGATTCTTGGCCATGTACTCTTCGGCCAGGATTTGGACCAGGTTGACCATCGTGTCCGACCCCTTGATCTGGAGCATTTTCTTCTGGGCCGGGGCGGCCATCAGGACCAGGGCCATCGCCACCACGCCCAGGGCGACGGCTCCGATCGTCTTTTTCATGTTCATGTGATTTCTCCTTGCCAAGATCTTCTTTCTTCGATCAGACCTGACTTCTTTCATTGAATGAGGCCTCCTTATCAGAAAGACAGGAAGAAGGTGAAGTTGAAGACGATGTCATTTTTCTTTTCCGGGTTCGCGTAGGACACGAACCAGACGTTCGGCTGCAGTCTCAGGCTCTTGTGGAACGGTGACCAGTCGACGCCGGCGATGACCAGGGTCATCTCGTCTTCAGCAACCCGGCTGTTCGGTTCGTAGCGGTCCAATTCCTGCAGTCCCGGCTTGGCCTTCGCCGGTTTTTCCCTGCCGTTCGGCGGGAGAAGATGCATCAAAGCTAGGCTCGAGGATATGCCCAAAGTGTTAAAATCTGATTAAGAAACGGTGAATAATGAGTGAATTCGGGCTCCGGAGGTGTCCCGCCCGAACGCCCCCGCTCTAGCGCAAGAACGTTTTGATCAGAGTCGTGACAGAATATGAGATAAGGCCACAAACCGGAAACGTCAGGATCCAGGCCAAGACGACATTGCCGGCCACGCCCCACCGCACGGCAGATAAGCGACGGTGCGCCCCCACTCCCATGATGGCTGTCCCGATCGTGTGGGTGGTCGAGAGGGGGATGCCGAAATGGGAAGCGATCGTGATCGTGGTTGCCGAGGAGAGTTCGGCCGCGAACCCGTGGATCGGAGTCAACTTGGTTATCTTCAGGCCGATGGTTTTCACGATCTTCCAGCCCCCAAAGGCCGTAGCAAGGGCCATGGTACCTGCGGAAAGGAAAATCACCCAAAGAGGGACCTTGAATTCCTTGATGCCTCCGGAAAGGAAGAGTATCAAGGTCATCACACCCATGGTTTTTTGGCCGTCGTTCGACCCATGGCTGAACGCCATGAATGCCACTGAGCAGACCTGGAACTTGCTGAAGTTAGCCCGGATCCGGCTGGGCCTCATCTTTCGGGTCAGATAAAGGAGAAATCCCATGACGAGGTAAGCGAGAAAAAATCCCGAGAGGGAGGAAAGGAGAAGCCCTATTCCAACTTTCCCCCAGCCGTCCGCTTGAAGGACAGAAAATCCCCCGGAAGCCAGGCCCGCTCCGGTCAGGCCGGCGATGAGGCCGTGGCTTTCACTGGTCGGCAATCCGAAGAACCAGGCCAGCGTGCTCCAGCAGATGACGCCGATCAGTGCCGAAGCAACGGTCAGCCCGTCCAGGGCTTCTGTTTTGACTATTCCCTTGCCGATGGTCGTGGCCACAGCCGTTCCCGATAGTGCTCCCAGCAGATTGAAGGAAGCCGCCATGATCACGGCGATCCGCGGGCTGAGCGCCCGCGTGGAGACGGCCGTGGCGATCGAATTCGGAGCGTCTGTCCAGCCGTTGACAAACTCGAAGGCCAGGGCGAGAAGGAAAGCCAGGATGATCGCCAGATCAGGCATTTTTAACGACAATGGCTTCGATAATATTGGCGATATCCTCACATCTGTCGGTGGCGGCCTCCATCCGCCCGTAGATCTCCTTCCACTTGATCACGGCGATGGGATCCTTCTCGTCGTCAAACAGGTCGGAAATCAGCTGACGGGAAATTTCATCGGCCTTGGTTTCCAGATTCTTGATTTCGATGCAGAAAGTCATCAGGTGGTCGAGTTTGCGCAGGGAATGCACGGCTTTTTGAATTTCTTCGGCCGCCCGACACAGAATATCGGTCATCTGTTTCAGGGCCGCGGTCGGCGCCTCTATCTTAAAGGCAATCATGCGGTTGGATACGGCTTCGATGGAATCGACGACATCGTCCAATCCCGATGTCAGGGCATGGATGTCCTCGCGGTCTATGGGTGTGATGAACGTTCGATTCAATTTTTCTACGATCTCGTGCGTTAGTTTATCCCCTTTGTGTTCAATATCCTTGATTGTCTCGGCCTTGTGTTCGATGTTTTCATAGTTGTTCATGAAATCTTGAAGATGGTTGGCTCCGACGACGAGGTTGTCCGCGGCCTGTTCGAAGAGATGGAAAAAATCTTCACCTCGAGGAAATAAGCGAAATTTCATAAGTTAATCCTCTCCGGGAAATCGGCCCGCTGAATATTAATGAAAGGCGCCGGTTAGTGTCAAGCCGCGCATCATCTAGTGGCCCTCGAGGATCATCTCGTCCCTGAATCGGCGTCCTCCACATATTGCGTTTTGCCCAAGTCTTAAGGGCGAGTCTATGGTAATCTTATTCTACTACTGGATAATGAGCCACATCAGCCCATCGGAGTGACTATGCATTTTATTGACCCCGGTTCCCCAAAGGTGCTAATTTTGTCTGGCCGCCGGGGTGGCGGAATTGGCAGGCGCAAGGGACTAGATGCCACACTAGCTGCCACAGTGGGAGTAAGTGAGCGGCGGCCTAGCTTGGCTAGGTTGACTCGGCGAATCGGACCGTCTAGAATAACCACCATGCGCCGGGTGAAGATCATCATGGTCGGATGGCCCATTCTGTTCACTCTTCTCATTGCCCCCTTTTTGCATACCCACCTCAGACTCGGAAACAATCGCACTCTTCAGACGGGCGAAAGCCGGGTCGCCGTAGTCCATGCCCATTTTCCGGAAGCACAGGGTGCGCTTGACAGTGCGGTCGGCCGCCACGCCGATCTTGATCATAGTACGGAAGGGGCGAAATCTTATATTTTATTGGCTCTGTTGACCCCTCAATCGCCGACCGTCTTGATCGATATGCGGGTCTGTGGCGCCGCTGCGCCGGTTGCCTATTGCCCCCTAATTGCTTCCCTCGAGCGCGTGAATGCCAGTGCCTTAGAATCGATTCATGATCCGCCGGGCCTTCGTCGATTAGCATTCCGCGCTCCTCCCGCCTCCTATCTCATCTGACCCCTCCGTCGTTTTTTCCCATCCCCTTGGAAACATGCGAGGTGTTCAATGATTTTTCAAGCGCCAAAGCCTGCTCTTGCCGCCTTGGGCCTCTTGCTTTTCCTTCCGATTACCGCCGCCTCCCAAGAGATGACCGAGGCCGAAGCGTTACGCCGATTTGAGCAAGAAAACGCGAATCTCAAAGCCCTCTCGGCTCAAGTCAAGGAGGCCCAGGCCGATGCCCGGTTGTGGAGCCGGCTTTCCAATCCCGCCTTCACCTATTCTCAGGAGGATGCGGCCGGGACCCGGGACGAGTTTATGCTGATCCAGCAAAGCCTGCCGATCAATGGGCGGCTTGGGCTCATGCGGAAGGCCGGCGGAGCGGCCGTCGGTTCCGTTGAGGCCGAGGCCGCCATCGGAAGGATCCGATTGAGGAGCGATTTTCGAGCCGCCTTCTTTGGATTGCTGGCTGCGCAGGAACGAACATCCCTTCTCGAATCCGGAGTGCTTCCCCTGCGGGAAATTGTGCGCGTCCTGCGGGAAAGGGAGGAGGAAAGAGAGGGCTCGACATTTGATAGACTGCGAGCGGAAAGTGAGCTCGCAGAGATGGAAGCGACCCTCAACACGGCACGAATCCTCCAGGTCAAAGCTCAATCGCGGCTGGCTTCTTTTCTTGCCTCCGGATCGGACCCATCTTCCCTTAAGGCGAAAGGAGATTTCTCCGATCAGACGCCGCTTCCGTCCCTGGATGACTTGAACGCCAGGGCCTTGAAGGCTCGCGGCGACTATTTGGCGGAACTCCGCCGCGTCGAGCAGTTCGGCTATGAGCGGCAAGCTGCCGGGCGGTACTTCATCCCTGAGCCTGTCATTTCCGCTGGATTAAAGCGGACGTCAATCCCGGGGCTTGACGATCGGGGGTACGCGGTATCGATCACGGTGCCGCTGCCTTTGTTCGATGGCGGGGGAACAAGGAAAGCTCGCGCTCAGGCGGCGATCGAACGCAGCGAGGCCTCGGCCGCCGCGCTCCGCCGGGCGGTCGAAACGGAGGTTCGTTCAGCTTACGAGTCGCTCGCTCTTTACCGCCGGATCGCCCAGGACTATGTGCGCAACCTCGGGGACCAAGGAGAGAGGCTCTCGCGAATCAGCCGGCTCTCCTACGAGGAAGGCGAGCAAGGCATTCTCGAGCTTCTCGACTCTCACCGGGTGGCCCTGAATTCACGCCTCAAAGCGCTGGATCTTGCCTGGTCGGCCAAGCTCGCCGAAATCGAACTTAATCGAGCTGTCGGAGAGGAGGTCCTTTTATGAAAAAATCAGCTCTTATGATCCTGGCTGGTCTGTGGTTTGCAGCCTGCCAAGGCGGAGCGATAAAATCCGATATCCAGGAATCCGCGACAACGTCAGCCACGCGATGGACGGCAAAGACGGAGCTTTTCCTTGAGTTTCCTCCGCTTGTCGCCGGCGCCGTCTCGCGCTTCTCGGTCCACTTGACAGACTTGGAGAGTTTTAAGCCCCTGATGGCAGGTCGGGTGGTCGTGGAGCTGCGCCCGTCGGACGGAGGGACGGAATCCTTCAGTGTCGAGGCCCCATCCCGTCCGGGGATTTTCGGGCTCGACGTTAAGCCGGCGAAAAGCGGGGTTCGGACCCTGATTATCCGACTCGAATCTCCGACCCTCAATGATGTCCACGAGGTCGGCACTGTGGAAGTATATTCCGACCCCCAAGCAGCTTCCCGCTCGGATGAGGGAGAAGCGATCGAAGCGATCAGCTTCCTCAAGGAACAACAATGGACGCTCGATTTCGCCACCGGCGTCGCAGGCGAATATACTCTCCGTGAGAGTCTTCGAGTTCCCGCCGAAATCCGCCCCCGGACAGGAGGGGAAGCGCAAGTGATCGCTCCTGTTGCCGGGAGGGTTGCGGCCGGGAGCGTCATCCCGGGCGTCGGTACTGCGGTGCGTCACGGGCAAGTTCTGGCCCGCCTCGTCCCGAAGGCGGCAGTCCCGGCCGACCGAGCCGCGCTCGAATTGGGCGTCACGGAAGCACTTTCTTCGCTCGCTCTGGCCGAGAAGGATCGCCAACGGGTCGAACGCCTGGTGAACGCTGGAGCCCTCCCGGGAAGGCGGCTGGACGAATCGACGGTCGCCGAAGCGAACGCACGGGCTCGCCTTGAAACGGCTCGTGCGCTTCTGGCTCAACACGAGCTGTCGCGAAGCGCAGAAGGAGAATCGACCAAGTTGGTCGAGTTCGTCCTCCGCGCTCCGATCACAGGCGTCATTGCCGACTCCATGGCCGTCGCCGGCGCCGGTGTTGAGGAGGGCCAGAACCTATTCCGGGTCGTGGCCCTGGACCCTGTTCATGTCGTCGCCTTTGTTCCAGAGGCGGACAGCGGCCGGCTCGGCCGTCTGACGGAAGGTGAATTGGAAATCCCCGGGGAAGACCGTCTGGTACCTCTCAGCCGGGTCGTATCCGTCGGCCGGGTTATCGATCCGCAGTCCCGAACCTCATCCGTCATTTTCGAGCTGGAGAACCCCGAGGCGCGCGTCGCCGTCGGGCAATCGGTCTTTGTCCGCCTGTTCACGGGAGCCCAGACACGCCAGTTAGCCGTCCCGGAGTCCGCCATCGTGGACGACGCGGGCCGTCCCGTGGTCTTCGTCCAGGTGGCTGGAGAATCCTTCCTCCGCCGTCCGGTCGAGCTGGGGATCCAAGCCTCAGGCTACGTCGGGATCCTGGATGGCGTTGCCGCCGGCGAGCGCGTCGTGACCGCCGGAGCCTACCAAATCCGCTTGGCCGCTTTATCGCCGCAGGTCCCCGCTCACGGCCATGTTCATTAGGAGGCGGCGATGATCGATAAACTGATCCTCTGGTCTCTGCGGAATCGCGGCCTCGTCTTGGCCTTGACGCTCGGCTTCCTGATCTGGGGAGGCTTCATGATCTCGACGATGCCGGTCGACGTGTTGCCGGACCTGACGGCCCCGACCGTGACCATTCTGGTCGAGGGTCACGGAATGGCGCCCATGGAAATGGAATCCCTGGTCAGTTTTCCGATAGAGGCGGCCTTGAACGGCGCCGCGGGTGTCCGCCGGGTGCGTTCGGCAACGGCCGTCGGGGTCGCCATAATCTGGGTCGAGTTCGAGTGGGGCGAGGATATCTTCCGGGCCCGCCAGACAGTGAGCGAAAAACTCAGTATGGTGGCCGGAACCCTGCCCCCCGAAATCGAGCGTCCCGCCTTGGCCCCGGTCTCGTCGATCATGGGGGAGATCATGTTCATCGCCCTCGGCTCGGACCGGCATTCGCCGCTGGACCTGCGGACCATGGCCGATACGACGATCCGACGGCGCCTTCTCGCCATCCCTGGAGTGTCTCAAGTCACCCCGATCGGCGGCGGGGAAAAGCAGTACGAGGTCGTCGTATCCTCCATCAAGCTGTTGGCCCATGATGTGACTTTAAGGGACATCGAGGACGCCCTTCGGCACGCCAACAGCAATACCTCGGCGGGGTTCCTGGTCAAGGGCGGTCAGGAATACCTTATCCAGGGCATCGGGCGGATCAGCGATCTCCGCGGGATCGGCCAGACCGTCGTCGCCCTGAAAAACGGCCGCCCGGTCGTGGTCGACCAGCTCGGGGAGGTCCAGATCGGATCGGCCCTCAAACGCGGCGAGGGCTCTCATAACGGCGAGCCCGCCGTGATCCTGGGCATTCAAAAGCAGCCGGGTGCCAACACGCTTAAGCTGACCCGGCTGCTCGACGCCGCTCTGGATGAGATTCAAGCCGCCCTCCCCCAAGGAGTGACCATTGAAAAACACATATTCCGTCAAGCGGATTTTATCGAGACCGCAAACCATAATCTGATGGCCGCGCTCCGGGACGGAGGGATCCTTGTCATCCTGATCGTCTTTCTCTTCCTGGCCAATTTTCGGGCCTCTTCGATCACCCTTCTGGCTATTCCCCTCTCACTCCTGGCCGCAGTCATGGTCATGAAGCTCGCCGGCGCCACCATCAACAGCATGACCCTCGGCGGCCTGGCCATCGCCGTGGGAGCGATCGTTGATGACGCCATCATCGATGTCGAGAACGTTTTCCGGCGGCTCCGTCTGAATGCCCGCCAATCCCTGGAATCGCGGCTCCCGGACCGCGATGTCGTTTTCGGGGCCAGCCGGGAGATCCGCAGCTCGATCGTCTTTGCGACCTTGATCATCATCTTGGTTTTCCTCCCGATGTTTTTCCTCAGCGGGGTGGAGGGACGTCTGCTGCGCCCGCTCGGCTTGGCCTATATCGTGGCTATCTTTGCCTCCTTGATCGTCGCCTTGACCGTCACACCGGCGCTCTGCTCCTACCTCCTGCCGCGAGCCCGAGCCGTTATCGAAGGCCGGGAAGCCCGCTTCGTTACTTGGCTGAAGCGAGGATACGAGCGGCTCCTGCCGGGACTGTTGAACCGCAGCACGATCATCTTGGCGGGGTCGGTTGTTCTCTTGATCGCCGCGGTGGTGGCGATTGGACGAGCGGGGCGCGCTTTCCTCCCCGAATTCAACGAAGGCACGCTGACGATCAGCGCCGTCACTCTGCCCGGGACCAGCCTTCAGGAATCCGACCGGATGGGAAGAACCGTCGAACGGATCCTGCTGGGCATCCCGGAGGTGAGCGCCACGGCCCGGCGCACGGGCCGGGCCGAACTTGACGAACACGTCCAGGGCGTCGAGTCCGCCGAGATCGATGTCGGTCTCAAAATGGGGAAGCGATCCAAGGCGGAAATGCTGGCGGACATGCGCAGCCGCCTGAGCTTGGTCCCCGGCATGAACTTTACCCTCGGCCAACCGATCTCTCATCGGATCGACCACATGCTCTCCGGGACCCGGGCCAATATCGCCGTCAAGATCTTCGGTGACGACCTCCAGACGCTGCGGGATCTGGCCAAGGAGGTGCAGTCCTCGATGCGGGACGTCGCCGGCGTCGTGGACCTGTCGACCGAACAGCAAATGGACATTCCCACCGTCCGGGTGCGCTTTGACCGCGCCGCGTTGGCCCGGTACGGACTCCCGGCCGGAGATGCGGCTCGCAGCCTGCAGACGGCCTTCGTCGGGGAGCCGGTCGGGCAGATCTTCGAGGGGCAAGTCGCCTTCCCCCTCGTCCTGCGCTACACGCGAGACAACCAGGCCGATCTTGAATCCGTCCGACAGACCCTGGTCGACACCCCGTCGGGTATTCGCATCCCTCTCAGCGCGGTCGCCGACATCCGCGTGGACCGGAGTCCCAATTTTATCAGCCGGGAGAACGTCCAGCGGAAGATCACGGTTATGTGCAACGTGGCCGGCCGCGATCTCAAGTCTGTAGTCGACGATGTGCGCAGGCGCGTCCAGGCGTCGGTCCGCCTGCCGGGGAATTACCATATAGAATACGGGGGACAGTTCGAGAGTGAGGCTCAGGCCTCCCGTGTGCTCCTGGCGCTTGGATTGGCCGTGATTCTCTGCATCTTGGTTATCCTGACGGCTGTTTTCCGTTCATTATCCGAGGCCCTGATAATCATGTTCAACTTGCCTTTGGCCCTGATCGGCGGCGTCGTCGGAGTTTACCTGTCCGGAGGGATCCTTTCGATCGCTTCGATCATCGGCTTTATCACCCTGTTCGGGATCGCCGTCCGCAACGGGATCATGCTCATTTCGCACATCAAGCACTTGATGGAGGAAGAGGGCGTTTCGGACTTTCGCCAAGCCGTCCTCCGCGGCGCCGTCGAGCGCCTTTCGCCCATACTCATGACGGCCCTGGCCGCGGGACTGGCCCTCATCCCCCTGGCCCTGGGATCCGAGAAACCCGGGAGCGAGATCGAAGCCCCCATGGCGGTTGTCATCCTCTTTGGATTGCTGTCTTCGACCCTGCTGAATATGATTGTCGTTCCCGTCGTCTTTCTTCGATTCGGAAACCGTCGACGAAAAGGATGAAATAGAAGATTATTCTGCAATCGATAAATAGGCGCCTGGCCATATCCGGCAGGGCAAGAACTTGTCCCCGTTATATCGCATTGACCCCGGTTTCCCAATCGTGCCAATTTTGCGTTGCCGCCGGGGTGGCGGAATTGGCAGACGCAGGGGACTTAGAATTCTCCAGGAAGAAGAACTGAGCTTATTCCGTTAAGCTCTTATTTGTTAGTTACTTACTGAAAAATTATGGGGTTACAGAAAAAGCCGGGAGTTCTGCATTATTTGCCCGGGCCGATAACCCATCTTCCCTGACTCCGGTCCCGCGAATTCTGACTTCTTGACACTCGCCGGCGGCGCGAAATATCATCAGTCCGGCCAGTTCGATGACCAGGCCGAAACGGAGTCTTTCATGAGTCCGGCAAAGGAGAGAAATATGGACGATCGCCATCAGGTTGACCGCAGGACATTTTTTAAAACCGCCGGCTTAGGGACTTTCGGTCTCATGGCACTCGGAGCCGACCGACGAGCCGAGGCCTCGTCCGAACTGCCGCCGGAAATCCACGGCGCCCTTGAGGATGGGGTGCTCAAGCGAACTCTGGGCCGGACCGGCCTGAAAGTTACGGCTATCGGCCTCGGCACCATTCCCACATTCCGAGCCCCGCAGGCGCAGGCGGTGGAGGTCATCAGGAAATCGATCGATCTTGGCATCAATTATATCGACACCGCCCGGGCCTACCGGAAGGGCTACAGCGAGGAACGGATCGGCGAAGCGCTGAAGGGAATCCGGCAGAAAGTGGTCATCGCCACCAAGACCCGCCAGTTCGACTCAGGCGAAGGTGCTTTAAAGGACGTGGAGACCAGCCTGAAGGCAATGAACACCGATTACGCGGATATTTACTGCTTTCACGAGCTATGCCAGGAAAAGGAATGGGAACAGGTGATTGCGCCCAAGGGCGCCCTGGAGGGCCTCAAGAGAGCGAAAAAGGACGGAAAAATCCGTTTCATCGGAATCAGCGGCCATCGCTCCGACCAGCTCACCAAGATCGTGGAATCCGGCGAAATCGATGTCGTTATTATTCCCTACAATTATGTCTTCGATGATGCGGATGCCGACCTCTGGCCCACCTGTGCGAAACTGAACATCGGCATGGTCGCCATCAAACCTTTCGCCGGCGGCTTTCTCAACCAGCACTCCCTCAGCCTGCGCTGGAACCTTCAGAAACCGCCGCACGTGACCGTCCCCGGCATGTGGCAGGTCGACGAGGTCACGCAAAACACCCGGCACCTGAGGGAATTCCTGCCGGTGAGCGAGACGGAGCTGGCCTATCTGCACGAGGAGCGCCAATATTGGTACTATCAGCTCTGCCGCTTCTGTTACCAGTGCCAGCCCTGTCCCCAGGGGATCGATTACCGGACCATCGTCATGATGCCGCTGATGCTGCGCCGTCAGGGCTTCGAAATCGTGCTCGTGGAGGGCGACAACAAGCTCAAGTACCTGAACGAGATGGACAAGATCGATAAGTGCAACCAATGCCATACCTGTATCAATACCTGCCCCTATCACTTGCCGATTACCGACCTCATCAAGGACGTCAAGCGCAACTACTATAGCCCGGTCAAGTATTACCGGATTTGAGTAATCTGGCGGACAATCGGGCGGCCTACGTCTTCTTGCCCTGCCTCCTTTTCGTCAGCCTCGTCTGGAGCGAGTCGAAGAACTTGCCCGCCAGCTTCTTTACCGGGCTCAGGCGGACGGGATAAAAATAGTCCGATTCGAACCAACCCTTGTCCCTGTAGTATCGATAGTCGAAGCTTCTCTCGTCGAGCTCGAGCTGCATCTTCGTCCGGCCCGAGCGAAAGGCCATGAAATAGAACCAGCCCGGCCAGGGGTAGGCCGGCCCGACCAGCTTGTCGTAGAACCGCCGGCTCAGCTTCGCTAGAGACTTGTCCATCTTCTGCCTTTCCGTTTCGGCCATCGGGTCGAGCGCGGTAAAGGACGTCCCCCGGACGGGGTTGAAGCCCATCCCTTTTCCGATGAAATTGAAGTAGCGCTCGATCTTCCGACCGCCGTAGATGCCCTGGGGGACGATGCTCGTTGAGGTTTTCCCGAAGAAACGAGGCCGGTGGAAGACGAACCCGAGCCGGTCGAGGAAGAGCTTCATCATGCCCGAGACGTGAAACGAGAGATTCGGGGAGGCGAAAACGACGCCGTCGGAGGCCATCATCTTTCCGATGATGACGTCCCGGTCGTCCTTCATCGGGCACGCCTCTTCGCCACGCTCGAGGCAGAGCTTGCAGGTCCGGCACGTCCCGATCTTATAGTTGCTCAGGGTCACGATCTCGGTCTCGACGTCGCCGAGCGAGCGAAGGTTGTCCAGGAATTGGCGGGTGGCTAGATAGGTGTGCTTCCGGCTGGCCGTCCCGACGATGGCCGTGACCTTCTTCATGGCTGCCCTCCTGACCTTCAGGATCCCTCCGGCCCCGACGACAGGATAGCACAAATCCCCGGCTGGGACAGTCCCTTAGCGGATGACGCGTTGGCATCCGCCTTGACACCTCATTCTGAATTTAAGACTATTATCGAAACTCAGACTGATTGAGGACACCAAAACCCTAAGCCGCTATTTGTGCCAGCGCTTTGGTTGCGAAAAGATTTACCTGATGGGGCATTCGGGAGGCACATTCATAGGCCTTCAGGTCGCTGCTGAAACGCCGGAACTCTACCATGCTTACATTGGTGTGGCGCAAATGGTTGACCAGCGCGCATCCGAAAAAGAGGCCTACGACTACATGCTGCGGGCTTTCGAAACACAAGGCGACAAGGGCATGGCCGATCAGCTGCGCAAAGCCCCAGTACCCCGGCGGGGCAGCATCCCCAAAGCGTATCTGGCCGTCCGCGATAAGGCTATCTGCCTCAAACATGCTTAGGTTGCGAATTAGCCGCTCAGGCCACACCAACATCGTTCTGAACGAAACTGGATTGACCCCGGTTCCCCAATCGTGCTACTTTTGGGGCGCCGCCGGGGTGGCGGAATTGGCAGAGGCAAGGGACTTAAAATCCCCTAGGAAGAAGTTCTGAGCTTATTACGCTAAGCTCAGATTTGCCAGTAACTTACTGAAAAATTAGGTGGTTATGGGAAAAAAGGGGAGGTCTGCATTATTTGTATAGTCTGCATTATATGTATTGTTGGATGCAAATAGGTGACACACTGGGTGACACAGTGGCAGGACGTATGGAGAATGAATGTGTACACCTTGGCTGGCAGTCAAGAGGTC
>Ga0154742_1009_pt1 | contig 20767 bp, 11 predicted proteins | sample Rifle2008BG16ft_FD_105750 | JGI IMG/M metagenome (GOLD analysis project Ga0154742, IMG submission 105750) | Candidatus Aminicenantes bacterium RBG_16_63_16 | reverse complement strand
GCGCCGAAGCGGGGAAAGAATAATGGGTGGGACCGGGAAGAAAGATGAGCGCCGCGCCGAAAAAGGACAGTATCTTTTTCATGTCCAGAGAAACCTGCGCTGCCGTCAAGGCCGATTCGGCGACCTTGGTCCTATTATAGACCCGGAACACCGATATGCCAATCGAACGGATATCCTTGACAGGCGGGACCGCTGATGGTAAGAGAGGATATCCACAAATTAAGGTATCGGAGAGGCGTAATGAAAAAGAGTTTCTGGCTGATGTTTTTGCCTGTCTTGGGCCTGCTCGCGGGCACGGCCGGTGCGGCCGAATACCAAAAGGTGTTCTCGTCCCCCAAGGACTGGGACGCGACGCTCTATGATTGGAAGATCGAGGCCGGTCCGTCCGGCGTCGGGCTGCTTAAAACGGAACTGGTCACGGACGAAATGGGGATCACCACGGGAGGGATGAATGAGGATGTGATCGGCGACACCTGGATCAAGAAAGAGTTCATGCTGGACAAGGTCCAGGCCGCGAGCGCGCTCCTCCTCATCCACTTCAACCGCTACGTCCCGGAGGACTTCAAGAAGCAAGGCGGGTTTCTCTGGGTGGACGTCAACGGCCACGCCATCAAGCTCGAAATCGATATCCCGCGGATGCTCACCGGAGGCTGGGTCAGGTACGACGTGCCGGTTACGTACCTCGTTTCGGGCCTGAACTCGGTCGTCATCCGGAACGAGTTCAAGTCGCCGTTCTTTGCCAGCCTCGAGGCGTCGAAGGTCCCGAACCGGAGCGCCAAGAGCATCGACGGAGGCAAGACTTGGGATTATAACCACCTGGGCAAGGGAGGGTTTATCGATGGCGAGTACCTGGTGCGTCTGAGGCTCGGGCGCTACGCGGACTCGGCCGAGGTCCTCTCCGATTACCTCGAGCTGGCGTCCTTCGTATCGGGCGATCCGGTCAAGCCCGCGGTCCGGCTGAAGAAGATCGCCCTTGAGCTCGATAAGCTGACCCCGGCCGGTACCTCGATCGGGATCGAGCTCCGGGGCGGAACGACGCCGGCCTATGCGCCCGACACCTGGACGCCGTGGAAGCCGGCGGGGGCGGTCACTGACCGCGATTATAAGGACTGGCGGTTCGTCCAGTGGCGGGCGACGCTGCGGACGGCCGACCGCCGGGTGACCCCGCTCCTCAAGAAGCTCATCGTGCGCGCCGACCTCGACGTCACCGGCAAGCCCGCCGACACGATCAAGGTGGCGGCCTACGATAATCAGCCGATCGTCCGCGGCTACTATAATTTCACTTTCCAGGACGCCGCCGAGCCCCGGCTCACGGAGCTGCGGAACCGGTTCAGGCTGGAGGAGGTCGTAGCCCACTGCGCGTCGGAATTTGAGAAGTACCGGGTCCTCGCCTTCTGGATGCGCGGCATCTGGCGGGACGGCTGGGGCAAACACAGCTTCGCCCTCCACACACCCTGGGATGCCCTGATCTCGCTCGAGCTCGCCCCCCAGTACAAGGCCTCCGGCATGTGCGTCATCTACAGCAACACCTTCATCCAGTGCGCGTTGGCCGTCGGCCTCCAGGCGCGGGGCAACGTCCTCGACCATCACTTCGTGAGCGAAGTTTGGTCGAACGAGTACAAGAAATGGGTCACCTTCGACATCGCCGCCTCAGTGGATTCGATCCGTTCCTCGTTCCACATGAAGGATGACACGCCGCTCAACGCGCTCGAGACACATACCCTGGCGCGCGAGGGAAAGAAAGACCAGGTCTGGATCGTCCCCGCGGGCCCTTACCCCAAGGTCAACGGCGCCGACCAGAAGAAGGAGAACTTGCTGGGGCCGAACGAGTGGGAGCCGCGCTTCGGGATGCCTTTCCGGAACAACTATCTGACCTCGTGGCTTCCCGGAGAGCTCGAGCACGGGTTCATCCAGTACCACTATGACGGCTACCTCTGGTGGAAGGACTCGGCCATCCCCAAGTACGAGGAATATACCTATCAGAGCTCCCACCCCAGGGACTTCTACTGGACGCTCAACCAGGCGCAGGTCTACCTGAGCGCGACGGACAAGCAGGGCGAGTTGGCGGTCCAGCTCGATACGGTCACCCCGAATTTCGCGGGATTCAAGGTGAGGTTTGACGGCGGCGAGTGGAAGGACTCGGGCGCAAATTTCGCCTGGACGCTCCACGCCGGGACGAACACGCTCGAGGCCAAGCCCGTCAACGCATTCCAGAAGGACGGGATCACGAGCCTCGTCAAGATCGAATATTAAAGGACAAAGCGCATGAAAAAAACCGCGCCTTTTCTTCTCGTTATCTTGGGTATCGTCGCCCTGATCGCCTGCGGGCCGAAAGCTGAAAAGCCCCAGGCCGATCAAGCGGCCGCAGCAACCGCGCCGGCGCAAGGTCCGGAGAAGGTCGGCCCGTTTGGCGTCCTCCACCGCGGCGTCACGGCGGACATCCCCGAGCCCGCGCAGCTGAGTGCCGACGAAACGAAGCGCCAGGAGACCGCCGGGCGGATGGACAAGGAAAAGCTCCTGGCAAGTTTCAAGGTTGTCGAGGAGCGGAGCGAGAAGACGCTCCAGGCGCCGGAGAAGATCGCGCCGTTCGTGGGCAAAGATATCGTCATGGCCAAGGAGCCCCCGGCCGTCGAGTTCGCCGTTGTCCCCGCCAAGCCCTTGTTTTTCGCCGAGCCGCCGGCCGGAAATCATGTCGGTCCCTGGTCGAACTGGTCGCAGGCCGTCTTTCATGAAAAAACGGGCAAGTTCTATTCCTCGGTCGGCGACCACGGCGCCTACGACGCGCACACTTACATCGTCGAGTACGATCCGCCGACGAAAACCCTCCGCTGTCTCCCCGAGATCAACCACGTCCTCGGACGGACGGCGGCCGTCTTCGGCGAGGGAAAGGTCCACGGCTGGCTGGATTTTTATCCCCAGGGCTCGTCGAACCTCTGGTTTTGCACCTACTGGGCCAAGTATCCGGAGCCCGAGGAGCAGGATTACGCCACCGGTTACGACGGCGGGCATATCATGAGCCTCAACGTCGAGACGGGCGACATCGTCGATTACGGCGTCCCGATCAAGAGGGCTTCCTATCCCTACCACCGCGTGGACACGAAGCGCGGCATCATGTACGCCGTCGGCATGTTCGGCGAGTTCCTGGCCTGGGACATCAACGCGCAAAAAACGATCTGGGCCGGCTACCTGCCCGGCGGCCTGACCTGGTGGAATAGGGCCATAATGATCGACGAGGAGACCGGCCTCGTCTACACGACAAATTCGGAGAAGGGAGACAAGGACTGCAACTTTATCAAGTACGACCCGGCCAAGAACCGGGTCTTCAAGCTGGCCGCGCAGACCCCCATGCAGCCGGCGTTCGGGCCCAAGCTGCCGCCGCGCCGCAGCGAAATGAGGGCCCAGACGAGCCGGCGGGGCCCCGACGGTTTGTTCTGGGGGGTGTCCAGGGACGGCGAGCTTTTTACTTTCGACCCGGTCAAGGAAGAAGTCGCCGACAGGGGCGCCAACTGGCCCGGCCCGGAAAAATACACCTGCTCGATGGCCCGGAGCCCGAAGGGCCGCTATGTCTATTATCTCCCGGGGGCCCACGGGTTGTCCTGGAAGGACGGCGCGCCGGTCATTCAGTATGACACCCTGACCGGGACGAAGAAGGTACTGGCGTTTCTCCATCCGTATTTCTACGAGAAATACGGCTACACCATGGGCGGGACGTTCTCTATCTCTCTCGACACCGAGGGCGCGCGGCTGTTCGCCATGATGAACGGCGGGTTCGTCGACCTCTCCGAACAGGCCAAGACGCCGGACTCGGGCGTTTTCGGCCACTGCTCGGCGCTGCTCATCCACATCCCGGAGAGCGAGCGGGTGGAGTAGGAGACGCAAGCATTCCCGTTTTCTTTATATACTATGGTTGGTCAGGGTCCTGTCACGGCGCTCCCCCGCACTGCCTCGGGATACGGCAGGGTCGGACGGCGATGCGCCCCTAGCCCCCCGGCCCCCGGGAACCAGTCCCGTCGGTTCCCCCGTCGGCCAAGCCGACGGGTCCCCCTCCGCTACGGGGGTCTTCGGGGCGCTATCCCCATCCGACCCTACCAAGGCGCTCCGGGCGGGCAGGGACAAACGCCGTGCCAGCCTTCCCGAAATGCCTTATAATCACGGAAACCGGCAGTGCTTGCGTCCCGATAAAAGTCGAGATCGAGAGGAGGCAAAAATGTCCGTACTTATTAAACGCCGCAATGCTTATCTCGCGCCTTTAGCTACGATTTTTATAGTTTCTATCGGAATACTTGGCTTTGCCCAGGAGAAACCGCAGGCGGTCCCGGGCGTGACCTGCCGTCTCTCCTACGAGACGGAAGCCGACATCCTGGCGGATTTCCTGTCTTCCGCCAGGATCTACCGGGAGGCCAAGCCCGGGACGGTGCTACGTAATCCCCTCGAGCTCCGGAAGCTCAGCCTGACCGAAGGCAAGTTCGGCAAAGCGCTCCGGATCGGCGACGGCTGGTCGGTGACCAAGGGGACGGCCAACGAATCCGGGATCGACCTCGACCTCATCGTGGCCACACTCTGGGGCGATTACAGGACCAAGCCCCACTATTGGGGGGCGGGAAAGATGTTCGGCGACCGGGGCACCGTGGCCTTCTGGGTGAAGCGCGGGTCCCTCCTCTCCGACCCCCTCTATCCTCTTTTCCTCCAGAGCAGCTCGGCCTGGGGAAGGAAAGAGCGGGACCTTTTCAGGGTCGATGTCAGCCCGGACGGCAAGCTCAAGGCCCTGATCCGCGACGTTTTCTACAATAATCACACGGTCGAAACGGCGGACCGGGTGTGGGTTGATGGCGAGTGGCAGCACGTGGCGGTCGTCTTCGACCAGGCCTACGGCCTGAAGCTTTACCACAACGGCCGGCCGGCCGCTTCAAACTGGGGAAACGACGCCTGGTGGCAGGCGCCGCTCGCCGGGCTGTTCAGCCCGTTCCTCCCCGAAGCCGACTACGACGAGATCGTCATCTTCGATTATCTTCTCGACGACGCCCAGGTCGGCGCGCTCTTCGCTTCGAACACCATCCCGGAAAAGCCGGCCGTCAGGGCCCCGCTCGACAAGGCCGCCCGGAAAAGGCTGCTCCTTTCCTACGGCGATGTCGAGAGTCTCGCCCTGCCCACCGCGCGGGCCGGCGAGCAGACTCTGTCTCTCCGTCAGGCCCGCGTCGCCGGCTGCCACGACGAGAACATCCCCGCCTGGTGGGTGATGGACGGCCGATACGAGCTGGCCTGGCCCCATCCGTACCGGCTCTTTACGTTCATCCTGGGTGATGTGGACTTCCACGGCACGAAAATCGACATCGACCTCGCGCCCGGCGAAAAGGCCAATTATCTCGCCCTCGAGGGCGTCCTCGACGGGGCCGAGGTTTTCCCCGGCTCATATAAGAGCTTCGACAAGTCGCGCCGGGTCGCCGGCCTCGACGGCTACCCGGGATTCTTCTACTCGACGACGCTCGATCTCGGTGGAGCGTCATCCCTCCATTTCCCGATGCTCAAGGGCTACGGAACGCCCGAAGGGCTCGAGGACCGCGGGACGCTGCGCTTCCCCCTGACGGGAAAGGTTCGGATCCACGAGGTCGGGCTGTGGCAGGCCGCGACAACCCCGGGGGCGACCGCCCTCGACGGGCTCGATGAAGTCTGGCCGCTCCAGTTCGCGCCCAACCCTGACCGGCTGGACGTGCGGTATCTCGACGCCTTTCTCAAGCTCGAAGGAGCTGACAGCCGGACGCTTTTCCTGGGGTCGAAAACCGATGCACCGCCGGCCCGTCCTCTTATCGAGATAGCGGCCTTGCAGCCTTTCCATTTCATCGGGCCCGACCTCAACCCCGACCCGCCGGTCGCCCGCATCGGGCTCAGCTTCACCGTGATCCCCGAAAAAACGTCGGACGTTCTCTGGATTTCCCTTCGCGACCCCGCCAACCCGTCCCGGCTGTGGGCGAAGGCCGTTGTGCGCCTGGAGTTTCCCGAGGCCGGAAAACCCCAGCCGGTGAACATCCGCCTCGAGCCGGTCGACCTGATGCTCGCCGCAGAAGACAGGCTGTGGCTCGAGCTGAGGTTCGCCAACGCGGAAAAAATCATGACGGGCGCGGCCGCGCGGCCCCGGCTGGGGATCGGCCTCAGCCCCGACCGCGAGAAATCGCTCGCCGCCTACGCCGCCTGGGAGATGCTCCCGACGGAGATGCAGTACATCAAGGAATACAACTATCAGCCCTGGCTGTTCACGGGCGAGCAGCGGAACGTCTCCACGCTGGCCTTCCCGGGCGGGCCGATCCCGATGACGCTGAGCTTCATTTCGGGCCAGGGACAGAGCCTGAAGTTCTGGACGAATTTCGGCGGGCCCTACGACATGTGGTACCCGCCCCAGGCCGTGCTCCGGCATGACCCGGCCAACCGGATCGCGGGGATCTACAGCCGCCTGACCGGGGAACGCGCGCAAACGTACGGCGCCTACTCCGACCGCACCTTCTCCCAGGCCGAGCGGCTCGCCCTTTCTCCAGGCATGCCGCCGGCGGCGCCGGCCTGGGCCATCTGGGAGAGGGAGCTTTACACCCGGCACCGGCGCACGGCCCACTGGATCGTGGACCAGCAGCGGGAGGACGGGTTCTTCTGGGGCGGCTACAAGGATGATGTTTTCATCCCGCTCGGGTACGCCGATGTGCCGTTCATGGGGGATGAGAAAACGCGGCAATCGTTCCTCCGCGAATACGACGGCGTGGACGAGGTGGGGGCGTTCAAAGACGGTCTCTGCCAGGTCTGGCCGAATGATTATCTCCACATCACCGACATCCTCGTCTCGCGCGGGCTGATGGTGCCCTATGCTCTCGGCGATCCTTATGTCCTCGAGCGGGAGATGATCACGGCCAAGGCCTTCGGTAAGCTCATGGACGAGGCGAACGCCGAGCGCGCCAAGGCGGGCCTGGGGGCGTTTGTCTTCACGCCGGAGGCCGCCAAAACGGCGCCCAAGCTCTGGGGCCAGCAGCTCATCCACGATTATGAAAAAACCCAGGTCCTCTGGTACTGGGGCAAGACGCCCCGGCCGGCGCCCCACGCCATCGCCGACCGCGAGGAGATCGCCCGGAAGCTGATGACGATCGCGATGGGCTATGATGACACCGAGGAGTACGGCTGGACTCGGGCGATGCACCACACCGACAAGCAAGGGGGCGCGCCCGGCCGGAACGAGCTCATCACGGCGGCGCTCGGCGGGAAGCTCCAGGGGCGGATCGAGCCGCATCCCCACTCCCTGGTCGTGAGCTGGAGCGACCCGGACCCGGCCATCGCCCGCCTCGTCTCGGCTGCCGATGAGAAAGGTGCGCGCTTCAACCTCTACAATTTCGGGAGCGGGCCGCGCCGCCTGACCGCCCGGTTCTGGCGGATCCCCGACGGCGATTTCGCGCTCAAGGTGGGCGAAGATCGGGACGACGACGGCTTCATCGATTCCGAAAAGAACCTGCTGCAGCAGGCTCGGTTGAGCCTCGTCCGGTTCGGGACCGCGGAGATCGAAGTGCCGCCGCAGAAGAACATCGCGGTGAGCCTGGAGCTCGTCAAGCGGAGGCAGCAGCCCGCCGCCCTTCCCGACCTCGCCATCCATCCGGTCAAGGACATCCAGCAGGCCGGGGATCAGATCACCGTCACGGTCCACAACATCGGCGACGCGCCGGCCGCCAATTTCACGGTCGAAGCCGTGGACGAGAGCGGCAAGGTCATCGACCGCAAGGTCGTCCCGAAGCTCGCCGCGCCGCTCGATTTTGTGCCCAAGACGGTGGATGTCACGCTCAGCGTCCCCGCCGGGAAGTGGGCGAAAGTCGTCATCGACCGCCGGAACGCCGTCCGGGAGATCTTCGAGAGCAACAACGAAGCGCTGAAATAACATGAAAGAGACCATCTCATTCCAGCTCAACGGCAAACCGGTGACGCTCGAGGTCGACCCGGACCGGATGCTCCTTTGGGTCCTGCGGACGGAGATCGGGCTGACCGGGACGAAATATGGCTGCGGCGAGGGCTACTGCGGGGCCTGCACGGTGGTCATCGACGGCGAGGCGGCGCGCTCCTGCCAGACACCCATGAGCGAGGTGGCAGCCAAGAGCATCCTGACCATCGAGGGCCTGGAGGTCGGCGGCAAGCTCCATCCCATTCAAGAGGCCTTCGTCAGCCACAATGTCATGCAGTGCGGGTTCTGCACCTCGGGCATGATCATGACGGCCTACGGCCTGCTCAAGCGGAAGCCGCTGCCGACGCGCCAGGACATCATCCAGGGCATGGAAGACAATTTCTGCCGGTGCGGCGGCTATGTCCGGATCGTCCAGGCCATCGAGTCGGCCGCGCAGGCGATGCGGAAGGGAGGGGCAAGATGAGCGACCGACAGTCCCTTAGCCGCCGGGAGTTCCTCAAGATCTCCAGGGGCGGGATCTTCGTCTTTTTTACCGCGGGCGATCCCCTGGAGCTTCTCGAAGCCCAGGAGCGGATGGGCGGCCGCGAGCTGCCTTCGGATTGGAACGCCTTCCTCAGGATCGCCGAGGACGGCCGGGTGACCGGATTCACGGGCAAGGCCGAGCTCGGCCAGGGCGCCAGCACCGCCCTCGCCCAGATGGCCGCCGAGGAGCTCGACGTTCCGCTGGACTCGGTGACGATGGTGCTCGGGGACACGGACCTCTGCCCGTACGATATGGGGACCTTCGGCTCGCGGACGATCAAGTACTTCGGTCCGCCCTTCCGCCAGGCCGCCGCCGAAGCCCGGGCCGTCCTCGTCCAGCTGGCGTCAGAGAAGCTCGGCGTCCAGGCGGCGCGGCTGGCGACCAAAGACGGCGCGGTCTACGACACCGCGGACCCCGGGAAAAGCATCACCTATGGCGCGCTGGCCATGGGCCGGACGATCGAACGGCACATCGACCCGAAGCCCGCCATCAAACCCGTCTCCGGGCACACGATCGCCGGCCGGCCCGCCGCCCGGAAAGACGCCCGCCTCAAGGCGACCGGAAAAGCGGACTACGCCGCGGACATCAAGATCCCCGGGATGCGGTACGCGCGGATCCTGCGACCGCCCGCCCACGGCGCGAAGCTCCGGAGCGTCGACACCGCCGCGGCCGAGGCGGTCGAGGGCGCCCAGGTCATCCGCGACGGCGAGCTCATCGCCGTCCTCCATGATTCCTTCGACCAGGCCGACTCCGCCCTGGCCAAGATCAAGGCGGAGTGGGACATGCCCGAACCGTCAACCGACGACGAGACGATCTATGATCATCTCGTCCGGGTCGCGCCCGAGGGGAGCGTGATCGAGGAAAAGGGCAGCCTGGAGGAGGGGAAAAGGCTCTCGGCCGCGGTCTTCGAGGAGACCTACCGCACGCCCTACGTCGCCCACGCGCCCGTCGAGCCGCACGCGGCCGTCGTCAAGATCGAGGGCAACCGGGCGACGGTCTGGGCTTCCACCCAATCGCCCTTCCGCGTGCAGACATCCGTCGCCGAGGCGCTCGGATTCCCTCCTGAAAAAGTCCGCGCCATCACGCCGTTCGTCGGGGGAGGATTCGGCGGCAAGAACGCGAGCGGCCAGGCCGTCGAGGCGGCGCGCCTGGCGAAGCTTTCCGGAAAGCCGGTCCATGTTTCCTGGAGCCGCCGCGAGGAGTTTTTCCTGGATACGTTTCAGCCGGCCGCGGTCGTCAAGATCGTCTCCGGCCTCGACGCGGCGAAAAAGCTCGTGCTTTGGGACTACACGGTGTTTTTCGGCGGCGAGAGGACCTCCCAACCGTTCTATGACATCCCCCATTATCGCGTTCTCTCGAAGGGAAGCTGGGGGGGACGGGGCGGCGCCGGCGGGGCTCACCCGTTTGCCGTCGGCGCCTGGCGGGCGCCGGGGAGCAACACCAACACCTTCGCCCGCGAATCCCACATGGACGTCATGGCGGCCCGGTCGGGTGTCGACCCCGTCGCGTTCCGGATGGCCAATCTCACGGACGACCGGATGAAGCGCGTGCTCCAGACCTGCGCCGGGAAGTTCGGCTGGAAGCCGTCCCGAGCGCCGAGCGGACGCGGCCAGGGCGTGGCGCTCGTCAACTATCTCAACACCTATGTCGCCACCATGGCCGAGGTCGAGACCGATAAGACGTCGGGTAAGGTCCGGGTCAAGCGCGTGGTTTGCGTCCAGGATATGGGGGAAGTGATCAACCCCGACGGCGCCCGGGCCCAGATGGAGGGCTGCCTCACCATGGGCCTCGGATACTGCCTGTCCGAGGAGATGCATTTCCGGAACGGCGAGCTCCGGGACATCAACTTCGACACCTACGAGATCCCCCAGTTCTCCTGGCTTCCGAAGATCGAAACCATCCTCATCGATAACCCGTCGCTCGCTCCCCAGGGCGGGGGCGAGCCGCCCATCGTCAACATGGGAGCGGCCGTGGCCAACGCCGTTTTCGATGCCGCCGGAGCGCGCCTCTTCCGGCTGCCGATCACGCCGGGGCGGCTCAGGGACGCTTTGGCGGCCCAAGGCTAGTGGTGCGACAACGCTCTCTACCGTTGAGACATTCCTGGCCAAGCCCGGCAGGGATCCGGGTTCATCTCCGCCTGGGAAGCGTTCGCCAAATGGACAAGCCGGCAGCCGGATTAATTCAGCTCAAGAATCTGGCAGCGGCCGGGCGATTCGTGGATGACGACCGTCTTTCCCGCGACCTCGACCGTCACGGCGCCCCGGACGAGGCCGAAATCCGTCCGGCGGACGAGGAGGCGGTCGGCGAGCCGCAGGGCCGAGACGACCGGCGCCGGCGCCTTGGGCACGGAGAAGATAACAGGGACAGCCTTGTCCAGAAACTCGGCGTATTCCTGGGCCGCGGCATAGACCTCGTGGAGCAACCGGACTTCGTCCGGGTACTCGGACTCGCCGCACCACAGGTAGAAAGTGTCCGCGCCCCGAAGAAGCAAGTGCCATAGAAGCTCCTGGTAATTTGCGGCACCGAACGGCTTGAACCCGGCGGCCGGGTACTTCTCGGCGTCGATGGGATGCCAGTGGACAAACGGGATGATGCGAAGTGACGGCGGGGCGCTCTCCGCCGCGTTGCTCGCGACGAGGAGCATGTTGTAGAACCAGCGATAGTCCGCAACCGCAAAATCATACCAGCCGAAAAGCCGGGCCCAGGGATAGACGACAGGCATGGCGAAGGTGTAGCCAGACGCTTCGAACTCGTTGGCCCAGTGCCGGTATTTGGCTTTCTGGTCGGCGGTATAAGGCTGGCCCTCCTCATACTCCTCGAAATAGTCGTACCACTCGCGGAAACCGTTATGCGGATAGACGGCATAGTTCCCGACGAGCGCCGCGGGGAAAGCCTCCTTGACGGGCGAGGCATAGACCTCGCGCTGGACGCGGCTGCGTAGATCGCGGACAACCTTCTGGAAGCTCAGGAAATTCCCGATGTCGGCGATGTTCTCCCGGCAGCGGCGGCATCTCAGGGCCGCGGCGTGGGCGCGGTTAACTTCCAGGGGCCCGTCGATCTCCCAATCCGCCCAGATAAAGTCGACGCGGAGCCCCTCCTTCTTATAGGCCCGGAGGCAGGACTCGACGCGCTCCCTGATGACCGGCAGCCGGGATTCCATAGCGAACGGACAGCCGATCTTGTGGTCCTTGCCGAAGGAGTCGTCAAAAAACGGCTTCCCCGCCGCGTCGACATGGGCCGTTCGCGGATCCCCGTCGAAGACGGAATAAAGAAGCGGCGTGGCGTTGATGTTGACGGCCAGGCCGAGCTTCTTCTGAGCCCGGGCGATCGTGAGAGCGGCGGCCAGCGATTCGTCTTTTTTTTCCACCGCCCAGGAGACGACGAGTCCGATGCCCCGGCGGTCGAGCTCGCGCAGGAGCGCCTCGGCCCGCGGGGCTTCCAGTTTCCCGGGGTCCATGGCGGGCCAGAGATAGAGCGGGAGCCTGCCCGCGCGGGGAAAGGTCAGCGGCCTGGTGTTATCAAGTACAACCTGGATTTTCTTGGGCCAGCCGGCCGCCGCAGGATCCGGCTTTGAGAAGGCCGGAACGGTCGTCCCGGCCGGGATCAACGCCGCCGCGAGCCAAATCATCCACCGGGCTTGTTTCATCAGTCTCCCCAGGCCCAGGCGATCATCTGGTCCTCCTGGTTGGTCAGGGGTTTCCCGTCGAACCCGCCCGCGATCTCCCACCGCGCAAACCCCGCCGCGCGAAAAAGAAGCTCGAGCTCGAACCGGTACACCCAACGCTGCGATGTCTCGAACCTGTGAGAGGCCACCATCCCGCCATTCTCCGCCACCTCGCGGATCTCGACCTCCGACCTTTGCCGCTGGGCGACCGGGTCCTTGAATCGCGTGTCCCAAAGCTGCAGGGTGTGTCCGGTGGCAGGAACTTTGGTCTCCGTCTCGAGCACGGGGACGCCGTCCTCTTCCGCCCAGTATTTGGGGCCCGGGTAAGACATATGAATGACGGCCGCTCCGCCGGGCGCGAGCTGGCGGCGGAAAGATGCCAAGGCCCGCACCTGGTCGTCGGTCGTTTCGCAGTGGGCAAACCCGTTAAAGGCGCAGATCACCCGGGCGTAGCGGCGCGGAAAGCTGAACTCCCGCATATCGGCCACCACCGCGCTCACCGGCCAGGCGTCTGCCCGGGCCTTGTCGTGGAGGCGTTCGATCATGGGCGCGCTCGAATCGAACCCGTCCGCGTCCACGCCCGCCTCGATCAACCGGAGCAGGATCCGCCCCGTGCCGCAGCCGGCCTCGAGAACCGGGCCGCCCGCCCGTTTGCCGACGTCGAGCCAGAACGGAATGTCGAAATCGAGCGGGTCGAAGAGAAGGTCGTAGAGCTCGGGAGCGTCGTAGGGAGAGGGTTTGGGATTAGCCATCTAGGTCAACCTGCGCTTTCATGCTTCGGGCGCCCAGCGCCTAACCTATGATCTTCGCGCACTTGCGGGCGGCGGCGATGGCGCTCGGCACGCCGCCGATCTGGACGGACCAGCAGGAGCCGATGAGCAGGTTCTTGACCGGCGTTTCGACATGGACGCCCAGGGGGCTTTTGTAGAATTTGTTTTTCGGGTTCCAGCTCCAGGCCGACGTCGCGCCGTCGGTATTTTCCGTGTAGCGTTCGTACGTGAGCGGAGTCGCCAGGTCCGAGTACTCGACCCGCGCCGCGAGCCCCGGAATCACGGCCGCGGCTTTGGCGACGAGGTCCTGCTTGACGCTTTCCTTGAGCGCCCGGTACTTCTCCCTGTCGCCGCCGCCCCAGTTATCCATCCAGTGCGTCGGGGCGACGGCCTGGATCATCAGGCCGGACTTGCCCTCGGGAGCGAGGCTCGCGTCATGGAGCGAAGGCGAATAGAGCCCGGCCGACGCCTTCTTAAAGTAATCCGGGTCGTTCCCGGCCCGCCGAAAGTCGGACTCGAGCAGCGGATCCCGGTAGCTGGCATGGGGCGCCTTGAGCCATTTCCCGAGCTCTCCGGGCGGGATGCTCAATCCCAAGTAGGCCGTCACGATTCCCTCGGAGACCGCGGTCTCGGAGACCTTTTTCCGGAAGGCCTCCGGCACGAGCGTGCCGTCGTCCAGCCATTTGAGGAAGGTTTTCTTATAATCGGCGCCGGAGATGACCCAGTCCGCGGGATAGAATTCGCCCCCGGCCTCCACCCCGGCGGCGGCCTTGTCGCGCGTGACGATCCTATCGACACGGGCCCCGAGCTTCAGTTCCCCGCCGAGACGGCGGAAGTTGGCGGCCAGCGCGTCGGCCCAGGTCTGGAAACCGGTCTTGACCGTCCAGTAGTCGTCCAGGAAGGAGGTCAAGGCGGGCCCGATGAGCGCCGCCGACATATCGGGATAGCCGAAGTCCTTGAACTGCCGGTAGAGCGGCGTGTCCGCGCCGAAGCAGTCGGCGGTAAAATCGGTGACCGTGATCTTCGAGTATTTCCTGAACATGGCCATGAACCGGGCCAGGTGGAACGGATAAGCCAGGTAGCCGGCCAGGCCTCGGGGCGACATGACCGAGGACATGGTCTGGATCATCCTGTCGGCCTCGCCGAAATAGCGGTCGAGGTGGTCTCTCTCCGCGGGGTAAGAGCTGTAGGCCAGGCTTTTAAAATCCTGGTAGCTCGAGCAGACGCCGTTCATCTCACCCGCGATGATCGCCATCTTCTGGCGCACGAACTCGACCTTGTCGAAGACGCCGATCTCCTTCATCGCCTGGAAGACCTGGGCGGAGGATTCGAAGGCGAGGGTGCCGCTCTCGAAATAGTATCCTTGACGGCGGAACCCGGCGGTGTAGCCGCCCGGGGTCTTCTGGGCTTCGAAGATCGCGACCTTGTGCCCTTTCTTCGCGAGCAGGTTCCCGGCGGTCAGCCCGCCCATGCCGGAACCGATAATGGCGATCTTTTTCATCCTGTCTCCTTGCCGGAGGCTCTCCGGCTCCGCAACGAAAAGGGAATTGCCGGGTTGGTTTATCGAGCCGGCGGCCGGGCCGGATTCCAATAATGCGGCCACGACTTGGGGAGAATCATAGGTTCGTCCGGTTATCGTTGTCAAGGCGGCCGCGCCGATCCTTGTTGCAACCTGGACGCCGTTTCGATTATCATGATGGCCTGGTTATGAGCGACGCCAAAACGAGGACAACCCATGGATCTTTTCGAGAAATGCACCGGCTTTTATAACGACCCCAAGGTCGCGCAGCGGTACGGCTACCCGACCAACGTCAAGACCGTCCAGCAGATGGGTATGTTTCCCTACTTCATCCCCATCGACCACGCCGAGGGTCCCGAGGTCATCATCGACGGCCGCCGGCTGCTGATGATCGGGTCAAACAACTACCTGGGCCTCTCGAACGACCCCCGGGTCAAGGAAGCGGCGATCGAGGCCATCCGCAAGTACGGGACGAGCTGCACCGGCTCCCGTTTTCTCAACGGCACACTCCACATGCACATCGAGCTCGAGGAACGCCTGGCCAAGTTCGTCGACCTCGAGGCGGCCCTGGTGTACAGCACCGGTTTTCAGGTCAACCTGGGGTCGATCCCGGCGCTGATGGAAGCCCACGACGTTTTGATCACAGACAAGGAAGTCCACGCCAGTATCATCGACGGCGTCCGTATGGCCAAGGTCCAGAAAAAAACGCAGACGCGCCGGTTCAAGCATAACGACCCGGCCGACCTTGAAAACGTCCTCAAGGCGTGCCCGGAGGAAGCGGGGAAGCTGGTCGCCGTCGACGGCGTCTTCAGCATGGGGGGCGACATCGCCCGCCTGCCGGAAATCGTCCCGATGTGCAAAAAATACGGCGCCCGCATCCTGGTCGACGACGCCCATTCGCTCGGCGTCCTGGGCGGCGGCCGGGGCACCGCCCATCATTTCAACGTGGTCCGCGACGTCGACCTCGTCATGGGAACGTTCAGCAAGTCGTTCGCTTCGGTCGGCGGATTCATCGCCGGTCCCAAGGAAGTTGTCCACTGGATCCAGATCTTCTCCCGGCCGTTCATCTTCAGCGCCAGCCTGCCGCCGGCCAATGTCGCCACCGTCCTCGCCTGCCTGGACATCATCGAGCAGGAGCCCGAGCGGGTGGAGCGGGTCAACAAGATCGGCAAACGGGTCCGCCGCGAGCTCACCGCCATGGGCTACAACATCGGCGATTCCCAGAGCCCGGTCGTCCCGATCATCATCGGGGACATGATGAAGGTCTTGAAGGTCTGGAAGACGCTGTACGAGGCGGGGATTTACGCCAACGCCGCCCTGCCGCCGGCCGTCCCGCCCGAGCTGTCGCTCCTCCGCACGAGCTACATGGCCACCCACACCGACGCCCAGATCGACCGCGTCCTCGAGATCTTCCATAAGCTCAAGGGAACGCTGATCGACAACGCCTGATCATCATCCGGAAGCGAATGGGGATATGCCCAATTGGGGGGACAGCATACACAATACACTTATTTCTATTGTGGATACACTATGCCCAATGCACATTCAGCTATCTTGCGCGATAAGATGGCGCGCAGACAAATAAGTGCATTATGTATACTGTCCCCCGATCTCCAGCTAAAGAGGATATCGGCAAAGAAGCTAGCGTACTGGGCGCTGGGCGTCCTGATTCTTATTCTTGTGGCAACCGCCGGTGCGGGCCTGCGCGCGCCGGCGCCCGCGGCCCCGGCTGAGAAGATGCCGGTCATCCTCGACACAGACATCGGCGACGACATCGACGACACCTGGGCGCTCGTCATGCTCCTCAAGAGCCCGGAGCTCGACCTCAAGCTCGTCACGACCACCCACGGCAAGGCGGAATACAGGGCCAAGCTGATCTGCAAAATCCTAAACGCCGCGGGCCGGACCGACGTTCCGGTCGGACTCGGGGCCGGGGGATTGGACGGCACGGGAGCCCAGCAGGCTTGGGTGGAGGAATACGAACTCAAGGAATATCATGGCAAAATCCACCACGATGGAGTTCAAGCGCTCATAGATCTCGTACTTAGTTTGCCCAAGCTTGTCACGATCATTTCCATCGGACCGTCGACCACGGTAGCCGCGGCGCTGGCGAAGCAGCCGCAGATCGCATCGCGCGCCCGTTTCGTCGGCATGCAGGGGGCCGTGCATAAGGGTTACGAAGGCGGACCGGTCGGCCCCGAATACAACGTCAAGGAAAATGTCCCGGCCGCCAGGACCGCGCTTCTCGCCCCCTGGCGCGAGACCGTCATTACGCCGCTCGACACTTGCGGGCTCGTCCGGATCACCGGGGAACGGTTCAAGAGATTGGCAATAAGCGATGACCCGCTCGTCCGGATCCTGCTCGAAAACTACCGCATTTGGGCAAAGAAAGAGTCCGTCGACGATCTGACCGCCAGCAGCGTCCTCTTCGACACGGTGGCCGTTTACCTGGCTTTACCCGGGGACAAACGGCTCCTCCTATTGGAGCAACTCCGGATCGAAGTCAAGCCGGACGGTCTGACGGTCATCGACCCCGCCGGCGCGAAGATGTCGGTCGCCACCGCCTGGAAGGACCTCGCCCCGTACGAAGATTTTCTCGTCAGCCGGCTCTTGGCCGCGCGCTAATCCGGGTTGGCGGCGCTGATCTGGCTCCACACCCCGCCGTTCCACAGCCACAAGCCGAGCGACCCGAAGTCGACGATGATCTCCTCGGCGTTGTCCCCGTCGATGTCCCCGGCCGCCAGGTTCTCGGGATCCACGCCCGAGATCTGGTTCCACGTCCCGCTGTCCCAATGCCAGATCCCCGTGGCCGCGAAATCCGCGACCATCTCATCCGAGCCGTCTCCATCCGTGTCCGAGGCCACCATATTTTCCACGTTCAGGCCGCTGAAGATGGTCCACGTTCCGCTGTCCCACAGCCAGAGGCCCGTCAGAGCGAAATCGCCGAAAACCTCGCTGTCGCCGTTGCCGTCGATATCGGCCGTGATCACGAAATCGGCGTTCACCCCGCTCCACTGCTCCCAGGCGCCGCCGCTCAGAAGCCAGAGCCCGACAGGACCGAAGTCCCCGACCAAGTCTTGCCCCCCGGCGCCGTCGGTATTCCCGGCCGCCATGAACTCGAGGTTCACGCCGCTGAGTTGCGTCCAGGAGCCGCCCGACAGCTCCCAGAGGCCGATCGTCCCGAAGTCCCCGAGGATCTCGGCCCCACCCGAGCCGTCGAGCTGGGCGACTGCCATGAGCTCGACATTGGCTCCGCTCAGCTGATTCCAGGCGCCACCGTCATAAAGCCAGAGTCCCGTCGTCCCAAAATCGACCACCAGCTCATCGATGCCGTCGGCGTCCAAGTCTCCCGCCGCCATGGTCTCGACATTCTCTTCGCTCAGCAGGTCCATCGCCCCGCCGTTCCAGAGCCATAGACCGGCATAGCTGAACTCCAGGAACAGCTCGTCGGCCGCGTCCCCGTCGACATTGGCGGCGATCATGCCTTCGGGATTCATCGCGCTGAGCTGGGTCCACGAGCCGCCGTCATACAGCCAAGCGCCGTTCGTCCCCAGGTCGACCGCCAGCTCGTCCGTGGCGTCGCCGTCGAAATCGCCGATGGCGTTCGTCTGCACGGGAACCCAATAAGAATAAACTTTGCTGACGAACGCATCCGTATCATAGAAGCCGTTAAAGGTCAGGTCCGGCCCGAGGAACCTCGGAAAGTCGCCCGCGTCCGTATAGCCAGTAACATAGGCGTTTCCCCGGGCATCAACCGCGACGCCTTGGCACTGTTCAAACCCCCCATCTGTTCCACCGACATAGCCGCAATACTCGAGCTTCGACCCCGACGCGTTGACCTTGGCGACGAAGCCGTCCCCGCCTGTATTAATCAGGTCCGGCCCTCCAAGGACCGGGAACCCGTGCGATGATTCATTGGAATTCGTATAGCCTGCGATATAGGCGTTCCCCGAGGGGTCCACGGCGATCCCGTAGCCGTATTCGACAGCCGTGCCGCCGATGTAACCACAGTAGGCCAAAGCTTCGCCCGCCGGAGTGACCCTGGCCACGAATGCGTCAGGGTACGTTCCGTTGATAGTCAGGTCGGGCCCGACGGCAGTCGGGAGCCCTCCGCTGGAGCCGCCTGCAACATAGGCGCTTCCTTTGGCATCGACAGCGATGCCGTAGCCCCAGTCGTACCCGTACCCGGCGATATAGCCGCAGTAGGCCAGCGCCGTCCCCGACGAGTTGACTTTGGCGACAAAAGCATCGCTATATTGCCAATAGGTCAGGTCCGGCCCGACGAGCTCGGGAAAGGTCGTCTCATTGGAATCTGTATCGCCGGTGACATAGGCGTTGCCCGATACGTCCACGGCGACCGCGCGCCCGACATCATCGCCCGAACCGCCGATATAGCCGCAGTAAAACCTGCCCGTCCCCGAAGAGTTTAATTTGCAGACAAAGGCGTCATAGGCCCCGCCATTAAAGGTAATATCCGGCCCCATGAATTCGCAAAAGGTCACTTCGCTCGACCCCGTGTAGCCCGCAATAAAAGCATTGCCCGAGCCATCCAAGGCGATCCCGTATCCGGCATCATCCGCGGAACCGCCGAGATAGGTGCAGTAGACAAGGGCGCTGCCCGCCGCACTGACCTTGGCGACGAAGGCATCTTTGAGACCGTTGTGGACCGGGTCATAACTTCCGGCCACCACCGGAAAACTGGTTTGTGTGGAAAGAGCGTATCCTGTCACGTAGGCGTTCCCCGAAGCATCGACGGCAATGCCGTAGCCGCGATCATCCTGGGTGCCGCCGATGTATCCGCAATACGCCAGCGATGTCCCGGAGGCGTTGACTTTGGCGACGAAGGCATCGTAGTCCCCGTTGTGCGACAGATCGGGACCGACCGCTTCGGGAAACGACGTTTCCGTGGCTTGTGTGAATCCGGCCACATAGACGTTGCCCGAGCCGTCGACAGCAATGCCCCGCCCCTGATCATTGTTCATCCCGCCGATGTACCCGGAAAAAATAAAGAGAGCCGGGTCCAAGACCAAGGGCTGCGTGGAATCGTAGTCGCCCACTTCAAACCCGTAAACGTGGGCACCGCCCAACGTTCCCTCCTCAGAAAAAGCTTCCCCATCAACTCGATTTCGGGTGGCCTGCTTGTAGCCCAGAGAAACGCTTTTCCGTGCACCGCCGATATCCTGGTAGGCGACTGGGACATCATCCTTAAAACCGCCTGCCGGAGTCCTCACCTCAAGCCGCCCTTCCTGATCAACAGAAATGCCTTCAACACCCCGATAGGCCAGCCGGACCCGCGAAGGGTCGGCGCCGGGGTGGACGATGAATTCGTATTTCAGACGGTTGGCCGTGCCGGAATAAGCGAGGTCGATCCCCGGCCAGAGATCCCGGTAGACGATCCGGGAATAGGCCGGCAGCCCGGCCTGCCAGTCCTTGGGCTTTCCCTTGAAATAGGAAATGACACCGCCGGTCTTATCCTCCCCGACCGGCTTCACCTTGTCATTCGATCCCACAAAGTGGAGCTTGACCACCCAGTTCCGAGCGGGGGCGTTTTCCTTGACGGAAGGCAATTTTCCCGAGGCCGTTCCTTCATTGCCAACGTTCATTTTCTGAGACTGACCAAGCGAAAACGTCACTCCCCCAGGGGTAAAGTAGACGATCTTGTCCCCGCCCTGGATATAGAAGGCGACCTTCCCGTCAAGCTGCCCCTCGTTCGGAATGAAGTAAAGCGGCACCCGGCCGAAGTCCAGATTCGCCCTGACTGACGCGCCGGCCGGCGCGCCGGGAATTTGCGGCATCACCTGAGCCTGGGTCGATTTTTCCCCAATGGCGCCCCCAAAAAGCATCGACAAAAAAACTCCCGCCAAAATCGCCGTGTGTTTATTCATGCTGCCCCTCCTTTCACTCGCCTGATCATCATGGCGGAAAAAAAAAGAGGAAAGGTAGGTAAGATTCTTCTTAGCTCCGCCATCGACAACCAGCATCGATTTCTTATCATCGCATTGGCAAGCTTGTCAAGATAAATATTATTGTGGGACAGCAATATAGAGCAGTCGCTAAAGGGAAGGCGAAATGGATAATCTGGGCTTTTATTCCCGAGACCTGAGAGCGGCGGCCCTAATCTTCTCTATGATTGGCCCACCTGCGGTCGACGCGGCGAGGCAGTCCCCCGACCCTCAGGGTAAAGAGTTCGCCAGCGGCGCCGGACTAATCCGGGTTGAGGGCGCTGATCTGGCTCCACACCCCGCCGTTCCATAGCCACAGGCCCAGCGTCCCGAAATCGGCGATGATCTCTTCAGCGTTGTCGCCGTCGATATCCCCGGCCGTCAGGTTCTCGGGATCAACGCCCGAGATCTGACTCCACGAACCGCCG
>Ga0154742_1003_pt2 | contig 20925 bp, 10 predicted proteins | sample Rifle2008BG16ft_FD_105750 | JGI IMG/M metagenome (GOLD analysis project Ga0154742, IMG submission 105750) | Candidatus Aminicenantes bacterium RBG_16_63_16 | reverse complement strand
CTCAAAGGAGCCCTCCATGGCCTCTTCAGGGATCGATTCGGGAGGTACCGCGTTATCTATGCTGTGGATCTGGCGGAAAAAAAGCTCATCGTCCTCCACGTGAAGCATAGAAAAGAAGCCTATCGCTAAGCGAATAGAAGGGGCCTGTTATGGTCCAATGCACCCTACCCGAGTCTCGCTTGAAGTCTATCCGTGAAGAAAAATAGGTGCCTTAGGCATTCCATCCCCTGAAAAAAGATTGCTATTGCCGGCCGGCTCTGGTAAATGGAAATTTGATGATGAACCGGCTCCTGTCTTCACTGGCGGAGGTTTGTGCCGAACACCCGCTTGATAAAAAATATCTTATCGTGCCGTCTTTCCAGATCGGCCGCCAGCTGGGTGATGGCCTGGCGGCGGCCGGCGCTAGCTGGGTCAACCTCCACTACCTGACCCTCCCGGCGCTGGCGGAGCAGGTGGCGGGGCCGGAGCTCGCAGCGAAAGGGACAAGGGTTATTTCCGGGGCGGACGCCCTGTCCCTGGTGGACCGGATTTTTGGACAGCACAAGGACGCCGGCCGGCTCGGCTATTTCGGGCGGGTTGAGGCCACCGTGGGGACGATCCGGGCGCTTCAGGCATCGATTTCCGCGTTAAGGATGGCCGGGCTGAAAAGCGGCGCCCTCGACCCGTCGTCGTTCATCAACGAAACCAAGGGCCGCGAAGTCGTCCTTTTTATGCGCTCCTTCGAAGAGGAGCTCGAAAAGGCGAATCTCGTCGACCTGCCGGGGGTTTATGAGCTCGCCTCGAAGATCGTCGCCGCCTGCCGGAAACACCGGGCGGGCCATCGGCCGGGCCCTGAGGAGAGGGAGCTTTTTATCGCCTTTCGGGAAAGGCCTCTGGGCGCCATCGAGCGTCAGTTCCTCCTGGGAATCGCAGGAGACAACCTGGTCCTGCTGCCGCAAGACCCGGTCTTCGGGCTGGTCAGGCCGCGGCGCCTGTGGGATCAGAAAGCCGCCCCGGCGGCCGCCGCCCCAGCCGCCCCGGACGCCGGCGCTCCGCTTTTCTCCTGGCTCTTCGCCGCCCAAGACGCGCCGGGGATGCCGCCCGCCCTGCTGCCCGCGGGTGCCGCGATTGACATCTTCTCGTCCGTCGGGCCGACGAATGAATGCCGCGAGATCCTGCGCCGGCTTCTCGCCGGCGGGATTCCGTTCGACGAAGTCGAGATCGTCCATCCGCCGGAACCAACGTATCCCTCGATCATGCACGCGCTGGCCGCCAAATCCGGCCTGCCTATTGCCCTGGCCGACGGCCTTCCCGTCGCCTTCACCGCTCCCGGCAAGGCCTTCTTCGGGCTCCTTGAATGGCTGAAGCACGATTATCTTGTTTCCGACCTCTGCGCCCTCATCGAGGCGGGCGCAGTCGCGCTGCCCCGGGGCGATGGGGCGCCGGCCATTTCGCCCCTGAAGGCAAGCCGCTATCTCAAGCGGGCCATGATCGGCTGGGGAAGGGAAAGGTACGCGGAGCGCCTCCGGGCGCTCCTGCCCGAATCCGGTAACAGCGCCGAATGCAGTCCCGACATCGACGACGAGCTCGGACAAGCCCCTCCGCCTCCGGAAACCGGGCCCGAGCTCCGGAGCCTCGTCGCCTTCATCGAAGAGATCCTGGCGCTTTTCCCCGCGGCCGGCGACGACGGGAAACTGGATTACGCTCCGCTCTGCCGGGGCGCCGCAGACTTCGTGGACCGGTTCTCGGCGGTCCGCGGCGATCTCGACGCGGCGGCGCGCGCGCTTCTCGTTTCCAGGCTCCGGGCGGCGGCCGAGTTCAAGGCCGGAACCTTGAAGCCGACGGCCGTTTTTGAGCGTCTCGAAAACCTGGCCGACGGGATGAGAGTGGGGGCTTCCGGGCCCATCCCCGGCAGTCTCCATCTTTCGAGCTGGCGCACCGGCGGTTTCTCGGGCCGGCCCGTGACATTCCTCGTCGGGCTCGACCAGGGCACTTTTCCGGGGGCGGGAATCCAGGATCCCGTCCTCCTCGATGAGGAGAGGGAGAAAATCTCGGCTTCTCTTGGGACGAGCGCGGAGGCGCTCCGCGAAAACCTGTGGGCGATGGCCGGGATGCTGGCCGGGCTCCGGGGCCGGGTCACCCTGAGCTTTTCCTCCTACGATATCATCGAGGAGCGGCCCTCTTTTCCGTCGTCGCTCATCCTGCAGGCGGCGCGGCTCCTGGCCGGAGATCGGTCGCTCGATTACAGCGCGCTCGCCAGGTTGATCCCGGAAGCGCATGGGTTCTTGCCCGGTGCGCCGGCGGACACCGGGGCTTCCCGGAGCGGCGCGGTGCGGGCGGTCGACGAGACCGACTGGTGGCTGGCGAACCTCGCCCCGGGTGGCGTCCTCAAGGACGGCCTGGATGCGGTCAAGGAGAACTTCGACCTTCTCAGCCGAGGGATCTTCGCCAAGGAGAGGCGCGATCGCCCGAAGGTGGGCGAGTACGAGGGGAAGATCAGGGTCGATCCCGGGGAGGTCCATCCGCTCCACAACCGGGACATCGTCGTCTCCGCGTCGCGGCTCGAGCAGCTCGCCCGGTGTCCGTTCGGCTACTTTCTCAGGTATGTGCTCGAGGTCAGCCCGCCCGAGGGTTTGGAGCGCGACCAGGCCCGCTGGCTCGGCGCGCTCGACCGGGGAGCACTCCTCCACGATATCTTCGCCGGGTTCATGAGGGCGGTGAAGAAATCCGGCGAAAAAGGCGGCGTTAGGGCGGCGAAGCACGCGCCCGTGATGAAGCAGGTCACAGACGAAGTGATCCGGCGCTACCTGGCGGACATCCCGCCGCCCTCTGAGTGCGTCTTCGAGCAGGAGCGGAAGGAGATCGAGCAGGCGGCCGCTGTCTTTTTGAAGTCCGAGGAAGAGCGGGAGGACCGGGGCGAGCCGCTCCTTTTTGAAGTCAGTTTCGGCTGCGGGAAGGGCAGAGGCGGCCGCGCGGCGGCCGGCGGCGAGGAACGTCTGGAGGAGCCCGCCGTCCTTGATTTCGGAGGCGGGCGGGCCCTCCGTCTCGCCGGGCGCATCGACCGCGTCGACCGCGTGGGGCCGGGCCTCTATCGAGTGATCGATTATAAGACGGGCAGCTACTCGAAATTCGAGGAGGTGAAGCGGTTCGGCAAGGGCCGGGCGCTCCAGCCGGCCCTTTATGCCGTGGCGGCCGAGCAAATCCTGAGAAAGCTCGGGATCGACAGGACGCCGCGGATCGTTTCCAGCGGCTACTGCTTTCCGACCCACAAGGGCGAAGGGAACGACGTCATGGTCGTCGGGTTTGATCCGGACAAAGGCGGGGACAAGTTCAAGGCCGAGCTCAAAGAGTTGCTGGGCCTGCTCTTGGGCGCGCTCGAAAACGGGCATTTCGTCGTCAACCCGCTCGGGGAAGGCACCGATTGCGAATACTGCGATTACGGGCCGGTCTGCGGCGGGACGGCCGCCAGGGAGGCGGCCAAGGCGAAGAAAGACGCCAACCCCGAGGTCTTCGAGCTCTTCGAGAAGCTGAAAGACTATGATTAAGCCACCGGTCGACGCGGACGCGAGGCGGCGGATCGTCGAGGACCTGGATAAGACCTTCTTTGTCGAGGCCGGGGCCGGGTCCGGCAAAACGAAAAGCCTGGTGGACCGGATGATCGCCCTTCTCCAAGCGGGGCGGTGCGAGATCGGGACGCTGGCCGCAGTCACCTTCACCCGCAAGGCGGCCGCCGAGCTCCGCGGCCGGTTCCAGATCAGGCTCGAACAGGGGGCCGCCGATGAGGGGCTGGCCAAACCGGCCCGGGCGCGGCTCGGGCGGGCCCTCCAGAACCTCGAGCGGTGCTACATCGGGACGATCCATTCGTTTTGCGCGCGGCTGCTCCGGGAGCGCCCGGTCGAGATCGGCCTCGACCCGGGTTTCACGGAAATGGAGGAGATCGAGGACGCGCTCTTCCGCGACCAGTGCTGGCTCGATTTCCTCGTCAGAGTGAGGATTGAAGGTGAGGAGATCCTGCGGGGTCTCGACGACGCCGGGCTCGCTCCCGAGGACTTGAGGGACGCCTTCGACACCGTATCGCTATATCCGGACGTCGAGATCGCCGCTGGCAAAAGGGAAGTTCCGGCTTACGAAGAGATCAGGGGCTTGCTCGAAAGCTACCTGGGTGCGGCGAAGCGCGACCTGCCGGAAACGAAACCGGAGAAGGGCTATGACGGCCTGCAGAGGCTGATCCGGCGCTGCCTCAGGCGCCAGCGGATCCTCAAGTTCGATGACCATCGGGCCCTGATGGAAACAGTGGAGCTCATCGGCAAGGGGGCGGCGCTGACGCAGATCCGGTGGCCGTCCAAGGCGGCGGCCCTCGCCTTCCAGGCCGCGTTCGACGATTTCAGGCTGCAGACGGCGGCGCCGGCCCTGAAGGCGTGGCGCGAGTACCGGCATGATAAGATCGTCGGCTTCCTGAGGCCGGCGCTTGATTTTTACGCTTCGAAACGGAAGGAAGAGAGCAAGCTCAACTACGAGGACCTGCTGATGCAGGCGGCGCACCTGCTCCGCGACAATCCCGAGGTCAGGCGGTATTTCAGCCGGAAGTTCACCCACCTCCTCGTCGACGAGTTCCAGGACACCGACCCCATCCAGGCCGAGGTGCTGATGTACTTGAAGGGCACGGACGTCCGGGAAACGGACTGGCAGAACCTCCGGCCCGCGCCCGGCTCGCTTTTTCTGGTCGGCGACCCGAAGCAGTCGATCTACCGGTTCCGGCGCGCCGACATCGACATCTATAACTTCGTCAGGGAGATGGTGAAGGCGTCGGGCGGCGGCGAGCTCAACCTGACCTCGAATTTCCGGTCGCTCCAAGCGCTCGCGGACTGGAACAACCCGGTGTTCAGGGCGGCCCTCCCCAAGACGGCGGACAGGTACCAGGCCCGCTTCGCGCCGATCGAGACCGTGAGGGATGCTGAGGCCGGCTGCGCGGCCGGCGTTTTCAAGATCGTCGTGCCCGCGGTCGGCCATCACAAGAAAGCGGATATCGCGGAGCTCGACGCGGCGGCCATCGCCGGTTGGATCCGCTGGGCCTGCGATGGCGGGTTGAGGCTGGCGCGGAGCGACGAGGAGCGGCAGAAAGGTCTGGGGCCGGCGGCCCGGCCGGGCGATTTCCTGGTCCTGTTCCGCGAAAAAAAGAATATGGATGTTTACGCGCGGGCCCTGGAGAAGCTGGGGATTCCGTTCGAGATTTCCGGGAGCGATGCCTTCTCCGGGTCGGACGAGATCCGCGAGATCACGAACCTGGCGGCGGCCCTGGACGACCCGGACAACCCGGTCACGACGGTGGCCGCGCTGAGGGGGATTTTCTGCGGCGTAAGCGACGGGGACCTGATGGAGTTTCACAAGGAGGGCGGCCGGTTCAACTTCCTGACGCCGGGGCGCGAAATCCTGGAGAGCCGGCACCTGGGCTTCCTGAACGTCTCGCTCGGGCTGCAACGGCTCAAGGCCTGGTGGGACTTCACGCGCCGGCTCCCGGCTTCGGCGGCGCTCCACCAGATTCTCGAGGAGTCGGGCCTCTTGAATTATCTGGCGTCGGTCGACATGGGCAGCAGCCGGGTGGGGAACGTGCTCAAGCTCCTCGAGATCGTGCGGAACGAAGAGCGGAAAGGGGCGACCTCGTTTTCCGGCGTCGTGAAACTTCTCGAGGAGATCGCCGAGGTGCGCGAAATCGAGGAGATCAGCCTGACGCCGGCGAGAGCCGACGCGGTCCGGCTGATGAACCTCCACAAGGCGAAAGGGCTCGAAGCCCCGGTCGTCTTCCTGGCCAACCCCGCTCCGCTCACGGAGCACGCCATCGAAAAGCACGTCGTGCGGGTCAGCGAGGGAGGGCAGCGGGCGGTCCCCAAGGGCCATTTCGTTTTTTGCCGGAGGGACGCGTTCGGCCGGCCGGCCGGCGTTTTCTCCCAGCCGGCGGGATGGGAGAGGGCGGTGGAGGAAGAGAAGAAGTACCAGGAGGCCGAGCATGTCCGGCTGATGTACGTGGCGGCGACGCGGGCCCGGAACATGCTCGTGGTCAGCACCTATGAGGGAAACGCCAGGATCAAACCGTGGCTGACCATCGACGAGGCGCTCGCGGGGGCGCCGGAGCTTCGAGCGGCATTTCCCGGGAGCGTTCCCTGCGCCGTCGAGGGCGCGGACGGCCGTGACGGAGAAAAGACGGAGCCGGCGGATCAACTCCGGGAAACCACCGGGCGGAAACGGGACAAGGCATGCCTGACAAGGGCCGATGTCGAGCGGGCCAGGAAGGAGATCGCGGCGAATCTCCGGCGGGCCGCCGAGCCGACGTACGCTGTTGAGACGGTCACGTCGCTCGCCCGAAAAGAAAGAGGGCCCGGAGAAAAGCGCGAGCCCGGGTTCGGGCCCGTCTGGGGCCGCCTCGTTCATCAGATACTCGAGGCCATCGGGGGCGGCCGGCTGAAGTTTGAGAAGACAATCGCCAGGACGAGCGATGCGAAGCCGTCTCGGACGCCAGGCGAGAGAGCTGCCGGTTCGGCGGGCCAATCCGCCTTAGCGCCGGAAGACCGGGCGAAACTCGAGCTGTTCTTGGACAACATGCTGGCCGCGGAGGAATCGGATTTTTCGGACAAGGCAGGGCTCCTGGCGCACGTCGAGTTCATCCTCGGGTCGCCGTTTTGGGAGCGGGTTATCAAGGCCCGAAAGCGGTACTTTGAAATTCCGTTCGCCATCAAGACGGACCCGGCGAGCCCAGGACCGGCCGTCGCGGGCGCCGGCATCCCTGTCATCCTCAGGGGAACAATCGACCTCGTTTTCCGGGAGGGGGAGGATGTCGGCAGGGACGGCGGACGGGGAGGCTGGGTCATCGCGGACTATAAGACGGACAGGATTCCGATCGCCCGGGCGGCGCTCGAGTCCGCGGCGTGGGCGCTCGACCTCGAGCCGGCGCGCGCCGTATCGCCCGAATTCGCCGCCATCATCGATGCATACGCGCCTCAAGTCCGGCTCTATAGCCGGTTCTGGCGGCAGATCACCGGCGAGCCGGTCATCGAATCCGGGCTCTACTTCACCTTCATCGACCGCTGGGTGCGAGTCCCGCTCCCCTCGTGAGATTCCAGCGCATCCGCCTCGCGGCTGCGGCCAAATTTGACTCAGGCGGGGGCGGCGGGGCCAGCTGTCCCCAATACTGGACGGGCATCCGGCCGCCGAGACGGCCGACGTCTCCCAAGATCGTCCGCCTCCGACGCTCCGGTCATCGATATTTCTTTTAATCTCAATGAATTGCTGGTAATCTATCGACGGCTCTGATTTCATCAATCCACTTGGTATATTTCTTGCAATTTCAGTTTGAGTGAGTTGTATAGGGAAAGAATCGAGGAGGTGCCCATGACAAGAAAAACGTTTGGCGCATTGGTTATGGCCGCCCTGATTGCGGGGTCTGTATCGTGTTCGCGGCCGTACGGGTATCGTTTTTATCCGGATGTTCCCCGGTTCGCTCCGACCCATCCTTCCCAAGTCGAGCTCTTAAGGAGGGAACCCCGCCGCGATCATCTTCGGCTTGGCGAAGTCTGGATGAGGCCCGAGCCGAGGATGAGGCGCGCCTACGTCGAGGACGTGCTCAGGGAAGAGGCCGCCAGGATGGGCGCGGACGCCTTGGTCATCGCGGTCGACAGGTTCTTCCGCGAGCCGGTCTGGGACCGGGGCTACGGCCGGGGACGGGGGTACTACAGGGAACGGCAGATCATCGGCATCGCGATTCGCTATCGAAGGCGGTAATCATTCTTTTTGGCACACGCATCTCCATTTATGTGATGGAGATGGTCAAACTGAGGGGTGGCGCGGCGTGGGGGCCCCCCGCCAGACCGGACCGACTGAATTTTCTTGGGAAGGAGGGAGGACTGCCGGGGGATCGCCGTGACAGGACCCCAATTCCAAATCAAGTGATCACATAAATGGAGAGGCTACGCTTTTCGGCGCTTTTTTAACGGGTTTTGTTTGATATACGATATATCTCGGCTATAATTAAAAAGGCGAGTTTTATTATGACCAAGCGAGCGCGCCGGGCGGCCCTTCTTATCCTGCTCCTGGGCGGCTCTCTGGCCCTGGCGCCGCGCCTGCTCGTGGCCCAGTTTAATCCGCCCCAGGCGCCCGCTCCCAGAAAAAGCTATACGGCGTCCCGCGCTAATCCGCACGCGCCGGTCATCGACGGCCAGCTCAATGACGCCGTCTGGGCCGGCGGCGGCTGGGAGGGAGGGTTCATCCAGAGCCGGCCCTACGAAGGCCGGGAGCCCTCGCAGAAGACCGAGTTCAAGATCACCTATGACGACCGCGCCATCTATGTAGCGGTTCGCGCCCTGGATATCCGCCCCCGAGAGATCGAGCGCCGGATATCCCGGCGGGACAACTGCAATGGCGACAGCGTCAGCGTGTCCATCGACAGCCTGTTCGACCACCTGACGGCCTATGTTTTCTCGGTCAACGCCTGTGGCGTCAAGGCCGACCAGATGGTCGTCAACGGCGGGATGGATTACAGCGACGAGCACGACATGAGCTGGGACCCGATCTGGGACGCGGCCGCCGCCATCGACTCCGGCGGCTGGGCCGCTGAGATGCGCATTCCCTTTTCGCAGCTCCGCTTCGGGAACAAGGACCAGCAGGTCTGGGGGCTCCAGGTCAGCCGCTTCCTTTTCCGGCTGAGCGAGGCCTCGGAATGGCAGCCCATCCCGCGGAACGCACCGGGTTACGTCCACCTGTACGGCGAGCTGCGCGGGCTCCGCGGACTGACCGCGCCGCACCAGATCGAGATCACGCCTTATACCGTGGGCCGGCTCAAAACCTACCCGCCCGAGCCCGGCAATCCGTTCGCCACCGGTCGCGACGCGAGCCTGGTCGGCGGCCTGGACGGGAAGGTCGGCGTGACGAGCGACCTGACCCTGAATTTCACGGTCAACCCCGACTTCGGCCAGGTCGAGGCCGACCCCTCGGTCGTCAACCTCACCGCTTACGAGACGTTCTTCGAAGAAAAGAGGCCGTTTTTCGTCGAGGGCCGGAACATCCTCAACTATCAGCTCGTCGGCGGCGACGGCGAGTCGTCCTCGGACAACCTGTTCTATTCGCGGCGCGTCGGCCGGAATCCCCACTATGAGCCTTCGACCGGCGCCTATCTCGAGATGCCCGGGGCGACGTCCATCCTGGGCGCCTTCAAGCTGACGGGGAAAACCAAATCCGGGCTTTCGATCGGGCTGCTGGACGGACTAACGGCCAGGGAGAGCGCCCTGCTGAGCGATGGCGGCGCCCCCTATCGGATGCCCATCGAACCGCTGACCAACTTCTTCGTCGTCCGCGCCCAGCAGGATTACAACCGCGGCGCGACCACGGTCGGCGGGATGCTGACGGCGGTCAACCGCGACATCCGGGACGCCCACCTGAGCTTCCTTCATGATGCCGCCGTCACCGGCGGGCTCGATTTATTGCACACCTGGAAGAACAAGACGTACTTTTTTTCGCTCAAGTCGATCTTCAGCCGCGTCCACGGGTCGCCCGAGGCGATCCTCGAGACCCAGCTGTCCCCGGTCCATTATTTCCAGCGGCCGGACGCCGATTACCTCGAGGTCGACCCCTCGCGGACCTCCCTCGGCGGAACGGGCGGGGCTGTGGAGATCGGCAAGCAGGGCGGCGGCCACTGGCAATACGTGGCCGGGTTCACCTGGCGCTCTCCCGGGCTCGAACTCAATGACGCGGGTTTCCTTCGGTCGGGCGACCAGATGACGGAATACATTTGGGCCAGTTACTTTGTCTACGAGCCGGTCGGGATTTTCCGGAACTTCAGCATCAACCTCAACCAGCGGGCCACCTGGAATTTCGGCGGTGAGAGCACCTCGACCGGCGGTAACATCAATCTCTGGGGGCAGTTCAAAAACTTCTGGAGCGCCGGACTGGGGATAAGCCTCAACGGGAGGTCGCTCTCCCAGGGCACGCTGCGCGGCGGGCCGTCGCTCCGCCAGGCGGCCGCGAGAAACGTCTGGTTCAATATCCAAACCGACAACCGCCGGAAGGTGCGCCTGTCATTCAACGCCAGCGGTTCCCAGAGGGTGAACGGCGATTCGGAGTTCTGGTCGATCCGGCCGCAGCTCAACATCGTGCCGAGCGCGGCCATGGCGCTGTCCTTGGGACCCATGTTCTCCGCCAACCGGAGCGTCCTCCAGTATATTGAAACCCCCGTTTACGGCGCCGAGAACCGGTACATCTTCGGAAGCATCGACCAGTCCACCTTCGGCCTGACCGTCCGGCTCAACTACAGCCTGACGCCCGACCTGTCGATCCAGCTCTACGGAATGCCCTTTGTCTCGGCGGGAAGGTACTCTTCCTTCAAGCGGATCACCGACTCGCGGTCGAAGGACCTGGCATCACGCTATCGGGTCTTCACGGCGGAGGAGCTGTCCTTTGACAGCGCCGCCCAGGCCTACGCCGTGGACGAGAACCGCGACGGGGCTGCCGATTATCGCTTCGCCAACCCGGATTTCAACTTCCGGGAGCTGCGGTCGAACCTGGTCATCCGCTGGGAATATCTCCCCGGCTCGACGCTCTACGTTGTCTGGTCGCAGGGCCGGACGGGTTCGATCGCCGACGGTTCGTTCCACCTGCGCCGCGACCTCGAAGAGCTGTTCGGCGTCCACCCGAATAATGCGTTCCTGGTCAAGTTTTCCTATTGCTTCCAGCTTTAATTCGAAGGTGAGGAGGAGTCATGAAGAGACGGGATTTTGTGGTTATGATGGGCAGCGCTCCCCTGGTGCTGGCGGCCGGCCGCGTCCCCCCGGCGGGCTCTCCGCGGGGCGGGGCGCTGGTGGCCACTCCGGAGAAACGGTCGGAATACGCCCGGTATCTCCTCGAGAGGCTGTGCACGGATATCGGCCCCCACCCGGCGGGCACGCCGGAATTCGCCCGCGCCGCCGCGCTCATCAAGAAGGAGATGGAGATCTCCCTGCCCGAGGTCGCGTACGACACGTTCGCGTTCGAGCGGTGGGAGCTTTCCGGGGAGCCGGAATTCCGGCTGGGCAATGGGCAGGGCATCGAAGCCTGTCCCTCGTTCGGCGGCGAAGGGACGCCGGCGGAGGGTATCAGCGGGATGCTGAGCGAGGATGGCAAGGGGTTCGCGCTCGTCGACCCGGAGACGGGAAAACCCCGGGCCAAGATCTATGTCAGCCAATACGGCCCGGCGATCCCGCACCATCGGGCCCGGACCAGCCCGCCATCGATTCCGGTCTTCGGCATCGGCAAACAGGATGTGCCCCTCATCGCAAACGCCATCAGGGACAAGATCCCGGCCCGGTACAAGGCCGTCGTGCGTTTTGTGCCCGGCGCCACGGGAATGAATATCATCGGGAGGCTTCCTGGGAAACGGCCGGACGAAATCCTTGTCGTCGCCCACGCCGACACCGTCTACGGCGCCCCGGGGGGGAACGACAACATCGCCTCCGTCATCGTCATGCTCATGATGGCGCACGCCGCTGCCGCCGGGACGGCCTTCAACCATACGCTGACCTTTGTGGCCACCGACGCCGAGGAGTTCGGCATGCTGGGGGCCAACCACTATGGCGCCAAGCGGGCCGCCGACGGCACCATGAAGAACATCCGGTATGTGGCGAATTTCGATTCCCTGACCTATGGTCCGAACCTGTGGATCTCCTCGAAGGACCAGAGCGTCAAGGACGTCATCGCCGCCATCCATCGCGACCTGAACATCCGGGCGGTCCCGAAGTTCGACGACAGCGACGGGTTTGTCATGGATTCGGCGCCCTTCCGGCCGTCCGGCGCCAAGGCCTTTCACGCCAACAGCCGCGGCTACGATGAAAAGACGCTTCCCATCTATCACCGTCCCGACGATAACGCCTTCAACGTGCCGCTCGATTGCGTGGAGATCGGCTTCCGCGTCTTCACCGAATATATCCGCCGCGTGGATAAGCTATAGCGGAGTCGATCCCTCCGCCAATCCTCGGCTCATTGCTTCGGCAAGGCCGGTCCTTCCCGACACGGCCGGCGACCCCGGCGGGCGCCCTCGGGGCGCAGGTCATCGAGGTCGCGTTTTTCCCATCCGCTGCTCTGATACCAGGCGCGCAGGATATCCTCGGCGGGCTTGTCGTGCGGCGTGTAGTTGTCATCCGCCGGCCCGCCCTGGCGGGGGTCCGGGCTCCAGGCCCACCAAAAGATGCCGGCCAGCCAGGGCTTCCCGTAGACGCTCTCCAGTGCCGCCCGGTAGCAATCGGCCTGCTCCTCGAGGTCGATTCGCGCTTTGACCTGATAGTCCCAGGGATGAATGGCGGCCCCGTCAATGCTCCTGTACCCTATCTCCGTGATGATGATCGGCTTCGCCCACCTGGCCGCCAGTCCGGCCAGGGCGGCAACGCGGGCTTGCCAGGCGGCTTTGAGCCCCGAAAGGGTGGGATTCGTCCTGCTTGTCAGCGGGTAGTAGGCGTCCACGCCAATAAAGTCCACGGCGTCCCACCAGGTGAGCCGCAGCTCCTCGCCGTCGTGGTTTCCGGCATAGAGGATCGGACCGCCGTACCGGGTCCGGACCGCCGCCACGATATTCCGCCAGTCGGCGGCCCGCTGGGTCGTCCCCTCGAGCTCGGTGCCCAGGCAGAATTGGTCCGCGCCGTAAGTCGAGGCGAGCTCGGCATAATGCTCGATGAATCTCCGGTAGGAGGCGAACCAGGCGGTCCATTGGGCCTCGGTGGTGAAGGCGAGGCCGATCTCGCCGCGCCAGTGCGCGGGATCCTTCGCCAAATCCAGGTGCGGCTTGAGCATGACCCTTAAGCCCATGCCATGGGCCTGACGAAGAACATGGATGAGGCCGGCGTCCGTCGGAGTCGCTTCGTTCGCGGTGACCTGGACGGACGCGAGATTGTCCTGGTAACAGGTAACGATCAGGGCGATCCAGTTAGCCCCCGTCTCCGCCAGGTGCTCCAGGGAGCTGTCCGAATCGGGGAGCAAATAGGCTCCCGCCGACCAGGCCGCATAAGACATGCCCTTTTGCTTCTCCGGCACCGGCGGCCAAAGACCGGGGCGCACGGCGGCTCCGCAGCTCATCGAAAGCATGGCCGCGACAGATATTACAGAAAGGGCGTGCATCATCTCGGCCGACTTGATCACCTCCTTTATATCCTCTTTCGGTCCGGCGGGTCAACGTCTGGCAATGACTTTCCGTGAGGATCTGATTACCCCGCTATACTCGCTTGACCACAAGACTCTTCTGGTGCAAGATGGGTGCTCCGCTACTCCAAGGGGATTATGAAGCGGGCTAAATAAAATCAGGGAAGGAGCGACCGTGACAAAAAGACCCCCGGTTTTTATGTTTTTGTCACTTGTCTTAGGCATGGTAATGGCCTGGGCGCAGTGGACGCCCGAGGAAATGATGAAGGTCAGGACCGTTGGGGCGGTCCAGGTATCGCCCGACGGCCGGCGGGTTGCCTACACGGTTACGGAGCCGGTGATGACCGAAGACAGGAGCGAGTTCTTGACGCAGATCTGGATGGCCGCCGCCGACGGCTCGGGGAGCTTCCAGTTCACGCGCGGCGAGAAATCGTCGGATAATCCCAGATGGTCACCCGACGGCCCGTGGATCGCCTTCGTGTCGGAGCGCTCCGGCAAGAACAACCTGTGGCTCATCCGCGCCGACGGCGGCGAGGCCGAGATGCTGACGGACATCAAGGCCGGCGTCGGCGCGTTCGCCTTTGCGCCCGACGGCTCCTCTATCGCCTTCACCATGACCGACCCTCCGAGCGAGCAGGAAGAAAAGGACCAAAAGGCCAGGAACGACGCCCGCGTTGTCGGCGAGGACGACAAGATGACGCACCTCTGGCTCGTTCCCGTCACCCGGGACGCCGCCGGCAAAAGAGAACCCCGGCGCCTCACCAAGGGCGGCTTCACCATAGGAAGTTGGGACTGGTCTCCTGACGGCAAGACGATTATTTTCGACCACGCTCCCACCTCCCTCGCGGACGATTGGACCAGGTCCGATATCTCGGTCGTGGACGTCGCCTCGGGCGCAGTCAAGGCCTTCGCCTCGACGCGAGCGGCCGAGTCCAGGCCGCTTTTTTCTCCCGACGGCGCCCGGGTCGTCTACACGCTCAGCGACGACCCTCCGACGTGGGGGCTCACGGCCCGCGCCGCCGTCGCCCCGGCGGCCGGTGGACCGCCGAAGGCGCTCGCCGCCACTCACGATGAACAGCCGGATATTGAAGGCTGGTCGGCCGACGGGCGGGGCGTCTATTTCACCGAAACCCGCGGCACGGTCACCCGCCTCGGCTTTCTGCCGGTCGACGGCGGGCCGCCCCAGCTCATCGATTCCGGCTCAAGCGGGGTTTTTAATGTCAATTTGAGCTCAACACGGGCGATGTTCGGCCTCAGCGTCCAGACCACGGATTCTCCCGCCGAGGCTTTCGCCACGCCCGCGACCACGTGGTCTCCGCTCCAGGTCAGCCGGGCCAATGCGGATTCTCCCAAGCACCCCCTTGGAAAGACCGAGGCCATCCGCTGGAAGGGGGCGGACGGGCTGGAAATCGAGGGGCTTCTGACTTACCCGGTCGGCTACGAGAAGGGCAGGCGCTGTCCGATGGTCCTCGTCATTCACGGCGGTCCGACCGGCGTGTTCATTCAAAGCTATATCGCGGGTCGGAACGTTTATCCCATTTCCGCCTTCGCCGCCGAGGGCTGGGCGGTTCTCCGGTGCAACATCCGCGGCTCCTCCGGCTACGGACGCGCTTTCCGCTACGCGAACTACAAGGACTGGGGCGGCCGAGACTTCAAGGATCTGATGGCCGGAGTGGACCACGTTGTCGCCATGGGCGTCGCCGACCCCGACAGGCTGGGGGTCATGGGCTGGAGCTATGGCGGCTACATGAGCTCCTGGGTGATCACCCAGACCAAGAGATTCAAGGCGGCCTCCATCGGCGCCCCCGTGACAAACTTGATGAGCTTCACTGGAACGGCCGATATACCGGGCTTTATTCCCGATTATTTCGGGGCGGAATTCTGGAATGACCTCTCGCCATACATAAAGCACTCCGCCATGTTTAACATCAAGGGCGCCTCGACGCCGACGATGATCCAGCATGGCGAAGAAGACATCCGGGTGCCCTTCAGCCAGGGGCAGGAGCTTTATAACGCGCTCAAGCGCCAGGGCGTCCGGGTCAAGATGGTCGCCTACCCGAGGCAGCCGCACGGATTGCGCGAACCCCGGCTCATCCTCGATGCCGCCAAGCGAAACATCGAGTGGTTCAAGGAGTACCTGGGAACGGGAAAATAGCCGGGGCCGCCGGTCTACCGAGCCGGCGCGCGGGTGACGTCGAGATAACCGCGATTCTTGTCCAGCAATTTCTTGGCGGCCCAGGCGGCCTGCTGGAGGACCCTCGCCTGAGCCGGCGGCAGGTCCATCAGGACCTGGGGGTTGTCAGACTCGACCTTCCCGGTTTCAGGATTGACCGGCCGGCCGCCGATTTTGGACGGCAGCCCCTCGGGGTTCCGGCCGAATACCGCCGCATAGATGGAGCAGGCGGCAAGATAGCTCCCGGCCGGCGTAGGATGCGCTCCGTCGGCGGCGTAGAGCTCGATTTCAGGATGGCGCTCCCGCACCTCGGCCCAGGCGATGCCTGCCGGCGCGACCTTCGCCCCAACCTCCTTGGCGACCCCAAAGTAAGCCGAATTGAGCGCGGCCTGTTGTTCCGGCGCGCCCTTGGGCGCCCAAGTGAGGTAGAAAACCGGGACCGCGCCCACATCCTGGACCGACTGGGCAAAATTCCGGGCGTAGGTCCGGAAAGCCTCAACCAGGCCTCCGCCGGGCCCGCCCTCGGGATTGGCGTCTTTTCCCGGGAGACTCTCGTCCTCGAGGACGATAAAATTCCAGTCGCTGTCACGCATAACCCGGTGGGCATCGCCCTTCTGCCAGTGGTCTTTGAGTCCCCAACCGGAGAGCGCCACCATCCCGGTTTCCACGGTCCCGGCCCCGCCGGCCTGGGCCAGCTTGGCGAGAATATCGGGCAGGTTATTGTAATAAATAAAGCTCCCGCCGATGAACAGGACCCGGATGGCGCGCGGCTTCTTCGGCACTTTCTTCTGTTTCTGCTCCTGCTTCTCCTCGGGCTTCTGCTCCGGCTTCTGCTCCTGGGCCGTCCGGCCGGATAGCCCGGGGATAATGAGAAAAACTGCCAAGACACTTATGATTGCGACTTTGCGGCGGTCCGTCATGTGGCCTCCAGCTCGACCGTGATCTGAATATGCTTCCATCTTTGGACGATGAACCCAGTCTAAATATTCCACATAAATAACACAAATCCGCAAAAAAGAATAACTCGTAACCTGAAGCTCATCGTCAAGTCCGTTACGTTTGACGGGGCTCGTTGAAGCGACCTCAGCCTGAAACGGCCGCGCTAGCGAACGCGGGGGATGATCTCGCCTGAAAATAATCCTCCTGTCAATTTTCCATGCGTACTCCGGACGAAATGCACCTTTGGCACAGATATTGCATTCTCTAAAAAGGGATGGCGTCATATCCTTAGACAAAAGGAGTCGTCTTTGAGGAAAGCCGCACCTATCTCACTGCTCTCATCCCTGGCTTTTTGTTTTATTGCCCTGACATCCTTCCTCCCCGCGCAGCCGGCGACCGCTGAACCGGGCGAGCTGACGGGCCGTGTTCTGGCGGCCGACGGTTCCGGCCTGCAGGGCGCGACCGTGATCCTGACGGCGGTCCGTACTGGAGCGATCTCCAAAGCCGTTACCGGCGAAGGCGGCGTTTACCGGTTTCCCGGACTTCCGCCCGGAGCTTACGACCTTTGGGTCGAAGCACCCGGGTTCAAGCCGGCCGCCAAGGCCGGTGTAACGGTGGCGGCCTCCGGAACCGGGACCGTGGACTTCCGCCTGGATTTCGACACGATCCAGGAGGTCATCACGGTCATCGGGGCCGCGCCCCGCTCGAGCTTCGAATCCACCGAGGTCCGCCAGTCTGCCGCCCGCGACGTCGGAGAGGCCGTGGCCCAGACTCCGGGGATCTGGAAAGTGCGCAAGGCGGGGATCGCCAACGATATTGTGCAGCGCGGCTTCCGGAGCAAGGACATGAACATTCTGGTTGACGGCCAGCGGATTTATGGGGCCTGCCCCAACCACATGGACCCCGCGGCGTTTCATGCCGACTTTGCCGAGGTCGACCGCGTCGAGGTCGGCAAGGGGCCGTTTGATATGAGGCATCAAGGCAGCCTGGGCGGGATCATCAACATCGTGACGCGGAAGCCCGAGCCCGGCTGGCGCGCTACGATCAACGCCTCGGGCGGCGCCTACAGGTTTATGAACCCGGCGGCGACGGCCTCGTACGGGTCCGAGAAGTTCTCCGCCCTGGGAGGGTTTTCCTACCGATCGCCCCGCCCATTCGAAGACGGGAGCGACCGGAGCTTCGTTAAGTTGACGAACTACCTGCCGAGCGAGGCCGACAGGAACGCCTTCAAGATCTGGACCGCCTGGGGCCGGACATCGTTCGAGCCAGCGCCGGACCATCTTCTCTAGGTCGCCTACACGCGTCAGCAGGCCGACCACGTCCAGTATCCGTACCTGATGATGGACGCCGTTTACGATGACACCGACCGGGCGCAGCTCGGCTACCGGATCGACCGCCGCGTCGGCCCGCTGGACTGGCTCCATGCCCAGGCTTATTTCACCCGCGTCAACCACTGGATGACAGACGAGTTCCGGACATCCTCGCTCTCCTTGGCGCGCGACTACAGCATGGGCACGCACGCGAAAACACGGGCCTTGGGGGGGACCGTGGAGGCGGGGATCGGTGATTTCACCCTTGGCTTTGAGGGATTCAGCCGCGGTTGGGAAGCGGAGGCGTTCATGGCCCCCATGAGCTACCGCACTCAGTTCTCCATCCCCGACGTTTCGATAGATTCCCTCGGGCTGTACGGGCTCTACGCATGGGAGATCAGCCGGCGGTTGCGGCTGGATCTCGCGGCTCGCTTGGACAGGGTGCGCACCGCGGCGAACGCGGCGCAGGCCAACACGAATCTCTACTTCGCCTATAACGGGACGAGGAGGACCCGGGACCTCGAGTCCTACCCATCGGCGTCCATTCGCCTGAAATACAAGTTGAGTGAGACGCTCGAGCTTAGCGCCGGCGCCGGCCACGCCGTCCGGGTCGCCGACCCGGTAGAGAAGTTCTTCGCACTCCAGCGCAAGGGGACAGATTGGGTGGGCAACCCGGAGCTCAAACCCAGCCGGAACACCGGTATCGACGCGGGGATTGCGACGCACTTCCGCGGGCTGTTCGTCGGCGGGAGCGTGTTCTATAACTGGATCGAGGACTATATCCAGGTGGTCAACCGGCCCCGGGTAAATACGGTCCCGGGCGTCATGAACAAGTCCGCCCGGAGCTACGGCAATATCGATGCCCGGCTTTACGGCGGCGAGATAGAAACTGCCTATGCCTTGACTGAAAAGGTCATCCTGTCGGCCGACCTGTCCTACGTATGGGGGACCCAGGAAACCATCCCCGCGGCCAACATCACGTCGCGCGACCTGGCCGAGGTCCCGCCGCTCCGCCTGCGGACGCGGCTCCGGTATGATGCGGGCCGCTACTTTGCCGAGGCGGAGGGCGTTTTTTCGGCGGCGCAGAAGTTTGTCAACACGGACCTCTTCGGGGGCCGGACTCCCGGCCACGGGATCGCCAACCTGCTCGTCGGGACGAACCTGGGGGCCGTCACCGTCCAGATGATCGCCAGCAATATCTTCGACGCGCTATATTATGAAAACCTGTCCTACCAGCGGGATCCTTTCCGGTCGGGAGTCCGGGTCTATGAGCCGGGCGCCAACGTCTTTATCAACTTTTCTTATCGGTTTGTGGAGAGATAGTCGAGGATTTTTCGACCGTGGGGAGCGGCCTTGGATCGGAGGAAAAGCCTTGGGAGTGTTTCCGCAGGTCCATTATCGGACGCTGCGCCCCCCATCTTGCATACGAGTGGAGACGTATGTATGTCCGATAAGAACAAGAAGAATCCTGCCTGAGAGGACAGGGCAACGCGCACGGCGGGGGCTATCCGGGGCTTCGGGTTACTTTCCCCTGGTTTGACCAGCCCGCATTACCTTTGCGACTGGCACGTTTCTTGCTCAGCCTTAGAAAGGCGGAAGATAGAGGATGTCGATAAAAGAGCATCTTTTTCTTGACAGGCAGGGATTTTCCGGCTATTTTTTTCTTGTGCTAAGGAGCGGCGGGCAGAAGCAAGGTTTGGCTTACCGGTTTTTTCATTTCCGCTCCCCTTTAATGCGGTGAATTCTTGTCGTTAGATAAAAAGACACAAAAAGGAAAGGAAGGAGGCAACATGACTTTCCGAAGGAAGAACATCTCTCGGCGCGATTTTCTTAAGTACTCGATGGCGGCCGGAGCGGCCGCGGCCATACCCTGGCGTCTGGCCCTAGCCCAGGCCGTTACAGGGCCGTACGGGGTCAGCAGCCCGAACCTGACGAAATTCGTCGACCTTATCAGGGGGATCGGGACCGATATTCCCTTGGCTGGAACCGGCGGAGCAAGCGTGTGGGGCGCGACACATTACAATATCGGCATCAGCCAATTCAATGATTTCCTGCATTCCGATTTTAGTAATCCCGCCAAGGCCGCGTATATTCCGGGATTCACTGGGACCAAGCTGTGGGGCTACGGACAAGGAACCTACAAGCACCTTGGCCCAATCATCGTAGCCCAGCGGGACCATCCTGTGCAGATCACGTTCCAGAATAACCTGCCGTCGCTCCAGATCATCCCTAACGACTCGACCGTCCCGCATGATGCCGGCGTCAACAGGACCGCGGTCCACCTCCATGGAGGGTTAGTGCCCTGGATCAGCGACGGCGGCCCCTTTGACTGGTGGGATCCCTATGGCAATAAGGGCGCTAGCTTCCTGAACAACGCAGTCCTGAGGCCTGGCCAGATACCAGCCGCTAACGAGGCAGAGTATTACTACCCCAACAATCAGAGCGCCCGGCTGCTGTGGTACCATGATCACGCCTGGGGCATCACGAGAACCAACGCCTACGCCGGCATAGCCTCTGGATATGTTTTAGTTGACCCAATAGGCGAGGCCGCATTTGACTCCGCTAATCCAACTGTGCCGTCTGCTCTCGACCTCCCGGCCATCAATAAGACCTTCTTCTACCTGGTCTTCCAGGATAAGATCTTCTTTGGGCCAGGAGGCCCGCCGGCAGGATATGCGGCCAGCGCGGGACCCGGGGACCTCTTCTACGCCGACACCTACAACCCGGCCCTGTTCGGCCCCGCCGGCGTCCCGTCCTTCGGTGGAACTGCCCTGGCTTTCCCCTTCCCGTCCTGCGTTCCGGAATTCTTCGGCGACACGATCCTGGTCAACGGCACGGCCTACCCCATGCTCGAGGTGGAAGCCCGCCCGGTCCGGATCCGCATGCTCAACGCCTGCAGTTCACGGTTCCTGAACCCCAGGCTGGTCGATACCGCCGGGCTCACCTTTCCTGATAACGCCGAAGCTTCCAACACCTTGGGGCCAAGATTTATCCAGATCGGCACCGAAGGCGGCTACCTGCCCCAGCCAGTGGTTCTTGATGGAACGGGAGCCGCTCAACTCCTTCTGGCTCCCGCCGAGAGGGCGGACATCTTGATCGATTTCTCCAAGGCCAAGGCGGGAAGGGAGTTCATTCTCTTTAACGATGCGCCCGGTCCGTTCCCCGGGGGGGCGGCAATCTTCGATTTCTATCCGAAGAATCCGAAAACTCCCACCTCCATTCCCGGATTCGGACCCAACACCCGGACCTTGCTCAAAATCAGGATCAAGGCAGCGACGGGCACCGTGACTCCGCTTCCGAATAACTGGAAGATGATCAACACGGCGATTGCCGGGCTGAGCGACCCACCTCTCGTGACGCAGATCCCGGGGGTTCCCA
>Ga0154742_1077_pt1 | contig 21124 bp, 17 predicted proteins | sample Rifle2008BG16ft_FD_105750 | JGI IMG/M metagenome (GOLD analysis project Ga0154742, IMG submission 105750) | Candidatus Aminicenantes bacterium RBG_16_63_16 | reverse complement strand
TGAAGCGGGGCGATTTTCTGGTCATGCTCCTCGTCCGCCTGAGCTTGGCCGTGTTCTGGCTCAATCCGCTGTTTTGGGTCGCCTATAAAATGCTGAAGAACGAGCAGGAAAAAGCTTGCGACGAGCTCGTCCTGAAAGCGGGCATCCGGCCCTCGACCTACGCTGACAATCTGTTGTCATTCATACGTTCAGTGCGGTTGACCCGGTCGCCCCTGGCCGTTTTCCCGGGGGTGCTGGGGATGTTCGGCCGCTCCCAGCTTCGGGAACGGTTGCTCGTCATTCTCGGCCAGAAAATGGCCTTCAAGGAGGTTGGCATGAAAACCAAGGTTGCTGTGTCTGGATTGGCATTTCTCGCTGTGGCTTTTATCGGCCTCGCCCGGCCCCAAGGGGCTTCGGCGAATCCCGAAACCGGGCTGATTGTCGCGGATACGGCCGCTGTTTCCGCCGTTACGGCCGCTCCGGCGAGCCAGGCTCAAGACGCTCAGAAGGCTGCTGAGAAACAGAAAAAAGAGGAGCCGAAGCCCGCCGAGCCCCAGGAAAAGGAAAAGAAGGTCAAAAAGGATATCAGGTTCCTGGTGGAGGGAGACGAACCCGGGAAAGAGCCGGTGGAAATCACTGTCATCGAGGGCGGAACCAAGCAGGCGCTCAAGCTGGACGGGTCCGTCCTCATCCTCAAGAAAGGAGAGGACGGGAAAACGGTCCTCCTGAGTCCCGAGGGCAAGGAGATCGCGGTCATCGGAGGGGAAGGAACACGGCTCGAGATCAAGGGCGGCCGGATGATCTTCCTCGATGAGGAAAAGGCACTCAAGGAGGCAAAGGAGCCGAAGGTGTTCACCGTCATCGAGGGCGACCAAAAAACGAGCTGGGTCCTCGATGGAGACAAAAAAGCCTACACCGTGGTTGTCAAGGCCAAGCCGCACCTCGATATCGTCAAGGAAATGGAAGAGCCGGAACATATCACGGTCAAGCGCGTGGACAAGAGAGGCGATGAAATCACCGTCACCAAGCGCTACGTGGTGAAAGAGCCGCCCGTTGGGATTGACATCGACGAAGAGGCGCTCGAGAAAAAAATCGCCGAAACGCAGGCGGTGTTGAAAAGGCTTGAGGAGCAGAAGCTCGCCGAGTCCAACTTGGCGACCCAGCAGGAGGCCCTCCGGGAGCTCGAGCGATCTTTGAAAGCTCTGGAGGAGGAGCTGAAAAAGAAAGAAGAGAGTCTTAAGGCCCTCGAGTTTGTGGTTGAGCCCAAAGTCCATATCACTCACGAGCACGGTGAAGCTCCCGAAGTCGAAGTCGAGGAAATCGCCCCGGATGAGGGAAGCCGGACAAATATCATTAAGATGACGCGCGGCAAAGAAGCCTCCGCGATCATGCTGAACATGAAGCTCAAGGGAAACTCCAGGGAGTCTTACGAGAAAGCTGTGGCCAAATTGAAGCAGGAGCTGCCCCAAGGATACAAGCTCGAGCCGAAGTTCGTCGAAGAGTCAGGGACGATGATCATCAAGATTACCGGCCCCAAGGGGACCGAGGAGGACTGGGAAAAAGTCCAGAAGCTGATCAAGGATCTCACCCGCAAACTTAAGAAGTAGCCGCGGTTGCCGGGCCGGAAGTTCGGTCTGACTCATAGCGTTCTCCTTCCGGGTCAGGTATAATTTTCCGTGCGGGCCGGCCGGAATGCCTATCGACCGGGGCCGTCCAATGTCGAGATACGAAAGCACTCATCATGAAGCTGTCGCAGATTATCATCTTCCTGGTCATCGTTCTCCTCGTTTACGGCTCGATCAACTTTTATATCCTCAGGCGGACCTGGCAGGCCCTGGCGGGCTCGCCCGCCCTGCGCTGGGTCTTCTTTAGCCTGTTTCTTCTCCTCGTCCTTGCCTATCCCGCGGGCCGGTTCCTGGAGCGGAGGTGGGGGAATTCGATCTCGGCCCTGGTGATCACCATCGGGGCGTACTATTTTGCGCTCATGCTCTATCTTCTGCTCGCCGCCTGGATGGTCGACCTCCTGAGGCTGGGCGACAAGCTCTTCGGGATTTTCCCCGAGGCGGTCCGCCGGGACCCGCAGAGGTCTGCGGAAGTGGCCTTTTTGGTGGGGGTGGGCGCGGCCTTGCTGACCGTCATCATCGGACACCTGAACACGCTCCATCCGAGGTTGAGGAAGCTCGACCTGAAGATCGACAAACCCGCCGGAACGCTCCGGGAGCTCAAGATCGCCTTTGCCTCGGACATCCATATCGGGACGGTCACCGGAACGGAAACGCTGGAGAGAATCATCCAGGACCTGAACAGCTTGAACCCCGACCTGGCGCTCCTGCCCGGCGATGTTTTCGACGAGGATATCTCGGGCGCCCGGGCCCAGGAAGTCTCGCGCCTGCTCCGGACGATTCGCGCCCCGCTTGGCGTCTACGCCTGCACGGGAAACCACGATTACTACGCGGGCATCGAGCGCTGCCTGGAAAACCTCCGGCTGGGCGGCGTGACGGTGCTCCAGGACGAGGCGGTCAAGGTCGCGGACTCTTTTTACCTTCTGGCGCGCAAGGATCCGACATCCGTGAGGCGGGGAGAGAAGCGGACGCCTCTCAAGGACATAACTGCGGGCTGCGACCCGTCGGTCCCCCTGATCCTCCTCGACCATCAACCCCTCCGGCTCGAGGAAGCGGCTCAGAACGGGATCGACTTCCAGATCTCGGGTCATACCCACGCGGGACAGCTTTTCCCTCTCAACCTCATCAACCAGCTCGTCTGGGAGGTGTATTGGGGTTACGCCCGCAAAGGCAAAACCCACTACTACGTATCCTGCGGCGCGGGCACTTGGGGCCCGCCGGTCCGGACGGGCAGCTATCCGGAGATCGTCGAGATCAGGCTGAGATTTGCCGGGGAGCGGTAACGCCGTCGCTGCCCGCCTTCATCAAGTTCCCGGCTTGCAGCCCTCCTCATTCGGTGCAGCCGACCCCTTCGGCAGTCCTGCGCCGACTCTTCTTCAGGGCCTTCTGACAAAAAACCTGACGACGGCGATGACCCACAGGATGGCGATCAGCGCCCAGACGGCGAACACGGCCCGCCGGAGATCATAAACGCGGCCCAGGGTGCTGGCGTCGAGACTATAGGCCAGGTCGGGCTTGAAAATATACCTGACGACCTGGCTCTGCGTTCGGGCTCTGCCCGGCCGGTAAACGAGGTGGGCGCCGTAACTGTAATAATAGCTGTCGGTGTCGTTGGCGCCGGCATAGGGCTCGGAAACGGCCGCCCCGTCCCGGCAGACGCGGACCGTCAGCGCCTGGATATTGCCGCTGTTAATGGCGTTATAGACGTCGGCGCTTCCGAGGGGCTTGCCTTCCGGGTTGAGCATGAACAGCTTGTTCAGGCTGACATCCACCTTGGCCCAGGCGCCAAGCTCCGGAATGAAGGTCTCGGCGAAGGCGTGGCCCGTCGTAATGACGGTATCGATGCGGCCGGCGAGCGACAGCAGGCGCGTGGGCAGCCCGGCCATGTTGGCGAAGAAATGATAGATGAGCGCGTGCTGGCTGCACCAGATCTTCCCCTCGCCCGCGAGGACCATCTTGAGGATTCTGAGGGGGGATTTCGTCTTTTCGATGAGGTCGCTCGGCGTTCCGGCACAGCCCTTATAGCGTGTGACCAGCCAGCAGCCGATCTTTTCGATCTTGGTCATCGTCGGGTCGGAGTCCGCGACTCCCATGTCTTCCCGGATCATTCGCTTGGCCTCCTCGCGGTTGGCCGTGTCGATATCGGCGTAGTCGCTCGCCCAAAAGGCCAGGGGGTGCCGCGCGAACTTGCCGACGGGAATGCTCGCCGAGACAAGCCAGTAGTTATCGGGCTGGGTGCGGCCGCCCTTCTTGTAGTACTCCGAAGGATAATAGCCGAAGTTGAAGGTCATCTTGGGGCCGGGCAGCCCGGCTTTCTGAGGTTCGACGCCATAGCTGTGCCGGTGGTCCTTGAGCTTGACCTCGGGATATTTTCCGGTCGTCGTGTACGCATCGCCGGTGTCATCGGTCACCTTCCATGAATCGTAGCCGGCTTTCGACGGGACGATGAGCTCGACCCGGCCCCGCTCGACGATGCGCGTGCCTGTGAGAGCCGGGACATCGGAGGGAACATAGAGCGTTTTATAGGTCGCCGGGTAATAGCTGTCTCTTTTGTCGCGGGTCAGGTAGAGGGCGACGTTGGCCGCGAGGCCCAGGATGAAAAGAACAGTCAGCCAGAGCGGAAACTTCCTCGAGTTTGTCATGTTGTCAGTCCTCCGGTCGTGGATCTCGCCTCGTCCGGCACTTCTGCCTCGCAGACCGTGGCGGCAGAGGTCTATTTTAAGAAACCGCCCTCGGACAAGCAACAGGAAAGTTGGGGCGCTATTTCTTCTTGACCTGATAGCGGATGATCGTCCAGTAGTCGGCGGGGCCGGCCGCCATCCCGGGGCCTTTCAGGTACTCTTCCTCGTGAGGGCCCGCGATGGCGTAGCCCTGGTCCTGGATGAACTTCACGAGCTTCTGAACAGTCGGCGTTTCTTCGCTGTAAGGACCGAGATGCAGGATCTCGGCCACGTCGCCGTAATCCCAGACTTCGATCCGGGCGCCCTCGCTGCCGGCCGAAAGCTCCGCCACCTGCTCCGGGAGCGGAAGGGCGTACAGCCCGACCCAGTTGTCCTGCGGACTATCGAGAGGGCTCAGCCAGCGCGCCCGCGGGGGCGCCATGCGTGCGCCCTGGATGCTAAAAAATACCTTGAACAAGAGCCCGAACGCTTCCTTCCCCTTGATATTCGGGTTGCCTTTGGATTCAACCACCAGCATTTTTTGCGGCGGCACGCCTTGCCGGATCCGAGGTTCCTTAAGCGATTCGTAGGATTTCAGGTCCTGGGCGCCCTGCGCTGAGACAAAAGCGGCCAGCCAGGCGCCTGCCAGGGCGAATATGATAAGACGCTTTTTCATGGACGGCCTCACTTTCCCGGAGATGGGCTCATTTGACTCCAAACCGGCCGGCCCGTCAAGCGCCAGGAATATTCCTTTTTTAGCAAATTCTTGACGGGCTCGGGGCGGCGAGAATAAGATGAATAACAGCCCTAATCCAGGAGAGCGGTGAATGAGGACGTCGATTCTCACCAGGGGAGGAAAGCCGTAATGAAAACCCCATCGTTCTTATCCGCATGTTGCCTGAGCGGCTGTTTGATCCTGGCCGGGGCGCTGAGCGCCCAGTATGAGACGGTTAAGAAAAAACCCGGGAGCGTCGAGAAATTCCCCTGGCCCAAAGGGATCCGGGGCGCCGTCAGCCTGACGTTCGATGACGCGCGCCTGAGCCAGGTCGATACGCTCATCCCGATTCTCGAAAGGCGCGGCGTCAAAGCCACATTCTATGTTTCGCTCGATAGGGTGATGGAGCGGCTCGAGGGCTGGAAAAAGGCCATCCAGGCCGGCCACGAAATCGGGAACCACACCATGACTCATCCCTGCACCGGCAACTACCCGGCCTTCCGCTGGAACTCCCTCGAGGAGTTGACGCTCGACGGCATGGCCAGGGAAATCGATGACGCCGAGCAGGCCATTTTCAGGACGCTTGGGGTCAAGCCCAGGAGTTTCGCTTATCCCTGCGGTCAGACCTTCGTCGGCCGGGGCCGGGAGGTAAAAAGCTACGTGCCGCTCGTGGCCGAGCGGTTCATGACCGGCCGCAAGTGGCTGAACGAGGACGCCAACGACCCGGCGTTTTGCGACCTCGCGCAGCTCCTGGCTTTCGAGAGTGACGGCCAGCCGTTCGAAGCGCTCAAGTCCCTTCTGGACAAGGCGGCCGCCGAGGGGCGCTGGCTCATCCTGGTCGGGCACGAGGTGGGCGACGGCGGCTACCAGACCACCCCGGTCTCGTCCATCGAAAAGCTGTGCCGCTATACCCAAGACCCGGCGAACGGCATCCGGCTCGATACGGTGGGCGCCATCGCCGATTATATCGTCGCGGCCCGCGAGAAAAAAATTCGATAAAAGGACGGCCCGCATGCGCCACTCCAAGCCCCTCATCCTGTATCTGGTCAGCCTGTCGGTCCTGCTCGTCTTCGCCGGCCTCATCCCCGCCGGCGCGCAGAAGCCCAAGCCGGAGATTCCGGTCTATCTCGACAAGACCCAACCGGTCGAAAAGCGCGTCGATGACCTTCTCGGCCGCCTGACGCTCGAGGAAAAGGTGGGGCAGATGAACATGCCCTGCGTCTATGTCGACGAGCTCGGGGCGGGCATTGCGGACAAGATGTCGGCCTGCCGGAAGTTCGCCGAGGGGACCTACCTCGAGGGGTTCGCCCCGGGCGGCGGGTTCTTCACGCTGCCCAACACGATTCTCCAGCAGGGCACCCGCCAGCAGGCCGAATTCCTGAACGAGCTCCAGACGATCGCGCTCCAGAAAACCCGCCTGGGCATCCCGCTTCTCGAGACCGAGGAGGGCACCCACGGGCTGATGTGCTCGGGCGCGACCATCTTCCCCGAGGGCCCGGCGCTGGGCAGCGCCTGGAACACCGGCCTCATTTCGAAGATCTATGCCGCCGCCGCCGAAGAAGCCCGGGCCATCGGCGTCCATCAGATTTTCACCCTGGTCGTCGAGCCGATCCGCGACCCGCGCCTCGGCCGTAACGAAGAAGCCTACAGCGAAGATCCGTTTCTCTGCGCGCGCTACGCCAAGACGATCGTCAGGGCGGTCCAGGGTTATGATGTCTCGGCCCCGGACAAGGTGGTGGCCGGGCTCTGCCATTATCCCGGCCAGAGCCAGCCGGCGAGCGGGCTCGAACGCGGCGCCATGGAGATCTCCGAGCGGCTGTTGCGGAGCGTTTTCCTCCCGCCTTGGGAAGCGGGGATCAAGGAGGCGCGCGGCCTCGGCGTGATGGCGACCTATCCGGCGATTGACGGCGTCCCGGCCCACGCTTCCGCGAAAATTCTTACGGGCATCCTGCGCGATGAGTTCGGGTTCGAGGGGCTCGTCCTCTCCGAGGGCGGCGGCATAGGAACGCTCGTCTATGAAGGCCTGGCGCCGACCCAGAAAGAGGCCGGGCAGCAGGCCCTTCGGGCCGGGGTGGACGTCGGCATCTCCTATGAGTCGGGCTATATGAAGGACCTGGTCGAATCCGTCAAGGAGGGAAAGGTTCCGGTGGCGCTCGTCGACCGGGCGGTCCGCCGCATTCTCCGGCAAAAAATACGGCTCGGCCTGTTCGAGAATCCCATGGTTGACCCGGCCCGGGCCGTCAAAATCGTCCACAACGCCGAACACCAGGACCTGGCCCTTGAAGCCGCCCGGGAATCGATCGTCCTCCTGAAAAACGAAAACCGGCTCCTGCCGCTGCGCAAGGACCTGGGGTCGATCGCAGTGGTCGGCCCGAACGCGGACGACGTCCTGAACCAGCTCGGGGACTATGTTTCCCTCGCGGTTCTCCAGGATGTCACGACGATCCTCGAGGGCATCCAGTCGTTCGTTTCGCCAAAGACCAAAGTCGCCTATGTCAAAGGCTGCAACGTCGTCGGCACGGACCTCAACGAGATCGACCAGGCCCGGCAGGCCGCGGCGGCCTCGGAAGCCGCCGTCGTCGTGGTCGGCGAGAACGAATGGCGGAAACCGGGAAAGACCGGCACCGTCGGCGAGGGGTTCGACGCCGCGACGCTCGAGCTCACGGGACTCCAGGAGGAGCTCATCCGCGCGGTCGCGGGGACCGGTACGCCCACGGTCGTCGTCCTCGTGAACGGTCGCCCGCTGGCGACGCGTTATGTCGCCGAGCGCATCCCGGCCGTGGTCGAAGCCTGGGTCTGCGGCGAAAAAGGCGGCCGGGCGGTCGCCGAGGTGCTGTTCGGGGACTGCAACCCGAGCGGCAAGCTGCCGGTGACCATTCCCCGACATGCCGGCCAGCTCCCCGTTTATTATAATTTCAAGAAATCCAAGGACTACTGGCTCAAGAACGCCTGGGGCCATCCGTACTCCGACCTCGACCCGAAGCCCCTCTATGCCTTCGGCCACGGCCTGAGCTATACGGCATTTGAATATGCCAACCTGCGCCTGGGCGCCGCGAAAATCGGCCCTGGTGAATCCATCGAAGTCAGCGTCGACGTCCAAAATTCCGGGGACCGGTTCGGCCGCGAGACCGTCCAGCTCTATATCCAGGATGTCGTCAGCACGGTCTCGACACCCGTCATGGAGCTCAGGGGCTTTGAGAAAGTCGGGCTCGAGCCCGGCGAGACGAAGACCGTCCGGATAGTCCTGACGCCGGATGACCTGGCGCTCCTCGACCGGCATCTCGAGCGCGTTGTCGAGCCCGGGGAATTCCGGGTCCTCGTCGGCAGCTCGTCTGAGGACATCCGGCTGACCGGAAGCTTTGTGGTCGGGGAGCGTTGAAAGGAGGAAACATGGCCGGACCGGGAAGCCAATGGATCGGCGAGGAGGAGAAGCGGGAGCTCTTGGATGTGCTGTCCTCGGGCCATCTCTTCAGGTACGGGAGCCTGGATGATCCCGCGTTCAAGCACAAGGTCTATTCCTTCGAGCAGGAGTTCGCGGCGCGATGCGGCGCCCGTTACGCGCTGGCGACAAGCTCGGGAACGGCCGCCCTGATCTGCGCCCTCAAGGCCGTCGGCATCGAGCCCGGCGACGAGGTGATCGTCCCGGCCTACACGTTCATCGCCAGCTACAGCGCGGTCATCTCGGCCGGCGGCGTCCCCATCCTCACCGAGATCGATGACAGCCTGAACATCGACCCGGGTGACATCGAGCGCCGCGTCACACCGAGGACGAAGGCGGTCATGCCCGTCCACATGCTCGGGAACCCCTGCGCCATGGACGAGATCTCGGCCATCTGCCGGAAGCGCGGGCTGCGGCTGGTCGAGGATGCCTGCCAGGCCAACGGCGCCTCCTATCGCGGCCGGAAAGTCGGGAGCATCGGCGAGATCGGGGCCTTCTCGCTCAACATCTTCAAGACCGTGACCTCGGGCGACGGCGGCGCCGTCGTGACCGACGACGAGGCGCTCTACAAGATGGCCTTCGGCTTCCACGATCAGGGACACGCCCCGCTCCGGGCCGGGGTCGAGGTGGGGGAGAGGAGCATGCTCGGGACAAACTACCGCATGAACGAGCTCACGGGCGCTGTCGCCCTGGCGCAGGTCCGGAAGATCGACCGGGTGCTGGCCGTCCTTCACGAGAAAAAGACACTCTTCAAGGAGCTGATCGCGGAGGTTCCCGGGGTCAGGTTCCGGAAGCTCAACGACCCCGCGGGTGAATGCGCCACGCTCCTCACCGTGATCTTCGACAGCGCCGACGAGGCTGGGCGGGTCAGCCGGGCGCTCTACACCAGGACCGTCGATAACAGCGGCTGGCACGTTTATTCCAACATGGAGCACTTCAATCTTTATCTCAAGGACCGCGGCCTGCTCTTCGGCCGGGGCGCCTATCCGCGCACGGATGACATCCTGCGCCGGTCCATCAACCTCAGCGTGGGGGTGGTCGATGCCGGCCTGGGGGCCGCCTTCGGCATCAACATCGACTCGCCGGAGGCCGATATCCGCGCCGCCGCCCGGAAATTCCGGGAAGCCTGCCGGGGATGATCACAGCCGGACCGGTGGGTTCGCTCAGGGATTCGGCGCCAGCCTCACCCCGACCCAGAACGAATATTCTTTCGTTTTTAGAGACGGCCGCGACAGGCTGTCAAAAGAGCTCAGAAATTCCTGGGCCCGGGTTTCGCCCGACCCGGAGAACACATCACCGGAGACGATCGACTGGGGCGAATGCCAGCTGGTCTTGGTGCTGAGGACCTTCATGGTGGACCCTCCCCATTCGAATCCGACCATGACGGTTTGGCCGGGCGCCCCGCCCGGCCCCTCGGGCCGGGGCGCGCGCGCCGCCAGGGGAATCCTGAACTCGCAGGTCAGGCCGTCTTCCGTTTTTACGGCGCGGAAAACCGGCGGTTCTACGCCGGGCTGCGGCCTGGCCGCGGGGGTGTATTTCCCGTCCCGGTCGATGGCATAGGCTTCGAATACGGGATACTGGAATCTCGTCCGGAGGAACCCCTTGTCCTCTTCGGTCAGGACCTTGCCCTGACTTTCCAAAAGCGAGATGAAACGGTCGACCGGGATGTCCTCCTTGATGAATCTTGTGCCGTTCGTTTTTTCCTTGGTCCCGCCCGGGCTGTAATAGATGGCCATTCCCGTGGCCTCAAACGCATCGAGCGACCGGGCGTTCTTGAAAACGACCAGGACATACAAGCTCCGGCCGTCATTCTTAAAAGCGTAGCTCGCGCCGGGCTTTTTTTCGGAGAGCAGAGCGTTGCCCTGCCATTCGGCATTCAGTCCGTCGACCTGAAGCGAGGACGGGGTCCAAACACTCCGTGCCGTCCGGTCATCGGAAAACGCGAGCCCTCCGCAAACCCAGGCCAGTCCGAGGCCGGTCAAGAGTGCGAAGGATGAACGAGTCTTCATTTCAGCGGTCTTTTCTTATTATACCTCATATGCCGTTTGCTCTGCCGTCGCCGGCTACGAGATCTTCGGCGAGCGGAAATACCTGGACACCGCCGTGGCCTTTGCCGACAGGCTGCTGGCGAACCAGAATCCCGCCGGCTACTGGCCGACCGGATACGGGGCCATCTTTTTTGCCGATACGGGAAGCGCCATCGGGCTGTTTATCGCCCTCGACCGCCACGTGGATTCGGAACGCCGGCAGAAATACCTGGAGGCGGTCCGCCGGCACGTGACCGCGATCGAGGCGGACGGGTTCATCAACCCCTCGGGCGGGATCGGCGCCGGCTGGCTCAAGTATGAGAAGGGCACTGCTTCTGGGCGCGTGGCCAAGGAGTACACCGTCGGGTCCGCCCTGTGCGGAGGCGAGGTGTTCACCTGGATGTACACGAAGACAGGCGAAGAGAAATACCGGCGGATCGCCCGGATCGCCCTGAACTGGATTCTCGGCACCATGGCCGAGGACGGTCGGATTCCCTATATCTTCGAGGGGGAGGGGACCGACCTGGCCAGAAAGGGCGACTGGCGGAACGACTACCGGCTCTGGGAACGGATCCCCTACGACAGCTCCGCCTACATCGGCGAGGGCGTGGTCGCCTTCGACCTCCACTGCCACCAGCCTGAATGGCAGGCGGAGATCCGCAAAAAAATCGAACCGCACATCGAGTGGCTGATCCGGACCCAGAACTGCAACGGCACGTGGGCCATCATGGACAACCATGACCAGAAGCGGAGCCCGCTCATCGCCAACTTCCTGAGTTGGTATCATAGGCACGTCAAAAAAGACGATCGGATCGTCGAAGCCATCCGCAGGTACGACCGGTTCCTTCTCGTGCCCGCCAACGCGAAGTTCTACGGCCTGCTCAACTGGGGGGCCCGGCCGGGCGTCCCGATCGCCGGCGAAGACGAATCCAACGATGTCCTGACCGCGATCGTCGGGCTGGCGATCGCCGAAATCATCTCACCCGGGATCGCTTCCAACCGGTGAGGCCGGCGGCGGTCAATCAGGCCTGAACCTCGGACCACGCAAGACAGCTCGTCTCCCGTCGAGCGAATCAGCTTGAGAAGTGCGCGGGACCGGCAGGAACTTAACCCGGCGGCTTCGCGCCGATCATGACCCAGGCCCCGTCTTCCCACAACCATACGCCGCCGTTGAGAAAACCAGCGATGATCTCGGCCTTTCCATCTCCGTCGATATCGCTGAAGCTCATTGACCTTGCGTTGCGACCGGTTAGGGTGGACCAAGCGCCGTCCTTCCATAGCCATAAGCCCAGATCTTCGAAATCCCCAGCGATCTCATCAATGCCGTCGCCGTCTGCGTCTTCCGCGCACAGTTGCCCGGCGGAATGTCCAGAGAGCTGGCTCCACTCCAGGCCGTCCCACATCCACACGCCGGATCTGCGGAAGCCGGCGACCACCTGATCCTCGCCGGAACCCTCAACAACCTGCCCGACTGTCAAGCACCAGGCGCGATTCGAACTGATCTGTGTCCAGGCGCCTCTCCACAGCCAGATGCCCCGGGCTCCAAAATCAACGAGGAGCCTGTCGCCCGAGCGGCCGCCAAGCGTCCCCAGGCTTTGCGGGTCGAGAACCGAGAGATGAATCCCCGCGCCCTTGTCCAATATCCATACGCCATTGGTCCCGAGAGCGACCGCAACCTCTTTGGCGCCGTCCCCGTCAAAATCGCCGAAGGCTTGCCGGAAACCGAAGTCCCGCGGACCGAGCGGGCCGGATACCGCCGCTCCCGCGGTGTAAGTCAGCCCGTATTTCGCGAGATTCGGGAGCGAGGCGATATCGGCTAATCTAAAAGGAGCTGACCAACGGCTGTCAATCACCATGGATTGCATCTGGCCCTGTTGATAGATGCCGCTCAGAACCACGCTGAGCGAAGGCAAGGCATAGGTCCAATTGAATTTCGCGTCTTTCATCGGAGTCTCCGCCAAGTCGATGACCCCGTGCCTCTGGTCTAACTCCTTGACGAACATCCGGAGATACCCACTCCATTCCCGGCAGGCGAAAACTTGGAAGAAACCGTTCCAAAGAAAGAACATGAGCACCGCCAGGCCTCCGATCTTTGCGCCAGTCCGATCCCGGCCGTCCACGCGCCGGGTGCTCCGGGAATGGTCCAAGATCAGGACAGCCAGCCCAATCATAGCGGGGACTAACATGTTGAGGAACCGCAGCTGATAGTGGCCGTCTGGCGAAAAGAGGTCTTCGCTGAAAAAAGCATAGGCGGAGAGCCAGGCGAGCGCGCCGACGGCCAGCGCAAAAGAATAGAAAGAAACGAGCCTGTTCGTCCGCCGTCCGGGACGGGAAAGGGCTGCCGTCAGCATTCCGGCGAGCGCCAGGGCGAAGACAAGGCTCGAAGCGCAAAAAGCGCGGTCGTGGATGAAATCAAACCCGGTCAAGGTCGAGATCAAAGCGTCCCGGTTGTACTGGAACAGAGGATGGATTATGGAGTCCGCCGAGATGATGGAACTGGCCAGGTAGAGAAGGATGCAACCCAGAATGACCGCCCGATCGAGCAGGCAGGCCCGCCGGCGGATGCCAGTGTATTTTATGGCGGCGGCCAGCGCCAGTACCGGTCCCAGCAATACGAAGGACTCGTGGAGCCGTATCGAAAGAAACGATAAAAGCAGCAATACGTCCCTTTGCCTGGTCGAGAGATGGTCACCGGCCGTGATCAACATGCTTAAGAGAATCCAAAAAACCGCTACCGCCACGTGAGCTTCGTAAATAATGTAGAATGAGGTGTTTATGGAAAGGTAGAAGTAACTGACAATCAGCGGGAAGACAAACTCCCGCCGGCCCGACCGGAAGAAAATCAAGGCCGCGACGGCCACCCCCAAAAGGGGGATGAGGTGGAGTGTCCCGCCGAGGATGTAGGACAGCGTGTCAATGGCCCTGAGGTCGAGCAACTTGATGGCCAAGACCAGAGGCGTATGGACGATATAGTGGGCAAATTGCCTTGACCAGTCGAATCTCAGGGCGGCTTGATTGTTCAGGACGCCGAGAAAAAAATGCGCTCCGTCGGCGAACAGAAACTTGTGGGAAACGACCTGGAGCGGAAAGATGATCAGCGCTTGGAGCAGCAGCACGCCGACGACCATCGTCTGGGCATCAGTCCGAATGCTTATGAGCGGGGCCTGATTCGCGCGCGGCTCGGGCGAAAAAAGGTTCTTAAGAAATGCCCAGGCCATCACTCCATCCTGAATTTCGCGTTGCGGGGCCAGATCTCGGCCTCCCGGTTGTCGAACTGAAGGAATTCGACGGGCGCGCCGTTGTGGACTATGAACGCGACCGTGACGCCCTCGGACGGGCTGTTCGGCGCGATGAGGATCTCTTCACCCGCGATCGCCGCCCCCAGGTCATCGACGACGAAGGCGACGTGCGGGACCGTCTTGACGAGTTCGGGGACGCCGCTGTCCGGGTCGAATTTCATCCATTCGATGCCATAGGGGCTCTGCTCATAGCCCGAGGCGTACGTTTTGAATTCGGCGATATAATCGGCCTCGGGGAGCGTCCGGTTCGTCGGTATGCCCAGGTGATGGTATCTCAGAGCCCGCATGGCGCTGCCTCCAATAAACGACTCCGGCCTCAATCCTGCTTCGTGGCGAGCGGCCGGGCCGACCCCTCGAAGAATTGCCTCTGCAGTTCCAGCGTGGCCGTGTCCTTCTTGACCGAGCCGATCATCTCGACCAGCAGCCGCGTTTCGATATCGGCGATGACCCGGCCCATTTCTTTGTTTCCAGCCGTGCCGTCGCCGCGGTAGTGGTTGGGCTGCCGGGCGTACCACCAGATCCCGGTGTAGGCATGCTTCAGACCGGCCTGCCGGTCGAGGTCGGCGCCGCTCTGCTCGCCCGCCCTGTCCAGGTGGACGAGGTCGGGCCGGTTGAACAGCATGACGGACGTCTCTTCCTCGCCCGCGTGGCCGTCGACCGTGGTCTTTCGCAGTTTCTTCAAGGCCGCGTCCATTGACGGGTCATCGGAAGGGTCAAAAAGATAAACCGCGTAGTCCTTGGGGCCCGTCAACTGGGCCTGGCAGAAAAAATGGAGGAAGGCGCCGTTGCCGCCGTGGCCGTTGACCAGGATGATCTTCTTGACGCCGTTCCTGGCCAGTTCGTCGCACGTTTCCTGGAGCATGGTCATCATCGTCTGGGGAGAGTAAGCGACCGTGCCCGGCTGGTGCTTGGCCTCGAGAATCTGGCCGATATAATACGCCGGAAAAACGATCGTGTATTCCTGCCTGGCAGCGCGGAGCGCCAGCGCGCGGACATCGAGAAGGTCGGTGCCCAGCGGCAGGTGCGGGCCGTGCTTTTCCAGGATGCCGAGCGGGATGATACAGGTCGCATCCGACTTGCCCACGGCTTGGATGAAGTCGGCCGCGGTGAGCTCTTCGTAAAGTACGGAGAGGCCTTGCCCCGGCGACCTGACCTCCTGGGCGGCCCAGACTGCGGTCTGCAGGCAAAACACCGCCAATCCCACGGTCATCATGGTTCTTTTCGTCTTCATTTCATTGACCTCCTGCCCTAATGGCTTGCGTGAGAATTTCTTTTTCTTCGGGAGACTATTCTTTCCTCTCGCCCTTGAGCGCGAAGTAGATCAGGCCGCCGAAATAAACCGCGATCATTACGACCATCATGGTCACGGCCTGCCAGCTCATCTTGGGCTCCTGCGTTTTATCGTGGGGTCGGTCGTCATGGATTGCTGATGACCTTATGGCCTTCGCTTTCCGGGTGAGGCGCCTTGATCTTCTTCGCCAGCCAGTTGTTCGCCAGGACCAGGATGACGAGGAGAACCGCCCACTGGGCGACCATCGTGCCCGGGCTCAGCGTCTTGAACGGGTTCCACCAGGTCCGGGGATACCAGGTGGCGGCCTGCCAGACCCACCAGCCGAAAATCACGAAGAAGATGACCGGCATGGCCAGGACGCAGGCATTGAACCATCGGCCGACAGAGACATAGCTGCTCTCGTTGATCATCCCCCGGACGCGGTCCAGCCCCTTCTTGTGAGCTGCGTAGGCGAAGAACATCCCCGAGATGAGGAGCCCGACGCCCCAGACCATGTCCTGGTTCTCCTGGAAGGAGATCTTGAAGGCCGACGGCAGCCCAAAGACGAACGTGACGGCGACGACGATCACGGCGGCCATCTTTCGCGTGATCCCCGTATCCTCGAGGTTCCGGACGGCGAGCTCCACCATGGACAAGAGGGACGCCAGCGCGGAGATCGAAAGCGCCAGGAAGAAGAGCCCGCCGATAAACGACCCGGCCGGGAGCGTCGGGAAGAACTTCGTCAGGTAGATGAAGGTGAGGCCCGTGTCCCCCGCCTGCAAGGCCGTGTTGGCCGCCTCGACGGTCGGCGATACGGCGAAGACAAGCGGCAGGATGGCCATCCCGGAAAGGAGCGACGACCCGGAATCGGCGAAAGCGATGATGAACGAGTTGGCGGCGATGTCGTCCTTTTCCTTCATATAGACGGCGTAAGTGAGCATCAGGCCCCACCCCGCGCCCACGGACCAGGCCGCCTGCGAGAAGGCGTTCAGCCAGGTCTTCGCCTTGAGCAGGCCGGCCAGCCCGGGCCGGAAAAGGAACTCCAGCCCGCGCACGGCGCCCGGCTTGGTGAGGGCCCAGACCATGACCACGGCCAGGATGACGATGATGCTGGGCACGATTATGGAGTTCGCCTTCTCCAGGCCCTTCTGGACGCCGCGCAGGATGATGGCGCCCGCGATGAGGATGGCCACGAGATGGAACGTCACTGTTTCCAGGGGGGACGACAGGAATCCCTTCCACAGCGCCTCCGAGTCGAGGCCCGGCTTGATGGCTCCGGCCACGCCGAAGGCGAGATACCGGATCGCCCAGCCCGTCACGACCGAGTAGTAAAACATGATCAGGATGGCGCAGCAGCCGACCCAGGCGCCCATCCAGGTGCGCCGGCGGCCGACGAAGTTGCGGAAGGCGCCGTTTGTCCCCAGGCGCGTGGACTTGCCCATGGCCATCTCGATCATCAGGAGAGGCACGGCCCAGATGAGGTTGGCGACGATGAAAGCGATCAGGAACGGGCCGCCGTCATTGGCGGCGACGACCCGGGGGAAGCGCCAGATGTTGCCGGCGCCGAAGGCCATGCCCAGGGAGGCGAGGATGAACCCGACGCGACTGCTCCACTGGGGGCTTCGTTCAGCCATGGCTGCCGGGGCATTTTATCACAATTTTCGGGAATGAAGGAACGGCCTTGCGAATATAAACAGCGGGCCCGTGGGGCCGCGCCCGGCCGGTTGACTTTGCCGACATCGGCCGCTAGCATAGAAAAGCCGGAGAGAAAACATGTCCCCGTTTAAAGGTCACCACGCGACCACGGAACTCCTGTCAGAAGGCACCGTCGTGATGCACTATATCATCAAGGGGCTCATCGACTCGGGCACTGCGGCGGTTGTCTATCTTGCCGAGGACAAAGACCTGGACCGGCGGGTCGCCTTGAAGTTCCTGTCCGCGGACCTGGCTCAAGATCCGGGCTGGCGGCAGAGGTTTCAGCGGGAGGCCCAGGCCGTGGCCCAGCTCAACCATCCCCATGTCGTCACCATCTATGAAGTCGGGGAGTTCGAAGGCCAGCCGTTCATCGCCATGGAATATGTCGAGGGCGGTTCCCTCGATGATTACATCGAAAAGAGGCGGGTGCCCGTCGAGGAGGCCCTGGAGCTGGCCATCCAGATCAGCGACGGCCTGGCCGAAGCGCACGGCCGCGGCATCGTCCACCGGGACATCAAACCGTCCAACATCCTGGTGAGCGAGCACGGCCGGGCCAAGATCGTCGATTTCGGCGTGGCGGCGCTCCTCAGGGTGGACACGACTCCCCATGCCGGGCTGGTGGTCGGGACCGCGGCCTTCATGTCCCCCGAGCAGATTCAGGGGCTGCCCGCCGATACGCGTTCCGACCTCTTTTCGCTGGGCGTCGTCCTGTACAAGATATTCACGGGCAAGCAGCCGTTCACCGGGGACAGCTTCCGGGAGATCTTCAAGGCCGTCCTGGAAAAAGAGCCCCTGCCCATGTCCGAGTACTCCTCGAGCGTGCCCCTGGAGCTCGAACGCATCGTCTCCCGCCTTCTCAACAAGAACCGCGAACTTCGCTACCAGCACGCCGACGACCTGCGGGCGGACCTGCGGTATACGCTCGAGGCGATGATCTCCGGACGCGTCGAATATCTCGGCCGCCAAAAAGACTACGTGTGGTCCATCGCCGTGCTGCCGTTCGCCAACCTGAGCGCCGAGCGCGAGCAGGAGTATTTCTGCGACGGCATGGCCGAGGAAGTCATCAACGCCCTCACCAAGGTCAAGGGCCTGCGGGTGGCCGCCCGCACCTCGACCCTGGCTTTCAAGGGCAGCGCGGAGGATGTCCGCGAGATCGGCCGGAAGCTCCATGTCCAGACGCTCCTCGAAGGCAGCGTCCGGCGCGCCGGCGACCAGCTCCGGGTGTCGGTTCAGCTGCTGGATGTCGCGACGGGATATCACATCTGGTCGGAGCGGTACGATAAGCCTTTTCAGGATGTGTTCGCCATCCAGGACGAGATCGCCCGGAATGTCGTGCGCGCCCTGGAGCTCATCCTGAGCGAGAGCGAGCGCCAGGCTCTGACGAAGGCGGCGACGACCGATTCCAACGCCTACGATTATTATCTCCGCGGGCGCCGGTTTTTTCATCAAGGCCGGCGGCAGAGCATTCAGTTTGCCCGACAGCTTTTCCGTCAGGCCACGGAGATCGACCCGCAGTACGCGCTCGCCTACGCCGGTATTGCCGACTGCTGCGCAATGCTGGTCCACTTTTACGGGGAATCGGGGGACGTCCATCTGGCGGAAGCCGACCGGGCCAGCGGCAGGGCGCTCGAGCTCGACCCGGACCTGGCCCAGGCGCACTCCGCCCGCGGCTTCACCCTGTGGCTCATGGGCCGGTTCGATGAGGCCAAGACCGAGTTTGAAACCGCGATGCGGCTGGACCCCGGACAGGTGCAGACCGCTTATCTTTACGGCCGCGCCTGCTTCCAGCGGGGCGAGCTGGCCCTGGCGGCCAAGCTCTTCGAAAAAGCCTGCCGCGGCCGCGACCACCACGAAGCCTGCTACTTTGCCGCCCAGACCCACACGGCCCTGGGAGACCATGAGGCGGCGCTCGGCGCCTACCGCCTGGCGCTCCGGGCCGTGGAAAAGCACGTGCAGCTCAACCCCGACGACGCCCGGGCTTTCACGATCGGGGCCGTCTCGCTCTGCCGGCTCGGGGAGCGTCAGTCCGGCCTGGAATGGGCCGAGCGGGCGATCGCCATCGACCCCAACGACGCGGGAATCCAGTATAACGTGGCTTGCCTGTTCGCCCTCGAAGGCGAAAAGACACGCGCCATTCAGAGTCTCGAGGCCGCGGTCCGGGCGGGGTTCGCTCATCGCGACTGGGTCGCCAAGGACCCCGACCTGGATTCGCTGCGCGACGACCCGCGATTCCAGGCGCTCAAGTGGCGCGACTGACCGGCCGGCCGGGAGATGTCGGGCGCCGCAGGAGGGAATATTTGGAAATCGGCAGCTGTAGTATCATACGAGCGTGAGATTACTTAAGCCCGTCATTATCGCGCTTCTGGCGACCGTGATCGTCGGGGTTTTCCCGTCCTTCGACCCCGTCCAGCTCGTCAAAATTCAGAAATCGAACCCCCGGCTGATAGCTCTTTTTCTCCGGGAGCAGATCGACGTCGTCCAGGAGCTCCAGACATGCTTCCTGGCCAGGGCCGACAGGAATGACATCGCGGCGTTGAGAGACGCGGGCGCGTTCGTCGAAGTCATCGAACGCAATGTCGGGGATCTGTCGTTTATCCTCCTGCCTTCGGCCTCCGCGGCGGCCCGGGCCGCCCTCGGCCGCGCCGGCCGGCTGGCGGCCTTGGAGCCGGGGATTCTCCTCTTCTGGACGGAAACCGGAGACCCCGCCGCCCTGATACCGGCCGGACTGGCCTGGAAGCCTCTCCCGTCGACGAGCCTCCTGCCCTTCCTCAGGCCATATGATCAGCCTGCGGCGGAATCGGTCGGGCTGGGTGTTCGAAACGACATCATTGACCGGATGGTGGCCGAGGCGTCGTCCCTCAGCCTCCGCAGCCTCGTCCAGAAACTCCAGGATTTCAGGACGCGCTACACGGCCGCGCCGGGCTGCGACGCCGCCGGTCAATATATTTACTCCTATTTTGTCAGTCTCGGATTGAGCGTCAGGTTTCAGGACGTCCCCTTCACCGGCGGCGTCTCGAGAAACGTCGTGGCCGAGCTGCCGGGGCGGGTCGCCCCCGGCGATGTCCTGATCATCTGCGGGCATTATGATTCGTATTCCGACCAGCGCCTCACACTCGCGCCCGGCGCCGACGACGACGCCAGCGGCACGGCGGCGGCCATGGAAGCCGCCAGGATCCTGTCGCGGTATCCGCTGGACTTCACCGTGCGCTTCATCGCCTTCACGGCCGAGGAGCTCGGCCTGGTCGGGAGCAAGGTCTACGCCCAGGAGGTCCGGTCCCGCGGCGAGAATATCATCGGCGTCCTCAACCTGGATATGATCGCCTATGCGGACAGGATGCCTGAAGACTTGGAGATTATCTCCAACACGTCATCGGCCTGGCTCTCGGCCAAGCTCGCCGCGGTCTCGGGAGATTACGGGTTGATCGCGGCAAGACGGATCATTGACGCCTCGATCCTCTTTTCCGACCATGCGCCCTTTTGGGACCGGGGCTATCCGGCTGTCTGCGTCATCGAGGACAACCCCCTCATCAACCCCGAGTATCATAAGACGACGGACACGATCGAGACCCTGAACTTCGATTTCTATACCCAGGCGACGCGGGCCGCCCTGGCCACCCTGGCGGAGCTTGCGCAGCCCATCAAGCCCGGATACCCCGCGACGCCCACCGGCCTGACCGCCACCCCCTACCTTTATGTGGCGCTGTTTGGCGCGGTCAGAAACATCGAGTTGAATTGGGCGGCGAGTTCCGGCGCTGTGGGCTACAACGTCTACCGGTCCGAGGTCTCGCATCTGAATTATCAAAAGTTGAACGCGGCGCCGCTCACCAGTCCCTCTTACTCCGACCGCGAGCTCGCCGCCGACACGGCTTATTTTTATGTCGTGACCGCCGTGGGCCCGACCGGCCTGGAGAGCAACAACTCGAGCGAAGTCGAGAGCGCGCCCCCAATAGCCGTTTCTCTGTCGAGCGCGCCCCGCCGTCTGTCCTTCTCCCTGGGAGGCGCGAATTGAAAAAGGCGGGCCTGGCTCTGGTCGCGGTATGGCTCGGCCTGTGCGCACATGGCTACGCCCAAACCGTTTCGGTGAGCGTTTCCTTGGGGCTCTTTTTTCCCCAGGAAAAGACGTATCGGGATATCTATGGGACGGGCCTGCCGGTCGAGATCGAGTTCCGGGCCGGATTCGCCAAATACCTAGGGTTTGCCGCCGGGATCGGCTATCTGGGCGATAGCGGTCAGGCCCTCAACATCAATCAGGGACCGGACCGTTACCCCGTCCGGTTCCGGAGGTTCTCGTTTCCCCTTTCCGTGGTCCTGCTTTTCCCCATGAACGAGCTGTCGCTTTTCGCCGGCGCCGGGATGAGCTTCCATTCTTACGAGGAGAAGTGGCAGACTACAACCCTGACCCATAAAGGGAACAAGAT
>Ga0154742_1004_pt3 | contig 21141 bp, 18 predicted proteins | sample Rifle2008BG16ft_FD_105750 | JGI IMG/M metagenome (GOLD analysis project Ga0154742, IMG submission 105750) | Candidatus Aminicenantes bacterium RBG_16_63_16 | reverse complement strand
GCTGCCCGAAGGCTGGAACTTCGGGGAGGCCGCCGGAGTCGCGGTTGACGGGCAGCAGAACGTGTACGTGTTTCACCGCGGCCCACACCCGCTGATCCAGTTCAGCCGGGAGGGCCGCTTCCTGCGGAGCCTTCTCGAAGGCCTGATCACTTCCGCCCATGCGGTCAGGATCGACGGGGAACAAAATATCTGGGTCGTGGATGTCGGAGGCCATACGGTGCTGAAGGTCCATCCGTCGGGAAGGATCCTGATGGTCCTCGGGCGCAAGGGCAGCCCAGGTGCGGACGAAGCCCGCTTTAACCAGCCCACGGACGTTGCGGTGTCGCCGGACGGAGATGTTTACGTCACTGACGGCTACGGCAACTCGCGCGTGATGAAGTTCTCGCGCGACGGGAAGTTACTGACCCAGTGGGGCTCCAAAGGCAGCGGCCCGGGGGAGTTCGATCTGCCTCACGCCGTGGTGCTGGACCTGGAGGGGCGCGTATACGTAGCCGACCGGGAAAACAACCGGATCCAGGTGTTCACCCGGGAAGGCAAGTTCGTGGCCCAGTGGCCCGAGTTGGGTTCACCGTGGGGGCTGGTGATGACTCCGGAGCAGGACATCCTGATGGCCGACGGGAAAAACAACAGGATCATCAAGGTCTCGCGCGACGGCCGGCTGCTCGGCACGTACGGAAAGCCTGGGAAACTTCCAGGAGAGTTTTCGTTGGCCCACGCGATCGCGCTCGGGTCCGGCGGCGAGATTTATGTCGCCGAGATTCTCAACTGGCGCGTCCAGAAGCTCGTGCCCGGACGATAATCGTCGGCTTCGATCGGTGCAGCCAGGAAGCCCGGCCGGTGGACCACGACTGTCCTTCGACCGAGGACGACTTCTGTTGGGTGACCACGGTCATGACCGGCTACAGATTCCGCAGCTCCGTTCCCTTCATCCCGAGGCCTGTCTGACGCTCAGACAAGCCCTGGCAACCCAAAGGGCAGATTCCCTGGGAGTGGGAGTCGGCCCTTTTTTATTTTCCGCGGTATCTCCTATATAATTCCTTCCTTCAGGCAGCGGCCATGGAAACGACCTTGGAGATGAGACCCCATGAAGAATGATGCCTCCCAGATCTCTCCTCTGAGCCGGCGCATTGATTCGGTGGACGTCATGCGCGGTCTGACCATACTGGCCATGGCCTTCGTCAACGATCTGGCTGATTTCGCCCCCGTGCACGGCGTGCCCCAATGGCTGAAGCACATGAAGGCTGGCATCAACGGTTTTACTTTCGTCGACATGATCATTCCCATCTTCATGTTCATCCTGGGCGTTTCCATTCCCCTCGCTCTCGGCAAACGGCTGGCCCGGGAAGGGGGATCACCGGTTCGCGTCCTCGGTCATGTCCTGATGCGCGGCGTCTCCCTGATCATCATCGGGCTCATGGATGCCAACCGGGGCGCCGGCTTGGGCCGGCCCTACGGCGATATGCTGACCTGGCCCCACGGCCTCTGGAAATTCCTGGCCTGGACATTGGTCTTTATCGTCTGGCTGGATATTCCGCTGAAATCGGCGCGGGCGAAAAGCGTCCACAGGCTGATCCGGATCGCGGGCCTGGCGGGGCTTGTCGGACTGGCCGTCGTGTTCAGGAACCCGACCGGCGGACACTTCGTGATCGCTAAGTGGTCGACTTTAGGGCAGCTAGGATGGGCCTATCTCTTCGCCTCATTCACCTGGCTCATCTTCCGCAACAGGCGTTCCGGGATCATCGGCGTCTTTGTCCTGTTCCACTGCATGTATATCGGAATAAAAGGCGGCCTTTTCCAGGATGTGTGGCTGGTCAACTGGATCGGAGCGTCCCTCCTGGGCACGTACTCCGCCAACGCGGTGGCGGGACTTCTCATCGGCGTCCTGCTCATTGAGCAGTCCAGCCAGATGGAGAAGATCCGCCAGGCGCTGGGACTGGCCTTGTTGACCGGTCTGGCCGCCTTTCTTCTTCAGCCGGTCGGCGGTCTCCATCTCCCGTCCACGAGCTGGTCCCTCTATTCCACAAGCTGCGCCTTCGCCGTCTGGGCGCTGCTCTACTGGGGCATCGACGTCAAGGGAAGGAAAAGGGGGTGGGGTCCCGTACGCACCGTCGGACAGAACTGTCTTTTCCTCTACCAGATGTCCCGCTACTGGATATTCATATACTGGCTCTCCGGCCTGACCTTCTACGAGACCCTGGGAGCCAATACCGCCACGGGGATCATCCGGGCGATCGCCTATACGGCGTTCCTGGGAACGATCACGGTCATCGCGACAAAAAAGCGGGTTTTCCTCCGCGTCTAACACCCTAACTCAATGGAGCAAATGATGAAATGCTGCGAAAAGGCGCCGACTTCATTGTTCATCATGACGCTGATTCCGTTTTTTAATTTGGCTGTTACAGCACAAACCGGGATTTCCGAGAAGGCTAAAAACTATGAATCGACTTTTGCTTCATTGAAAGCCAAAGTGAGCGCTGACCGGATCCGTAGAGGAGTCTATTGCCTTTCGGAAGATCCGTTTCCCAGGCGTGTGCTTAATTATACACTCCCGGGACATGCCGCTTCGACACTTGAAGAGGCGGATGCCTGGATCCTTAAGCAACTCAGGAATGCCGGCTATTCTCCTAAAATGGATGAGACAAAAGTGCAGGCCTTCGGCCGTGATCTTACCAAACCTCTTGCCCACCAGTACGCGCCTCCTCCTGCTGGCTCTCCATGGTACGCTGCCCATAACATTTTTGCCGACAGGGAAGGGTCGGAGCATCCGGAGGAACTGATCATCATCATCGCCCATAAGGATTCGCAGAGCTGGATCGCATCGCCCGGTGCCAACGATAATGCCGTGGGGACGTGCGGCGCACTCGAACTCGCAACAGTTCTTAGTGATTATAAACCGAACCATACGATAAGATTTATCTTCTGCAATGAAGAGCACACACCCTGGACAAGCGTGACAGCAGCAGAGGCAATTAAAAAATCAGGTTTAAAGGTGCTGGCGCTCATCAACCTGGATGGCATCGGCGCAAAACCACCCTCACAGCAGGGCCAGCTGACTAATGTCACACGCTATAGCTCACCTGAAGGGGAAAGACTTGCTGATCTGATGGCCAGGCTGAACGAACACCATTCCCTTGGACTTAAGCAATCCAAGTATCTCAGCGATTCACCCGGGGACGATGACGGCTCTTTCGTGAAGGCCGGCTTTCCCTGGTCAGTTCTAAACATCGGATCAATGCCCTACGGTGATCCCAATTACCATCAGGAAGGCGACACTCCCGATAAGGTTGATTATAAGAATGCAAAAGCTACAGTACAGCTGACTCTCGCCGCCGTACTGCACCTGGACTCATACGGAAGTCCTTGAGATTTATCAGGTCATTCCATTCAGAGTAACCCTGTTTGGAAGGCTTGTATTGTCAATAAGCCGCCCGCCGGATATTGGGCCGGTGGCGCCTGTACGGACCGGGGTATCCTCACCTTCCGGCAGTCCATTACCCCGATCCCCCGGCGGATGCAGGCTCCCGATAAGATGTCCTCCCCAGGACTTCCCGGGAACGTGGCTCGGGAGCGCTACAGCTCCTGATCCAGGAGGCGGTCCCGTTGCCCACGCCGCCGGCGCGCATCGAGTCCGAGGGGACCTGGCGCGTTACCCGCCGCCCGAGCGGAAGCGGCGCTCGGACGGGCCCGGACGGCGGCGCCGTAAAGACGCCCCGCCCGGGCCCTCCCGTGCGCTCTTAACTATGACTTAGAGATCTTGCGGATCGTGCCGCTTGAGGGGCTCACAAGATACAGGCTGCCGTCAGGTCCAGTCTGGATGTCGGTGACAATGCCGAAATTCGTGCCGAAGAGAATCTCCTGGCCTTCGGTGGCGAAATCGTCCCGATCGAGGTTGTCGGCCACCGTATCCTTGAGCTGCAGGTCATCGAACTCGAACCTGTTCCGGCCGCCGTTCAGCCGGAACCGATAGAGGTTCCCCGGGTTGGTGGCCCGCGCCACCGCGGAGCCGACGATCAGGTCGCCGTCGTACCGCTCACCCAATCCCGTGCCATCGACAAAGCCGAGCCCGGCCGGCGGCACGACGTACTTCCAGCTGAACTCGGGGTCACGGAGGTGCGAGCCCGGGAGGTCGTACATCGCCTGCCTCGATTCGTTGTGCTTCTCGGCGATGTTCGTGGCCGGCCAACGCAGCTGCTGCAATCCGTTGGGACCGTTGGGACCGACACCGGCGGCGATTTCGATCTGCCGATAGTCCTGCACGCGGTGCAGGGGTCCCATCGCCTGGATCCAGCCGCCGTTGAAGCCGCGCTCGACGCGGTTGATCTCGTCGAACGCCCGACCGCCGTTTTCGGTCGTCCACAGGTCCCCCTTCTTCGGGTCGAAGGTCATGCCGAAGCTGTTGCGGACGCCGTAGGCGAAGATACGCTGCAGGTTGAGGCCGATCTCATCTCCTACAGCGCCGCCGATGCGGCGGCTTGCCTGCTCGCCCGGCACGTAGAACGGGTTATCGCGGGGGGTGCTGCCATCGTCGTTCAGCCGGAGGATAACGCCGGTGAGGTGCGCGTCGTCGGGCGCCGGGCCGCCGAAGTCATCGTCGGGCTCGGGGCCCATCAGGTTGTTCTGCGTCCAGCCGCGCCGGCCGTTGTCGCCGATGATGACGTAGAGCTTGCCATCGGGCCCGAAGCGCAGCACGCCGCCGTTATGGTTGCCCCGGAGCACGGGCAGTGTCGGGTCGGCCACGTTGTTGCGGTCGTTCTGGAAGGCGCGCAGCCGGATGATGTTCCGGTCGAAGATGAGCGCGCTGCCGTTCCAAACGAAACGGTCCACGCGGTTCCCCAAGAGCGGAACGTTGGCGGCCACGGCGGTGTCGGCCCCCGTGGAGCTCTCCGTGTTATAGAGGTAAACGCCCGGATTCGAGGGGAAATCGGGATGCAGCGCGATGCCCAGCAGGCCTCGCTCGCTGTTCGAGTTAACCGCCAGGTCGAGGACGACGCCCTGCACGACGCCGTTGGTGATGCGCTTGATCTGTCCGGACGCTTTCTCGGTGACGAGGATGTCGTTCGGGCCGATGAAGGCCACGGCGATGGGCTGGCTGAGCCCGCCCGCCACGGTCGCCACGGTCAAGCTTGGATCCACAAGGCCCTGAGCTCTGACCTCGACGGGGTGAAAAACAAGGGCTCCCAGAAGGACGCCGAGCGATGCGGCTAGTGCCGCAAAGGCCACTCTGTCGTTCATATCTTTCCTCCTTATAAAATAGCTTTTATATTTGGTAACGCCCGCTGACCGGGCTGTTCGGCGGATATCCTAGCATTTCCATCGATTTACTAGGATATAAGAAAAGACTGGGATTTGTCTGTGACAATATCACAATAGGGTCAGAGTTTGACCAGGCGGATCAGGCTACGTGACAGGACGATCTTTTTCTGCTGTTCCAGGCTTTTGAGGATTCGGCTCACGACCTCCCTCGACGTCCCCAGGTCATTGGCGATGGCTTGATGGGTTGTATGAAGTTCGTTGTCGGAGGATTTCTTGATGATATATTCCACCAATCGCTCATCCTGGCGACGGAAGGTGACTTCTTCGACAAGCTCCATGATCTCGGCCAGCCGCTGACTGAAAAGGGAGAAGACGAAAGCCCGCATCTCGGCAAAGTCCTCGATCAGTTCGAGAAAAACCGAGCCGGGAAGATGAACCATCCAGCCCGAGGTCAAGGCCGTCGCGTTGGCAGGGTAGTTCTTGTGGGAGAGTATGCAAGCCGCGTTGAGTATGCAGGTCTCACCGGGAAATATTTCATAGAGAGTGATCTCCCGGCCGGATTCTGCAATTTTATAAACACGCACTTCTCCTTCACAAAGAAGGCCGATCCCCGGGCAGGCATCTCCATCAGAATACAGTCTCGCTCCCTGGGAAAATTCGGTTGGGCGCCCAGATCTTAGTATCCTTTTTATCAGCCTTTTTGGACTCTCCCTGAGACGCGGAAAAACTTGCAGGAGATACTCCGCGGAGATGTTTTCCCGGATCATCTATTTTCCCCCTCACGGCGCGAATGTCTCAATCTTCCGTCTCCTTGGCATGCATCTAAAGATGAGGCAACACAGTGATGCGATGCGCCTCCTCGGAGTGCTTGATAGACCCCCATCTGCAACTGGTCTGGCCAAAAGGTGCATGAATGAATTATGCCGGGATGGACCCTGAGCGTCAATACCCACATCGCAAGGTCGCTGCGCTAGGCGGTGATGGCCGCCGAGTGAGAAGTTTCCGGAGGCTTTCCCAGGCCGAAACGCGGACCACCTCCGCCGCAGCCGCCTGCGCGTGTCGGCCCCTTTTCGTCTGCCGGCTTTGTGTCGGGCGCTTGACTCCCTTCCGAGATTGGTCTATGAACTTACTCAAGCCGACCATGCCGCACCTGGTTAAGCCGCTGCGTCTTGCCTTTTGCCTGGCTTTCGCTCCCCTGCTGCCCGCCCAGGTGCATATCCAGGCCACCGTCCCTACGTCTCCGCCAGCTTGGGCCCTGCTCGAACGCTATCTCATCGAACAGTCCAGCGCCGCCGCCATCGAGTTCGCCCAGCGCTTCCAGGCCGAAGACGGTTCCCTCATCTGGCGCACCACCGGCTCCGCCCGTTTCGACGACCTGCCCGAGAGCTTTTACAACTGGCCAGTCCTTTATGCCCTCGGCGGCGATGACCGTCTCAAGGAGTACTCCTTCCGCGCTTGGAACGGGACCCTCCGCCAGCTCGAACGCTTCGGCGCTATTGAACAGGAATTCCCCAAACAGCTCGACTGGTTTCACATCAGCGAAGGCCTCCTCCTCTTCTATGGCCTTGCCCTGGCCGATCCTGCAGACCGCGCCAACATTGAACGCGCCCACCGCTATGCCGGGTTCTATATCAACGCCCCGAACTTCGATCCCCGCTTTAGGATGCTCCGCTCTCCTCTTACCGGCAGTCTCGGACCCCTCTTGGGCTCCGCCGATCGCGCGGCCCCCTGGCGCTATTCGCTCGGGATGTCCACCTATGGCCTCCCCCTCGAGGACATCCCCGGCATCCGGTCTTTTGACGACCTCAAGGATGATGCCAACGCCCGCCGCATGGGCCTCGCCATCCAACAGCGCATGCTCCAGGGCGACGTCCCCGCGAACCTCGGATCGACCGCGCTCGTCGCCCATGCCTCCATCCTCACCGGCGAACCGAAGTATGCCGCCTGGGTCCGTGAGTATGTCCACGCCTGGCTCGAGCGCGCCCGCGATAACGACGGCATCGTGCCCGATAACATCGGCCCATCCGGCAAACCCGGTGAGTACCAGAATGGGCATTGGTGGGGAGGTTACTACGGTTGGCGCTGGCCCCACGGTTACTACAACATCGGCATGGCCTTAGAGGGGGCCGCCGAAAATGCCCAGCTTGTCGGTGCCGGGGACCCTTCTTACTACGAATTGCCGCGGTCCACTATGGACCACGTCATCGCCGCCGGCCAGGACTACAACGGCGCTTTCCTCGTCCCCTTCAAACGCCGTGACTCCGGCTGGTTCGCCTACCAGCCCATGGACGTGCACTTTCTGGCCAGCCTCTGGTCTTCGACGCTTGCGCCCGAGGACTGGGCCCGCATCGAGAACGTCCGCCGGCGCTCCCGGGTCGACTGGAACGCCGCCACCGGCACGCCCTTTCCCTCGGAAGCCAAAACCTCTCGCCCGGAACCGATGAACGATTGCTGGTTCTGCGACATTTACGGAAAGGCCGATTGGCGCGAAAGCGTCGAGATCAAAACCAAAGAGGACCGCGGCCATGAAGCCCCTTGGCTCCGCTTTATGGCCGGTGATAATCCCGCTTACCCCGAGACCATCCTCCGCCAAAGCCTCTCCCAAATGTCCATGCGCCTCCGCTGGATACGCGACAACCGCATCGTCCGCGTCTACGACCCGCGTGTCGAGGCAGCCAAAACGGCGCCCGACATCCGCAATGCCGATGCCCACCACTGGCATACCGTCAACCCTGTCTCGACGGAAGCTCTCCTCCAACTCACAGGCGGCGCGCCCCAGCAAATCTATAACGCCGGACTCGTTCAGGCGCATCTCCGCTACTTCGACCCCGCCGGGCGCCGGCCCGGTCTGCCGCCCGATGTCGCGGCCCTCGTCCGCCGCGTCAATGCTGACTCCATCGAGTTCGAACTGGTGAACGTCAGCGCCTTCCATTCCCGCGAGGTCATCGTCCAGGCGGGTCTCTACGGACAGCACGAGTTTCTCACCGTCCGGTACGACGAGCGGTCTGACCGCGACCCGGACCAACCCCGCCACTCCCTCATCTCCCAGCCCCAATCCGTTCAGCGCTCCGCCGGCGTCAACGCCCCTTGGATCACCGTTCAGCTTCCCCCGGCGACCTCCATTCGCCTTACCGCCCGACTGCGCCGGTTCGTCCACCCGCCTACCTACCGTTTCCCCTTCGCCGGGACTCCCTAAGGACCCCAAGAGTGCGGCCGAGTGGTTTTTTCCCTTCGCCAGGATTATCCTTATCGAGTGAAGAATCGCGGCTACAGCTACCCGGACCACATATCGACGTCCGATGAAGGCACCACTGTGGTGGCCTTCTACTCCCGCCGCTACCCGCACTCCACGGAAGCCGAATGGCGGCAAAAGATCGCGGCAGGTCAGGTCCTGCTCAACGGGCAGCCGCCCTCGCCCGGTGACGTGCTGACCCGCGGGGACTCGCTCGTCTATCATCGCCTCCCCTGGGCGGAGCCCGAGGTCCCGAGGGAGTACGCGACCTTGTTCGAGGACGACGATGTGCTGGCCCTGGCGAAACCCTCCGGTCTGCCCGTCCTGCCCGGCGGGTTCTTCCTGGAGAATACCCTCCTTCATCTTGTCCGTGAGCGCCATGGCGCCGCCTGCTCTCCACTCCACCGGCTGGGGCGCGGCACCTCCGGGGCCATCCTGTTCACCCGAAACCGGCCGGCCGCGCGTTGGCTGTCCGCGGCCATGTTCGAGAGGCGCATCGTCAAGGTTTACCTGGCTTTGGCATCGGGGACCGGGATGCCGGACTCGTTCACCGTCGACGCGCCCATCGGACCGGTCCCGCACAAGCGACCCGCGACAGTCAACGCCTACCGGGCCGACGGCCGTCCCTCGTTAAGCCACTTCCGGGTCATCCGCAGGCTTCCCGAGGAGAAAGCGGCTGTCCTTGAAGTGACCATCCCCACAGGGCGTCCCCACCAAATCCGCATCCACCTCAGCTACGCGGGGCACCCGCTCGTGGGCGATCCGCTCTACAGGACAGGCGGACTTCCCCGGGCGGACGGCGTTGATGATGAATTGACGACGACCCCCGGAGCGACGGGATATCTCCTGCACTCCTGGAAGATCCGCTTTCCCCATCCGGCGAGCCACGAGGAGGTTGAGGTCATCTGCCCACTCCCCGCAAGAGAGGAGTTCCTTAACCCATGAAAAGCTTCCGCCTGTTCGGTTTGGCCATGGGGATTTGTGCCCTGGTGGCCTTCGCGGCGGCCTGCAACTGAGGAGCCTCGAAATGAACAGCCGAGTACTACGTGTCATCATGATTGGCTTTTTCAGCATGACTCTGCGCTCCGGCCTCCCGGCGCAAAATCAGAAAGTCCTCCTCCATGAGAGGGCTTCATGGCTTGCCTTCCAGGAGCTTTGCTGGGTGACGCAACTCAACGATGGCCGGCTGGCGAGAATCGACCCGGCCAAAGATGGGGCGGAATCGGTCGGCATCCTGAAATTCAGCAATCTTCTCGACCTCGGCGGTCAGGGCGACCACTCGGGGGCCATCGAGCCGACCTTCGAGGAGCTGAGCGACGGCCGGCTCTTCATGCTGATCAGGACAAACTACGATCAATTCTGGACGGCTTACTCGGCGGATAAAGGCCAGAGCTGGAGAGAAATCCGCCCGAGCGGGATCGAGGCCAGCTCCGCTCCGGGATACCTGCTCAAACTCAAGAGCGGCCGCCTGCTGCTCATCTGGAGCTTGCTCAAAGGGGAAGAAGACAGGGACGTCAAAAGAAACGCTCTGAATCTCAACACGGCGGAAGTCCAGGCCAGCTGGTATAGGAATGAGGTCGTCGTCGCATTTTCGCAGGATGACGGGAAGAGCTGGACCGAACCGGTCGTCCTCGTTAAAAGCAAAAAGGAAGGCTGGCCCGGGCAGATCTCTATGCTTTCGAAAGGGAACCCGGAGAGATCTGGGTGGGATTCAGGTTCTCCGGCCCCGGCCCCATCTGTGTCAAGTTCAATGAACCCGATTTCATAAAAGAACGGGAATGAGAGCGATCGATAACCTGGCAGCCCGGATCAACCTCTTCAGCCCCGAACTCCCGGCCAGTATCCGCTGAGGTGCCGGTGGGGGGTCGGAGGTTTCCGCCGTTCATTGACTTCCGTCATCCCGGGATGATAGATTTTCTAAAAAGTCTCGGGCATGGTCGAAAACCGTAAATCTCGCTTCAAGGAGGCGCGCATGGATCGATCCAATCCCAAATCCTGCCTTGGCCTGGTGATCGTGCTCGGGTCCGTCTGGGGCCTTTCTGAGGCCGGTCTGGGGATGGGCCTCCGGAGCTGTGCGGCCTTCGTTTCCGGCTCCATCATGACCGGCGTTGCGCTTTTCTTCATGGCGGCCGGCTGGTTTGTCTCAAGAAGAGCTTGGGGAGTGCTGCTCATGGCGTTTATCGCGTCGGTCTTTAAGCTGTTCGACGCCCTTCTTCTTTCGCTCCCGATCAAGCACGGCGCCATCGGCAACCCGATATTTGCCTTTTTCATGGAAGCCGCGGCCTTTGTTCTCCTCGTCTCCATCGTCAAGGACAAGCTGGCCGAAAAGCCCGCCGGGCAGGCCCTCCTCGGGGGAATCGCCGCCGGGCTGGCCGCGAACCTTTTTCCCCTCGTCAAGTATGCCACGGGAGTACCGGCGTGCGTCGTTTCCGGGACCGGATACCCTCTATCGCTCTTCTATATTTACGTCGCCGCGCTCGTGTCCTTGGTCACCGTCCCCCTGGGCTTCCTGGCGGGAGCCAGAATGGAATCGCTCGCGTCCCGCCCGGCCAAGAGTCGGGCCCGGGAAAAGCTGAAGTTCGTCCTCGCTCCGGCGGCGTTCATCCTCTGCCTGGCCATCGTCGCCCTGCTGCGGCTGTCCTGAACCGGCAGCCGGTCATGAAGAAGGAGGACGGAATGAAAAAGACGATCCGTTTCCGGCTCAACGGAAAACCGGCGAGCCTCGATGTCGAACGCGACCGTATGCTTTTGTGGGCGCTGCGCACGGATTTCCAGCTCACGGGAACGAAGTTCGGCTGCGGCGAAGGTTTCTGCGGTGCCTGCACTGTCCTGATCAATAACGAGCCCGTGCGGTCCTGCCAGCATCCCGTGGCCAAGATCGAAGGAAAGGATGTCACCACCATCGAAGGCCTGGCCGGTGACACCGGAAAGCTCCACCCCCTCCAGGCCGCGTTCGTGGAGCACGATGGGCTGCAGTGCGGTTTCTGCACCCCGGGAATGATCCTCACCGCCTACAGCCTCCTCTTAAAAAAACCCGACCCGACGCGTCGGGAGATCATCGAAGCCATGGACGAAAACCTCTGCCGCTGCGGGGCTCACACCCGCATCGTCCAGGCCATCGAGACCGCGGCGCAGAATATGCGGGGAGGCTTGAAGAGATGAAAAAAGATGGTTCTCTCGGTCGTCGCGACTTCATAAAACTCACGGGCGGGGGCGTCGTCATCCTCTTCGCCGCCGGGGAGACCGCCTGGCTCGAGGCCCGGCGCCGGGACGGCGAGGAGCCGTCCGCCGATTTCAACGCCTTTCTCCGGATCGGGGAGGACGGCCGGGTAACATGCCTCACCGGGAAGATCGAGATGGGGCAGGGAGTCGTCACCTCCCTCGCCATGATGCTGGCCGATGAGCTCGAAGTCCCCCTGGAGTCCGTGGACATGGTGATGGGCGATACCGAGCTCTGTCCCTATGACGAGGGAACCTGGGGCTCCATGTCCACAAGGTTTTTCGGCCCGCCGCTCAGGGCCGCGGCCGCGGAAGCGCGGGCGGTTCTCCTCGAGCTCGGAGCCGAATATCTGCGCGCCGCCGCCTCCGAGCTGGCCGTTGAGGCCGGGGTTATATACAACAAATCGAAGCGAAGTCAGAAAGTGACCTATGCCCAGCTCGCCAAAGGGCAGAAGATCGTCAGGCGCCTGGGGAAGGAAAAAGTCCTGGAAAAACCATCGGATTTCACCATCGTCGGGTCCCCGGTCGCACGCCGGGACGCGGCGGACAAGGTCACGGGAAAGGCAAGGTATGCCGGAGACGTCCGGGAGCCGGGCATGCTTTATGCCCGACTCCTGCGGCCTCCCGCCCATGGCGCCAAGCTGATCAGCGTGGATACGTCGGAGGCCAAGGCGATCGAGGGCGCCCGAGTCATCCAGGATGCCGGGATGATCGCCGTGCTCCACGAGGACCCGGAGCTGGCGGCGCAGGCGCTCAACAAGATCAAGGCCCAATGGGAAAGACCGGAGGCCAAGTTCGACGATAAGACAATCTACGAGTATCTCCTCAAGGCCGCCCCGCCGGGCGAAACCGTTTCCAAAGGCGGGAACCTGGCCGAGGGAGAAAAAGCATCCAAGACCATCATCGCAAAAACATACCTGAACGCGTATGTCGCCCACGCCGCGATCGAAACGCATACGGCCCTGGCCAAGGTCGAGGGAGGCAAGGTGACGATCTGGGCCTCCACCCAGACTCCGTTCGGGATGAAAGGCGAGGTGGCCGCCGCCCTCAAACTTCCGGCCGAGGCCATCCGTGTCATCACTCCGTTCGTTGGGGGAGGTTTCGGAGGCAAGGTGACCAATGACCAGGCCGCCGAGGCCGCGAAGCTCGCCAGGATCGCCGGCCGGCCCGTTCAGGTCGCTTTGACCCGGCCCGAGGAGTTTTTCTTCGATACGTTCAGGCCGGCGGCCGTGGTGAAGATCAAGGGGGGAGTGACGGACGTCGGGGCGATCTCTCTCTGGGACTACGGCGTGTACTTCGCGGGAGATCGCGGCGCAGAGCACCTGTACGACATCTCGCATCACCGCACAACAGCTTATGGCCCGGGATGGGAAGAGGAGCCGAGAACGCATCCGTTCGCGACCGGCCCCTGGCGGGCGCCGGGCAACAACACCAACGTGTTCGCCCGGGAATCCCATATCGACATTCTGGCCGCCGCCGCGAGCATGGATCCGCTTGAATTCCGCCTGAAAAACCTCAAGGACCCGACGATGATCCGGGTGCTCACGGCGGCCGCCGAAAAATTCGGCTGGACGCCGGCCAAAGCGCCGAGCGGCCGCGGCTATGGGATCGCCTGCGGGACCGATTCCGGAACCTACGTGGCGCACATGTGCGAGGTGGAGGTTGACCGGAAAACCGGGCATGTCCGGGTCAAGAGGGTGGCCTGTGCCCAGGACATGGGATTGTGCATCAATCCCGAGGGCGCCAGGATCCAGATGGAAGGTTGCATCACCATGGGCCTCGGGTACGCTCTGACTGAAGGGATCCATTTCCGAGGAGGGGAGATCCTCGACCTCAATTTTGACACCTACGAGATCCCGAGATTTTCCTGGCTGCCCCGGATCGAGACCGTCATCGTCGATGACAAAAACGCGGAGCCGCAGGGGGGAGGGGAGCCGGCCGTGATCTGCATGGGGGGAGTCGTCGCCAACGCCGTTTTTGACGCCGTCGGCGTCCGCCTTTTCGAGCTGCCGATGACCCCGGAGCGGATCAAGCGGGCTCTGCTAAGAGCTGATACATGAGATGAAAGGTTCGGCCTCAGGTCTCCGCCTTGGGTTCGAAGCGCATCCTCTGATCTCGACTCCGGCTTACGGGAGCATGAGGGACATGATCACTCTGGATGATAACTACGATGAGGAAAACGGCGTTGGTAACGGCTTGCTCTTGCTGACCCTGGCCGGGGTCACGGCCCAAGGGGCGATTTATCTGGATGGCTACCAGATGAACGTCCTGATCGGCAATTTGGGCGGCACGTTCCTGTTTCTGCGGCCGCGAAACCTCACCGGGGAAAAACCGAATACCCGTCACGCGGATCTGCTCCGCGAAGGATGCCGGAATCTCAGCGGTCAACGGGCCGTCCTCTTCGATGGTACCTTGTTATAAGGATAACGTCATGAGGGAATCTTCGATCAACCTGATCGAACGGAAGGACGAGCAAGGCCCGTGTTTCATCATCAACTTTTACACCCTGCCCGGGGAGGACAAGAAAGCGGTCTGCGCCGAAGTGGATCGGATGGTTCAAGCGGCCTTGGGCGAGGAGCTGCGAGACTATGAGCTGGCCTATAAGAAGATCTGGTTTGAGCCGGCGCTCATTTCCCCGGACCTTCCGCACGTCCAATGCCTGGCCGCCGCCGCCCAGGAGTCCCTCAAAACCAGGCCCGTCATCACGACGATTTCCAAGCAGGACGCCTTCGTCCTGACCAATCACGCCTAAATTCCCACCGTGGCTTTTGCCCCGACGAGCCGGGTCACCGGGAAGGGCGCCTTCCATAATGTCGATGAATGCCTGGCCGTCGAGGAGGCTTGGACGGGCTGCCAGATTGCCTATAACGCCGTCTGAAAATGGTTGGAGATTTAGCCGCAATTGATTTTTCCGGGAACTTGCCATAACGTGTGTATCCGGCCGCACGCAGGAGGTGCTTGGATGCGCAAAGTTCTATCCCTGATATTATTGATGCTGCCGTTGGCCGTGTTCCCGCAATCCGTGCCGTCGGCAAAACGGGCCATTCGGATTTCGGAACTGACCGAGCCGGCCCGGTTGGTTCGGGAAACCCCGCTGGTCAAGGATGGCCGGCCGGTATCCACCGTCCTTCATCCGGACACCGAAGCCGGCAGGCAGGCGGCGGCCGTGATTGCCTCCGCCGTCCTGGAACTGACGGGCTGCCGGCTGCCCGTCCGGCCGGGGACGCCCGCCGACACCCAAGCCGACCAGACCGCGATCCTCGTCGGCAACGTCAACTCCAACCCCGCGTTAACGATCCTCTATGCCCGGTTCTTCACCCCGGTCGACGCCATTTGCCCCGGCCAGGGGGGCAGCCTGGTCCACACGGTCTTCGATCCCTTCGGCAAGAAAGTCAACGCCGTCGTGGTCGGGGCCTCGGACGACGCCGGCCTGGCCCGGGCCGCCGATCGCCTAGTGGCTGTGATCCGCCAGCAAAAAAAGGGGAGAAACCTGACGCTTCCCCGGATCTTTGCCGCAGACTACAGCGCCGGCTTCAGGGCGCGCTACCCCTTTGCCGGGGCCGCGCCGGCCGCCGAGCGGCTCGAGGCGGGGCTTCGGGATGGGCAGAAAGCCCTGGATGAAGGCAAGCACACGTCGGTCGCCGGCGAGCTAGCCCAGGCCGCCCGGCGCTACCAACTGAACGGAGACGCCGTTGAGGCGAAGCTTTTCGTCGCCCTCTGGGATCTTTACGCGAAAAGCGCCGTGGACGACCCGAGCAAATTCGGCGGTCCCTGGGGTTTCGATAGTGATTTTGTCTCCATGGAGGTCGTGGCCGGCTGGCGCATCGTCGAGAACGACCCGTCGCTGACCGACGCGGACAGGCTCGCCGTAACCCGCTCGCTCGCCCGTTGGGTCTCCGAGCCGGTCGTCCAGAGCTGCGCCGAGGCGGGCGGCCACCGCGTCCTGCACAATCACGAGACCTTTCCTGCTTTAGGAACTCTCTTCGCCGGCCTCTATTTCTCCGAAGTCTGCCCCGCCGCGGAGGGGCCGGAGTGGCTGAAGATCGCCGACGCCCAGTTCCGCCGGCAGGCCGGGCACTTCAAGCCCCAGGAAGACTGCAACGGGTATCAGTGGCTCACCATCGGGCACCTGTTCCGGTACGCCGTCGCCCGGCACGATCCCACGGTCTTTGATAACGGGAACGCCAAGAAGATGATCGATTACTGCATCGGCGCCATGGACAACCTCGGCATTCAGGTCCCGTACGGCGACACCGGGTCCTGGAAGTGCTGGGACAGCGAGATGGCCTGCCTGAACGTCTACGCCTTCGTCACGGGCGACCCGGCCGCGGCCTGGACAGCGGCCCGGAAGACGGCGGTCAAAAACTATGCCGCGTTGTACGGGTACTGCCGCGACACGGCCGGAGAAACTCCGGGGAATTTCAACGGAGTCCACCGCTGGCCGCTGGAGCCCCAGTACGTTCAAACCTTCCCTCCGGAAAAACCGATGCCGATGGAATCGCTGTTCGACAAGATCTCGTTCCGCGAAGGGTTTGACCCGGCCGGGCCCTATCTTCTCCTTGACGGGCTGAGCAACGGCGGCCATAAGCACCTCGACGGCAACAGCCTGCCCCGCCTGACCCAGTTCGACCGCATCTGGCTCGCGGACAACGACTATTTCAAAATCGCGGTGAAATACCACAACTCGCTCATGGTCTTCCGGGACGGGCAGGCAACACCGATCCCCGCCTACACCCGGTTCCTCGGCAGCGGCGAAAACGAGCGCTTCGGATTCTCCCAGACGCGGATCGATGACTACTCGGGTGTGGACTGGGCGCGGACCGTGGTCTGGCTGAAACGCCTCGGCGCCTTTGTCGTCCTCGACCGGCTGACGGCCCGCGAAGCGAGCGATTACCAGTTCCGCCTGCTGTGGCACGGCGTCGGGGAGGCAACCCTATCCGATAAAGGGCTGTTCTTAACGCAAAAGGGCCCGTCGTTCTGGATCCAGCCCGCGCCGGGGACCCGGCTCGAGCTCAAAAACGACGCCGAGCTCGGCGCCAACTGGAAAGATTACCCCTATGCCGACCCTTTCGTCCGTTCCCTGAACGCGACGGTTTACCGGAAGCTGGCCCAGGGTGAATCGCACCTGTTCGCGACCGTGCTGCACGGCGACGCGGGCGGGAGCGCGGAACCGTGGGCCCTCGAACACCTGGAAAACCAGAGCGCGGTCCGGCTGAACGCCGGCTCCGAGAAAATGCTGATCGCCCTCGGCCCCATCGAGCAGCCGACCTCCTACGGAAAGTTCCGGAGCGACACCGGCCTGCTCGTCCTGGACAAGGACGGTCTCTCCCTCTTTTCGGCCACCAGGGCCGACATCGACGGTTCTCCCCTCCACAGCTCTCTGAAGCCTGAACATGCTGAAATCGCGGTGACCGACAGCAAGTCGATCATCGACGGGATTCGCGCCATTCAGCCGGCCGTCTCGCAGGGCATTCAGGCCAAGATCCTGGCCCAGAAGCTGGTCTGGGAAAAGACGATCGCCGCCGCCCGCAAAACACCCGAGTCCGGTTCCCCGATCACCCGCTTGGCCGCGGCCTCGTTCGATGGCCCGGGCAAGCTGATGTCGATTCTGGTGGGAACGGCAGCGGGCACCCTCTCCGCCCTGAACAGCGACGGAACCGGGCGTTGGGATATAAGCGTTCCGGACAGGATTAACGACATCGCCTCGGCCGACCTCGACGGCGACGGCAAGGACGAAGTGGTCATCGGACGCCAGGACAGCAAGGTCACGGTGCTTGATCCCGCGGGCAAGGAGAAATGGAGCCGGGCCTTGGAATTTTACAGACGGCCGCCCTACGTCAATGTCGTGCGGACGGGCGATCTCGACGGCGACGGCCGGCCCGAAGTCATCGCCGGCGGCGAAAACTGGCGCTTTTTCGCCTTCGGAGCCGAAGGCCGCCCGTTGTGGAACTACGAGAGCGTCCATCCCTCGCGCTCGGGAGCGGTGGCCGACCTCGACGGCGACGGCAAGGCCGAAGTGCTCTGCGGAACCCACTACTACTGGATGACCGCGCTGAATCCCGACGGCACCAAGCGTTGGACCTACGGAACGTTCGGCAGCAATTTCGGGCCCATCTGCTACGATATCGCCGTCGGTTCGTTCGATAACGACCGGACCCGGGGAGTGGTCCTCGGGGGCGGTGACGGCGGCGTCCACTACATCTCGTCCGACGGGAAGCTCCGCTTGAGGTATGATACGGGCGACGAGGTGCGGAAAGTCCTGGCTGCCGACCTCGACGGCGACGGCCGCGACGAGATCATCGCCGGCTCGATGAGCCGCAGCGTCTACGCGTTCGATGCCGGGGGCAAGCGTCTGTGGCGGTTTGAGGCCGGCTCCCCGGTCAACACCCTGGCGTTCGTCGCATACGGGAATAAAAGACGCCTCCTCGCCGGGACCGAATCGGGTGACCTTTACGGATTTGATCCGGCGGGGAAACCCGTTTCCGTGAATGCCCTCGGATCGCCGATCGTCGACATCATAACCGTGGAAAAGGGCGCGGTGGTGGCCACGTCCGACGGCCAGGTCCGCCGGGTGGAGATCAAGGAATAGATCCAGGTCATGGTCCGCTATCATGGGCTCTATGCCAACGCTCACATCATCCGTCACCTGGAGTTGACGTTCGCTGCCGAGAAACCGCCGCCCTCCCGCGTCTTAGAGCAGGTTGTCCTGATGGAGGCCGAGGAGGGCGGGGGCTATGAATAGCTGGTGATTTTAGGGGGGGAGGCCCCTGCTCCAAGCTCTGTGGCCGGCAGATGCACGCGGCCTCACAATGAGAATTACCTGGTTTAGGCGGTATACGGCTTGCTGTAGACCAGTTTCCGCGCGCCGTGCTTCCTGGCCTGGCTCCTCCACCCGAAGTTGGCGATCAACACATAGAGCCATTTCGGGGTGAGCGGCCTGCTGATCAAGCCCGCGGCTTCCTGCGGTACGTTGCCGCCGCGGACGAGGGAGTCGGCCGTAAGGTCGAGGGCCTTGACCACGTTCCGGACCATGCCGCCGGCCTTCTCCAGGGGGCGGCCGGCGACGGCCCCGCCCATGCCCATGGCCAGCGCGCCCGCCCATTCGAAGCCCGCCTCTTTTGCGAACTGCCTCAAGATGTCGCAAGCGGCCTGATTCTGAAGAGTTTCCGGGAAACCGCATTGGACGATGGCCATGATTTTCTGGGGCTTGGACGCGGGCCGGGCCCGCCGCCGCTCGGCGATGAGCTCGGCGGCCTGGACGAGCGGAGCCGGCAGCTGGTCGACGTAAAGCGGAAACGAGAGGATGAGGAGGTCGGCCGTGTCCACCGCCTCGTACATCTTGGCCAGGCCGGCCGCGGAATGGAGCGCCGCGCCGACGACCATGGTCTCCGTCGTCATGCCGGCGGCCTGGAGCTTTCTTAGCAAGTAACCGCCCAGCCCGTGAGACGCGCTTTTGAGCCCCTTGGGGCTGCCGATGAATAGCAGGGCTTTCCGGCTGTTGATCGGTGCATTCATGAGTTCCTCCGTCACGAGATCTCGGCGGCTAAAAGGAGTCCCCGAACCGCGTCGGCCGCCGCCGCGTCGTCCGCATTTTCCGAGACAACGCACGTTTCTGTCCGGAGCGAGGCCATGTTGATGGCGTTCCGTCGGACCAGGCCGTGGAAGATGAGCGGCGCCTCGCCGTCGGGATTTGCCAGCGTTCCGGCCGCCAGGATCTTTCTCCGTTTCTCGTACCGCTGCGGGTGGTGGATCTCCCCGTGGACTTTGATGAAGAAGGGGAGGAGGATGGGGATCGAGCGGTCGAGGGCCTTCTTGAGCGCCGAGGAATATCCGCCGAACGTGACCGGCGTGATCCAGAGGACAACTTCGCTGGCGACGATCGACCTGACGACGTTTTCCGCGTCGTCCTGGATGGCGCACGTGCCCGGGTGCTTCACCCAGCAAGCGAAGCAGCCCCGGCAGGGCTTGATATTCATCCCGTCGAGATCGTAGGCCGTGACCTCCAGTCCGCGGGAGCGGAATTCCTGGGTGGCCGCGTCCTTGATTTTCCGGCAAGCTTCGCCCCGGCCGTTTCCGGAGCCTCCGTTGAGGATCAAGGCTTTCATGGATTCTCCTTTCCTCCGTGATGTCGGGTGGTTCATTTATCGGTTGTCGTCCCGCGGGCCGGCTGTCCCGGCTGAGGCAGGACGATGTTTTTCTCCGCCAGGATCCTCCGCCATTCCTTCTCGTTCTCGGGGCTGTCGCAATCGGCCATGCCGGAGACCTCGCCGTGGATCATCATGTTGCCCGCGTTATTGAGCTGGCGGATGATGTTGGCGGTCGATGCGTCCTCGCGCCGCCCGTAGACGATCGTGGCGGCCAGGCCCAGAGTGTACAGACCGAGATTGTGGAGGAGCCGCTCGAGCGAGGCGTCGGGGAGAAGCCGGAGGAAGGGGTCGGCCTTCATGCAGGCGAGGATCGAGGCGAAGATGCCGTCGACGATGTCCGGGTGATTGTGCCGGGTATGGAAGAGAGAGGTGAAGAGCTGGGCCTCGTCCCTGGCGAAAACGACCATGCCCACGCCGATATTGAGGAAGGCCCCGTCCGTATAGCGGACCGCCATTTTTTCGTCGAGCAGGCGGCGGGCTTCCTGGAGGACCTCGCGCTCGAGGGCCTCCATCGAGCCGAACGCGCTGTAGACCGGGGCGACGGAAGCCTTGAGGCGCCGGGCGATCATGCGCGCGGTCAGGTGTTCCCATCCCTCCTTGCGGACGATGGAGGTGGCCGCGTTGAGAACCGTTTCCCTGTTGAAGGTGATTTCTCTTGGGCTCATGGGGAATCCTTTATGTTACTTATGTTATCTAACGATAGTAATATAACGATAGTTATTTATTTTGTCAACCACTTTTTTCATTTTTTTTATTTCGCCTTGCCGGGCGAGTAGGCGGAAGCGTTTTATTTTTCGGAATAAATACTATAAAATAACTAGGAATTGAACTCTAGCCTCAAGGAGACCCCCCTCATGGAACCCAGAGAGATAATTCCCGGCGTCCATTACGTCGGCGCCCAGGATTTCGACCGGAAGCTTTTCGACGCCTTGATCCCGCTCCCCGACGGCACGAGCTACAACGCCTATCTCGTCAGGGGCCGGGATAGGGTCGCTCTCATCGACGCCGTCGATCCCCAGATGCTCCCCGTGCTGCAGGCCTACCTCGAAGGCGTCCCCCGCATCGATTACGTCATTTCCAACCACACCGAACAGGACCACTCGGGAGGGTTGCCCTGGGTCCTGGAGCGCTATCCGGATGCCCAGCTGCTCGCGTCCGCGCCCGCCAGGTCCATGCTGGCCGACCACCTCGGTCTCGACGCCGCGAAGGTCCGTGCGGTCGCCGACGGCGAACGGCTCGACCTCGGATCGAAGACCCTCCGCTTCATCTACACGCCCTGGGTCCACTGGC